>BNJT01002723.1_pt1 | contig 186361 bp, 198 predicted proteins | sample 8540491 | NCBI WGS metagenome assembly BNJT01 (sample SAMD00202455, study PRJDB9452) | human saliva metagenome | host: Homo sapiens
CAAGGTAGTTATCAAGTAAATACTCTTTCAGCCAGCGTTACAACGTCATCGTAACGCGATAGGCTATATCAGCTGCGCGCCCGTGTTCACTCGAACACTGGGCGCGCAGTATTTTTATTATACCATATTTTGATGATCAGTAATGATTACACAAAATGATAATAATCACAGAGTATTATTAATTTAAAAATGTAATCTTCATTATCGCTACTCCAATAGACACCTACTCGATTAATGTTATTTTTCAAAAAATATTTCTAATCGAGGTACGTAAATTTCTCACCGTAGAGAAATTTTTCGCAATGGGTTGGATTTTTTTCAATGTCTCTCACCCTCCTTTATCCCGTTAGGGCGCCCTCCCCTTTACTTCCCTTCGGTCAGTGACCGTTGGTTCGGGGAGGGTCGGGCTTAGAACTACTTGAACCCGTCGACCCTGAACCCGCCGAAGCGGCCGCTGTAGGTCACGACGACGGTGCTACTGGTGAAGACCAGGCAGAATGCCGCGAGGTGAATTGGAACCGCGAGTAAGCACTCGACGACCAATATTGGCCGCTGCTGCCAACGGAGTGACAGGTAAACCAGAGCCGTAGTAACCCAAGGCGGGCAGGTAGAAGTAATTACCCGCATCGGCTGCGGAAGGAAGGGTCTCGAGATACAGGCCTGTTTTGGCCTCTGTTTGTTGTACGCCAATCTTCGCCGTCGACAGCGGTGTTGCTGTTGTAATCATCTATGTATGCCTTCTTCTTAAACCACATACCACCTTTATATAAATGACCCATAGTTGTCCATAGTTCGTCACTGTCCCAACGAGGTTCGCCTTGCAGCGTACCATGTCATCTCGTTCGCGTTGGGAAGGTCTTTTGCATGGAGTGTGAGTAGCGGGGTTGCTTGTGTACTCACCCAGGTATCTATCGTTGCAGTAACGAAGGTCAGCTTTGCCTGGGGGCAGTCGTTGATGTTGTCGCATTTGGGAGATCACGGTTAAGGTTGGCTGACTACCGCCGTGATTCCATTCGTGACCCTTCCAATATTGTTCCTGAGCATCCCACATGTAATAATGGTCGCCATCGTAGTCGCGTACGTCAAGGTTAGCAGTGATGTTGTAATACTTATTCTGGTCGTAAGTAGCTGATGCTAATGTCTTGGTTATTGTTCCTTCTGTACCTGTTGCAATCTCCTTTACCCAATAACGTATCTTGAGTATATGGGTGCCTCGGCTTTATAACAACGTAAGAACCATTGGTAGCGGCGCTTTGTGCAGTGTTGGTTAAAGGGAAACCGTTAGCGTATGCTCCACTACCCTTTGTCGTGAGAACAATCTGCTTACCTATACCTGTGCCTGTGAGTTTGCCTGTTGTTGGGTTGAGGGTATATGTACTGGTAATGTCATTGTCTGAATTTACCTCTACTTTGGTTAGGTAACAATTATGCAAAAATAGTGTTGGTCGTGCGTGGCAAGAGGAGCAAGTAAGCTGCCTTGTGGTCAAGAGAGAATTCAAAACCATTCTTTGTATTCGACCATGCTGCATCAGCCATTCCGCAATCACCAGATGCGCCAAAGTGGGCGGTGGTATTTGGCATTGATTGACTCTGGTTAGCAGAGATAGTTACTTGATCTCGATTACCATTCTTACCAGGGTAGTAAACCTTATAGGTGCTGCTTTTGTAAACTTACTAGGCACTTTTAAACTTAAAGTTATCTGTCTTTGCTATAGGGGCGTTGCTACTTTGGCGCCATGTACTATCATCGTCTTGTACCCAAATCTTGTCGCCTGCTTCCCAAAAAGAACTTACCGTCGCTCCATTGTGGTACGTGTTGAGGGATCACCTGTAGAAAAGATCGTCAGGTTCTTATCGTTTTTCAGTATTGTTTGGGTTCTGCGCTACGTCTTCATTGGCACAAGATACAAACGCGAATGTGAGCCCGCAGAAAGCTGCGAATGAAAGCAGGCGGGTCTTGAATAATTTCACTTTTCATTGTCTGTCTTCTTTGTGTTTTTGTTTTTACTTGATAATAACTCCTCTGTTAGTCTTTCCATGAAGAATACTCTGTCCTCTTCACTTTCTATCATCCAGTTTGGAGCCCGCTTTGGCATCACCATAACTTCCGCCTGGCTGGGCTGGATTGTGCTGACCGTGTAAAGACGCATCCATGAGATAAGTCATTTCGCTTACTTTGGATTATCATACAACGTGGTGCAGAATAATCCTTCTTTTCTTGTTTCTTTCTCATTGTGGTTTTATTAAAAATAGTTGTTATCTACTCTCTATGTGGCTTCGTTGCTCACCTTTATTTATATACATCTTGATAACCTCTTATCTTGATTCTCTGACTATTTATTTGCTTCCTCTACAGACAGACAGCATACCACCGCTGCTTTTCGCCCTGAGAAATCAACGAGAGAAAACAATTATTATGAGAACCCGTTGTGGAATTAATTTAGTGTGTATTTAATTCTTCCGATGGGTATGGTTATATATGATTAAATGTATCATTCTTTGATTATACTACAGCAGTTCAGCGAATTGCTGCTCTCTCTTTATATTTATAATTGTAATATGTTTTTTTAACCCAAAAATATTAATCGCAAATGATAACAAACATCATTATGATTATAAAGACAAAGCTATATATATATATATATATATGCGATTTTCGAAGTTATATTTATGTAATAATGATAAAATATTGATATATATCAAGTTAAATAAGTTTTAACAACGCGAAATAGGCTTAAATTTAGGGTAAAATTCTCTCTGGAGACATAAAAATTGAATGATATAATTTCTTCCATGATTGTCTTCCAAAAGTCTGAGTTTAATCTGTTTACTAACATTTATTCTTCCATTCTGGTACATTCTTTTTTTCGCGCCACATGCCCCTTGTCCTTCTATTGAGGTATATTGTTTTTCCGCTCCACATGCCCTTATCCTTCTATTGAGGTATATTGTTTTTCGCGCCACACAGCTTTTTCTTCCATTTTATCATATTGGTTTTTCGCTCTAAATATATCCCTTTAAGATTAAATGGAAAGGGTGAGAGTATGGCGACCGCAGTACGTGTTGTATGGCGGTCGCCGTACGCGTTGTATGACGGCCGTAGCACGCGTTGTATGCCGACCGTCGTCCAATGAATTTATTGCTGAAAAGATGTACATAAACATCGTAAAAACGCGAAGTTTAGCTTCACGAGGAGTTAAACAAAGATAAAAACGGAGGAGATTTTCGGACAGTTTCGCATCAAGATTATATTTTTGTGAGTGGGACGGGGCGACAGGTTCAGTGGACATCAAGACCTGTTTTTAGACAGAAAGACAAAAAGGACAGGCTTTTAGAGTTAAAGGAGGTTCTTTTAGGAGTTAAAGGAGTTATGGAGTTAGAAGGAGTTAAGACGTTACTCTAAGCTTCTGAGAGAGTAAAAAGGGGAGTGGGGTGGACGAGGAAAAACGAGTGGAGCTGACAGTCACGGTCATTTGAAGCGGTGAGTACTGGGTGCGGACGGACGAGGAAAGGTACAAGGGTATAGGGCATGGAATATATTGACGCCTTGTTATGAGAGGAGAGGCGCGACGGTTCACCCCCATACGACTATTAAAAATTAGTGAGTGCGAGCTATAGAATAAAACACAAGGTAATTATCGTTCAGACCCCAGCCCCCTAACTTAGGGGCGCGAGAGCGACGGTTCAAAACCCATACGACTATTAAAAATTAGTGAGTGCGAGTTATAGAACAAACACAAAGGTAATTATCGTTCAGACCCCCAGCCCCTAACTTAGGGGGCGCGAGCGACGGTTCAAACCCATACGACTATTAAAAATTAGTGAGTGCGAGTTATAGAATAAACACAAGGTAATTATCGTTCAGACCCCCAGCCCCCTAACTTAGGGGGTGCGAGAGCGACGGTTCAACCCCCTGTCTCTCTGATTTATGGGGTACGAGAGCGGTGGTATAGAAGTAGATACTTCATGAGGTCGTCGCCTCTGGCTTTTGTCACATACGTGTTAGCCAGGGATTGCAACAGCTGCAGGAGTTTGAGGTCGTCGCCTTTGGCTTTTAATTAATGCGTATTCGCAAGGGGTTGCAACAGCTGTCCGAGTTTGAAGTCGGAGACTTCACCTTTTTCTGTAACCCTGCATCACCCCTGCGAAGCAGGTGATGCAGGGGTGGGGAACAAGACGTGTAGTGTCGACCCCAGCGGGGTCGCCCATCAGTAGTATGAGCATATTATAAAGCTAAGGAGGTCGTGAGGGTGTAGCGGTGCAGATGCCACGATGCCATATTATGCGAGGAAGAGAGCAATGGTTCTAGTCTCCCTGTGCCCCCTAACTTAGGGGCTCGTGGAACTGAATTAGGGAGTTCGTGAAACCGAACTGGAGGGCTCGTGAAGCCTTTTAGGGACTATTGAAACGAATGTGACAACGATAAACGATAGAAAGAAAATGAAACTTTTTATACAATTTATACCATGAGGGCGCAGTATCTGTGCTCTGTGAAAAACAAACCATTTTAAACTTAACCATTTAATGATCTAGTAAGATGAAAAAGATTTGCAGTGGGTTCGTCAGTAGAACGGCCCATTACGAGGGACGATTTGTTGGATACTGAGGAGCGTATGATTCTGCTTTTTCGGTGAGATTGCAAGGCATGAGGCGCAGCCAGGGCGGTTTCCGCGTTGGAACGATAGCGTGGACCAGCTCATGGAAGTAGCGCATTGGTTGGCGCGGTCGCGACAGCTACGCAGTGGGTTGACGGGTGAAGCCGCCGACAATGAAGGAAACAGCCACGCGTCTATGCTTGAATTTGCATCGTCGTTGTCCGCGCAATATCTATGCCGTTGCGCGCCAGAGCCAGCGCACAGGTAGGCCTGATGTGGTGACGTATTATACCCGATTGCGCGTGCATGGCGGCTTCGGACCGTCGTCGTTTGTCGATTTTTGTTGAACCTATTTCGCTGCCGCGCTTACGCAGTTATCGTGGCGTGTTCGATGGAGGAGGGCAGAATGGATAGTTTTTTAGCTTGTCAGGAGCGCCTCGTAGGCGCGAAAGGGCCATGCAGCGCATGGTTGACGATGTGCGGTGGCTGATGGAACAGCCTGAGGGGTACGGCCACGTGGAAGGAGAGTCAGAATGATTTAATAGACCTCATAGATAGTGTTTGGGCGCAGCGTGCTATTGTTGATTCGTGTGGTAAGCTCACTAACGCGCAAGACGATAGCCGAGCGCGTGTTCAGGGCAGTGGGCTTACCGTGTCCGCATAGGCTCACGCAGGCGGTATGGGACGTGCGTAATCGGCGCAAGCCTGAACACAGTATGCTAAGGCGTTACATTTTAAAGGTAAAAAGTAAAAAGGTAAAGAAGTAAAAAGGACTGCGCGGAGGGGTGAGAGCTCTGTCTCCATGATTCCACATTGTGGAGAGAGAACAGCTTACAAATCCATACGAAACAGGGATAATATTCAATTTGGTTTGTCTCGCTTACAGAGTATTTTTGCTTTCACTGAATGACTGTTCGGGTATCATTTTTCGGCCAGAATCTTTCTGTATTCTTTTTACCCTCCCCTTTCCCTGCTCTTTCTCTTACTTTTTCACCTTTTTACTCTTTTACTTTTAAAAATCTTTTTAGATTTTTTTCTTATCTTTGTATCGTTAATATCTTATCATTTTATAACCTGAAAAAGCAATCTTATGAAGAAGTCGTTGCGTTCGTTACTTTTTCATGGCCATGATTTCGATGGCTGGTAACGTGCAGGCGCAGACAGGGCCACAGTGGCTTAAAAGACGCCTTATTTTATCAAATTTATCCCTCTTCGTACATGGACACTGACGGAAATGGTGTTGGCGATTTGCCCGGCATTACGTCAAAGTTAGATTATATCAAGTCGCTCGGCGTCAATGCGTTGTGGCTTAATCCCTGTGTTTCGAGTCGGGGTGGTTTGACGGTGGTTACGATATTATCGACTTTTATAAGATTGATCCTCGCTTCGGTACGAATACCGATCTCGTAAATTTGGTTAACGAGGCCCATAAACGCGGCATGAAAGTGTGTCTCGACCTTGTGGCAGGGCATTCAAGTGACAAGTGCGAGTGGTTCAAACAATCGCGTGAAAAGGACGCGAATGGGCGCTATAGCGATTACTTTATTTGGACCGACACCATATCGGCAAAGGATAAAGCTGACATCGCGCGCCGCTATAAGGCGAAGAATCCTGCTTCAAGCACCATTGGAAGATACGTGGAAAGTGGTGCGCCAAGAGCGAAATATTACGAGAAAAACTTCTTCGAGTGCCAGCCTGCACTAAACTGTGGCTTTTGCCAATCCTGACCCATCGCGACCTTGGGAGCAAGCACCCGATGCGCCAGGACCGCAGGCAGTACGCCGCGAACTGCGCAATATTATGGCTTTTTGGTTTGATAAGGGCGTTGATGGATTCCGTGTTGACATGGCGGCATCGCTCATTAAGAACGACAAAGGTAAGGTTGAGACGAGCAAGTTATGGCGCGAAATGCGCAAGTGGAAAGACGAACGATATCCTGAAAAGGTGCTTATCTCTGAGTGGAGTGACCCTGCGGTAGCTATCCCTGCGGGCTTTAATATCGACTTTATGGATGCAGTTTGGCGTGAAAGGCTATCCATCTCTGTTCTTCGCTAAAAGGCACACCGTGGGGCAATCGTAACCCATTCGGCAACTGTTATTTTGATATTGAGGGTCGCGGAACGCTGTCACAGTTTGTAAAAACTACACCCACGCTTACCAAACGACACGTAACTTGGGATATATTGCGTTGCCATCGGCCAACCACGACTTCCAACGCCCGAACATTGGCACACGTAATACGATGGAGCAACTGAAGGTAGCGATGACCTTTTTTCCTCACCATGCCAGGTGTTCCATTTATTTATTACGGCGACGAAATTGGCGCCGAAGTATCTGCCTAACCTCGAAAGTCGTGAGGGAAGCAACAACCGTGCTGGTGCGCGCACGCCGATGCAGTGGGCAGGTAAATGCCACAGCGGGCTTTTTCAACATGCACCCCGACAAACTGTATTTTCCAATAGATACCGACGGCGGCAAGCTAACGGTTGAGGCTCAAGATAAGGTTAAGGGTTCTGATGCTGAACTATGTGCGCCAGCTTACTGCCCTTCGCCACGCTACTCCCTGCGCTGAACAACACGGGCAGTTGGGAATTATTGAGCGATACTACGCAAGCATACCCAATGGTTTATAGTCGGTCGGCCGATGGCGTAACGTATATTGTGGCGCTGAATCCTTCAGGAAAGGCCGTATCGTGCCAGCTTCCTCTCACGGTGAAAAAGTCGCGCACGGCTGTCTTTACAGGCAAGAGCAAACTTAAAGGCAACCGTATTGCAATGGGGCCTGTGAGCGCAGCGGTGATAGAAACGATTGAAAAGGTAAAAAGTAAAAAGGTAAAAAAGTAAAGGGCGATGCTGAAAGGTAAAAAGTAAATAATTAAAAATTAAAGGGCGATGCTGAAAGGTAGTAAATAATTAAAAAGTAAAATGCTAGTGCTGAAAGGGAAAAGGGACGAAAGCGTTTTTCTAATTCATTTTACACGACAGCGTATGCACTTGTGCTTTGGAAACCCTGAGCGTTATACCGTAATTAAGGCTTAGTTTATGTTCGTTATCTCGTTGTTATAACGTTGAAAAACGAATATTTTAGCGTATTAAGCACCCCAATCCCAGATGTTTTAAAACCTCTGTTTTTTTCAGTTTTTATATTCTCTAATTTTTAAGAAGCTAATTCTAAAATCCTAAATATAATGGAAAGAAAAATTATTATTCCAACATCGCAATACGCTTATGAACGGCGTGCTGACGATGATTTTTCGTACTGGGAATGTTCCTTTTTCGGTATTGCCCCTGCTGCTGCACGCAATCCTGAACAGGCCAAAGTGGGCGACACCTTAGCCACCAGTTATCGACTGATGTCGCCTGACGGTCGGCTCGTGATGAACTTTACCGTTGATGCCGCAGGCCGTCCCTACTACGACCTTACGATAAAGGCCGCAGCGTGATCAAGCCTTCCACGCTTGGTTTAGAGCTGAAAGGCCGACGGAAACGTGTCGTACTCTACTTCGGCTACCAGCGCATAGCAGCAAGGAAAAGCTCAATGCCAGCATGACTAATCTGATGAGTGGGTTCACCATTGCCGATGTAAAAAGCCTCTACTTTTTGATGAGACTTGGCAGCCCGTATGGGGTGAAACGCGCGACATTCGCAACCATTACAACGAACTTTTTGTTAGTCTTTATCAGCCCGTTCAGAAGCGCGGACTGAACCTCCGTTTCCGTTTGTACAACGACGGATTGGGTTTCCGTTACGAGTTCCCATTGTCGAAGAACCTCAATTACTTCACCATCAAAGAAGAACACTCGCAGTTTGCCATGCCCGCTGATAACAAAGCGTGGTGGATTTCGGGCGATTACGACATACAGGAATACAATTATACCGAATCGAAAACTGTCGGAAATTCCCTGTTCTACAGCCTAAGGTTTTCGAGAGTAATGCGGCGCAAACGCTCATCGCTCCCACCTGTGTGCAGACCTCTCTACAGATGAAAAGTCCTGACGGATTGTACATTAACCTGCACGAAGCTGCCCTTGTCGACTACAGTTGCATGCACCTAAACCTCAACCCTGCAACGCTAACGTTCGAGAGTTTGCTCACCCCCGATGCACGCGGTGATGAGGGACACCTGCAGGCACCATGCCAAAGCCCATGGCGCACCATCATGGTGAGTGACGATGCACGCCAGATTCTGGCTTCAAATCTGATTCTAAACCCTCAACGAACCTTGTAAAATTGAGGACACCTCATGGATAAAACCCACCAAGTTTGTGGGTGTATGGTGGGAGATGATCAACGGCAAGAGCCAGTGGTCGTACACCAACGAGCTGCCCTTCTGTGCAACTCTGATAACATCGATTACACCAAGATGAAGCCACACGGCCGACACGGAGCCACCAACGAAAAACGTGCGAAAGTACATCGATTTCGCTGCCGAGAACGGTATTGGACAGGTACTTGTCGAAGGGCTGGAATACAGGATGGGAAGACTGGTTCGGCCATGAGAAAGACTATGTATTCGATTTTCTCACGCCCTATCCTGACTTTGACCTACCTGCTTTGAACGCGTACGCCCACTCGCGTGGTGTGAAACTCATCATGCATCATGAGTCGTCGTCGTCGGTTCGCAACTACGAGCGCCACATGGAAGCCGCTTATCAGCTCGCGAACAAATACGGATACAACGCCGTGAAGAGCGGATACGTGGGCAATATACTCGCCACGCGGCGAGCACCATTATGGCCAATGGATGGTAAACCACCATCTATACGCTGTGAAAGAAGCCGCTCGTCACCGATATCATGGTTGATGCACACGAGGCCGTTCGCCCCACAGGACTCTGCCGTACATGGCCAAATCTCATTGGCAACGAGTCGGCACGCGGTACCGAATTCGATGCTGGCGAAGGCAATAACGTAAACCATACTACGATTCTTCCGTTTACACGATTGCAGGGTGGCCCCTATGGACTTTCACGCCAGGTATATTTGAAATGGATATGAGTAAGAACAACCGAAGAACCACGCCAAGGTGAAGTCGACCATTGCACGCCAGCTGGCGCTGTACGTAACGATGTACAGTCCGCTGCAAATGGCTGCCGACATGGTTGAAAACTACCGCAAGCACATGGACGCCTTTCAGTTTATTCGCGACGTAGCCGTTGATTGGGACGACAGTCGATACCCGAAGCCGAACCCGGTCAGTATATCACGGCAGCGCGTAAGGCTAAAGGCACCGACAATTGGTTTCGTAGGTTGCACGACGGGAGAGCAAGGACACATCGCGTTTGAAGCTCGACTTCCTCGATAAAGGCAGCAAATACATCGCCACTATTTACGCCGATGCTCCCGATGCCAAACTATAAAACCAACCCACAAGCCTACACCATCACGAAGAAAAAGGTGACCTCGCGCACCGTCCTCAACCTGCGCGCGGCAAGTGGTGGCGGATATGCTATCAGCATCATCAAAGAGTAACAAGCCCATACCGAATAACAAAGCTATATTGTTATCGTGTTTTTAATAGTTTTAAGCCCCCTCGTCGAGGGGCCTGTATCACTCGGCCCTCGTCCCCCTAAGTTAGGGGGTCTTTTGTTGGTATCGCTTGGCTCGCCCCCTAAGTTAGGGGCTGGGGTCTGAACCGTTATCCCTGTGCCTTTTCGACAGCTCGAGCCCCTGAGTTAGGGGCCACAGGGGTCTGAACAATAATCCCCTTGTGTTTATTCTATAACTCGCACTCGCTAATTTTAATAGTTGTATGGGTCTGAACCATCGCTCACTTCCTCGCATAATATAGCATCGCGGCATCTGAACCCCTACACCCTTACAACCTTCTTACCTTTTATAATATACTTATACTATTGCTGGCGACCCCTATAGGGTCGAACCCATACGATGTCTTTTTCACTCTCGCATCACTTTGCTCCGCAGGCCGATACTGGGGTTACTGAAAAAGGTGAAGTCTCCGACTTCATGACACGTGAGTTTCTATTCTGTCGCTCTCTCGCCCCTAAGTTAGGGGTCTTTTGTTGGTATCGTTCGGCCTCGAGCCCCCTAAGTTAGGGGGCCAGAGTCTGAACCACTGCTCACGTGCCCCCTAAGTTAGGGGCTGGGGGTCTGAACCGCCGCTCTTTAGTGTTTATTCTATAATTCGCACTCGCTAATTTTTAATAGTTGTATGGGTCTGAACCATCGTTCTCTTCCTCGCATAATATAGCATCGCGGCATCTGAACCGCTACACCCTTTACAACCTCCTTACCTTTATAATATGCTCATACTACTGCTGGGCGACCCCTATAGGGTCGAACCCATACGCTGCCTTTTCTACCCTCGCATCACCTGCTCCGCAGGCTGATACGGGGTTAGCCGAACGGTGAAGTCTCCGACTCTGCTTCTGCAGCACTCATCACCCCTTGCTATGCACACCTACCGAAAGGCGAAGTCTCCGACTTCAAAAATCCAACAGCTGTTATCACCCCTTGCTGATACGTATTTGGCGAAAGAGGAGGGCTACGACCCCATGATATGTGTAGGGGCATGAGCAGTCGGTCGGGCCGTTATTTTTTTGGGGCTGTTGGGTAGGGAAAGATTGTTCAGACCCCAACCCCCTAACTTAGGGGCTTGAGAGCAGTTGTTCAGACTCCTGTAGCCCCCTAACTTAGGGGGCACGGACAAGCGATAGTAGTGTTACAGAAATATGAAGTCGGAGACTTCACTGTTCGGTAACCCCGTATCAGCCTGCGGAGCAGGTGATGCGGGGGTAGAAAAGACATCGTATGGGTTCGACCCCAGCGGGTCGCCCAGCGAGGAATAGTCGCTTTGTATGGGGGACGAGAGCGTGCAGGATTCGCGGTATTGGAGTGCGCGTGGTTAGAAAAGGTAGGAAGAGGGGCAGGAAAGGGAGATTTTAGGATAGTGCAGAGGTAAGGGGCGGACGGTCGAGCCGTTATTTTTTTGGGGTTGGGGGTAGGGAAAGGACGAGCAGACCCATACCACTTTAGCTTAGTGTGCGAGAGAGCAGTCGTTCAGAACCCCAGTTGTCCCCTAATTCTAGTGGCGTGGATTACCGAAAAGGCACAAGAGGATAGTTGTTCAGACTCCCTGTGGCCCCCTAACTTAGGGGGCGCGTGCTATCGTTCAGACCCCCAACCCCCTAACTTAGGGGGCGAGGGGAAACGCCAAAAGGAGGGAGGGGAAAGGGTGGGGAACTATATTACGGGCTAATGGCAAAACGATCTGTGGGAGAATGGTTTTTGTGCGGCTGTAAGTTGTTGGCTGTCAGCGTGTTGCAAAATGGCGAAAAACGCGGGTGATTTGCTATATAATCGCGAGTAGTTTACGATGTAATCGCGGAGCGTTTACGATGTAAAGGGTAAACCATTATGACGTAAAGGCAACTCGATTACGTCGAAAAGGGAAATACAAACTTGATTTGCTGATAAAACCTATATGGTTTATTCGCTATTCTATTGCTCGCTTTTGCTTGCTTTATTCCCCCCTTTTTGGCTCTTCCACCATTCGCTCCTCATTACGCTGTCACACGCTCCCTTACCGCACCACTACACGCTTCTGCCACCCTCTCACGCTCCGCAAGCTCTTCCAACCCTCGCTCCTCATCTCGCCACCACACGCTCCACGTCACCCTCTCACGCTCCGCAGGCTCTTTCCACCACTCGCTCCTCATCGCGCCACCGCACGCTCCTCACCATTCTCCCATACTCTGCAGGCTCTTCCAACCCTCGCTCCTCATCGCACCACCACAGCTCCTCGTCACCCCTTCCATGCTCCGCAGGCTCTTTTCAAATCTCGCTCCTTACTGCACCACCGCACGCTTCGCATTACGCAATCACTCTCCCTCGCCACCCTCCCACGCCCCAAAAATCCCCTCAACACCCCCTGTTTTGTAACCCGAAAAACCATGGCCGAAGGTGCGAAAAAAGCATGACGATTTCAGGTTGCCAACTTAACGGTTAACCCCTAATAGGGTTACGATTGAAAAATATCACGAATAGTGAAAAAATATATTTTTCGCTACCCTTTTATCCAATTATTTCGTCTACTTTCCAGAAAGCCTAACCTTGTTTTTGCCGTTGAAATGGCATACATCGTACGATATTTTTTTGTTAACAATCTATAAACCTATCTTATTTTATGGTATCAAAACGACTATTTACTACGGCTTTGGCGGCCCTGTGTTTCTGTTCGGTTACCGAAGCGCAACGGTTGTCATTGAATCTCCATTCCGTAACGGTTCGTCAGGCTATTGAACAGTTACAGAACGAGGGTTACTCATTTGTTTACCAAGTTGGTGCGCTTGACACGTCACAGCGTGTGCAGGTTAATGCCAACACATTGCAACAGGCTATTGAGCAAATTCTCAAAGGCCAGAATGTTTCCTACACGGTTTCGGGCAAGAAGATTATTATCGAGCCTCGTGGTCATGGTGCGATGAGTCAGCAACCTCGTCAGGGTGTGCAGCAGACTTTTAGCGGCAGGCTAACCGATACAAAGGGCGAGCCTATTGCAGGAGCCGTTGTAAAGGTTGCGGGAAGCGCACGCGGTGCTGTTACTAACGCCGACGGTGTTTGGAGCATACAGGCTCAGCGTGGCGACATGCTCGAGTTTAGCAGTTTAGGGTTTCGAAAATACCACTGTAAAACTGGGCAATAAAACTACTGGCGTGAGCGTGCAGATGCGCGACGACAACAAGCTTTTTGAACGAGGTTGTAGTGGTAGGTTACGGCACGCAGAAGAAGGTAAAACCTCACGGGTGCTGTTAGTTCGGTCGACTTTACTAAGGAGGAATCTCGCCCCGTTACTACGGCAACGCAGGCTCTGGCAGGCATGGCCGCAGGTGTTCAGGTGCTGCAAGGTTCGGGCCGTCCAAACTCAGAGGGTTTCGGTATCAACATTCGTGGTATTGGAACGCTGAATAACGCGTCGCCGCTGGTGCTGGTTGACGGTATGGAGATGGACCTTTCGACGGTGAATCCCAATGATATTGAGAGCATCTCTATTCTGAAAGATGCCGCTTCGTGTGCTATCTACGGTAACCGTGGTGCTAACGGTGTTATCCTTGTGACGACAAAAAGCGGACAATCTGGCAAGGTAACGGTTAACTATTCGGGTCGTTTTTCAATCAACACGCCATCGAATTTGGTGCGCTTTATGACCAATTATGCTGATTATATGGAGCTGGTAAATGAAGCTGGAACCAACGTAGGCCTCGGGTACTACATTCGCTCCGAGCATTATCCAACAATGGCGAGATGCAGAGGCTGACCCCAACGGCATTGCAGCAAGTGGATATCCTAACTACGTGGCTTATCCCTAACACGGATTGGTATGACGTGATATATAAAACAAAGGTTATGCAGGAACACTCGATGTCGCTGCTGGGTAGCGAGAAGCATACCAAGTATAGCCTCGGCTTAACCTATCTTGATAACCCGGAATGATTATACGTTCGGGCGTTAGAAGTATTTTGTGAACATGAAGTTAATATCAGATATCACCGACTGGCTGCAAGTAGGTGGACACATGTGGGGCTATCACACCGACCAACAGCGTAACGACGTGGGTAACCTTACGTCATGGGCATTCTTGAAATCGGTGCCTGGCGTTTATCCATATTACGACGGTCACTACGGTGGTGTTGAAACATCGGCCGAAGACGGTGCGGTTAACAAACCCATTGCTTATTCTGAATGGTAACGGCGATGCTTACTACAAGCACAGTCAGCTTTATACAACGGTGTTCGGACAGGTGAAGTTCTTGAACGACTTTACGTTCAAAACCGTTTTCGGATACGATTATTATATGCGTCGCGACAAGTATAGCGGCAGCGCGCACGAGTTGTATAGCTTCAGTCGTAATCAGGTAGTTACTCCCTGCTGCATCAAACGATCAGATTCACGCTTACATCTATAACAACCATCATTACAACTGGAAGTGGACCAATACCTTAAATTGGGCTCACACCTTTGCTAAGGTTCATGATGTAGGTGCTTTAGTAGGTTTCGAGGAAGGTTTGAACTATGGTACATACATTGATACGAACAAGTATGGCGTTATTGACCCCACCATCACTGATATGTCAACAGTTACCAACATGGATTATATTAAAGGTGACGACCATGAGAGCCGTTTCCGTTCATGGTTTGGTCGTTTGAACTACGCGTTCGATTCGAAATATCTCCTTGAGGTCGATTTCCGTTATGACGGTTCATCACGATTTGCTCCTAAGAATAGATGGGGTTTCTTCCCCTCTGCTTCAGCAGGCTGGCGCATTTCAGAGGAGAATTTCGCAAAGAATTCGTTCTTAAACGTCTTCGATAACCTCAAATTGCGCGCATCGTATGGTAAGCTGGGTAACTCGGCTGTTGACGATTATGCATACCAATCTTGGTACGAGACAGGCTTTTGCTATTATGGGCGGCAAGAAGGTTCCACGCTTCTACCTGCGCAATTTGCCTAATATCGATATTACTTGGGAGACTACTAACACCCTGAACCTTGGTGTAGACTTCAGCCTTTTGAACAATCGTTTGAGCGGTGTACTCGATTATTACAACAAGCGCACAACGGGAATTCTTTTACAGTCCTTCAATAGCCCTGACCTATGGAGATAAGGTTTCTCCGCTGCAAAACCCTTGCAGAGGTAAGCAATAAGGGTTTCGAAGTAACGCTTCGTTGGGACGATCGCGTAGGCGACTTTAAGTATGGCTTCGCCGTTAACGGCACTTGGAACACAAAACCGTGTGGAGAAATACAAAGGCGCATGGATAGAAGGTTGGGGCGCTAACCCTAAAGACCCCAATCCAAATAAGTATTATTCGAACCTCGGTGAGGTGTCATCGGGTAGTCTGCAGCGCATAGTCGAAGGACATCAAATGAATGAATTCTACCTCAGAAGACCTTATCAGGAAGCGGAAAATACTTTAACGAAGACGGCACCGTGAACAAAAGCAGGTGGTCCTCGCGACGGTATGATTCGTACAGAAGAGGATATGAACTGGTTGCGCGCGATGGTAGCGGCAGGTTATAAGTTCATGCCTAAGCAGACTATTGCCAATAACGGTATATGGTATGGCGACTACATCTTCGAAGATGCTAACGGCGACGGTACATACGGTGGCAATTATGACGAACAGTTTGTTGGCTGTTCAAACGTGCCTAAGTTCAACTTCGGTATTCAAGCACACGCTGAATGGAAGGGCATTGACTTCTCAATGAACTGGGGTGGTGCAACAGGTTTCAGCACTTACTGGCGCGAAGTAGGACAAAACTCGTCAGACGTAGTGTACGGTTTGCAAATTCCGGAAGAAGGTTGCATACGACCATTACTTCTACGATCCAGCTGATCCAACCAATCCACGTACCAATATTACGTCAAAGAATCCACGTCTTGTGCTTACCAACCCAGGCCAAACTGACCAGTATGCCAACACGTTGAGGCTTTTATAACTGCGATTTTATGAAGCTGCGTAACGTTACTTTTGGGCTACACTTTCCCCAAATTCATCTCAAATACAGTGTATGCTCAGAATATCCGCGTTTACTTCTCGGGCGAGAATTTGCTCACTATCACGTCGTTCCCAGGTTTGGATCCTGAGATGCGTGCAGGAGCAGGCTATACCACTATGCGCCAATTCTCATTTGGTTTAAACGTTACTTTTTAAATCCTTAGTTCAGAATATTTATGAAATTACATATTTTAAAGAGCATGCCTGGCCTGTCAATGGCCGTGGCTGGCCTCATGATGACGGGCTGTTCAGCCGATTTTCTTGATACAACGCCTACGAACCGTGTGAGCACGGGTAACGTATGGACCACCCGAAACTTGGCTAACAGCGTAGTGAACGGTGCGTACGAGCGTTTCTATTACGAATATACCGACCAGTGGGGTAAGCTTACGCTCGACGTGTATACAGAGCAATGCGACCTTGATGTCAACTGGGTGGCAGGCGATGGAGCCTTAGTAGGCGGCGCCCCCACAGTGTCTTCAAGCATATTTCCTAAATGGTGGCGACTCTTCTATGAGGAGATTTATCGAACCAGTAACGTCATCATGAACCCTGTCAAAAAGTGCCAGATATGTCGGCCGAAGAGAAAGCACGCGACATTGCCGAGTGCAAATTCCTGCGCGCTTGGGCTTATTATCGTGCAAACTGTGTGGCGCGGAGTGCCTATTTACACCGAACCCGTTGAATACGGTAAGGCAACAAAGGGACGCGCTACGGAAGATGAGGTATGGGAACAGATTTTAAAAGACTGTACAGAAGCCATTGACGAGCCTAACCTTCCTAATAAATATGGTACGGGCGACACCAATTACGGACGTGTTACTAAGGCTGCTGCCCTCTACTTACGCGGACAAGTGTATCTTTGGAAGAAAGATTGGGCAAAGGCAGAAGCCGATTTTACAGCCATCACCACAATGGGATACAGCCTCTTCCACGATTATAAGGCAATGTTTAAGAAGGCTAACGAGCGCAACGACGAGTACATTTTCCAATACCAATACACCGACGACCCAGGTAAAGGTAACGATTTTAGTCAGGCCTTTGGTAACCGAAACACCGTCGATTACGCTTGGAACAACTTCATTCCTAACCCAAAATTTGTCGACTCTTACGAGTGGGCAGACGGTAAGCCTTTCAATATCGACGACGTAATACCAGGTTATTCGTCAATGACACCTAAGCAGCGCTCGGTTTATTACCTGCGCGACGGCCTTTCAATGCACGCTGCAGGCCCACTGGCGAGCGACTTAAGAAAAGGCTTTATACAAATGAAGTCGTACGGTTCAGATATGACTAAGTATCTGCGTACAGGCAACGAGTCGCGTATTCGTAGCGTTTACGACGGTCGCGACCCACGTATGGAGATGAACTTTATTACGCCTTACGCAACCTATGTGGGCGGTTGTACAGCCGATAACCATACATATACCCTGCGCTGGCCGTACATAGGTTCGGACACTAACGCACCGTTCGACCTGCGAACCGATACCAACGACCGCTACTATTACCTGTGGCGCAAGTTCGTTATCGAAGGTCGCGAGAGCCGTACCATGTGGGATAGCGACATCGATATTCCTGTATTCCGTTATGCCGACGTGCTGCTTTGCTTGGCTGAGGCGCTGAACGAACAGGGCAAAACAACCGAAGCCGTTACCTATGTCAACATGGTTCGCGGACGTATACCCGGTTTAGCACTGCTCAACTCGAACACTTATACCACCGTTACCGACCAAGACAATATGCGTGAACGTATTCGTAAGGAGTACGGATGGGAACTTTGTGGCGAGAATCAGATGTATTACAAGGAGCTTCGTTGAGGGTACATGGCTCGACAAGAAGTTTGGAACCAACCGCGCTACCGCTACATCTACCGATCTGAACGGTGCTAACGGTATGACTGAAATTTGGGGAACCAAGCGTTATACCCTCAATTTCTTGGAGCGATTACATGCAGCGTTGGCCTATTCCACAAGAAGAAATAGAGCGCAATCCTAACCTCGTGCAGAACGAAGGTTGGCAATAACAGGCTGAGATATAAGAAGCTATTCGAGGAGTTAAGAAGTTAATTTGGGGCCGTCGAGGGTTATGGACGAGCAAAGGGGTTTGGGCATTGATCTTTCCGTTCCTGACTTTCGTCACCCTGAGTAGCAAGCCATTGCATTAACTTGCTTAACTCCTCCAGCCCCATTTTTTGAACAATGGCTTAACTCCTCAATAGTTTCTAATCTACAGATACACAAACAACAATTACTCAATAAAATGAAAAGCAACTTATTTTTATTCGCAATCTCCTCGTTGTAGCGTTTGCTTCGTGCGGCTCTTCGAACAATGAAGGCCCTCTTCCGCCCAGTCCCGGACAGGGAGGTGGCACAAAACCCAAGCCCACACTGAAGAAAACCTACAACAACCCCGTCATTCACAGCAGCGTTCCTGACCCTACTGTGATTAAGGCTGCGGACGGATACTTCTACCTTTACGGAACGGAGGATATTCATAACGTGCCTATCTTCAAGAGCAAAGACCTTGTAAAGTGGGATCAAGTGGGCACAGCCTTCACCACATCTACACGTCCTACCAACCTCCCTGCGCGAGGAATGATGTGGGCGCCCGATATTAACTTCATCGGCGGACAATATGTTCTCTATACCAGTATTGGCGTATGGGGTAGCGATTGGGACAACCAGATTCGTTGTGCTACGGCTTCTTCGCCTACGGGACCGTTTACTGATCGCGGCATTGTCATCGATCGCACACAGAGGCGTAGCCAACAGCATCGACCAGTTCTTTATTACCGACAACGGTCGTAATTACATGTTCTGGGGCTCGTTCCACGGCATCTACGGCATCGAACTGTCGGAAGACGGACTCTCTATCAAGCCAGGCGCAGAGAAAGTACAGATAGCTGGCCGACAGATGGAAGGCATATATCCACAAACGCGGCAAATACTATTACCTCTTTGGCTCAGCAGGCTCGTGCTGCGAAGGCTTACGAAGCACTTATCGCGTTATTTACGGTCGCTCTGAAAACCCTGTTCGGTCCGTACGTTACGAAAGACGGACGTCGCATGCTCGACGGAGCCTACGAAACAATGCTTAGTGGTAACAATTTCTTTGCGGGGCCAGGACATAACGCTGAGTTCATAACCGACGACGAAGGTAATGACTGGATGCTCTATCATGCTTTCGAAAAGAAAGACCCAGATAACGGTCGTCAGGTGCTGTTAGACCGCATACAGTGGGCAAACGATTGGCCTTTCGTGCAAGGAGCAGGCCCTTCTTTCCTCAACGAAGCGCCCGTTTTCAAGAACCAATAAAGGCGTATCGCAAGAAGATGAATTAATTTTTTAAACCCTAAACAATATGAAAACAAATTTACTTTCAAAGGTTGCAGCCCTTGCTGTAGCCTTGTGTTTCACAGGCACAATGTCGGTTTTTTGCCGATGATCCGTTCACCGAGAGAACTACTGGTGGCGTAATTTATCGCGTGTATAGCGACCATGCCGTAGCGGCTGACGTTGACCACACAGCGCAAACGTACCCGAAAACGGTGTACATTCTGTCAGAAGTTGACGGAAAACCCGTAACCGAGCTCTTAGGCGACGCCTTTTAACTATCAGCACTTTGTCGCACACAAAAACAAAGAGCCACACAAAGAGAACGTGGCAAACATCAAGCTACATGACAATCCCTAAGACGGTAAAAACCATTGGTGGCTGGTGTTTCCTCATGGCTCTAATCTTGAAGACGTAACCCTTCGAGGAAGGTTCACAGCTTACTACCATCGGTCGCTCGGCCTTTGAAGCTTGTTCTGCCCTAAAGAGATTCTTTTATTCCCAAGAGCGTAACCAATCTTGAGGGCTATGCGTTCAAAAAAACTGTGGCGACCTCGAAACCGTTGTTTTCGAAGAGGGTTCAACCCTTACCGAAATCAAAGGACTTTCACGTTCCAGAGCTGCTTCCTGCTTAGCTCAATCAACGTGCCCAACACCGTTACCCGTATTTGCAATGAGGCTTTCAAGTTCGATGCATCGTTAACCGCTCTGCCATTGCCCCCAAACCTCACGTTTTGTAGGTCAGGCCGTATTCTGCGAATGTATTGGAGTGGAGACCCCTGTCGTACTTCCCAAGACACTGAAAAACCGTAAAATGGGCAGCCTTTGAGAAAGTACCCTATGAAGCAAAGTCGTCTTCCCCAAGGGCCTTGTTAACGTTGGTCCATGGTCGTTTAAAAGCACAGGCCTTGAGAATATCTATTTCGAGTATGACGGAAACTTCCCGAAGTGCTTCCTTTCAGCGCATTCCACTGGAACGAAGAGGGCTTCTACGGCCACGCTTTTGAAAACCTTCGTGCAAACGGCTTCTGCCAAAAGACTGTTCGTAACATTCCCTGACGTGATTAAAGATAACAACAACGCTATCGTAGTCACCATGCAGAAAGTGAACGACATCGCTGCTACGGGCATCGAAACAGTAGCTGCTGAAAAGGTAGTTCCACAGCGCAAGGGTATCTATAGCCTTAGTGGCGTGAAGATGAATGGCGCTCAGAAGCTCCCCGCAGGCATCTATATCATCAACGGAAAGAAGTGTGTTATCACAAAATAACGTCACAACCCCACACACTTTTTCAACTCAACAGCTCCCATCTTTTTATATTAAGCAATTGTCAAATCTGTTAAGAGTTGTTTATCTGACGGCCGTCATACGCGCGTATGGCGGCCGTCGCGCACGTATATAGCGGCCGCCGACAGCGCGTACCACGACCGCCATACAACAGGCTTTATTTCAGTATTCAAGGAGTTTAAGGAGGTATATCTCAGGAGTTAAAGGAGTTAGGAGTTATGGAGTTAAGCCAAATGTTTTGGTGGAGAGGGCTGCGACAAAAAGAAGAAAATATTTGAGAACGGAAAGACAGGCGTTTTTAAGACATAAAGACATAATGGACATAACTTCAGTAGTTAAAGGGAGTTATGGGTGAAGGAGTTAAGACAAATGTCCGAAAAGGTATGATGTAGACGGAAAAAACATACATATTTGAGAGGACTTTTTCTTTTGGCTTTGCACTCTTTTTCTTTTTCTGTACTGTTTTTCCTTATTTTTGATTTACATTTTCCCTCTTTTTCAACAGATCATTTCATTCTTCGTGTCGCATCTTTTAGTTGTTTTTATTTTGTTTTTTCCTTTGTCTTTTCCGAATAGTTTTTCCTTTTTATTCTGCTTTAGAAAAAGGCTTTTATAGAGCCTCTCAACGTTTTTTTGTAGTATACCCTTTTCAAAAAAACAAAGTATTAATTCCCTCTAACTCCTTAACTCCTGCCCTCTCAAAGATATTGCACAGCTTTTTACTTTTTTTACCTTTTTTCCCTTTTACTTTTTAAACACCTCCCTCTAACTCCTTAACTCCTGACGCTTAAGTAATGTCTTAACTCCCTCTAACTCCTTAACTCCTGTAACTCCTTTTAAAAATATTTTTTTGTCTTTATGTCTAAAAAATTGAATATGTCTTTTTAGTGTTTTTCGCAACAAATATTTACCTTTTGTTGCACGATGGTTATTACATAACATCGGAATTTAACTACCCATGAGGAGAAAAAAATCGTCTTTTTATCTGAAGCCCAATCTGTTATAATCCTTAAACCTAAAACCTCAAACAGAAAAGGGCCTGTCGGTCTGACGAAACGCCTCCTCTCCCCGCGCCGTTGCTCTGTGCGCGTCGCCTCATACTACCGACAACAATGGACGAAAAAAAGAACTGTTGATTGGCATCAGACAAGGGAAGAATAAGGCTTTCAAAAAAATCTTTATGAGCAGCATTATGGTGTGCTGTGCAGCGTGGCCTATAACTACGTTGGCGACGATTATTTGGCTAAAACCATAGCTGGCGATGTTATCGTGAAGCTGTGGATAGAGCGCGACCGTGTGCATATTGACCGCTCGCTGCGTATGTATCTGGTGAGGAGCGTGCGCAACCAGTGCTTAGATTATATCAAGTCGCAGTATCATCGTCGTGAGGTTTCCGCTTCGGTTTATATTGAACATGCGCTCAACGCCAGCCTTATTGACGATACAAATTTAGGCCATTTGCTCGAACATGAGCTTGAAGACAAAAATATCTGAGGCCATGGTCGCCATACCGTTAGAATCGCGTCGCGTGTTCATCATGAGCCGATTCCACGACATGTCTTATCATGACATTGCACAAAGTTTTGAATATTTCGGTCAACACCGTGAAGTATCATATCAAACATGCGCTCGTCATTCTGAGGGGAGAACTGGAGAAATATTTAAAGGAATAACACCCCTCGCGCTCATATTACAGCCCTTTCGGAAGCCGACCAAACGCCAAATATGTAGAAAAAGGCTATCGAAGGCCCTTTGCTAACAGTTTAAATATATCGCATTTGCTTTTAAAGTACTGTCTTAACTCCATAACTCCTTAACTCCCTTTAACTCCTGTATAATGTCTTAACTCCCTCTAACTCCTTCACTCCCTGACTCCTAAATAATGTCTTAACTCCGCTTAACTCCCTAACTCCTGACTCTAAATAAATGTCTTAACTCCGCTTAACTCCCTAACTCCTGACTCCTAAATCAATTCTCCTTTATGTTTGACGCCGAAGCAAAATATATCCCCTCGAAGCCATCATAGATTATCTTACTGGCTCCGCCACGCAGCAAACGCTTGACGAGGTTAGCGAATGGTGTGCCCTTTTCGCCCGAGAACGAAACCTATTTCGTGCAAATGAAAGAGATATGGTTCTCAATAGTGGCCGAACGACGTAACGATTTTTGACCAACAGTTGGCTTTTTGAAGAGTTTAAAGTTAGCGTGCAGCGTCTTATGGGGTAACAAACCTTTGCGCCTGTAAAAGCATCGCCCATGCGCAAGTTGCTAAGCGTGGCGGCAGCGGTTTTAGCGGTTGTTGCGGTGGGGGTAATAGCATGGTTTGTAGGCTATAACGCACGTTCCCGATGCATCAGGACGTATTGTTGTTCGCGCCCCGAAGGCTCGCAAACCTTCGTTCTGTTGCCCGACAGTAGCGAGGTGCATCTCAATGCAGGGGTCTAAACTGGTGTATAGTCAGAGTTATGGCGTCAGCAACCGTCGTGTTTCGTTAGAAGGCGAAGCCCTCTTTAGCGTGCATAAGAATAAGGATTTGCCCTTTGTGGTGTGGTCAAAAGACTTTGAAGTGTGCGTGACGGGCACGAAATTCAACTTCCAAAACTATTTTTAATGACGATGAGGCTACAGTGGTTTTTATTACAGGGTTCGGTAGCCATTAACGACCCCTGTTGACCGTCATCAGCTGGCCACGTTAACGCCCGCCCGTCGCTATATTTTCGATAAGAAAACAGGAGCAGGCCGAATTTCGAATGTTGATACTGCACGCGTGGCACGCTGGACGCGCGGACAGCTCTTCTTTGATGAGAAGATTTTTGGGCGACATAGCGAAAGACCTTGAACGCTCGCACCATGTAAACGTTGTTATTGCAAACGATAGTCTGCGCGCGCGTCGCTTCTACGGGTCGTTCGCCCTCACTGATAACGCAGCCGATATTGTGCGCACGCTGGCCCTGACAGGCGGCATTCGCTATCGTGAAAAGGGGCAACAACATCATGATTTATTAAGCGGCCGATAATGATATTACATTTTTTATTATCAAATAAGACAAGGCGCAACGATAACCTGAGTGTGTCTAAATAGCTGTGTAAAAATATTTAGCGGCTTTTATGCACATCATCATTATTTTGTGTATCTTTGCAGACCAATAGAGTATTACGATCTTTAATTTATTTTATTTACAGCTATGAAAAACTTTTACTTAGCACAGCATTATGCTTATTTTGCGCAATTCAAGTGAGCGCACAGTCGTTTAACGAAGAACTTTTTGGAAGGTATTTGGGAAAACAACGACAATAGTGTGGAATATAGTGAATATATTGGCACAATCAAAAATTAGAATGGGGCTATTTGTTGAAAATGGACGAGGACTATGTAGATGTACGATCAGGTCGCATTGATTACAAATACGGTCAGAAAACCATCGAAATGGCAGTGAACGATAGACGTTTTGATGTAGACGATACTTCAAAAATTCTTGACTATTTCATCACAGGCAACAACCGTCTTCATATCTTAGTAGGCGACGCTTTTACTTTTACATTTTACCATTCTACAGTTAGATGCCAACACCATGAAGCTGCAAACCAAGAAGGGTATCATGACCTTCACAAAAGCAACTACACAGGTTCAGGGAGTGAAAGCGCAAACAAACAATGCCGAAAAAGGCTCGCTACAACGCTAAAGGCCAGCGTATTAATCGTGCCGAAAAAGGCTTGAACATCATTCAATCAGCCGACAACACTACACGCAAAGAACTTTGTAAAATAATCCTTTTGCGCTTGACGACGAAGCCTGAAGCAACATAACGTTGCAACGAATTGGGCAAAAAAGTCAAATCAAATTCATAATCGGATTCGCCCTATATATGAAATGTATATGGGCGTTTCGTTTTTATGCACTTGTCTTTGCTTTAAATATTTTTCTTTCAAAAACTTTGATATAACCCTAAAAATGCTTATTTTTGAAATCTCTATCAAAAACCTTAAACAAATGCAAGAATACATCGCGCATGTGGCCGATGGGAAGCTCATTCAGAGCATAGATGAACATCATTTAGGAGTGGCAGAAATGGCCCAACGATTTGCCGAAAGCTTTGGAGCTGGAGCGTGGGGTTATCTGTGCGGTATTTGGCACGATGTGGGTAAATACAGCTGTGATTTTCAACGTCATATACGTTCAGCCAGTGGCTATGACCCTACAGAGAAAGACCCTGGCAAGGTAGACCATGCTTCGGCAGGAGCTATTCATGCTCGCATAGCACTGTCCGAAGGAGGACGTTATCTGCCCGTATCCCTATTGTATATGCGGTCATCATTCGGGCTCACCCGACTATATGAATAGTGGGCAGAGCAATTTTGCAATATCGTTTACAGAAAAGAAGTAGACGGCAATGTAGAGCAACATATTGCCCCAACAGAAATCCCTACTTTGTCGCCACCTCTAACAGGAAACGACTTAACAGCGTGGCATTTATGGGTAAGAATGCTTTATTCGAGCCTTGTAGATGCTGATTATCTGGATACTGAGCGCTTTTGTAACCCTCGAACAGTATGCAAAAAGGGGACAATATGATAGTTTGGCAAACATTGAAAACCAAACTGGACCAATATCTTTCTTCGTTTAGCAATTCGTCTAAAAAAAGCAGTCGGTATTAAATAATATTAGGAATAGAATACAAACAGTTTGCCGTGAGAGTGGGCGAGGTGAGCGCGGAATATATAGCCTTACTGTGCCTACAGGGAGGTGGAAAAACGCTTTCGTCTATGGTTTGGGCTATGGAACACGCCTTGAAAAACCATTGTTCGCGTATTATTATAGCCATTCCTTATACCAGCATTATTATTCAAACGGCTGACCGTTTGCGCCAAATTTTTGGAGAACAGAACGTAATTGAACATCACAGTAATACAGATTTTGATAATCTTACCGATAATGAGAAGGAAAGGGCACATTTGGCAACAGAGAACTGGGACGCGCCCATTATAATTACTACCAACGTACAGTTGTTTGAATCACTCTATGCAAACCGTAGCTCTCGGTGCAGAAAGTTGCACAATATTGTTAACTCGGTTCTTATTTTAGATGAGGTTCAGATGCTGCAGCCAGAGAATCTGCAGCCTGTTGTTGATGTACTTCGATCGCTACGAAATTATTTCGATGTAAGTATTTTGATGACAACGGCTACTCGTCCTGCTCTTACGGGTATTATAGGTGCGGGGCAAGCAAAGTTTGAGGGATTAGAAATATCCGAAATAATCAATGACCGAAAAGGGTTATTTAATGTGATGCGGCGTGTGGATATTGAGTTCCTGCAAGAAAGTATACCGCTCAACTGATAGCCGAGCGCCTAAGTAAGCATAGTAGTGTGCTTTGTGTGGTAAACCGTAGGTTCGATGCCAGAGAAGTATTTAATGCTTTGAAGCCTTTGCATACACAGGCTTTACACCTCTCGCGCATGATGTGTCAGCAGCATATCATGGATAAAATAAACCTTATGCGGCAACTTTTAGATGCAGGAAACCCGGTAGCGGTAGTAAGTACACAGCTTATTGAAGCAGGAGTTGATGTGGATTTCCTGAGTTTATCGTGCCATGGCGGGCCTTGATAGCATAGCCCAAGCTGCAGGACGATGTAATCGTGAAGGGCGCATGGAACGAGGTCATGTATATGTCTTCGATTTTGAAGAGTCTACAGTACGTGGTATTATGCGTAAAGCAAGCGATGCAGCAGACGAAATGTTGCAACAAGGTTTGACAGATTTTCTGGATCCCGACACTACCGAACGCTATTTCAAACTGTTTTATGGTACGTTAAACGAAACGGATAAGGCTCAGGTAAAAAAGAATCTTTATCAGTACACACCCCAATTTGCCACAGCTGCTTCTGAATTCCGTTTAATTGATGATCAAGCAATATCTATTTATGTACCCTATGGCAAAGGCGCAGCTTGTAGAAGAACTGAAACATGGACAAATTACTTCGACACTGTTACGCCAGCTGCAGCGTTTTTGTGTATCTATACCTGTGTATCAAGAAAAATTGCTGCCACCAATTGGAGCTGTGCAGATAAATGAGGGATTGTATTATTTACCCGATTGCTCAAACTATGATGAGGATACAGGTTTGGTTTTTGAAAATCAATATCTGGAAAAAGAACTTATTTTATAAGATATAATATGGAATATTTCGACAAAGAATTCTGTTTAGAAGTGTGGGGCCTGTTTGCGTGCTTTACCCGTCCTGAACTAAAGGTAGAGCGGGTAAGCTATGACGTGATAACCCCATCGGCGGCAAGGGCTATTTTTGAGGCTATATTTTGGAAGCCTGCCTTTTGCTGGAGAGTGACGCGTATAGAAGTTTTTTAAATCCGATTAAAAGTGGTTTTCGATTAAAGAGAAACGAGATTGGAAAAACAATGAGCCCGTCGTCAGATGGCTTTGCTAATAGAAGATAACCGTCAGCAAAAATCGAGTTTGGTTTTTGCGCGATGTGCGCTATCGACTTTTATGCTAAGCTTGAGTTTATTCCCTATAAGTAATCGACTGCCTGAATTCAGACCAGAACCATCAAAGGTAGCTGATGAAAATCCCGGGAAATATAATGCGATGTTTGAGCGGCTGTGCAAGCAAAGGACAGTGTTTTACACAGCCTTATTTAGGTTGTCGTGAGTTTGCTTGCCAGTTTCGTTTGGTTGAAAATCCTGTCAAGGGTGAAGGGGTGTATCGATCAGACAAAAAGACCTTGGTATTATGCTTTATGATATGGATTTTAAAGATTATAAAAGGAGAGAAACCAGCTCAAGCTTTATTTTTATCGAGCCCAGATGGTATGTGGTGCTATTGATGTTCCATCTAAAGAAAGTGAGGAGATACTACGATGATACTACAAGCTTTATGTGAATACTACGACCGCAAAGCACAATTAGGGAGAAATGCCTCCGTATGGATATGAGTGGAAACCTATTCCGTTTATTATTAAAAATAAAGGAGAATGGTGAGTTCGTAAAACTTGAATCGACAAAAAGAAGGTCAAGGAAAAAGGAAACGATTAAGAAATTTATGCTTCCTGCTACTCGGGAAAGATCAGGTAGTAAGTCGTGGGCTACGGCAAATTTGTTCTGGGATCATTATGGCTATGTATTGGGATTACCTAAGAAGTTAGACTATAATGATTCAGGGAGCTGTAGATGCGGGACAAAAAGCAGCAGTCGACTTTTTATAGCAGAAGTTGAGCGCATTTATCAACTTAATCCTGAGCATAAGGGTGTAAAGGCGATACATCTTTTTATCAGCATTTCCATGAAGCATTGCAGTTGTATACAAAATGACCCACTATACCAAAGAATGTATTAAGAAAGATGGTACTAATATGACTTTGCATTATTGGGTGAATGTGAGCCCTATTGCGGTTGATAGCCAAATTGACTATGGTTTTAAGCGATCAGGGTAATGAAGAAAATTTATGTCTTGTAACAGGCAAACATCAACCCTATAGCCGTTATCAATAGTTCTATTTCTTTACCTTTTGCTAATGCCAGTGGGGCAAAAGTTAGTAGGTTTTTCAGAAAGGATCTGGATACGACTCGTATCACAAAGAGCAGGGTTTTAACGCACCTATTTCAGAGATGGTAAACTTTAAGTATACCACGGCTTTGAATACACTGCTTGATAAAACATCTAAAAACCGTTTCTTGTTTGGAAAGGATTCATTGGTGTTCTGGATCAACTTATAGCAATAATTTACTTTGAGAAAGGATTTTTGCTTTCTTATTTGCTGCACCGCCTAAAAGATGAACCAGACCGCAACGTAGAGGCTATTTCAAATTTGCTGAAAGCGCCATTGTCTGGAGCTGTTAATGATGAAACAGAAGGCAGATTCTATGTGCTAGCAACTTTCGCCTCAATAACGCACGTATTGCTGTAGACTTTTGGGAGGAATGTACTATAAAGGAGATGTCTTCAAATATCAGACAGTATTTTGAAGATCTTGATATTGTGCGGAAATCATAAAAGAGCCCTTCATTATTCATTATTTAGCTTGTTAGCAAAGTATTGCTTTTGCAAAAATAAAATAGAAAAATTTACCACCTGCTACTCTTTTAATAGTATGCTGCGATCGGCAATTGAAGGCTTGCCCTCCCTGAATTTACTACAGCGTCAATGCCTCTTGCGTATAAAGGCCGACCGTGTTATTAATAGCAAAAGAGCAGGTTTACTAAAGGCTTTATCTAAATCGAAAAATTCAAACAACTATAAACCATTTAAACCGAAAAATATCTATGGCTTTTAGACAAAGAAAACAAAAACAAAAGCTTACCTGTGCGGCCGTTTGTTCGCTGTGATAGAGAAAAATCCAGGAAGCTGCTAACGGTAGTGCTACCGTTCGTGACCAGTTCTACAGTGCGGCATCGCGCACACCACATGTTGTTTTCCCAAGAATGATAGCTCTGTCGGGTCATCATCTTGCTAAACTGAATGAGGGACAACGTATTTATTATGAGAGATTGAAAGGAGAAATTATGAATGAACTTCCTGCTGAAGGATTCCCCTCTTCTTATCGCTCGATGATCAAAGTCGCTTTGCGATTGGCTATTATCACCAACGACAAGACTTCTTTACAAAGAAAAACAGAAGACAATAATAACAAATAATAAACCTATTAAAAACGTAAAATTATGACAGCAATTAAAAAACCGATACGATTTTATCTATTTATTCGATGTAACAGACGGTAACCCCAAATGGTGACCCAGATGCAGGAAATATGCCCCGAATGGATGCGGAAACAGGAATGGGATTAGTATCTGATGTATGCCTAAAACGTAAAGTTCGAAACTATGTACAGGTAACGAAAGGACAACAGCCCCAATATGATATATTTATTAAGGAGGGTAGTGTACTTAATGATACGATTAAAGAGGCGACGCAAGCAGGAACAAATAAAGCGAATAACCGCTGCTACAATGTGTGAGCGTTTTTATGATGTACGTACTTTTGGTGCAGTAATGACAACCGGAAAGGATTTAATGCAGGACAGGTTCGTGGTCCAATTCAGTTTACGTTTGCGACGTTCTGTTAGTCCCCATTATTACAGCTAGAACATACGATTACGCGTATGGCTGTGACAGATGCTAAGGATACTGATGAGAACGAGACTGGCACACGACAAACTATGGGCCGCAAGTACACGATTCCTTATGCTCTTTATCAAACACAGGGATATATTTCAGCTAATCTTGCTAACCAAACAGGCTTTACAGATGAAGACCCTAAAAACTGTTTTGGGAGGCTTTAAAAAACATGTTCGATGTTGACCATAGTGCAGCACGAGGCATGATGTGTCCTCGAGCTTATTGTGTTTAAAACACGATAACGAGTTAGGTAGTGCGCCTTCGTATCAGCTTTTCGATTTGGTAAGCGTGAAGCAGAAAGACTTAACAAAGCCTGCACGCAGCTTTGCTGACTACGAAGTTCAAATTGACCGTACACAGTTACCATTGGGTGTTACATTGATGGACGACATGATATAATGTACAGTGAAGATGACCTTCTGATGTTATCGGGCATACAACATTATGCTTTTTGTAGACGTCAGTGGGGATTAATACATATCGAACAAGCCTGGCATGACAACTACCTTACGATAGAAGGTAGTTGGATGCACAGGCATGTTGACAATCCGCGTCGGTCTGAAAGTAACAGGACAAAGCCCCACTGAAAATGCGGTTCATCTTGTATCTTATGAATTGGGACTATACGGCGTAGCTGATATTTTGGAGCTAAGTCGGGCTGTTGATTCTACGAATGCCATTACTTTTACCAAAGAAAGATGGCTATTGGACAATATGTCCAGTAGAATATAAAACATGGTCGGCCCAAGGAAAAATGATGAGGACGCATTACAACTATGTGCGCAAGCTATGTGTCTTGAAGAAATGCACAGTATACAAATAAAGGCAGGTGCAATTTATTATGGGAAACACGACACCGAGAGGATATTATGTTGATAGTTCATTACGAGAGGTGTGAGGGCTCTCAGTAAAGAAATGCATGCACTGATGGCACAAGGAAAGGTGCCGCAAAGGGAAATATACCAGTAAGTGTAGAGCATGTTCGTTAGCTGATATTTGTATGGCTGGCGATGAACGATTGAGTAAAGATGTTAATGATTATCTTCAACAGTTAGAAGAATGAGAAAGCTTTTAAATACTTTATATGTCACGAATCCTGATGTTTTCTTATCGAAGATCATGATACGGTGGTGGCTCGTAAAGATGATCAGGTAGTTGCGCAGATTCCTGCTATTAACCTTGAAGGTATAGTGTGTTTTAACCGATTGGGTGCATCACCTTATTTAATGGAATTCTGTGTGCAGAATCATATTGGATTGTGTTTTCTAACGCCAAATGGTCGTTTCATGGCACGCATAAATGGTGCTAGTTAATGGAAATGTGCTCGTGCGTCGTTCACAATATCGTATAAGTGATGATGAAGAAGCATCTCTTGCCATTGCGCGCTATATGATTGCAGGAAAAAGTATTTAATTCGAGGAAAGTACTTGAACGATTTAAGCGCGATTATAGTGAGAAAAAGATACTACGCAAATAGAATATGCTTCGAGACAGCTTGCTATCTTTCGTAGAAAAATACTGACTGCACAGAGCAAGCGTCAGAGGGCTTGAAGGTGATTCGGCCGTGGCTTATTTTATGGTGTTTGGTCAAATGATATTGGCTCAACAGAATGATTTCTCTTTTGCTGGACGCAATAGAAGACCTCCTAAAGACTTTGTGAGTGTATGCTTTCATTTGTATATATGTTACTGGGCATCACGAAGTAGAATCGGCTTTAGAAACAGTAGGGCTTGATCCTTATGTTGGTTTTCTGCATACAGAACGTCCGGGACGTCCTGCTTTGGCACTCGACATGATGGAGGAATTCAGAGCTTTTATGTGTGATAGATTGGTGCTATCGATGATTAATCGTTGTCAAATCACAAAGAAGGACTTTCTTGATAATGGAAGCGAGAATATTATCTTAACAGATAATGGTAAGAAGAAAATAATTTCATGTTGGCAACAACGTAAAAAAGGAACTGTTGATGCATCCGTTCTTGAAAGAAAAGGTACCTATTGGATTGTTGCCTTATATTCAAGCTCGTTTTGCTGGCACGTGTTATTAGAGGTGAAATAGATAAATATCCTGTATTTTTTTAATACAATAAATAATGCTAATATTAGTTACTTATGATGTAGAAACCCTATCGATGCAAGGACAAAAGCGACTGCGTAAAGTTGCACAGATATGCCAGAACTATGGTCAAAGGGTTCAAAAACTCAGTTTTTGAGTGCATCGTTGACTATACACAGTTTATTAAATTGAAAATAGCTCTTAAAGAAGCAATTGATGAGAAACATGATAGTATTCGGCTGTACAACCTCGGTAACAACTATACAAACAAGGTTGAAACGTTTGGTATTTGCTTAGGATATAATATGGCGGAGGAACTGATTCTGTGGATTCTTATATTTAATATGGAGTTTAAAGATAGTAATATGACTTATTTAATTTTGGCCTTGTAAATATACTTATGTGCGAACCCTAAGTGAATATAGTTTTTCCCGTTCTATTCGCAGTCTTTGGTTATCAATGAGTATCGTATTTATTTTTATTTAATCCTATATTTTCTTAATTTTAAATGTAACTCTCGCAAATAAGTAATATAACTTATTGATATAAAAGATGCTACAAAAGCATCAGTCGCGCCTATTGGGCGCGTGAATTGAAAACGTGAACGAAGCTAACGGTATTCGTTACGACATCTTTGTCGCGCCCCTGTGGGCGCGTGAATCGAAAACTCCTCACTCTATCAATAGCTTCTGCACGGGCATCGTCGCGCCCCCTGTGGGCGCGTGAATTGAAAGCTTGTCAGAACCAGATATCGAGATCTGGGAAATCAATCGTCGCGCCCCTGCAGGGCGCGTGAGTTGAAACCAGGATAGCCTTTTTCTGCTCCGCAAACGAGGTCGTCGCGCCCCTGTGGGCGCGTGAATCGAAAACGCAGTCAGTACTGCCATAGCTAGCTAAACGAGTCGCGCCCCTGTGGGCGCGTGGATGAAAACTTTTCTGTCTGTCGCTGTAGAGCCAAAGTGTCGTCGCGCCCCCTGTGGGCGCGTGAATGAAAACTTCAACGCATCTTCAGTTTCATATATATAAAGTCGCGCCCCTGTGGGCGCGTGAATTGAAAACATCCTTGCTCCCTCCATCATTCTACCTGAGCAATTGGGTCGCGCCCCTGTGGGCGCGTGAATTGAAAACCTATATCATCGAAATATGTTGCCTTGCTGCTCAACGTCGCGCCCTGTGGGCGCGTGAATTGAAAACCGAGAGGTTCTGGGTGCACAACAAGTAAAGGGGCGGTCGCGCCCCTGTGGGCGCGTGAATTGAAACTGTAACGTACGTGCAACGTATCTATTAAAAGTTTCTGTCGCGCCCCCTGTGGGCGCGTGGATTGAAACGGATGCCATAAGAGATACGAAAGCAAAATCGTGTCGCGCCCCCTGTGGGCGCGTGAATTGAAACTTCCGTCTCTGTCCTTCTTCCACTTGTAGCTTTGGTCGCGCCCCTTTGGTCGCGTGAATTGAAACAAAATGGTCAGTATTGTTGGGAAACAAAATATGTCGCGCCCCTGTGGGCGCGTGAGTCGAAAACATCAAAATGCGCTAATTCCGTATCAGACATGCGTGTCGCGCCCCCTGTGGGCGCGTGAATTGAAAACAACCCATGTTTGCTTGTGGCAACGGGAGAATCTGTCGCGCCCCCTGTGGGCGCGTGGATGAAACTTTGCAGCCTGGGTTTGATTAACGAGAATATCACGTCGCGCCCCCTGTGGGCGCGTGAATTGAAACAGAAAAATTAGTCTGGTCGATATCTGCAAATTGGTCGCGCCCCTGTGGGCGCGTGAGATTGAAACAGCAAGCTCAACGATAGGGTTCTCGCAATTCTGCGTCGCGCCCCTGTGGGCGCGTGAATTGAAAAGCTGCGAGTTTGCAACATTTGTCTGTATTCGGTATGTCGCGCCCCCTGTGGGCGCGTGAATTGAAACTTTGAAAACTTCACCTCACGAGGAAGAACGAGCAAGCGTCGCGCCCCCTGTGGGCGCGTGAATTGAGCAAACGTCGAGCGGTTGTGTGATAGCACCATCTGCTGCGAGTCGCGCCCCCTGTGGGCGCGTGAATTCGAAACTTTACCTTGGCATCCATTTGTTACTGATGATGGGTCGCGCCCCTGTGGGCGCGTGAATTGAAGACAAAGATTTTTACATCAAGGTTTTTAATGGTAGGTCGCGCCCCTGTGGGCGCGTGAATTGAAACTGACGATAAAGTAAGTTTTTGTTTAACTACGAGGTCGCGCCCCTGTAGGGCGCGTGAATTGAAAACTGCTGATGCTAATCAAAAAGGCTCAGACTGAGTCGCGCGCCTGTGGGCGCGTGAATTCAGCCTACGGTTAAGGGTGGCGACAGTGATAACGGTCGTCGCGCCCCCTGTGGAGCGCAGTGGTGCAAAACCTACGGTTGGGGTGGCGACGGTATAACCGGTGGGTGTCGCGCCCCCTGTGGGCGCGTGAATTGAAAACTTTCATTGGCTGGAATAGCAGGTGCGGGGTGGGTCGCGCCTGTGGGCGCGTGAGTTGAAAACTTTCATTGGCTGGAATAGCAGGTGCGGGGGTGGGTCGCGCCCCCTGTGGGCGCAGTAATTGAAACTTCGTATTTATCGCTACCCCCTTTCGACAGAGCGGTCGCGCGCCCTGTGGGCGCGTGAATTGAAAAACTTCGAGACATTTCTGTCTGTCTAACTGCTGCGTGGTCGCGCGCCCCTGTGGGCGCGTGAATTCGAAAACGCCAACTACGAAGCCTTTGAGGGTGCGTGTTGTAGTCGCGCCCCCTGTGGGCGCGTGAATTGAAAACGAGCCTATAGACGGTAGCGTGAAGTACACTACGAGTCGCGCCCCTGTGGGCGCGTGAATGAAACGATCTCCTTTTTGCAACTTTGCTACATCGGTAGTCAGTCGCGCCCCTGTGGGCGCGTGAATTGAAAACGATGGGTACGACGGCAGCATCACCACCTGAGCTTGTGTCGCGCCCCCTGTGGGCGCGTGAGTTGAAACAAAGGTTTTAGCACTTGGAGAAATTGCGATACATGTCGCGCCCCCTGTGGGCGTGAATTGAAAACCCGAACTTTCGTATCGTTGACAATCTACCTGAACGTCGCGCCCCTGTGGGCGCGTGAATCGGAAACACAGACAGAACACCCTTTTCCGATTAATACAAAACGTGTCGCGCGCCTGTGGGCGGTGGATGAAACAACTTCTGAAAATGGCGAGGTGGCCATTTTGCTCCTAGTCGCGCCCCTGTGGGCGCGTGTGATTGAGCTCGACACGACGTTGTCACTCTTTGGACCAAACGCGAGGTCGCGCCTGTGGGCGCGTGAATTGAAACAGCTTTTTCTTTATATTGTTTGTGATCTTTATTAGTCGCGCCCCCTGTGGCGCGTGAGTCGAAACCAATATTTTTACAGGAGTAAGATATTTAAATGTCGCGCCCCCGTGGGCGCGTGAATTGAAACTTTACCTTGGCATCCATTTGTTGCTGATGATGGGTCGCGCCCCTGTGGGCGCGTGAATTGAAACGTCGAGCAGTTGTGTGACAGCACCATCTGCTGCGAGTCGCGCCCCTGTGGGCGCGTGAATTGAAACTTTACCTTGGCATCCATTTGTTACTGATGATGGGTCGCGCGCCTGTGGGCGCGCGCGTGAATTGAAACGTCGAGCGGTTGTGTGATAGCACCATCTGCTGCGAGTCGCGCCCCTGTGGGCGCGTGAATTGAAAAGCTGCGCCCCACATGTGAGATATGCTCTGAACGTGTCGCGCCCCGTGGGCGCGTGAATTGACCTCTATACTCAGACGGTCTTTCAGTATGTTGTCGCGCCTTGTGGGCGTGAGTGAAAAACGTGAAGATACCCGAAAGAAGACCGATAAGGCAACGGTCGCGCCTTGTGGGGCGCGTGAATTGAAACGTTTTACATCAAAAACACATTTCGTTTTAGTCGCGCCTTGCGGGCATGGATCGGTAAACAGAGAGGAGAAAGATAATCCATGATGCAGGGTGTGGTGCTCTTAGTGGCACACGTCGCAGTCTCCACTAAATGATTAAAGAGCCGCGCACTCAATGTTGACGAAAATATGGGTGCGCGGTGTGAGCCTACATTTTTATCTAAGCTGGGACTATCCAGCCAAGGATAGCCCCGTTTGTTACTGGTTTAAATCAGCTTGAGTATCTTTTAACTAATCAGCTTTGTATGTTCAATTAATGCGTGTAATATATTTAGCAGACCTACTTTGTGTACGTTCAACTAAATAGTTTGCTGATGTTTTTGACATCTCATTTGATATATTGCAACTGTTGGTTGCGGTTATTACATGAGAAGCTGTGGGGGTGTGATAGACGCCACAGCCTTTGTGGAAAGCTGTGGACGTTATGATTATATGTGGTTACTTTACCATTACTTTTACTGCCTTCTTACCGTTCTTTACGATATAGAGGCCAGCAGGAAGCTGTGCTTTATTTGTGCTAACGAAGGTGCCGTCGAGTGCATAATAAGCTGCGGCTGCGAGTTTGCATTGTCGGCTGTTGAAGTACGATAGCGGTGCCGATGAGCTCAATGGTTATGGTTTTAAAAGCGTTGCTGCCTACAAATTTGGGAAGCGGCTGCTTTCAAGCACACAGATAAACAGGCTTGGTAGGCGTTTTTAGGAGGAAGGTGGTGCGATTCTTCCGTGTAATCAGTTCCTGCTACCAGTTCGTCGCCGTCGTGGTGAGCCATTTGTATGTATCAGCCTGCTGTGCTGATGAGGTCTGAACGAACCGTTGAGGCGATTTCCATACGCTGTTGTTGGCGCATGTGTAGCGTTTTAATGTTTGCTGTAGGAAGGGTAGCGAAAGTAAACTTGTTACCTGATATATTTGCCGTTCCTATTTTTAACGTATAAAATTTTCGGTGAGATTGTTGTTTTGTAGCAAACAATCGGCCTTTACCGTCTAATCCAGTAGCCTGACGAAGGTCGAGTGTAGTGAGCTTATTATTGTTTACACTCAGAATAAAGCCTGTACCAGTCTTCTCACCAACGGTCAGGTTTGTGAGGGCCCATGTCCAGTAAAATAGCAGCTACGCGAGTGCTTTTGTTAGCTGATATATCGAGGCGTTGTCGTAGGAGGCATTTGCTCAGCGTAAGCTGTAGAGTGCGGTGTTTGCAGTCGAAAGTCAATCGAATTCAAACCAGCGTTTGCGCTGAGGTCGAGTGTAGTAAGCGCGGTGTTTGCAGCAAAGGTTAATGCTGGTGAAGCTGTTGTTATTCAGGTCCAATTTCTTCAGCTGGTGTTCTGTGATAGGTCAATTGTAGCCAGCTGATTGTTGTGAAGGTCCAAGATCTGTAAGGTCAACAAGCTTTGTCACATCAGCAGTTTCTATTCTGCTTGCTGTTGTTTTTCGAATGCTTGCAGATAGGTAATCTTTACCCACACTGTAAATTTTCACGAGTAGCTTCCCGCATGCAGGCGTTCCGCTAATTTCCACACTTCCGTCCCAGCCGTCGTAAGCTTGGGTGGTCTGCAGTAACAGGTTGCCGTCGCCAAAAGTCAACTGAATAGCTGGTTGCTGCTTCAGTTGATGCGTATCATTGTAAACTCACCGCCAGTTTGGTTAATTTTAAAGGTGGCTAAAGGGTTTCCGCTTTGTGCGAGAATTGAAAGGGTGCTGGCAAAAAGCGCAGCAAATGTAAGTAAAGTTTTCTTCATATCAATCACTTTGAAATTTATCATTATGCTTGCAAATGTATTAAATAAAAAGTAAAAATGCAAAAGAAAAAGTCGGTTTAAAACGACAGAAAACAATATTTTTGATATTTTTGCAAATATATTTTAATTATCAACCTCACCAAACATCGTAAAATATGCGAAAATTTTTATTTTTGGTTTTTGCCTTGGCCTTTGTAGCCTTGGCTTCCTCGGTGCAGGCGCAAAATCAAGTTGAACAACACCGTTGTATTTGTTCGCTTTTGCTGATGAAGCTATTACGGGCCCTGATGCTGTATCTTCAAACCAATGCGGCCGCACATTATGACAGTCTTTTCAACTCGACAACACCTGGATACAACAGCGTGTCAACTGTCCGTCAGGCGTCGTATCGTCGACTCGACTGGCGTAGCCGTCTTATTCCTGCTCCCGTTGACGGAAAGGTCATGTCGTATCGCTCAAAAATGGAGCGCGGATATTATCAAAAGAGCAAAAGCTCTATCAACCCAACGGGCTATCCTTCAGGCAATGCTACCGTGATGGAGCGCGCCGAAGCGGACTTATTAAAGAGGTAGTGAAATACCTAGATAAAGAATCTTCCTGCAGGTTATCAGGTTGATGGCAATAACGATGGCATTGTTGACAACCTCACAATGGTGCTTAGTGGCACATCGGCTCTCGGCAATACGCATTTGCTTTGGCTACAGCGTCAGAACTATATTCTGGGCGATTCTATCCAGGGAAAGCGTGTTGTCAGCTTCCTCATGGTATTTGATGAGAGCAAACGGATTTAAGTTAGGGGCTGAAAAATCCCTAACATGCCGTTGAACACAGGTGGCTATGTCACGAGATGTCGCACAACTTAAGACTTTACGATCTTTACCATAATGCCAAGATGGACTTAATCCTGTGGGTGTGTGTGGGACCTGATGTCGAATATACAACCCGTTGCACAGCACACTGACAGCCTATGCCAAATGGCGTTACTGTCGTTGGATAGACTCAATCCCAACCATCTCTACTCCTCGGGAACATATAGGCTGAATCCTAATGGCGGCGACGATTCTACGAAGATTGCTTATAAGATTCAACCCGTTGGCCGACGCGAATATTTTGTGATTGAATACCGCAGGAAGGTTTTTGATGCCAGTTTGCCCTGAGTCGGGCTGATTGTATATCGGGTCAATCCCGACCTTACGGGAGGCAATCTGGCCTATAACGGCACTACCCGTCTGGACGAACAGTACATCTTCCGCCCCGGCGGCACCATCACTTCGATGGTGATTTGAGTCGCGCTGCATTTAGTGCCGACAACGGTCGCACAGCGTTCGCGGTGCAGCTGCGCAGCGTCCTTTCTACAGCGACGGCACAGAGGCTAATTTTTTGCTATCGCTAACATCTCGGCAGTAGGCGAGGATATGACGTTCGATTTGTTGCAATCGGCTAATCGTGTTGTGCTTAGCGAAACCGCTGTAACCTTAGGAGGAGCAGCGAACAGTGGCGCAAACCGTCAAGGTTTCGTCTGATAACGCATGGGTAGTATCGGGTGTTCCCTGCATAGCTTTACGTTGTCACCAGAACACAGGTAACAAAGGCGACACACAGGTTACATTGGCTGCAAGCAGCGCCAATACAACGTCGGCCGACCGTACCGCTGTAATAACCTTCACGGATAAAGACAATCCTTCGGTAACGGCTACGCTGAATGTTACACAGAGTCGTCAAACAAACGAGAACGTGATATTGTTTGAAGACTGGGAGAATACATCGAATCCTAATGGTTGGACCGTACAGAACAGCGACAATCGTGGCTGGGATTTAACGCGCACTTTGCAAACCAACCGCGGCCTTTACCGCTCATACGCTGGTACCCACGCGGCAGTACTTTATTGAAGCTTTGGGACGATGCGCACGAAGAGCAAAGCCTTATTTCGCCTGTCTTCGCACAAGGAGCAACGCTCGAATTCTGGTCAAGGACAACGGCTGCCAACAAAAACCCAACGAGCAATCCGCAGTTCTATAACGTTGAAGTAAGCAGCGACGGCGGTTCTACATGGACACCTCTGTTCAACTGTCTTACTGATTATCCGCTCGATGCCAGCGGAAACTCGCAGAGTGGTAGGTATGTAAAGCTCACCATTGACCTGTCAGCCCACCTCTCTAACAACATGCGCGTGCGCTTCCATGCCTACGATACAGGTGGCAAAAGGATTGGCATACTTCTGGACTATCGACAATTTTGAAGATTACAGGCACTACAACAGGCATTACGTGTACCACTCACGTCGCCTGCCGACGGCAAGGTTTACACCCTTAGTGGCCAGCTTGTAGGCATGAGCCTGCAGCAGCTACCTGCTGGAATTTACGTTGTCAACGGAAAGAAAGTGGTAAAACGCTAAACGCAACTGGCGGCTTCACCACAAGCAGGCCGTCACTTGCATACGATGTCGATAACGCTGACGCTCGAAAATTTCGACGTCGATATATGATAAATTAACGCCCTGCCGATTATTATTCGGCAGGCGTTTTTGTTTTGATACTTTTGCACCATTCTGTGTCGCAAGCGGATAGAAGAATGATGGTGGGAGAGCTACGGCTTTGGCTTTATGTTGCAGAAGTAAAATGATTTACGACTTACTATATAATGATGTAAGGTTTATTTGTTCGTAAAAGAGGGGTCAGCGTACGCCGACTGTCGTACGCGTTGTTGACGGCCGCCATACGCATTGTATGCCGACTGCCGTATTGTGCTTTGCTGCGGCCGCCGTACAGTGGCACATACGGCGCAATGGCTTTATAAAGGCGTGGTAAGCAACTTGCAAAAACAATCAGCGAGACAGTAGAAGGCAGGTATAAAAGCTTGCTCAAACTCGTGTAAACACCCTTTTGTATATAGGCAACGGCATTGGTAACTACACGTAGTAGCATACAATGTAGGCTCTTACAGCAGCGCGCAAGAGTTACAAAACGCTTTCGCCCAAACTCACAGGTGTAGCTATAGGGTATAGGGTTTGAAAATGGTTGTTATGTAAAATAAGTTTCCTTTTTGTTTGTTTAAAAAAAATGTGTAGTTTTGTGACACCTAAAACAGCAAAATAGTTTTTACACGCCTTAGCCTATGGCTACGAAACGTGAAACAGCTCACCGTGTGTATGCAAACCCTATAATCTGTCTGACGAATATGCAATTTAATGAGTTTTATATGAGCTGGTATAGTCGTGCAATAGGCTTTGCACGCCACTATGTGTCGACCGATGCTGACGCCGAAAACACGGTTCAGGACGTGTTTCTTCAACTTTACGAGCATTGGTTGGCGCTTGACGGTACCATGAATATTACCGCCTATCTGTTTACATCGTTACGAAATCGGTGTCTTAACGCTCTGCGCCAGCAACTGAAAGAGCAGCGTGAGCGCGAACAATACTGTGCCGAGGAAGCGCTGATGACACAGGTGAAATATGGCTCGCTCGAAAGCATAGATGCAACTTTTCGCGACGATACCGACATTGTAGAACGTATACGGCAGGCTGTTGACGCTCTTCCCGAGCAGTGTCGACGCGTGTTTATCATGCACAAATTGGAGGGACTTCGTAACAAAAGACGTGGCTCGCGAACTGGGTCTTACGGTGAATACGGTTGAGGCTCAGATGAAAGTGGCCTATCGAAAATTACGCATCGAGCTTCGCGATTGTCTGCTTTTGCTGTTGCTTCTGGTATGACTATACAGAAGCACGAAATATCATTTTTTTATTTTTATCGAAAAAAAGTTTTCATTTCTTTTCACCGAAATTACAGTTTCGGTGTATTCATAATAGCATAAGATATAAAATGGACGAACGAATAATCGCTTTTTGTATGGGTCAGCTCGATAAAGCTGACACCGCAGCGCTTCTTGTTGATGCCTCGAACGATGCACAACTGATGCGTGAACTTCAACAGGCCGATGCCCTTGATGCTCTTTTACAGCTACATCCTGCCATGGATAATAGCGAGGAAGGGCGTCAGGGCTATGCGCGGTTTGTACGAAAGGGTAGAAAAATGGTCGCCGTAAGGCATGGGCTATCAAGCTCATGAAATATGCCGCTGTGTTGATAACGGGCGTTGTTGTTTCGTGGACGATATTCACCCAAGTGCATAACGATAGCGAAACAGCTATGCAAATGCTCAGTGTTCCTGTAGGACAGCGCGCCCGATTGATACTTGCCGATGGCAGCTCTGTATGGGTAAATTCGGGTTCTACGCTTAAATATACGTCGGGTATGCGTGGCGAACGTCGTGTCGAACTGTCGGGCGAAGCTACGTTTAACGTAGCTCACGATGCGTCACGACCCTTTATTGTAACGGCAGGTAGCATGCGCGTGCGGGTACTAGGCACACGTTTTAACGTGTCGGCCTATCCTCGTCACGAGCTGTCGGTATCGCTCATGCGTGGCCGCGTAAGCGTAAGCAGCATGCAGAATAGTTCTGACAGTATTATATTAAAGCCTGGGCAGCGAGCCGTTCTGTGTGACGGACGTTATGTAATTAAGCCATTGTATGATAATCCTGCGCTGTGGACAACAGGACTTATGGCCTTCAACAACGCCTTTAACCGATATTATAAATCAGTTGGAAACGTGTTATGGGGTACGTATAAAGATAGGCAACACACGTTTGCAGAATTACACCTATACGGGTAAATTCAGACAGGCCGACGGCCTTGATAATATTCTGCACCTCATACAAAAGGCTCGTCCTTTTAACATGAAGAAAAGCCCTGATGGGAGCGAAATAGAAATTTACTAATTCAATAATTATCTAACCCTAAAATAACAGCCCTATGAAACAAGAAAGTCCCTAACCCCATGTATATCATTTATGAACAACGTCTATAAAACGTTGTAGCTAACCTCATCATAAAACCTATTAACAAAAACCTTTCCCAATGAAATGTCTACAATCATTACGGCTCCCAGCGTGGCTGTACGGCAGGCTTTTGTCAGACCTTAGGGCTGTTGTCTGTTGTGTTTTTATTCTTATTTACGCTGTTTGCTGCAGTTCCTTTACGAGCGCAAAACGTAAAACTTCCGTCACGAACACTTTTCTGTTTCGAGTTTGTTCTCAACTATAGAGAAACAAACGGGCTACCTTATCGTGTATAGCAATGTTAATATTGACAAGCGCCAGCGCGTGTCGTTTACGGGTAAAGAGGCTCAAATGAGCGCGATATTGAGCGAGTTTTGCAATCAGACAGGGCTTGTTTTTTTGAACTCACTCCTCAAAAAATACATTGTGTTATCGTTAGGCGAACAAGGGCGCACGACACAGCCCAACGGCACCTCTGGCGACAAAAAGATGAAAGCTCATGGCAAGGTAACTACTGCAGATGGAGAGCCAGTGATAGGCGCTACCGTAAGGCAGAAGGAACAAATAATGCTACTGTTACCGATATTAATGGCAATTTTCAGCCTTGATGTGCCACGCGGAGCGATGCTTGTATTTACATACGTAGGCACCGTTGAGCAGGAAAAACGTGCCTCTGACAACCTTCATGTTACGCTTCAAGAGAACACAAAAGAGCATCAATGAGGTGGTAGTTGTAGGCTATGGTTCGCAATTGCGTCGACAAAGTAACGGTGCAATATCTTCGGTAAAGGCGGCAGATATAGAGGCTCCCAACGCTGTTAGTGCTGATAACCTGTTGCAAGGCAAGGTGGCTGGCCTTACCATTAATGCAGCTTCAGCGCAACCCGGAGCAGCAATGAGCGTAAACATTCGCGGTGCATTGTCGCCACACGGAAGCAATGAGCCGTTATACGTGGTTGATGGCATCGTAATCAGTTCGGCAGCTAACAACGCTTCGAAGGTGGGGCCCGTCACGAATGATGTCGTTTGCTTTGCGCGACGGAGCTAATCGTAGCCCACTTGCTACGCTCAATCCTGATGATATAGCTTCTATTGACGTGCTTAAAAGACGCCAGTGCAACGGCTATTTACGGTTCGCAGGCAGCTAACGGTGTGATACTGATCACCACGAAGAAAGGCCAGACAGGGTGCTCCACGCGTAAGTTATAGTGGCTCGCTGTCGGTACAAAACATTGGAAAATACTATGAAATGTTTAATGCTCATGATTTGCGGAGCAGTGTAACCTTGGTGCTAAAGAGCGTTGGCTGTATGATAATCGCTGTATGCCCTACGGCAATAACGCTGTGACCCGCATCAGGCTGGCCTGTTATCTATACACCATCGCAGATAAACGACCAGACCAGCAGCTACAATCATATCAGGGATATAACCCGTACGGGCGTTATTCATGACCATAATGTATCGGTGTCGGCAGGGTCGGAGCGACTCAAATTCTACTCATCGCTGAACTTCTTTGATCAGAAAGCTATTCTTAAGACGTCGGCCTTACAGCGTATCAGTGGGCGTATCAACGTTATTTTTCGACTTTAACCGCCACGTCAGTCTGTCGGTAAATAACATGTACAGCATTGTCAATGCTAATAATCCATCGGCAGGACACTACAGGGAAAACTACAACGAAGCTAACCAAACCAATGCAGCGATGTACTTTTTCACCACGTCTTCCACTGTATGATACGGACGGAGAGCTGACTGCCCCTGAAAAACGAGCTTCTGCCAAATCCGCAGAAATTCGCGCTCATTAAAGATAGAACAACAACCAAGCGCCTCATGGTGGCACCTAATTTAGAGGTGAAATTTACACCGTGGCTGAAGGAAATGTGCAACTCAGTATTGATAAGACCGACGAAAACCGTGATATTTTTCGCCTACAAAGGCGCGCCCTGCCCCAGCAAATACAGCAAAACTTTTGGAGGATATGCCAATGCTTATAACAATAATTACGGCATGGAGGAATACCTCACCTTCGATAAGAAGTTTGCTGGAGGTCATTATCTGAACGCTGTTTTGGGAACGGGATATTATAAAGGTAAGGGAAACAATTACCAATTCTGCGTGTTTAACCTGCCCACCGATGTGTTGGAGAACAATAATCTCAGGCTTTCGTCAGACGTAGATGATACTACTACGGTTCGTATAAATGGGAACGCAACAAGCTTTCTTTCTTCGGACGTATCAGTTATACGTGGCTCGATCGCGCTATATTCTGGGGGCAACGTTGCGTCGTGATGGTTCTTCGGCATTTGCAGAAAATCATAAATGGGGCTGGTTCCCAGGCGTTTCGGCAGCATGGATAGTAAGTAGTGAGAGCTTCATGAAATCGTGTTCGAAATGGCTCGACTACCTTAAGCTGCGTGCAGGTATAGGTACTTCGGGTAACGAAAGCATACTGACGGGTAACACCTACATGCTAACTACCTATGGGACACCGGGTGCAGGCGGATGGTTTTCTTTAATAATACCCAGCATAACGGTATGATTCAGAAACAAAAAGGCAACAAAGACCTGAAATGGGAGACGGATGTTACGTTCAATATTGGCGCAGACTTCCAGCTTTTACGGCGGAAGGATATCGGGAAGCTTAGATTATTATGTGCGCTCGGCGAAAGATTTGCTCGACTTTGCCGCGCTCCCCAACACGATGTAGTAAGCAAAATAGCCAAGAATGTGGGTGAAACCCGCAGCACTGGTGTTGAGTTGGCTCTGAAAGCATTGCTTCTTCAGCAGAAGGAATGGAAATGGAACGCCTATGTTAACCTCAGTCATAACAAGTCGTACTGGGTAAAACGCAATCCTGAAGTGGCTATTAATCCGTGGGTTGGCTATGGCGACGAACTGAGAGCGTTTTATGGCTGGAAGACGAATGGGATATTTAAGTCGAAGGACGAAATACAAAACTACACTTCAAATGGTCAGGTTTTGCAACCCCGTGCGTTTGTAGGCAATCTAAAATACGTCGATATCAACGGCGATGGAGTGATGAACGATAAGGACATTGTGAAGTTAGGGGCAACTGGGACCCTACCGTAAACTATGGTGTTGGAACCGCTGTAAACTACAAGAACTGGACGTTAAGCATTGATGCTTACGGCGTTTTGGGACAAAAATCAACCAACGGTTGGGGATACAATAACTTCTTAGGGGTGAGCCGTGTAAACGAAAGCACGCATGCCTTAGAGCGCTGGTCGACCCTACAATCCAGAAGGCTGGCGTCCAGGATTGGCTGACGACATACCGGAAATAACAATAAAAAGTGGCACCAACGACTTTACATTGAAGAACATGTGCTTCCTCAGGGTGAAGAATATCAAGCTTAGTTATACCCTCCCAAGCAGTTAACATCGGCATGGAATATCAGCAACGCATCGGTTTTCTTTGATTTACAAAAACTCGTTGCTGCTTACCAACTACGATGGTCTCGACCCCGAAATGGAGCATAATGCGGCTCCTTTCCCTATCCCCAGAACGCTGGTGTTTGGTGTTAACGTTTCTTTCTGACAACCTTTAAATCATAAGACAATATGAAAACGAAAATATTTTGCAATGCTGTTTGCGGGTGCAATGGCTGCTGGTATGGCATCGTGCGATCTCGATCCTGAGGTATATTCCAGCATGACAGACGATAATTTCCCGAAAACAGTGACGGATGCGGACGCCCTTCTCACGGGTTTGTATGCCAATATTAAAAACAATTCGGGTGGCATGGACGACCGTTTTGCCAACGGTGCATGGGGTTGGCCTGTGTGGAGTATTGGCGGAGCGGGTTGGTATGGCTACAACGAGATTACTACCGATGAGGCTTATTACCTGAACGAAACGTTATCGCGACTTCACATGGGGCGCTGCCGATAACAGTATGCAGACGTATCAGCTGAATCGTAATATTACAAAGGGCTACACGTTTAATTGATGTGTTGGAGAAATTGCAATTCGACGATGCACGCAAAAAGCGTATGATAGCCGAAGCTAAGTGTATAAGGGCACATATTATGTTTGCGCTTTACGACATGTATGGGCCTGTTCCGATGACCATTGACCCTGAAAAGGCTCAAGATGTAAAGTATGAACCGCGTCCCACAAAGGAGGAATATTTTAACCAAATGGTCAAGGACCTGACCGAAGCATGTGCCTTCTTTGCCTGCTAAAACGCAGAACACGGCCGACTGGGGCCGCTGTAACCAAGGACTTGCACGTATGCTTCTCATGAAGCTTTATATGAATGATCATCAGTTTGACAAAGCTCTGCCCTATGCCGAAGCGCTGAAAGATATGGGCTATACGCTGTCGGCCGACTACTTTGAGCCTTTCCGCAACGAAACAAGTAACGAGACAATATGGGCCATTCCGAGCGGATCGATTAGCGATAACGAATTCTTCTTTTTATACAATACCCTCCGATTGTAACGAAGTTTGTGGCTTAGCAGGGTAGCTCCTTACTGGGGTGTGTTTACCATGACATGGAGTTTTTACGACACCTTTACATCGGGCGATGTGCGTAAAAAAGGAATTGCGCCTACCTATAAACAGTATGTAAAGAATAGCCAAACGGGGCGAATGGATACCGTTTTGCACACACGCTATAACAATCCAGGCGAGCGTTTGCAGTACGGACCGCTGGTAGTGAAATACTTTATCGACAAGCAACTGTCGTCATCAGGGCGTTTTCATCAGGTGTGCTTTCGCTATGCCGATGTTATTCTTTCGCTTGCCGAGATTGAAAATGAGCTGAACGGACCTACTAATAAGGCGTTAGACTATCTTAAACAAATCACTGACCGTGCGCAAACTACCGCTACTATACCATCGGATATTCAGGCAAGCAAGGATAATTTTTGAGAATTCCTGCTGGCAGAACGCGGTCGTGAGCTTTACTTAGAAGGGTGGCGACGTGAGGATTTAATCAGATTTGGTAAGTTCATATCGAACGCAAGAGCACGTGGAAAGGACGCAAAGGACTATCAGGTATTGCTACCAATACCATCGAAAGTGATTACACGGTCGGGCGGAATAGTCAAGCAGAACCCTGGATACGAGTAAATTCTCATGGTCAAATGTCGGCAGGCGTTTTTTTCTTCACGTTTAAATGCTGATAGGGCTGTAAGGTTATTGCTGCTCGTTGCTTGCCTAAGGCTACGGCTTTATATATATAAGGTGTAAGCCCTTCTGTATTGTTGGTTTAATGCTTCAGCGGGAAAGCAGTTGTGCTTTAGGCAGAAAGCCCAGAACCATGTACCCTTTTTTATGGTGTAATAGCCTTGTTTTCGGCAGAGGCTTGTACAGTATCACAAAACAAAAAGCTGTGTATCAATTCCCAAAGGAAAGTTGATACACAGCGTTATTTTCCCACAAGCGATATGAGCTTTTATGTTATATCTTAGTTTAAAACTTTATGAAAGCACGAGTAGATGCATAACCTTGCGTTTTAATAGCAACGCTTATTTGTGCTATTGGTTTCTCTTCATTTGACACTATTGTGTAGGGTTGTGAACCTGTTGTATGTGCAGTCCAATAATAATCTCTTAGAGCTTCTCCACCCTGCTTGTTCAAACATAACCTTTATTTGGTTAAATTTCATCGGACTTGTATAATTGATATCCTGTTTAACTCTATCACCGTATAGTGTTTCTGTGCCAAGTGTCGTCATAGCAAGATTCCATTCTCCTAATCCGCCAACATACCATTTAAGGTTTGCTATTGACCCAGTAAGCTGTACTCCTGGGTTATAATTTGCTACATGATAAAAAGCAGGGAAATTAGGATCTGAAGCTTTTATGAGACCTGCAGGTCTTGATGTATTACCATCGTAAGTAATCTGGTAACCATCAACTTCATCAACACAGTCTCTAATTCTGCTATACGTTTTCTTGTTGAGATAGGTTACTTTCGAAGTCCATGCAACACCATGGTCTGTAGCGTCCTTTAAAGCGATAGCGAATTTTGCACCATCTTTCTCACCTACTACTAAGGCTACAGGGTGTACGATTGCCTTTTTGGCTCATAGTTCCTGTTGTACCGTCGCTGAATAAATAGGTTGCACGGAAATATATGGTTACAGCAATGGTGTAGCTTGTGCTTTGCTTTTCAGGCCGCCACTTTATCGCATTACTAATGTTGAGTTTTACGCCTGAAAGGGCTTTTTTTATAAACAGTGCCACTAATACCATTTTTAAATTCGAATTTCAGCTTTGTGATATCAACACCTGGCATGAAATATTTGGCATCGTTACTCTTGATATACGAGTTAGCTCCGTCGGCCATATTTCCTGTGAATGATGTAAAATCGGTTTGTAGCTCCAGCTGCTTGATAGCTGTCCACGTTTGATGTTCCGGTAGCAGGATCAAATGTTATTTGGGCTGGAATTACATTAGCATCATAGGTAAAATGACCATTGATGGCTTTCTCAAACATTGAAGAGGTGAAAGCCTTTATTTTGAATTTAACCTCCGAAAGGTAAGGACGCAGCACAAAATTAAACCTTTGTTTCAACACCGGATTTACAGAAACCTGTGCTGATCCTGAGTAATAGTAAAGGGCTTGACTTGCTTCTGAAGCCTTAACTACAAACTTTCCGTTCTCTAATTTAACCTTATCATTGAACGCATAAAAGTCGTATGTGCCTGGCGTCATGTATTGCCACTCGGTGGTTCCGTCTAAGAAAGTATAGGGGCTACCGTTGTTAACCTTTATCACCCACTTTGCTTTCTGCTGTCCATTTTTAAATGCCACAATGGTGTATGTGCCGTTGGGCGCAGGCGTTGTTGCGCGTGTAGTGGCTGCTGCAGCATTATTCTGTGGTGCCTCTATGACCTCAATCAGCGCATCTAAGCCGTTACCGAGGTCTTCAGATGACGACGAAACAACACGACCATTGTCGTTAGCGCTGGTAGCACGCGACATGGGGGCATTATAAACTACGTGTCCTGCGGTTCCTAATTTGAGAGAAACAAGCGAGCCGCGTGGGTCAGCGGGCGCATTATTAATATCATCAGTAATAGAATCGCCGTTGTTCGAGACAGCTTGAGATAAGGGGTTGCCACCAGCAAAAAGAATAGTGAAGGCAACCAACTGGTTGTTATTTTTATTTTTCATTTTGTAATAATATTGTTATCCGTTAGAGCAGCAATTAACTGGCCTTTTTTACAACTCTAATACCATTCTGGGGTGCAAAAGGTACAACAAACTATCTAATTATAAGACGATTTGATAACATACATTATATATTTTAGCGCCATACTTAGCTCTTGCTTTTGCATATTTTTACAACATAATAGGTGTGCAAAAGCAAAAGCTCAACTGCCTTTAAATCAACCGTAAACGCCTCCAAATCCAATTCGGAATAAGGCTCCACGCAAAGGTTAATATACACCAACGTACATCAATCACACAAATATGCTTGCGTTTTCTGATAGCTTTCACAATATCTTGAGCCACTGTTTCGGCCGTCATCAACATCGGATATTTCTTTTTCGCCTGTAAGTAATGGTGTGTCAACAAAGCCAGGACGAAATATCGGTAAACTGAATATCGAGCTTCTGAGCATTGGCTAATGTGTTCCAGAGCCTGCAAATAAGTGTTTTGCATAGCTTTCGTAGCACTGTAGCTTGGAGCAGGCCCAAGACCTTTCGTTCCTGCAATAGAGGTGATGCAAGCTATATGTCCGCCGCCGTTGTTGGCAAAATAACGATATGCCGTGCCCACCATTCTGGTGAACCCCATAGCATTGGTTTGCATCGTCGTCATTTTCCTTTTCAGCCTCCAATGTTTTTTATTGGTCCAGCCTATGCCCGCTGCATGCAGATAAAGGTCCATGCCGCCCATGCGCTCTATAAGCTGCAAAAAGCGAGGTGTCGGCATCGTCGGCAGTCACGTCTATTTGTGCCGTGAACACACGCTCGGGTGCTTGATTTTGTAATGTAGCAAGCGGCTCAAAACGTCGTGCTGCCACGCCAACCGTCCACCCTTGAGCAATCAACAACCGCGCCACCTCGTAACCAATGCCACTGCTGGCACCTATAATAACGGCTTTTTCATATTTATACTTCCTTTAAATGTAACGTAACTTCAACAAGAATCATACTACTAAAATTGTGGGCGAAGGTTAATATTTACGGCTAGCTTAGTGGCGTAAATGCTTCGTAACCTGAAAAATAGCACCTCTGTTTTCAGTGCATAAAGTTACTGAAATAATTTGTACCAAAGCTCGTTCTGCCTGCTTTTAAATGCTCTGTAGCCCGAAAATGCCGACCGCCGACCAAGGAACGGTATGGGGTTTACAGCATTATGTCATGGAAAATAAGGCAGAAAGTGACAGAATACCTAATGTAAGGTGTTAGCCGATTTACTAATTTTTTTAGGTATTGTTTACTTTATATATGTTTTTACCTTTGCATCATTATTTAAACGATACGGTTGAGGGGTCTTGTAAACTTGATGAAAACATTTTGTTTTGCAAGCAGTTACAACTACTTGAAAAAGACTTCTTCCGTACAAACAATAAACACTTTATGTATATTCAAAGTACAGAAAAAATATATCATTATTATAATATTGTTATTACTGAATCAAAAGAGAATTTTTATCTAACAATTCTATCGTTTTTTTCTTTACGCTTTCAGTTTCAGCGCAACAAGCTGTTGTGTATGGCACGGTAACCGATTTCCAAACAGGTGAGCCCCTTGTAGGAGTTTTTGATAAAAGCCGACAAAACAAACGCCCGTACCGTCACCAATAATGAAGGGAAATTATCGTCTTGTTCTGTCGGGTAGGCAGCGTGTCCAGTTAAATTTCCAGTGTATAGGATATAAGGAACACACACAAAGTGTTACGTTACAGGACAGCCTGCGTTGCGATGTGCAACTTACTTCAGCCGAGCAAGTTCTGAAGGAAGTTACAGTAACGGCTCATAGTGAGATGCGTAAGCTTAAAGAAGCAGCTATGCCTGTGTCTGTCATAGGGCAGCAACAGCTACAGGGAACAGCTTCAAACATGAATGATGTACTCGCACGTACGGTTGGAGTTACGGTTCGAAATACGGGCGGATTGGGCAGTGCCTCACGCATATCAGTGCGTGGTTTGGAGGGAAAAAGAATGGGAATGTTTGTAGATGAAACCCCATTGTCGCAGCTCAATAACTTTATTGCTCTGAACGATATTCCAACAAACATGATTGAACGCATCGAAGTGTATAAAGGTATTGTTCCATATAAGTTTGGTGGTTCTGCATTGGGTGGTGCCGTGAAATGTTGTTACAAAGGAGTATCCTCCCGTTTATTTAGACTTTGCTTATGAGGGTGGTTCGTTTAATACGCATCAGTTTTTCAACGGTGTTTAAGCGTACAAACCGTAAGAGCGGCTTGCAGTTTGGAATAGGTGGCACATTTTCGTTTTCGAAAAATAATTACAGAAATGACCTTGGCAAACCTTGATAACCGAACTGTGAAAAGAGACCATGACCTGTTCAATAAGGTCATTGGCGGTATGTCAGTAAAAGCTACTAAATGGTGGTTTGATGAAATAAAGTGGGAGCTTGTTTTCATGAAGACGTACCAAGAGATACAAGGAATTGACCTCGATATTCGTGAAGCGTACAACCGTTCTGTAAACTATGTTACTGAATTATCGCTGAAGCGTAACAATTTCTTTTTAGACGGACTTGATTTTAACTTTGATATTAACTACGTGTTTGGCAAATATGGCATGCACGATAAGGCGATGAATCGTTATGATTGGGACGGAAATAAACTTCCGCCTGTTTCTGCTTATGGTGGCGAACAGAACAATTTTCCTTCTGATGGCAATAATAGGTTAAACGAATTAATATCAAAACTCAATCTGCAATATACGATTGACATGCACCATAGTGTAAACTTCAATGCTTATTTTGATCATAATTCGCTCCCACCCTAAAGATACATTGATGGACAAAGCATTAGGTTTTCGTTCTAATTTCCCCAGCAAGATGAACACACTAACGCTGGGTCTTTCGTACGATTTAACCCTATTCAACGGACGGTTTCAAAATGCTTTTACGTTGAAAAACTTTATTTTTCTCGTCCGATTCGCGTAGTATCAACGTCTTTTCTGTAACTGAACCTGAGCGCGTAAAAGTGTTCAAGTCGTATTTTGGCTTCAGTAACGCCGCACGTTATAAGTTTACACCCGACCTGATGCTTAAAGCATCGTTCAATGCAGAGGTACGAATTCCTTCAAGCGAAGAGCTGATAGGTAATGGCTATTCTATATTAGCTTCTCCTGCGTTAAAGCCTGAACGAACAAAAGGTGTGAACGTAGGCATGCTCTATAGACATTTAAAAGCTGATAACGGACTGATTGAGGTGGAGTTGAATACCTTTTTATAACCTGTTGGAAGATATGATACGTTTCACCCCCGATATGATACCAACAATGGCACGTTACCGCAATTTTTGGTAGTGTGCGCACGCAAGGAATAGAGCTGGAAGCTAAAGGCGATGTATGCCCCGTTCTGTATTTATATGCCAACGGAACCTTTCAAGACCTTAGAGACGTACGAAAGTTAACACCCGGAACAGTGGTTGAAAATCCCACTTATAAAATGCGAATCCCCAATGTTCCTTATCTGCTTGGCAATTTCGGTGCAGAATTTCATAAGGAGAATATCTTTTGGTGGGAGCGGGCAAAACACGTTTACTTTTTCGACGCTTCGACATACACCAGTATTTTTTTACGACTTTGAGGTGAGCCGATATCAAGAACGCAAAAATTCCGACATCGTTTACAATGGATGCCGCTGTGGAACATAAGCTTCGGCAATGATAAGTGGACGCTTACCCTAAAGGTGAAGAATTTAACCAACCGCCGTGTCGTTTCCGAATTGAACCGACCGTTACCAGGGCGTTACATAGGCTTTAAAGTGCGCTATCTTCTCAGATAAATATCAACAAATGTAGGATTAAAAATAAAAGAACAATGAAAAATTTTTAAATCAGTTTTATCTATTATAGCCTTAACGGCTTTAATGGTATCATGTGACCCAAACACTGACAACCCCACACCAAACCCTAATCCCAACCCCAGCGGAAAGGAATTTAAAGGTGTTATTTTTGCAACAGGCATTACCAACCCCGAAGGTAATAATGGTAGCGTTTATATGCAGGCTCTGAGCGATTTGCTCCCTGGCAACTATGATATTAAGAATGGTATTCCTGTAGGGTTTGGCTCTACGCCCATTGTTACTGAAGCAGGCAACGTATATGCTCTTTCCTGATTATATGGGCAATACAAAGGCAGAGAGTTACGCGTTATAAAATTAACGCTGACGGCACATGGGCTAAGCAGGCGTGTTACCTATCCCAGCCAGTGCTGCGGCCTGCAATGTGGTAGAACTCAATGCCGAAAAAGCGTATATTAGCTTGCAAAAATTAGGCATTGTAATGGTATTCAACCCCTACTACAATGAAGAAGATTACTGATATTGATCTTAATAGTTTGCATCAGCAAAACACAAATGTGTCGCCAGCTGCAATGATTATTCGTGACGGCAAACTGTTTGTAGGTCTTAACCAAATGAACGCACAGTATATGCCTACACGTAACAATATTGAACTGGCTGATGATTGATACGAAGACCGATAAGGTTGAAAAAGCATATTGTTAATACCTCATTAGGACTGTGCTTTGCAACACGTCCTATCGATCCAGGTTCTATATTCATGGACGAAAATAAGGATATTTATATTAACTGTATTGGCTCGTTCGGCTTTATTCCAGGCTTGAACGGTGGTATCGTTCGAATTAAAAATGGTTCAACAGATATTGATACCGATTATTGTATTCGTCTTGACCAAACTACAGTTGCAGGGCTGTCAACAACACATGCTGATTTTTGGAGCACCATATTCTATGCTGGTAAGGGAGTAGCCTATGCGTATGCCACCTCGTTTGGCCTCGATCCTAACGGAATGAGCAACCCTTATGTCAGTCTTACAAATGTGCCAGTTGCAATTGATTTGAAACAGAAGACCGTGTCGGTTATACAGGGAATGGAAATTTCTAATCCACAAGGAGTTGCTATTGGCAGACATAAGAACCTCATTGTATTTGGAAGTGCAAACAAAAAGGCGGTTGGTTTCTACACTATAACCCCGAAAACCAAAGAGGGTTGCAGGGACCTGTTATGCAGGTGAAAGGTAACCCAAGCTTCTTCCATAGCTTTTGCTGAAATAATAAAAATAATCGTAACCATGTTCTTTCATGTATGAAAGGCATGGTTACGACATTATTTATAAATGTTGTTTATTGTTTTCGGTTTTTATATTGGGAAATTAATAAGGCTCGTAAATATAAAACATTTCTATTTACAAGCGCGCTTGCTTGTTACATACATCAGGTATTAAACGCCTGTTATTTATACTTTTTATTAATGGTATAAATAGGTTATAGGGGTATGTGTTTATTTGAGTTCCCTACATCGTAGGAAGCTAAAGTTTAGGGGTGTTGTAGTTGTATTATCCTTCAAGAACATCATCGTCAGAACCCACGTCAGGCACCAACGGTACAATTTCATACTACCTCCGCTGTCACCACCAGGGCGAACGTTGGGGCTTGCAGCCAAAATAGCATGTTCTTCAGCGATATGATATATCGTTGTATGGGGCTTGAGATACCGGCGTTTCACCGTCACCATTTCTTTTTCATCATGAATACAATATGTTTTCCGTCGTGTTATCCCAGAATAATCAGCTGTTAAAAAGGGCGGAATCACGCGATAGGTGTCCGTCATCTAACTGATGTTATCCTGTTTTTAGCTTTATATCTCGGCATGTGCGCACGCTCTGCGCTGGCCGTTAGGGTAATAACCTTTCGCTAATTAAACTCTTTTTTTCTCTTGTCAGAAGTTGAATTGCAGACTCATTTTTCAATGATTTCAGCTTCTGTCTTTAACTCAACTCCACCTCATTTTTCAATGATTCAGGCTTGTCCTTAAAGCAAATTCATTTCTGAATTTTGTGCAAAGTTATGGTTTTTTTCTGTTATTACACAAGCGTTTGTAAACTTTTACGACTTTTTTAGGTCATATTTTCGTCGCAAAGAGGTAATTATTTATCTATGTCAAGTGTATCAGTAAGCCTGCTTTATACAAATAATTTAAAGGTGCAGCATCAAAAATATATTCTTTCTATTTTCTTCCTCTCCATACTTCCTTTCTCCTTACCCCTTTCGCCCATTAATTTTTGTCTTTTTTGTCTTTCTGTCTTCATCAATCAGCCTTGCCTGCTTTCACAGTTAGCAAGCATTTGTCTTAACTCCTTTAACTCCCCTAACTCCTTCACTCCTTAAAAAAAAACTCCTTCACTCCTTAAAAAAAAACTCCTTCACTCCTTAAAAACTCCCTTTAACTCCTGAAAAAGAGTTCTTTTTGTCTTTCTGTCCTCAATTTTCTGTCGTCGCCACTACTTTTTTTATAGTCGAAAAGTTCAGGAACGCGCGTAATTAATCGGAGCTTGTCTTTCAAGAAATCACCAATTTCGGCGCCATAATTTCGTCCCACTGGTATCACTTCGTCGCGGTCAACCAGCTTAATACTCTGTCGGGTATAGCGTCAATCTTCGCCACCGACACCAGATAGCTGCGGTGAACACGAATAAATTCCTTTTGCGGAAGCATCTCTTCTATTTTCTTTAAGCTAATTTGCAGAAATCAGCGTAGCGCCATCAAGCAGATGAAGTTTGACGTAATTATCCATCGATTCAATATACATGATCGAGTCGATCTGATACAGTAACGTTTTTATATTCCACCTTTAACGTGATAACGCGCTCGGGTCGTCGTGTCATCTGTGTTACCTTTCGCATCTTAATCCATTGCGTAGCCTTGTCAATAGCTTTGACAAAACGCGGGTAGAAAAAGGCTTATGCAGAAAGTCTACCCGCGTTAACCTCGTAGCTATCAACGGCATATTCGGCATAGGCGGTGGTGAAAATAAGGCACGCTGTGGGCGGAAGTTCGCGTGCAATCTCCATACCTGTCATGCCGTTCATTTCGATATCGAGGAACACAATGTCAGGTTTTTCTTCAATTATTTTTCTGCAATCCGATGCGCGGATTGGTGTAAGTCTCGAGACTGATATCCCCAAGGCGTTCGCAATAGTTTTTGATAATGCTCAGCGCAACGGGCTCGTCGTCTATGGCTATGGCGTGGAACATAATATTTTTCTGTTGTCAGAGGGTTTAATTTTGCAGCTTAATGCTCAGTTTCATCATAAATCCGTCCTTGTCCTGTCGGCGGCGCAGCGTATAGTCGTCGGGGTAAAAAGGAGGTCGAGTCGGTGCTTTAAGTTGCTTAGTCCGTGTCCTGATGACACCTTCACCGTTTTGTTAATGCGCGTGTTATGCACCATAAAGTTGAGCATGTGGCGTCGCACCGTGAGGTGGATATGGATAGCACTGTCTTCAGTTGACGAAATACCGTACTTAAAAGCATTCTCAATAAGCGTTATCAAAAGCATGGGAGCGATGCTCGTGTGTGGGTCGTCCACCTCGAATTTTGCATCTACCCGTGTTACGTCACCAAGGCGAAGCAGCTGTAAATCAATATATTGCTGCAGGTAATCTATCTCTTCTTGCAAGCTATGATATAATCGCGATTGGCGTTGCTGTAGGTATATTTCATCATATTGATAAACTTTTTCAAACGCTTCCTCGCGCTTGTCAGAGTCGGTCAATATCAGCCCATAGAGGGTGTTTAATGTATTAAAAAGAAAGTGCGGATTGATTTGAGCCTTGTACATTGCCAGCTCTGCCTTGTCGCGTTGAGCCTCCATTTCTTCGCGCTGACGGGCCAATCTGCTGGCTTCTTGCAGCATGTTATTGAAGAAACTATAGCCTAAAAATAACCAGAAAAAGGAACCAAATGGTCGAATAAATGTGCGTGGTGCGCGGCATTGTAGTGGCTACTTCGTGGTGGTTTAGCCAATCGGCCACATGTGTAAAAACCGCCGTCACGCCCAGTGCTAAGGCCGAAAGTATGGAGCCGCGCACGTAATGGTGGCGTATAAACAGGCCAGGGGATATTGTAACGCGTCAATACAATGTAACACAAAATAGAGGTAACCTATTGTCGAAAAACAATAGTATAGGGCGCGTTTCGGCCCATTTTACCGTGGGCACAAGCAACGTAAGCACAGGAATGAACACAAAGAAGAAGAACAGACTGGTATATAAGGTCAGTTTCTTTTTCTGTCATAGTTTCAGCATTTTATTTCATTTACCGTCGTGTCTGTTCGTGGTGACGGGCATTGCCATCAGCCCTAAACACAGCTACAAAGATACGCAAAAATCTCTAATATCATGTAGCATTTTCTACATGATAATAATGATTTTGAGCAACAAAAATGCAAATATTTTTCTGCTTAATTGCGGTGAACGTCAACTACTTCGCCCAAATGGAACACCGCGTTCCAGAAGCAAAAATCGCCGTTTTTCATCGCCTTTGACGTTCCCTTTAAAGTCATCGGAGAACCGACAAGGCTTACCATCGTCGTTGGTTATTGGCTCAAACGTGATGTCGTTCACCTCAACGATAGCCGTATCGCGTTGTTTACGGTAGCCCACCGCTAACGAAAGAAACTCCAAATTATCTTTTAGCGACGTAGGGATATACGCCATTATTCCAAATGCAAAGGTCGCCAAGTAGCGGGTTTTCAGCTTCAGCCTTCATTAGATCATAATATGGAAATCCGTCTTCGTCACACTCGAGATACTTTCTTGTATGTGGTATTTTTTATTTCTCGATATTCTTTTGTTTTTGTGCCTGCAATAATCTCGTCAAAAACCTGTTTAATGGTGAGGTAAAGCGTGTTCTGTCTTGTTGGTTTCATAATCGTATCCCTTTTAAAATTTTTAAACTATCCTGATTACAGTTATCTTGTTGCCTATTAACGATTTTTCGTTTAAGGATACCACTGATATGTAAATGCCCAAATATAAGTAATTATTTTTGTGAATTTGCAACTTTTTAGCGAATCTTTTTGCGCTACAATTAAAATAATTGATATATGCGATGTTTTGTAAGGGTGAGAAAGTTTAAAAACGTGTGTTTTGTCGTTGAAAAGGAGCATAAAAACGAGTTATGAGGCTTTTTATCAGCCTTATAACTCGTTGTTTGTTATGGTTTGCGTGCGCCTGACAGGAATCGAACCCTGCACTTCGTGAGAAACTAGATCCTAAGTCTAGCGCGTCTGCCAGTTCCGCCACAGGCGCATTTGCGGTTGCAAAGGTAAGTATAAAAAAATGAGACAACAGCGATGTATATTCTATTTTTTTATGCAAAATGTGCAGAAAAGTGGTGCAAAAGTTATAAAAACGGTTTCTGAAAGTTGAAAAAAAGAGGTTTTTAATAGGCCGAAAAGCCATGCGAAAGCCGTAGCCGTAAAATTTATAATAGGGTTGAAAATCAGCATGAAATGAAATAGTAAGTATGGTTGTAACTTTGTGGGAAAAGCAATGCGAAAGTCGCCGACTCTATTTTTAATGCGTGAAAAGGTCACATCAGTCGTGCGCACTCTTTTTTTATAGAGATTGTGCGAGCAGGTGGTGTTAATTGCACGAATAGGCGGTGTTAATTGTACGAATAGGCGGTGTGGGTTGGCGACAAAAAGAGGAAGAGTGAAGCTTTTGTGACGGGGTGGTGTGCCGTTATAAATAAGGTGTTTCGCAGTTTTTAAATCATGTGGTTTTGCTGTTATAGATCGCATGATGGTGTGCTGTTATAAATCATGTGGTGCGTGGTTTTTAAATAATAGGGTGAGATTACGGCGGCCGCAGTACGTGTTATACTACGGTCGTCATTCGGTGTGTACTACGGCTGCCGCACGTGCTGTTGACGGCCGCCATACTCTGTCCAAAAAGCCGAAAAAAAGCCAACCTGTCTATTTCTTTTAAAATCTAAATATAACAGTTGAAAGTTGCAACAGAACTTCTATCCCTTGCAACCTCGTCCCCGAAAAACATCATTTCGTCTTTCTGTTTTATAATTTCTGTCTTTCCGTCCCCCATATCGTCCTTCAGAATTTGTCTTTAACTCCTTCACTCCCTAACTCCTTCACTCCTTAAAAATGTCTTTATGTCTTTCTGTCTTCGAAGAATCTATCTTTCCGTCCCCATAGCGACTTTCGGACAATTGTCTTAACTCCCTCACTCCTTAACTCCTTTAACTCCTGAAATGTTCTCCTTAAACTCCTGAAAGCCCCTCCTTTAATTTCTAAAGGAGGGCTTTATCTTCCGTCTTCCACCGACTATGCTTGTCGCATAGAGAGCGCTATACGGTGGCGTCGTCTGTCCACCTCGATAACCTTTGACGCGCACATGTTGATGAAGCTTCACCACTTCGTTAGGGTCACGCACAAAAGCGATCGGCGAGTTGCGAGATATGTATAAGGCCATCTTGATGCACACCTATATCTACAAACGCGCCGAAGTTGGTGATATTCGTCACAATTCCGGGCAGTTCCATACCTTCAACAAGGTCATCGGGCGTCTTCACACGCGGGTCGAACTCGAACGTTTCAGCCTGTCCGCGAGGGTCGCGACCTGGTTTTTCCAGTTCGGCCGATGATGTCGCGCAGGGTAGGTAAGCCCACCGTTGGCGTTACATAGCGCTTGATATCAATCTTGCAACGCTCGTCAGCGTTGCTAATTAGTTGCGCTACCGAGCAACCACAATCGGCTGCCATCTGCTCCACGATAGCGTAACTTTCGGGGTGTACGGCCGTGGCGTCGAGCGGATTTTTTTAGCTTCGGGCACGCGCAAGAAAAGCCAGCACTCTGTTGGAATGCCGACGCCCCAGACGAGGAACCTTTTTAATTGCGCGCGAGGTGAAAGCACCGTTCTCGCTTCGGTATTCAACGATGTTGCGAGCCAGCACAGGACCCCTAATCCGCTGACGTAGGTAAGGGAGGTTTTTCGATGCCGTATTGAGGTTCACACCTACCGCATTTACGCATAGCTCTACGGTTTGGTCGAGCGAGTTTCGCAGGCGCGTTTGGTCAACATCGTGCTGATATTGTCCTACGCCAATGCTCTTAGGGTCAATCTTTACCAGCTCGGCCATGGGGTCCATCGGTCGGCGCGCAATAGATACGGCGCCGCGCACGGTGACGTCTTGTTCTGAAACTCCTCGCGAGCCACCTCAGAAGCCGAATAGATACTGGCGCCGTCCTCGCTCACTACGTACACGGGGATACCCTCAATTTGTCGCAGAATATCGCTTGTTTCGCGCGAGGCGGTACCGTTTCCGCAGGCAATGGCCTCTACGTTGTAGCGTTGGGCGATGGCGGTGAAAGCGGTCGAGCGCCGACGGTTGTCCAGCGCGCTGCCGTTCGCCCTGATGGCCTGTGGCAAAAACCACATCGTGGTGGAGGAGCGTTCCTTGCGCGTCGAGCACGACAACCTTACAGCCTGTGCGTATGCCTGGGTCGACGCCCATGACGCGTTTTTGGGCCAAGCGGTGCGGCAAGCAATAGCTGTCGGAGGTTCTGCTTGAACACTTCGATAGCCTCTGCATCCGCTTTCTCTTTGCTCTGTGCGGCAAATTCGTTCTCGATAGAAGGGCGAAGCAATCGTTTGTACGCATCATCGACAGCCTCGCTAACCAGTTTTTGGCACGGCCCATTGCCGCCGCACGTACTGGCGTTGCAGACGTTCGATGCAGGGTTCGTCGTCAATGGTGATGCCCACTCTTAAAATACCCTCTTCCTCTCCGCGCCGCATCGCGAGCAAACGGTGTGAGGAACAGCGGCGCAACTCTTCGCTCAGCTGAAGTAATCGGCAAATTTCTGTGCGCTATCCTCATGTCGCATCTTCTCGATAACGCGCGCACTGATGACGGCTTCGTGGCTGAAGGCACGGCGAACTGTTTGGCGTGAGCGCTCGTCTTCGCTGATATTCTCGGCAATAATGTCCTGTGCGCCCTGCAGTGCAGCGGCTACATCGGGCACGTCGGCATTGATAAAACGGCGCGCTGCCGTTGATGGGCTTTGCTCACGCTGCAACAAAAGCAACGTGGCCAGCGGCTCCAGACCTTGCTCTCGCGCCACCTGCGCACGCGTTCTGCGACGTGGTTTTGTAGGGCATGTAGAGGGTCTTCAATCTCGGTTGCGTCCCACGAGGTGGTAATTCGACGTTGTAATTCGTCGGTGAGTTTGCCCTGTGCATCAATGGTTTTCAGTATGGTTTCCTTGCGTTTCTGCAATTCACTAAGGCGCTCGTTGAGGGTCACTGATAGCCGCTATTTGCACTTCGTCGAGGGTTTCCGTGGCTTCTTTGCGGTAGCGACTGATGAAAGGATCGTGCACCCTGCCGCAAGGAGGTCGAGGGTAGCTTCAACTTGCGATGCGGGAATGTAAACGTTCGGAAATTATGGGTGAAAATGGGTTCATGTCTTTTGATAATAAAATAAGGAGTTAGTGGAGTTAGAGGAGTTAAGGAGTTAAGTCATTACTCTGTTCTTAGGGGCGTTATAGTTTCTCGTTGGTTTTGTCGGAGATACGGTTGTTAATCTTATGATGTGATTATACCTGCTTTATAATATAATGGTATACGCATAATAATCAATTTAGTAAACTACTTTTTGCAATCAGTTGATACCTTATTTATAAAAAAGGGTTAAAGCAGCATCTTGTCATTAACTCCCTCACTCCTTAACTCCATGTAACTCCTAAAGTTATTTCTTTCTAACTCCTTTTAAAAAAATATCTTTTTATTGATTCTTTTCTGTGCGAATAATCTGTCGTGCCGCCTCAATGATATCATCGTAATTGTGTAAGATACCTTCGTCGGTGAGGTTAACGCTGACGTCTGGCGCAATACCGTCTTCGGTGCTACGCGTTCACGGTCGTACATTGGGCAAGCAGAGAAGCGCACATTCCACCCATTGGGCAGCTCAGATGAGAAGGAAGGCCCGCGCCACCGCCTGTTCGGTCGCCAACAATCGTTGCAAAGGGGCGGTATTTCATGTATTTCACAAACTCGTTGGCGGCCGAAAATACCATTCGGTTGGTCAGTACCACCACGCGTTTCTGCCATCTGATGCCGCGCGCAGGCCTTAAAACCTGTAGTTTCATGTCTGAAAACGCATCGTGAGCAGGCCCTGTTTTGTGGCGCAGATAACCCACTTCAATAGGCTTTATTCGTAAATCGCGCTGCCAGTTCTTCGGCTGAAGTGACAAGGCCGCCGCCGTTATTGCGCAGGTCGATAATAAGTCCCGTGCAGGGGTTGTAGGGCTAAAAGAATTTCGTCGACATTGCCAGCACCGATGTTGTTTTGAAATGTCTCGCAGCGAATATAGCCGATATTATCGTCGAGAATGCGGTATTTCATGCCCGACGCAATTTGATAATCGGTGCCAAGATAACGCCGTGAGAGGGTGTCGCTGAAGTTAGCGGGATAGCCTTCGTGAAATGTCCAGTAGCGAGCTACGTCAAAAGCTGAGGTGAGGTTGACGTGACCGTCGCGCAATTCGCTCAGCATCGCAGCCAGAACCTCAAATTGTTGCTTGTCGGTCATGGTGTCGTTGAAGCGCGGTGCATACACATGGTAGACGCTATCCCAGTTGATTTGTTTCTCGCGAAAGAAACAATAATGTTCGTCTATCATCTTCCAGAGCGCCTCAAAGTTGCCACGCGGCGAGTTGTTATATTCAGGTTCGGTGATACACGACGTAAGGCTTGTAAGCCCAATCAATAGCGTACAAGCGGCGGTTATAGCGTGACGAAGAAAGCGTAAAGGGAATTGTCATGTTTTTGAAAGTTTCACCATCGCCATTTTTTATGGCTGATAAGCCGACATGGTCAATGGGTAATGGGGTTTTGACGTTGTCACCATCGCCAACCGAAAACGGCGGCATTAGTATATCGATGGTATTTAATGTTGTTGACTTTTGCCTGTCGATAATCGCCCTCATAGCCTATAAAGAACTGGCGTTTGAGCAGTTGGAAGTTAAAAAGCAAGCGTTGTCGCAGGGAGGGGCGTTGCCAACCCATATCGGACACAGGTTATGGTCGTAGTCGGCACGTGCAAAAATCTCATAGTAACTTTGGCCATAGGCAGGCGAAAACATCACGCCCGCAAGCGGAATAGCGGCTTCGTAGCGCACGCCCAGCGCGTGACGACGGTGGCTTTTCGTGCTGACGACGAAGAAACGCCAATCAGCAGCCATGGCGGGAGTGAAAGCAGGGCGGCCTCTAATTGCGCAGGATTGTTGCCGTTTTGCGCATGATAGCGGAAGCCTACGGTGGCATCAACTCCTCCGCCCGCTGTAACCATCAGTCGTCCCCAATATCCAATGGTTCGGTTAACGATTTTTACGTTGCCACGAATAGCTGAAAATCGTATCCGCCTTCGAGACGAATGCCCTCGTTGGTATGCGATGGTTTCGCGTGCCAATCGCAGCCCATGCGTGAGCGTATACGTCCAGTTTCGCTCCTTCCTGTTGTGCACAACCTGACTCGTAAAGCGCAGTTCGGTGCCGCGATATGTCAGTGGCGACAGATAGGTATCAAGGCTATTGGTCGTACCTATTATCAGCATGTTGCGGCGTTCGGTGGCTTTAAAGCCTGGCGAAATGTTGCCAATGCACGACAACGGCGCTTGTAACAGTTCTTCAACGTTTTTGTGAAGTGCTGTCGACGGCTGCGTCGTCTTGCGCCCACGCCGTTGTAGGGCTGAGGCCCCACCAGCCGAATAGCGCGACAAACAGGCTTATTTTTACTTCTGCATATCTTCATTGGGGAACAATGACAATTGTCCTGTTATCTCGTCAATTACCTGTTGGCGGCTCTTGCCTGCATCAGGGTCGAGGTTTTTCTTCCTCCGTAACCTCATTTTCATCGCCCTCATCTTCCGAAGGTTCTGGCGCAGGCTGGCGTAGTGGTTCCAGCTCTTCGATGCTTTCAACCTGCCATGTAGTAAGTCGCTTTCCTTTGGCTTTGAAACCCTTTACACCCACAAAGCTCTCGGCATCAATCTCTAACGGGCGCGCGTTGCGTCGTCACCGCCGAACGTTGATTTCGCAAACGAGGGTAAAACGGTATCAGTGAGAAGCGCTTGCCTGTTGGCCTCATTCTCGCCCACATAATTCTGTGGACGTTTCGTGGCTTCCATTTGGAAGCGTTTCAAATACAGGGTAATTCTGATTGTCAGCATCGAATATTACCGCTGTCCATACTTTTGTCAGGATTCCACTTTTCAATCGTGCGGATATTGCCTTCAAAGTGATTATTGAGGTCGAAGTTTGTCGTGTAGAAGTCGCCGTTATCCAATACAACGAGTATGCTGTCGCCGTCGTTGAATTCTCCTAACAAGCGTCCGTGCTCCTCGTAATTCAGTCGGCGCACGTCGGCATCGTACCAAACCTTTCGTCCGCCCAGCGTAGAGCGTCCATGGCTCTTCAATACTACGCGGTGCACGCTTTTGCGAGTGAGCAAGTTTCCTTGCGCCGCGCGTCCCTTAATAGCGATTTCTGAGAAGTCTTTTTCGAGGAAAAATGTTTTGTTTTTCTTATTAGTGTCAACGTCAAGTGTCACTTTTTATTACTTCGGCTTCGCCGTTAGGGTTGGCCGTGAAGTACATTACGCGCGAGCCAGCAGTACCTTTCGTGAGGTCGTATTCGCGGTCGCGGGTCATGCTTGTCACGTTAAAGCGTTTGATATAACACGGTCCGCCCTTGCCGTCGCGGTAAACAGCGTTGTATATGGTGCGGCTATCGTTCTTCTTAAATACCTGTAGCCAGATGATGTTTTTGCCCACAAATATTTTTATCTGCCACACGAATGACCTTGTATTTACCATCTCGATAGAAGATGATTACGTCGTCAAGGTCAGAGCAATTGCATACGAATTCGTCCTTCTTTAGGCCCGTTCCGATGAATCCATCTTGCCTGTTGATATGCAGTTTCTCGTTGGCTTCGGCCACCTTTGCGGTGTCGATGGTATCGAAACTGCGAATTTCAGTCAGACGTGGGTGCGCTTCGCCGTAGGGTCTGGCGCAGGTGTTCGTACCATGCAATGGTCACATCGGTCATGTGGTTCAGGTCGTGTTTAATGCCCTTTATTTCGGCCTTAATGGCGGCCATGAGCTTATCGGCCTTATCCTTATTAAATTTTTAATATGCGCTGCATTTTAATTTCGAGCAGTCGCAAGTAGTCATCGTCGGTTACAGGACGTATAAATTTTTTCTTTGTACGGAGCGAATTGACCGTCAAGAAATTTCAGAACCGCCTTTTTGATCAGCCGCTTGTTCGAATTGCTTTTCCTTGTACATGCGCTCCTCTATGAAATATGCGCTCGAGCGAAGCAAAGAATAATTGCTCCTCCAGTTCGTTCTGACGAATAAGCAATTCTTTGCGCAACAGCCCCATTGTATGGTCAGTAGAGTGGCGCAGCACGTCGCCCCACGGTCAGGAATTGCGGCTTATCGTCCTCGATAACGCAGCAGTTGGGCGAGATGTTGATTTCGCAATCGGTAAACGCATATAGCGCGTCGATGGTTTTATCTGACGATACTCCGGGTGCCAATTGCACCTGAATTTCGACCTCACGCGCTGTCATGTCAATCACCTTACGCGCTTTTATCTTGCCCTTTTCGATGGCTTTTTGTAATCGACTCTTGCAGCGACGCCGCTGTTTTTTGAGAAAAGGAACTTCGCGGATAACGAGCGTGCGCGAATCGAGTTTCTCAATTTTTGCCCTCACGCGCACAACGCCACCGCGCTGTCCGTCGTTATATTTTGCCACGTCAATAGCGCCACCCGTGGGGAAGTCAGGGTAGAGATGAAACTCCTCTCCGCGCAGATAGTGTACGGCAGCTTCGCACAATTCGTTGAAGTTATGCGGCAAAACCTTCGACGATAAGCCTACGGCGATACCCTCAGCTCCTTGCGCAAGCAGCAGCGGAAACTTCGCGAAGCAGCGTTACAGGGCTCCTTATTTCGGCCATCGTATGAGAGCTGCCACTCGGTTGTTTTCGGGTTAAAAACGGTTTCGAGCGCAAATTTTGACAATCGCGCCTCGATGTATCGAGGGACCGCTGCGCGGTCGCCCGTAAGCAAGTTACCCCAGTTTCCCCTGCGTGTCGATAAGCAAATCTTTTCTGCCCCAATTGCACCAACGCATCGCCAATTGATGCGTCGCCGTGGGTGAAACTTCATCGTCTCGCCTACTACGTTGGCTACTTTGTTGTAGCGCCCGTCGTCCATGCGCTTCATGGTGTGCAGAATGCGTCGCTGAACAGGCTTCAGTCCGTCCTCGATATGGGGCACGGCACGTTCCAAGATGACGTACGAAGCGTAATCAAGAAACCAGTTTTTGTACATTCCTGAGAGGTGATGCACGGCCGAAGCGTCAAAGCGGTCGGCGGGAGTATAATCAGAGTGTTCGTTGCTGACGAGTTCTTCGTCCTGCTGTTGCAGCTCCTCGTCGTCGCGAAAATCCTTATCGTTGCCGTTGTTAATGTCGTCTGACATGGGTATTTATGCGTTAGTCGGTAATCAATTATTTTTATTTCTACTGTATGCAAAGATAGGAAAAGTTCTACAAAATTCCAAATAAATTTATACGCGAGGCTTATATCGATTTTTCCCTTTACATCGTAATCGCGTTGCGTTTACGATGTAAAGGGATGACCGTTTACGACGTAAAGGGCGCGCGATTACGATCGTAATCGGAACACGATTCTTACGTAATCGCTAACGCGTTGTGCAACAGCGTGTTATCCTGCGTGTTTATATAGGTTTTAGGGGAGGACGGCACGGTAAAAACATTTTGGACGGTAATCAGCGTGAAAAAAACAGACGAGAGCAGGACGGTTGCGCGTGATAAGCAACCCCGATCCAGCCCAATGTTTATACCCCTCTCTATATAAATAAGGTGTAAAACGGTGCAAACGACAATACGAAAAACAAAAGTAAATAATGTATATTTTTATACAATATAACACTATAAAAAGAGGGTAAAAAGGGCGTTTTATGTCAATATAGTATCGTTTTTAACAAAAATAATGTAAATTATTACTCCCAAAAACGTTTATCTTTGCAAGCATAACAATCTAAAGAAAACCGAAAACAACAATCGTTAACCAAACGTGTTTTTCGACTTAAACAAATCGATTTTAATATTCACTTAAAACCCCAGCAAAGTTTGATATGTACCTCATGGCTCGTTCGTGCGGTGCAAACAACAGGTTCAAGGGCTTTATAATCTAACTAAAAATATTCTAACCTCTAACAACAATGAATTACAATCAGAACAAAATTACATTGCTTGCTGGTTTCCTTACACTTACAATGTTGGGACATTCACCAAGTATGTTGGCTGATGTATCGACCAACATTGTGTCAGCTTCACAACAGGTTCGTAAAGTGACGGGAAGCGTAACAGACGGGAAAGAGCCAATTATTGGTGCGACAGTAAAGGTAAAAAGGCACAAAGATTGCTGTTATTACTGATATTGACGGTAAGTTTACGTTAAATGCTCCTGCAGGTGCAACATTAGAAGTATCGTGCGTAGGCTTTTCTCCGAAGGAGGTAAAAAGTTAGCGGACAAGGAGCATTGAAAATAGTGCTTAGCGAAGACGACCATACTATTGGTGAAGTAGTGGTGGTAGGCTATGGCGTAATGAAGAAGAGCGATGTGTCGGGTGCGTCGGTGACGATGGACGAAAAAGAAGCTTCGTGGCTCAATAGTAACCTCGCTGGATCAGACGTTACAAGGACGTGCTGCTGGTGTGACGGCTGTTACTACATCGGGTGCTCCCGGAACGTCATCGAGCATACGCGTAGCGCGGTCAGGCCACTATTAACGCTAATGCTGAACCATTATACGTTATCGATGGCGTAATAGTGCAGGGGCAATGGAGCCAGTGGAGCTTCGTTCGGATTGGGCAGCGCGCTGGGTAATGGCAAAGTATCGACCGTTTCGCCCTTGTCAACTATCAACCCCAACGATATTGTTTCGATGGAAATTTTAAAAGATGCTTCGGCAACGGCTATATATGGAGCGCAGGGCGCTAACGGCGTAGTGCTTATCACCACACGTCGTGGTAAGGCAGGCGAAGCGAAGTTTACCTACGACGGTATGGTTGCGATGAACCGACAAGGTAAAAGACTTGACATTATGGATTTGCGCGAGTTTGCCGACTATTATAACGATTTTGTGAATACAGGGCAGATGAAGTCAAAGGAGGCCGATAAACATTTTGCTGACCCTTCTCTGCTGGGCAAGGGTACTAACTGGCAGATGCTATCTTCCGCACGGCTCTGCAGCACTCTCATCAGATATCGGCTCAGGGCGGTTCTGACAGGTTCAGTACTATGTATCGGGCAATTATATGTCGCAACAGGGAACGCTGATTGGTAGTAAATTCAGTCGTTTGGGCATGCGTGCGAACCTCGACGCACGAGCTTAAGTCGTGGATGAAACTGGGTATGAGCATGAATTACTCGCTCACTAACGACGATTTGAAGCTGGCTGATAGTAATGAAGGTATCATCACTTACTCGCTTACGACACCCCCTGACATACAAATTTATAATATAAACGGAGGCTATTCGTCAATCTCTAAAGAGGTTTCACGCAATCCCTAACCCCATAGCCATGGCTATGTATAACCAAATATTGCTTGACCGAAACAAGCTGAACGGTAACCTCTTCTTTGAGATAACACCTTTTCAAACACTTGGTTTGGCATGCTGAATTGGGATATGATATCAGTTCGGATCGTGGCCGTAGATTCTTGCCTACCGTTGATTTGGGAACATGGAAACGTACGAAAAACTCGGCGTCGGTTCAGAAATCGTCATATACTTTCTGGCAGTTAAAGAACTATGTTACCTATTCTAACACCTTCGGAAAGCACTCGTTGACAGCTATGTTAGGACAGGAAATGTGGGAGAGTGCATACAATTTTAACAGCACATCAAAACACAGACCTACCTGCAAATAACGTTAATAACCCCGCCTTGGGTGCAGGTACACTTCAATTGGTGCAGGATTTGGTAGCTCAGCTATGGCTTCGGTGTTCACCCGTTTGACCTATGCATTCAACGACCGTTACAATGCTACCTATACTTATCGCTATGATGGTAGCTCAAACTTTGGACCAAACAAACGCTGGGCTGGCTTCCACTCGTTTGCTGCATCGTGGCGTTTTACCAACGAATCGTTCTTTACGCAGAGCGCAATGGCCAAATACGTAAAGCAATGGTAAGCTGCGCGCAGGTTGGGGACAGACAGGAAACGCGAACATTGGTTCGTATAAGTGGGGCACATTGATGACGGCTATGCCTACCTTGCTGGGTAAATCTTATCGCCCTTCTAATATTCCTAACCCTAATGTACAGTGGGAAAGTCAGGAACAATTGAACGTAGGTCTTGACCTTGGTTTGTTCCACGATGCCATTAAACTTAACGATGGACTGGTACCGTAAAGAGTCGCGCGACATGCTTATGCCGCTACAGCTCCCTTCTTACATGGGTACATCGGGTAACCTGTCGTCGGTATTATCGGCACCTTACGGAAACTACGGAACGATTCGCAATACAGGATTTGAGCTCACTGTGGGCGCACACCCATTAAAGAGGTGCCTTCCAATGGGATTCGGAAATGCAAATATCGTGGAACAAAAAAACAAAGCTTGTTGCCCTTTCAGGAACTAAAAGAATGCCGCTATCGTAGGCTATGGACAGTGGAACGATGTAATTAGTGTTTCGAACGTGGGCGAATCGTTATACAGTTTCTATGGTTTCGTTACCGATGGCGTTTATAAGGATTTAGCCGATTTGGAAACATCGCCTAAAACATCGAAATACCCAGCTGATGGCAGAAGCTTTGAGCGCAACACGACACCTTGGATTGGCGATTTGAAGTTTAAAGATATCAGCGGACCCGACGGAAAACCTGATGGTGTTATCGACGATTACGACAAAACCAACATCGGATCACCCTATGCCTAAGTTCACATTTGGTTGGACAAACACCTTTAAATATAAGAATTTTGACCTTAATATATTTGTGAACGGAACCTACGGTAACAAAGTTTACAACTATATGAAGATGCAGCTTACACACATGAATAGTTTGTGGACCAATCAGCTTTCTGACGTAACGAAACGTGCAAAACTGGAGCCTATCGACCCAACAAAAACGTATGCAACAGGTAGTTACTGGTATAACGACGTTACCAATGTGCGCGTAGCCAACCCTGAAACTAATATTCCGCGAGCTACTCTTGCTGATCCTAATGACAATGATGTGATAAGTGACCGATACATTGAAGATGGATCATATATCCGTTTAAAGAATATTGCACTGGGATATACATTTCCCAAAGAAAGTCATTTCTAAATGGGGAGTAACCAATCTTCGAGTGTATATGAATATTCAAAACCTATTAACCATAACGGGTTATAGTGGTTACGACCCAGAAATTGGCGCAAGTACGGCCGACATTAATGGCTATTCTTATGGCGTAGATAATGGTCGATATCCCATCGCCTATTACGTATTCGTTAGGTCTAACTCTTAGCTTCTAAACATAATTCTTCTTAAAGATGAAAAATTTAAAAATATCTATACATAGCGCTTTCATTAGCAACAAGTGGGCTGATAACATCGTGTAACGACTTTCTTGATCGCCCTACAGAAGATTCCTATAGTGCAGGAACGTTCTACCAAGACGACAATCAGTGTATACAAGGTGTGAATTATCTGTATAACTCGCCGTGGTATGACTTCCAGCGTGGCTTCATAAAGGTGGGCGAAGTAATGTCTGGAAACTTCTACTGGGGGTCGAGTCCATATCTTACTCTCACCGTAAACAGTACTGATGCAGACTTGACAAACATGTCGTATTCATTGTGGTCGGTTATCGCACACGCTAATACGGTATATAATAACTTACAGAATGCCAAAAGCCTCAGAGAGCGTCAAAGAAACAATGTATGGGCGAATGTCTGGCATGGAAAGCGATGGCATACTTCTTCCTTGTGCGCTCATTTGGAGACGTGCCTATTGTTCATGATAACTCTGCTATGCTTGCAGACGGCTCGTATAGTAATGTAAGTAGAGTGGAAAAAGCTGATGTGTACGATTATATTATATTGACACTCGAAAAGGCGATGGAGCTATTACCTCGCAATGGTGCTGATGGTCGCCTTGATTATTATTCAGCTGAAGGACTGTTGGCTAAAGGTATATCTGACCAAGAGTGGCGTAAAAGCCAATGGAAACGGACAGCGTAATGCCGACGATTTGCAAAAAGCTGCAGAGTATGCTAAAGATGTAATCGACAATAGTGGACGTGTTTTAATGTCGAACTATGCTGATGTGTTCCGTCTGCAAAATGCAAAAACAAAGAGATTTTTGTATGCATGGATGTGGACTGCCGACGGAAGTATGTGGACAACACAAAACACATTACAAAGCGACTTGGCGATGGTAGGCTTCGATGAATTCGGCGATTGCTGGGGAGGTTATAATGGCCCTTCAGTCGACCTGCAGGAAGCATTTCGGCGTGTCGCCAACAGAAGATCCGAATAATAGAAGCGATGTTGACACGCGTCGAAAAGCAACGATGATGATGGCTGGCGACTTCTATGACTACTTCTGGACAGATAAAATTGACAAACAAGGACGTAAAAGGATTTCAAACTTTCCTACAGTTCCTTTATGATGCCAATAACTATGGTAGTGGCGGTCCGGGTAAATTGCAAAGTGCTACAGGAACCAACTGTGTGAAACACCTTTATGGTAATGCATACGATCATAAAACATTTGCAGTAGATGGTGTTTCTGCAGCAAGAATGCGCAGCAGCTTACATACTCCCGTGCTTAGGCTATCAGATGTTTATCTTATTTACGCTGAGGCCATGATAGGAAATAATACGTCAACCACTGACGCTTCGGCCATAGATGCTTTTTATAAGGTTCATAGTCGCGCCGTGAGGTCGGCAGCACGTCCCTACAAGTATCTCTTGGGAAGATGTATGGAAAGAGCGTCGTTTAGAGCTGGCTCTTGAAGGAGACCGTTGGTACGATTTCGTACGCCGCAGCTATTATGATATGGCAGGCAGCATTGCAGAACTGAAAGCTCAGAAACGTGATGTTTATTTCGGTTGAATACCTTATATGAGAAACTATTACAAGAGCGGCACATGGAACGTAAATCCTGTTGATATGCGATATAATCCCTGATGCGCAAGCTCCAAACGTAACAGAGCAAACCTTTTACGTTACCTTTCCCAAGTCAGGACGTAGTGTTTAATGGAAACTTGCAGAAAGCAGCCGTACACGTAGATGTGCGTTCTACCTATTCTTATTAATCTCTAAAAATCACATACAATGAAATATTCAATAATTGCGTCATGCTGGTTGGCTTTGGGTATCCTTGCATTTTCTTCCTGCAATGACCAACCCGACAAATACGAATCAACAAGTCGGAAATCCCGAGGTGAAATTTATTCGATTGCCCGAGTGCTGATTCAATCATCACAGAAAGCTTCACACAACGCACCATCTGTCTTGTGGGTAATAATTTGAAAAGCATACGTCGAATGTTCTTCAACGATAAAGAAGCCGTTCTCAATACCAGCTTTATCACCAACAATACATTGCTTGTTGACGTTCCCGTCTGAGATACCATCGGCTGTAACTGACAAAATATACATGATCAACGAAGCAGGAGATACCACTACCTACGACTTCCATGTCAGCGTGCCTTCGCCTTCAGTAATGAGCATGAGTTGCGAATATGCAGCTGCTGGCGACGAAGTTACCATCACGGGTGACTATTTTATTCAAGACCCCTTACAAACCGTTACAGATTTTGTTTAACGATGGAACGCTGCCAGCTACTGATATCAAAACGATTACTAAAAACAGTATTACCTTTCACCGTTCCTGCAGGTGCAACCACAGGAAGAGTTTGTGGTACAGTCGGTTTATGGTAAAGGAGAGTCGAACTTTGTATATAAGGATACCCGCAATATTATTTTTCGACTTCGACGGTTCACACGGCGGAATGACACAGGGTAATGGCTGGCGTGCTGGCGTTATTCATACAGGAGGTATCGACGGAAGTTATCTATACTTTGGCGGTGCATCTATGTTAGGCAAGGTGGGTGCTACATGGGACGAAGACCATTTCGCCATGAACTATTGGCCCGACCCAGCTGCAGGCTACCCCGAAATTTCAGGCATACCTTCTATTGCTGCTATGCTCGACACCTGTAATATTGCTGACCTTGTGCTGAAATTTGAGTGCCGTGTTCCTGCTGGCAAAGCATGGAGCGCATCAGCTCTACAGGTTATGTTAACCAGCAACGCCAATGTTACTTTGGCTACTGGCAATAACCAGTATTGCATGGACCCAAAACTCCCTCGCGGACTGTGGTTGCCATGGCAGGCTACAGGAAGTTTCGAAACAGGTGATAAATGGGTAGCTGTTACCATGCCGTTGATCATCATTCACCAAAACCAGTGCAGGACAAGCTTCTTCTTCATGTTAACTAAAGACCATCTTAAAGGTTTAACATTATTCGTATGGAATGGCGGAATAGGGGCGTTGACTGTACCCCTGAACTTTACATTGATAACATCAGGCTTGTTCCTGTAAAATAATAAACAATACTGAAATGAAACGAAATATTTTATATCTAACGGCTTTTGCAACGCTTTCGCTATCGGTAATGGCTTGCAACGATGAGGTAGTACATCAAGTGCAGTCAGTTGATGCCCCTTCAATGGTAAGCGTGAGCCCACAAGAAAATATCAAGGCCGGACTCGATTCGATTATCGTTACCTATGATAACAAAGTGTTCTTTGCTTCGTCGCAGTTCGATCGCATCACACTGAATGGAAAACCCCGTTGTCAGTGCCAATGTCATTGGTTCGTCCAACAAGCTTTTTGGTGATGGCTAACATCGAACGCGACAAAACTTACGAACTTCTTATTCCCGAAGGCTTGGTAACTGGCCCTAACAAAATGCCAGCACCTGAGGTAAAAGCTACACTAACGGCGCAGTCGCAACATATCTCTAACACACTGGTTAACGCCAATGCAACGGCCGAAACAAAAGCTTTGTACCAAAAGCTCTTGACAAACTATACACAGAAAACGTTCTCAGGAACAATGGCCGACGTAGCATGGAATAGCAACATTGCCAACCAAGTGAATGCCGCTACGGGCAAATACCCTGCTATTAACGGCTTCGACTATATTCATTTACAATCAACAACACCTGGCGGTTGGATTGATTATTCAAACATTACGCCCGTAACCGACTGGCACAATGCAGGTGGATTAGTTACCGTTGGCTGGCATTGGAACGTGCCAACCTCTAATCCTTACGCTTCGGCTGTGCCTGTTGAGGTTTACAGTGGCCCCGATAAGGCTGATGCCTGCCGATTGGAGCGGATACCTGCAACTTACGTCACAAGCTGTAAAAGACGTCATGGCCAGTGCCTCAGTAGGAAGTAAAAATCGTGGTGAAAATATCCAATGTGGGCGCAGGCGCACAGGGTTCTATCAAGAACAGTTCGTGGGCAGGATTCGTCGACGAGGCGGAACCGCTTGGGACTTTTTCAATATCAGCGGCACCAGCTATTCGATGACGCTCGACCAAACCACGCTTAACGACATGCGTGCTAACGGTTTTATCATCAGCGGTCACGACTATACGGTTACCAGCGTAAGCGTTGAGGCTGCAGGAACTATAGCATATAACTCTACGCTGCTAAAAACAGAGTTCACCCTTGACGATGCCGTTACACCCGGAACATGGGCTAATCGTTTCGCGAAAAGCCGACTTAGCGAAGATTGTTCCTTATCTGATTACAGCTCCAGAACGCGAATATTCCCGTGTTGTGGCGACCTCTACATGAAGCTGCAGGTAAAATGGTTCTGGTGGGGCAATGGCAGCGCTGAGGAACTATCGTAAGCTGTGGCAAATCATGTTCGATTACTTTAAAGAGCAGGGGCGTTAACAACCTAATATGGGTGTGGACCTCTGAGAAAACGATGCCGAATGGTATCCAGGCGATGAGTATGTCGATATTGTGGGTACTGATATGTATGGTACCGACAGCAAGCCTGTTACAGCTGCCGACGCTGCAAAGCGTTTTAACGAGCTGGCTTATCGATATCCTACAAAGATGATTGCGCTTACCGAGTGTGGCACTGTGGCTGATATCCCTGCACAATGGAATGCAGGAGCGCAGTGGAGTTACTTCATGCCTTGGTATCCAAGTAGCAGCGTTGTACACGCCACTAACGCGTGGTGGACGGCTGCAATGGGCGCCAGCGAGGTTATTTCTCGATGAAAAGATATTCCCTTATACTTCGTTTTCGGTCTGTTGTGGGCTAGTGGCAACGCTTCTCGTTGTCATGCCTACACAGGCTCGCGTTAAAGCTTCCGCATGCCCTTTCTGATGGCATGGTGATACAGCAGTTATCACGTGTTACCTTCTGGGGCTGGGCCAAACCTAACACAAATATTACCGTAACACCGTCGTGGACCACCCGTAAAACTGTGGTGAAAAGCGATGCAAAGGGTCGTTGGCGCGTTGCTTTGCGTACACCTCAAGCCAGTTTTACACCTCACAGTATTACCTTTTCCGACGGCGAGCCTGTAACCATCAGCAATATTCTTGCAGGCGAAGTATGGGTATGTGCAGGGCAAAGCAATATGGAAATGCCCATCAACGGCTTTGACGACTGCCCTGTTGAGGATACCAGCAAGCCATATTCGAATCGGCTACTATGCGTGGTGTGCGATAGCTTAAAAAGTGCCATCACGAATGAGTAGCGTGCCTTTGGACGACGCTCCCTGTCGTTGGGTCGACGTCAATCCTGCCACAGCAGGCAACTGTTCTGCCGTAGGCTACTTCTTTGCACGTATGCTTTCGCAAGTGCTGCAAAAGCCTATCGGACTGGTTTTGGCCAATAAAGGCGGCACAATGGTTGAAAGCTGGCTGAACGCCGACAACCTGCGCAAGCACACTTCCGAGCCTACCGATTCGGCACTTATTGCACAGCAGTATCCTACCGATTAGCTAAGGCCTTTGCTCTGGGGCAACGGAACTTTCCAGCCTATTGTGAATTACGGTGTTCGTGGCATACTTTATTATCAAGGTTGCTCAAATGTCGACCACAATCGCACGACATACGGCGAACGTCTTAAGCTGCTTATCCAGCAGTGGCGAAGCATGTTTTCAAGCCGATTTACCTGTGCTTTTGGTTGAAATTGCCCCTTATTCGTTACGGTTCTGAAAAGGGTATTGAGGCCGCCTCTATACGCGAACAGCAATATAAAGTTAGCACCGACACCCCCTAATTGTAACCTGATAAGCACCAACGATTTGGTATATCCGTGGGAGGTAAACCAAATACACCCCAGCCAGAAACGCCCTGTTGGTGATCGCCTTGCGCTAACGGCTTTGGCCCGTTATTGCGCTACAACCAAATGATGTATCAGCACCCCACGTTCAGTAGGGCTCGAAATCAAGGCCGATACCTGCGTGGTGCATCTAAAAGATACCTATTCGGGCGTTATCCTACAGCCTGTTTACGAGGGTTTTGAGGTAGCTGGCGCCGACCGTGTGTTCCATAAGGCCCATGCCACATACGTGGGTAACAGCACGTTTAACGTCAGTTCGAGCGAGGTAAAAGCACCTGTTGCTGTGCGCTATTGCTACCAAAATTTTCAGTTGGGCAATGTAAAGAACCGCGCCGCGTTGCCTCTTGTGCCGTTCAGAACGGATAATTGGTAATACCGATAACATACAAAAGGAAGGGCCGTATTTATTAACGTCTTAGCCCTATACACCTTATTCCTAAAGAATTCTATGCTTTACGTGAGCATAGAATTCTTTTTTGGTTACGTCAAACTATCGCGCTGGTCATGCTATGCCGACCGTGATACCCATTGTACGCCGACCGTCGTACGCATTGTATGTCGGCCGTCATACCCATTGTGCTACGGCCGTCGTACAACCACCTTTATGGTGTAACGAAGAGCGGTTTTAAAACGTACAGCGAAAACCGTATAACTGTAATTGTATTTTTCAGTGCGACGTATGGGTATAAAACGTTCAGAATAGCCGAAAAAGCATGTTTGGCTTGGTCTATATACTATTGTTCGTGTGGAGGGCTTCTACTTTTTTGTTTGCTCGCGAAGCAATGCTATAATGCTCAAAACAGTATTAAATATATTGATATAAATACATTTGCCGTTTTTTCGCTTTATTTTTACTTTTGCAAAATAGTATCAATTTTGACGCAGACGCATAAAAGTATCAAATTTAGATAAAATTGTATTAGCAAGTTATATTTTAAAGAGTTACTTTTTGCAAAGTAAGTACTAAAACTAAAGCACAAAAGCCTTTCATATGAAACAAAAAACATCATGCTTTTTGCTCGCGTTGGCATTATTGCCGTTGGGTGGGTTATGCACAGAAAGCAAAAAGAATTAGGGTCAGACTCCACAAATGGGGTGGAGCTCGTGGAACAAGTTTCAGGAAATATCAACGAAGACATTATTAAAGGAATAGCCGACGCTATGGTGACAAGCGGTTTGCGTGATGCCGGTTATACCTATGTGAATATTGACGATTGCTGGCATGGCAAGCGCGATGCCGACAGCTTTATACAGCCCGACCCGCAGCGTTTTCCCGAGCGGAATGAAGGCGCTGGCCGACTATGTTCATGCGCGTGGGCTAAAGCTCGGCATCTACAGCGATGCAGGAACGGAAACCTGTGCTGGCCGTCCTGGCTCGTTAGGGACACGAGTATCAAGACGCGTTGCAGTATGCGCGATGGGGTGTTGACTATCTGAAATACGACTGGTGCAACACAACTAACGTCAACGCACGCGGCGCATACCAACTGATTAGTGACGCTCTCGCAGCTACAGGACGCCCTATCTTCCTCTCGATGTGCGAGTGGGGCGACAACCAACCTTGGCGTTGGGCAAGAGATATAGGCCATTCGTGGCGCGTGGGACCAGATATTTGGTGCGCGTTTGATTCAACACGCGTGTTCCCAAACTATGTGCAATATAGCGTGATTGACTGCATTAACAAAAAACGATAGCTTGCGCCGTTATGCAGGTCCTGGCCATTGGAACGACCCCGATATGCTGGAAGTAGGCAACGGACTAACCGTTAATCAAGACCGTGCCCACTTTACCATGTGGTGCATGATGGCCAGTCCGCTCATTCTGGGTAATGATATTCGCAACATGAATGCTGAAACAAAGGCCATACTTACCAATGCCGACCTTATTGCTATTAATCAGGATATGCTCGGCGTTCAGGGTTTACGGCTGACGTTTGGAGATGGTTTGGAATATTGGTTTAAGCCTTTAGAGAATGGCGATTGGGCAATGACCATCTTCAATCCTACGCGTAAGCCTATCGTATGCCTTTTAAATTGGCAGAACTTTAACTTTACTGATTTGGAGGTAAGTGGGTGTAGCACGAATTTTAATCAAACAACATATAAGGTGAAAAACCTGTGGAGCGGACGCATGGAGGGCAAAACCTCAATGAAAAACAAGGTAGACCGTAGGCTCACCGTTCCTGCACAAGACGTGATTACTTACAGGTTGATGAAGAAATAAAGCGTATCAAGCCACATCAATAGCAGCGTGTGGAAAGCCCCTTGTTGCTATTTTATGGATTATAAAAAAATCAGTAACGATGAAACGTATCAAAAGCTTATTCTTTTTCTTTTTCTTGTTGGCGAGCCTTAGCGTTGTTGGCCAAATACGAGGCAACGAAATAACCGTTCAGGTGCAACCCTAACCATGCCGACTGGAACTATAGGCTGGGCGAAGAAGCCGTTTTTAAGGTAGCCGTTTTTAAAAGATGGCTGTCCGTTGCCCATGGTCAAGGTGAATATAGAGGCTGGCCCTGTCATGTATGCCGATGTAAAGCGTAACGGTGTTGTGCTGAAAGACGGCACTACAACGTGGAAAGCCACCATGAAGACAGCAGGTTTTTATAGGCTTAAAGTAACGGCTCTTGTGGGTAGCAAAACGTATGACGGCCTGTGCACGGTAGGTTATGCTCCCGAAAACGTTGCTGCCTACTGATAATTGCCCCTGCCGACTTTGACCAGTTTTGGCGTTCGGCCTATCAGAAGCCTGCAAATATCCGCTCGACGCCCGTCGACGTTTATTGCCCTGAACGCTGCACCGAACGCGTGAAAGTATATGAAGTTAGCTTCAACGGCATGCGCCCGGGTAGTCGTATTTACGGCATACTTTGCATACCAACGGCCTTTGAAGGCACGCGTCCCGCATTGCTGCGTGTGCCTGGAGCAGGAGTAAGACCGTATCAAGGCGATGTGCAAATGGCCGACCGCGGTGCGATAACGCTTGAGATTGGTGTGCACGGTATTTCCGGTAACGATGCCCCAACAGGTATATGATGACCTGCTGAATGGGGCGTTAAATGGATATTGGGAGGCCAATCTCGATAACCGAGATCAAATGCCTTATAAACGCATTTTTGTGGGAGCGTTGCGCGCGGTCGACTATCTTACCCAGTTGCCCGAATGGAACGGTAAAGAGCTTGGCGTGACAGGTAGTAGCCAAAGGCGGCATGCTTTCGCTGGTATGTGGCGCATTACACCCCCAAGGTAACCTTTATAGGAGCCGTTCATGCTGCATTATGCGACCATACCGCTTCGCTGTATGGCAAGGCCTGTGGTTGGCCCCACTACTTCTATTATGACAAGAAACCCGATGCGAAAAAAAGGTGGCGGTGAGCGGATATTATGACGGTGTGAATTTTGCTCGCCGATTAAATGTTCCCAGCTGGTTTTCGTTTGGATATAACGATGAGGTTGTTCCGCCCAACAGTGCATACGCTACTTACAATGTGGTAAAAGCACCTCGAAGCCTCACTATTTACCCTGCCACAGGCCATTTCTGGTTTCAAGAGCAGTGGGAAGAATGGCAAGCGTGGTTGGCTAAACAGCTGACACGTGGAGAAATAAAAAGGTAAAGGCAGGCGGAAAACAATGCCAAAAACCGACCGAAAAACCCAATTGGCAAAGAGCAAATAAAAGACGGCATAAGCCCAGCGCAGAATAGAGGTTTTTGCATCATGACCTATTTGCCCAATGAATAGAAAACCATTTGAACAGAAAAATAACGCAATGAACAACCTAAAAAGTTATTTATTATTAGTGCTTTTGCTCGTTTGTGCATCAGACCGTGCGCGCAGAGTCGTTTGTGACGGTTGAGAACGGACAATTCTATCGCAACGGCAAACCCTATACTTTTATAGGAACAAACTATTGGTATGGGGGCTATTTTTAGGGCTCGAAAGGGCGCGGTGGCAATAGAGCCCGACTGAATAGAGAGCTGGACGAAATGAAGCGTTTGGGTATCAATAACCTGCGTATTCTGGTAGGAAGTGACGGTGAGGAGGGTCCGAAATGGAAGGTAACACCCGTGCTTCAGCCTGCACCCGGAGTATATAATGATACTATTTTAGATGGGCTCGACTACCTGATGCAACAGCTTCAGCAACGCGGAATGGTGGCCGTTCTATACCTGAACAACTCGTGGGAATGGAGTGGAGGCTACGGCTTTTTATCTGGAAAAACGCAGGCGCTGGCAAAGCATTGCTGCCTGATGAAGTGGGTTATCCCGCTTACATGCAATATGCTTCGCAATTCTCTACCAACACCAAAGCCCAGCAGTTGTTCTTCAATCATGTAAGTTTTATTCTCAATCGAGACCAATCGCTACACCCAAAAAGCGGTATGCAGATGACCCTGCTATCATGTCGTGGCAGATTGGTAACGAACCACGTGCCTTTGATAAAGCCGTATTGCCAGCGTTTGAATCGTGGATAGCTAAAGGCCGCAGCGCTGATGAAAACATTGGATAATCGGCATTTGGTAAGCATCGGTTCTGAAGGTGCATTTGGCTGTGAAAACGATTACGATGTGTGGCAACGCATCTGTGCCGACACCTAATGTCGACTATTGTAATATACATATTTGGCCCTACAATTGAGGGGTGGGCGAAAAACAAAGATTCTATATCGGAAAAACGTACAGCGCGCGAAAGAAAATACGAAAGCATATATCGATAACCATTTGGCTATCTGTGCCAAATTGAACAAACCTTTGGTAATAGAAGAGTTTGGTTATCCGCGTGATAAAGCTTTGCCTTTTCAAAAGCAGTCGACTACCAGTGCTCGCGATTCTTACTATGGATATGTATTTTTCTCTTGGCGAACGATGCAGCGAGAGGAGGATATTTCGCAGGTTGCAACTTCTGGGGGTGGGGCGGACAGGCGCGCCCTACACACGAACAGTGGCGCCCAGGCGACGATTACACGGGCGATCCAGCACAGGAAGCGCAGGGCTTAAACTCGGTATTCTCAACAGATCACTCAACGATAAACGTTATAAAAGCAGGCATTGCCAAAGCTACCTAAAAAATAAACAATATGAAATTAATACTAACTCTTGTCCTCGCGGCAACAACGCTTCAAGCTATGTCAGAAAAAAAGCAACAGCCAGTATACAAAAATCCGAAGGCCAGTGTGGAACAACGTGTTGACGACCTTTTGCGTAGAATGACCCTCGAAGAGAAGGTTGGTCAGATGAATCAGCTGGTAGGTATTGAGCATTTCAAACAAAAATTCGAGCTTCCATGTCGGCAGAAGAGCTGGCCACCAATACGGCCAGCGCCTTTTTATCCAGGCGTAACGGTGAAAGGATATGGAAAGTTGGACACGGCAGGGATTGGTGTCATCGTTCCTGCATGTGCTCACGCTCGAAGAAGCAAACTACCTGCAACGGCTGAACATGCAGAGCCGTTTACAAATACCTTTGCTCATTGGCATAGATGCTATTCATGGCAGTGCAAAGTGTCAAAAAGACAACACGGTTTATCCTACAAATATAGGATTAGCCTCGTCGTTTGATGTGAAATGAGCTATAAAATAGCCCGACAGACGGCTGAAAGAAATGCGTGCGATGAATATGCATTGGAACTTTAACCCTAACGTTGAGGTAGCTCGCGATGCCCGATGGGGACGTTGTGGCGAAACCTTCGGCGAAAGATCCCATATCTGGTTACCATGATGGGCGTGGCTACAAATAAAGGTTATCAGCGCAATTTAGATAACAAAGAAGATGTGCTGGGCTGCGTCAAGCACTTTGTAGGAGGCTCATATCCTATCAACGGTACGAATGGAGCACCCTGCGATGTTTCAGAACGCACCCTGCGTGAAGTATTCTTTCCCCTTTCAAAGCAGCGTTACAGGAAGGCGGTGATTGGAATGTGATGATGTCGCATAACGAGTTAAACGGCGTGCCTTGCCACACAAACAAATGGCTAATGGAAGATGTTCTGCGAAAGGAATGGGGCTTTAGAGGATTTATTGTCAGCGATTGGATGGATATAGAACATTGTGTTGACCAGCACCGTACAGCAGCAAATAACAAAGAAGCTTTCTATCAGAGCATTATGGCAGGGAATGGATATGCACATGCATGGCCCAGAATGGCAAAATGCGGTTGTTGAATTGGTGCGTGAAGGACGTATACCTGAGAGCAGGATTGATGAAAGCGTGCGACGTATTCTCACCGTGAAAATTCAGATTAGGACTATTTGAAAAATCCTTACGGTGACGCAAAAGACGTGCGATCGTGTTATCAATAATCCTGAACACAAACGTACAGCATTGGAGGCTTCGCGCAACAGTATCGTGCTGCTGAAAAATGCAAATAACCTGTTGCCGCTTGATGAACAAAAATATAAAAAGGTTTTGGTGACGGGTATTAATGCCAACGATCAAAATATCATGGGCGACTGGAGCGAGCTGCAACCTGAAGATAAGGTGTGGACGGTGTTGCGCGGACTGAAAAGCGTTTCGCCCACAACTGAATTTAATTTCGTTGACCAGGCTGGGACCCACGCAATATGTCGCAAGCCAAAGTGGACGAAGCAGTTGAGGCTGCCAAAAATAGCGATTTGAATATTGTATGTTGTGGCGAATACATGATGCGCTTCCGTTGGAACGATCGTACTTCGGGCGAAGATACTGACCGCGATAATCTGGAGCTCGTTGGATTGCAGGAGCAGTTAATTCGTAGACTAAACGAAACAGGAAAACCTACTATCGTGATTATCATCAGCGGACGGCCGCTTAGTGTTCGTTATGCCGCCGAGAAGGTTCCAGCAATAATTAACGCGTGGGAACCAGGGCAATTCGGAGGACAAGCTATTGCAGAAATATTATATGGTAAAGTAAATCCGTCAGCCAAACTGGCCATGACGATACCGCGTCATGTCGGCCAAATATCTACATGGTATAATCATAAGCGTTCGGCTTTTTCCACCCTGCAGTATGTGCCGACAATACCCCGCTTTATCCCTTTGGTTACGGTCTTAGCTATACAACGTTCCGATATTCTGATTTGAAACTAAGTGCTCGAGCATTCCTAACGATGGCAAAACGCCTATTATTGCTCGGGTGACCGTAGAGAATACAGGACATCGCGACGGTATTGAAATATGCCAATTGTATATCAACGATATCGTGTCGTCGGTAGCACGCCCTGTGAAAGAATTAAAAGACTTCCGCCGAGTGGCTTTTGAAGGCAGGAGAGAAGCAAACGATAGAGTTTTTCGATTACTCCTGACAAGCTTGCCGCTTATAATTTAGATATGAAATTGGAGGTGGAGCCAGGCGCATTTGAAGTGCTTGTGGGCGGAAGCAGTAGTGATAATGATTTGCAGAAAGCCACATTTAAAAGTAGAATAACATGAAAAATATTCTTTGCATTGGTCATTGCAATGCTCTTCTTAAATCTAAATACTAACGCTCGGGTGGTGCAAACACCAGCTCAGCTTCTTGTTGAGCGCCTGCACACGTTACAACAGCGTGGTATAATGTTCAGCCATCAAGACGCTTTTGTTTTTATGGAACAACTTGGAAGTAGGGAATCTGAACGAAGCGATGTCAATGACGTTTGCGGCGACTACCCAGCTGTTTTAGGTTGCGATTTGGGTGGATTAGAATTGGGCCACGATAAGAATCTTGATGGAGTGCCTTTTTGATATGATGCGTCAGCAAATTGCGAAGCATCATCGTCAGGGAGGCATCATAACCATTAGCTGGCACCCCTAACAACCCCGTGACAGGTAAAAACGCATGGGACACGGAAGGCGATGCCGTCACGGCGGTATTACCCAATGGCAAGGAAGCCGCTAAAAATGAAACTGTGGCATCAACGCGTTGCAAACTTTCTCGCATCGCTAAAAAGATGACTATGGACAAACGATACCAGTCATCTTCCGTCCTTGGCACGAAATGAGGCGGCGCATGGTTCTGGTGAAATAAACAATGCACACCCGAACAGTATAAAAGCTTTATTCCGATTGACGTTTAATGCCATGAAGCAAGCTGGTTTGAAAAAGTCTTGTTTGAGCTATTCTCCTAATGCACAGGCCAACGATACGCACGAGCATTACTTTAGCTTTTTATCCCGGAGACAAATATGTGGATATACTGGGCGTGGATTTGTATCAGTTTAATGGCAAAGACGCTTTTATTGAACAATGTCAAAACGAAATGCGCATCATGTCAGCGTATGCAAATTCTCATAAAAAGCTTTATGCCCTTACCGAAAGCAGGCTACGAAATACGCCCGATGCACAATGGTACACGTCCACTTTGCTGCCAGCCATTCAGGGATATGCGCCCAGTTATGTGCTGTTATGGCGCAACGCGTGGGATAGGGCCGAGAGAGAACTTTGGGCCAGCACCGAATAAGGAGTGTGCCGCTGACTTTAAAAAGATATATCAACAAGAGAGCTTTCCTTTTCCGAAGTCAGCTGAAGAATATAAAAGAAATGCTGTGTACAGTAACGAGAAAGAAAAAAATAAAAGATAATAAAAACAGTAACCAACTATGATACCATTCAGTTCAAAACTTAAAAGCACTTCGTCTTCGTCACGAAGAATTACCTACAAAAACCAAATCATGTATTGGAACATGGCAGCGGCATTTATGAACGCTATGAAAACCCAGTATTGACGGCAGAGCATACCCCTTTAGAGTGGCGCTACGACATGAATGAACATACTAATCCGTTCTTGATGCAACGTATCATGATGAATGCCACGCTCAACGCAGGCGCAATGAAGTGGAAAGGCAAATACATCATGGTGGTTCGCGTTGAAGGAGCCGACCGAAAAAGCTTTTTCGCTATTGCCGAAAGTCCTAACGGCATTGATAATTTCCGTTTCTGGGACGAGCCTATCACCATGCCCGATACTGATGATCCTGCAACCAATATCTACGATATGCGCCTTACCAGCCACGAAGATGGCTACATCTATGGTGTGTTTTTGTGCCGAAAGACACGATAAAGACCAAACCTTCATGATCTCTCTGCTGCCACTGCCACGGCAGGCATAGCGCGCACACGCGACTTAAAAAAATATGGGGAACGATTACCCGACCCTAAAGAGTAAGAGTCAGCAACGAAACGTGGTGCTTCACCCCCGAATTTGTAAACGGAAAGTATGCTTTTTACACGCGTCCGCAAGATGGATTTATCGACACGGGTTCTGGCGGCGGCATTGGTTGGGCCTTAGTTGACGACATCACACATGCAGAGGTGCACGAAGAAACCATTATCAACGCGCGCTACTACCATACTATTATGGAGATGAAAAACGGCGAAGGCCCGCACCCTATCAAAAACGCCGCAGGGCTGGTTACATCTGGCACACGGCGTGAGAGGCTGCGCAAGCGGACTGCGTTACGTGCTTTACATGTATATGACGGCTTTTAGACGACCCTACGCGTCTTATTGCTCAGCCCGGAGGTTATTTCCTTGTGCCCGAAGGCGGCGAATACATCGGCGATGTAATGAATGTTGTTTTTCTCTAACGGTTGGATTGCTGACGACGACGGAAAAGTGTTTATTTATTATGCCTCTTCAGACACACGAATGCAGTTGCCACCTCAACCATTGAGCGATTAGTTGATTATTGTATGAACACACCGCAAGATGGGTTGACCACTTCTGCCAGTGTTGAAACCATCAAAAAAACTGATTGCCAAAAACCGTTCATTATGAAAATAGGGCTTAGCGAAAAAGATAGGGTATGGACTTGGCGACATGTCGTCGTCCATGTTTTGGAAGCTTTTTGGCGCCTATCTTATGTTGTTTTTATACCGATGTGTTCGGTATCTCGGCGGCTATTGTAGGTACAATGTTTCGCCGTCCACGTGTATAGGGTTCGTTTTTCGACCCTGTAGTAGGGGCTTTTGCCGACAGAACCTCGTCGCGTTGGGGACGATTTAGGCCCTATCTGCTTTTTGGCGGTGCCTTTCGGCCTTATAGGGTGTGATAACATTTCTTACACCGCCCTTTGATAATACAGGAAAAGATAGTTTATGCATACGTTACTTACGCCCTGATGATGATGGTATATTCTGCCATTAACGTACCATATGCCTCGCTGCTTGGCGTGATGAGCCCCTGATCCCTTCGCACCGCAACACGTTGGCAACCTATCGAATGACGTTTGCCTATCTTGGCTCATTCATCGCTTTATTGCTATTTATGCCGCTTGTAAATGCTTTTGGAGGTGACGACGTATAAGCGGCCCAACGCATTTATGGTTCACCGCACCGCAGTTTGGTTGGTTTATGGCTGTAGTGGTCATTGCTGCAATATGTGTGGTGCTTTTTCCTTGCATGCTTCGCGCTTACTAAGGAGCGTAGAGACCGATAAAGCATGAAAAGACATCGTTGAAAACCGATTTCCGCGACTTGGTTCATAATAAACCATGGTGGATTCTGTTAGGAGCGGGTGTGTCGTCGCTCGTATTCAATTCAATACGTGACGGTGCAACAGTTTACTATTTTAAGTATTATGTCGACGAAACTGCCGTAGAGCAATATCAGTATCTTAGGCTTGCCGTTCGTTCTTAGTGGCATATATTTGGGTGTCGGACGGGCTGCTAATATCGTGGGTGTTATTCTTTGCGGCACCCGTCAGCAACCGTATCGGCAAGCGAAACACCTTTATTTTAGCTATGGCTTTGGCTACGGTGCTTAGCGTTATCTTCTTCTGGCTACAACAAAGACCAGCTATATCTGATTTTTCGTGTTTTCAGATTCTTATCAGTATTTGCGCTGGAAGTATATTCCCATTACTATGGAGTATGTATGCCGATTGTGCCGATTATAGCGAGCTCCGAACGGGTAACCGTGCTACGGGCCTTATCTTCTCGTCGTCGTCAATGAGCCAAAAGTTTGGCTGGGCCTTTGGTTCTGCCATAACGGGGTGGATGTTAGCGCAGTTTGGTTTCAAAGGCAAACGCTGTACAATCAGCCGAAACAATTCAAGGCATTAAGATGTTTCTCTCGATACTGCCTGCTGTAGGCGCGTTTGCTTTCCTTAGTGTTTATTTATTTCTATCCGCTCTCCGAGTCGAAGATGAAAACAATAACCGCCGAACTACAAGAAAAAAAGAAAGTAATTATGCACGCACTAAACGAACGAACTTTATCACGAGCTTACCCAAAACATATTGCCCTTTTGGCTCGATAAAATGGTCGATTTTCGTCACGGCGGTTATCTGGGACGCATTGACGGACGCGGCAATATCATACCCGAAGCTGAAAAGGGAGCTGTGCTCAACGCGCGTATATTATGGGCGTTTTCGGCCGCTACCGCGTTTTAAATAAGGCTGAATATCTTGAGGCTGCTACACGAGCAAAAGACTATTTCATAGCCCATTTCATTGATAAACAGCATGGTGGCGTATTTTTGGAGCCTTGATGCGCAAGGGCAACCGCTCGATACCAAAAAGCAAACCTACGCTATGGGTTTTCGCCATTTACGGGTTAAGCGAATATGCGCGCGCCACAGGCAGCGACGAAGCGTTGCAATATGCCCAAGCGCTTTATAACGATATTGAAAACCGTGCCTTTCGATAAGCAAAACAACGGGTATGTAGAAGCCCTCACGCGTAGCTGGCAACCCCATTGCCGATATGCGTTTGAGCGACAAAAGATGAGAACAGTTCGCGCACTATGAATACGCACCTTCATATTCTGGAACCTTACACAACCCTATATCGTGTATGGCGAACACCCGAGCTGGCCGAGCGCATAACCAATTTGATTGACATTTTTCTCACCCATCTGCTCAACAAAGCAAACCAAACACCTTGACCTGTTTTTGACGACCGTTGGCAAGGAAAGCGCAATATACAAAGCTTCGGACACGACATCGAAGCGGTGTGGTTGCTGCACGAAGCTGCCTTTAGAGCTGGGGCAACCAGCACTACTTGAAAAAGGGTAGAACAGGCCATTGTTGACATTGCTCGCGCTGCCGACGAGGGACTGCAACGTGATGGAGCAATGGTATACGAGCGCTGGACCGATAGCGGTAAGGTCGATTCGCAGCGACAATGGTGGGTAATGTGCGAGTGCATTATTGGGCATATTGACCTTTATCAGCATTTTGGCGATACCGAAGCACTGAATATTGCCAAGCGCTGTTGGCGAGTATACCCGTGAGCATATTGTTGACCGCGAGGGAGAATGGTTCTGGGGGCTGCGACGAAACGGCGCGTCCGAACCTCGACGACGACAAGGCGGGCTTCTGGAAGTGTCCTTATCACAATACCCAGAATGTGTTTGGAGGTCATTGAACGCAGCCGTAGCTCAGGCGTGGAATAACAAACCTCGCAACAGCATCATCGTCAGATACTATACAAACTGTGAAATAAACTTTTTACCTATGGAATCTTATGTCCTGCACGAAATTACGCCATTAATGGATACTGACGCCATTTACATTGTTGACCGACGTAAAGAGAGTTCTCCTACCCTGTGCATAACCACGATGTTTTCGAACTAAACTTTGTTGAAAATGCGGCAGGGAGTAAAACGTACGGTGGGCGATAACAGCGAGGTAATAGGCAATTTCGACTTGGTGCTTATCACCAGTCAACGTTGGAACACGTTTGGGAACAGCACGAATGTCAAAGCGAAGATATTCGCGAAATTACCATACAGTTCAACTTTGGAACAGGTGCGGGCGAGGGAGATCAGTTTTTGCAAAACGCCTTTTTGAAAGTATACGTCGCATGATGAAAGAAGCGCGCAAAGGTTAGCCTTCCCAATGGCAACCATCATGAAAGTATACGACAAGCTGACGAGCTAAGCCAAACCTCTGATCGCTTTACAGCGCTGATGATGTTCCTCGATATCCTGCACGTTATCGCTAAAGTGCAGGGGCGAGAAGCTAGCAACAACCAGTTATGCTAAAGGTAAACATTGAAGACGACAGTAGGCGCGTGCTTCAGGTAAAGAAATATATCTCCGAGAATTACATGCACGAGCTGCGACTAAAAACGCTGGCCGACATTGCCTATATGAGCGAAAGTGCGTTCTGTCGCTTCTTTAAGTTGCACACAGGCCGACGGTTGAGCGATTATATTATTGACATACGAATGGGCTATACCGCACGTATGCTGGTTGATACTAAGGAAACTATTGCCGAGATAAGTTTTAAATGCGGGTATAATAACATGAGCAACTTTCAACCGTATCTTTAAACGTAAAAGGGGTGCTCGCCCACGGCCTATAGGGCAGAACTATCAAAAACAAAAATCATACTGTAATAACCAGACGTCGACCTTCTCAGATGTCTTATTTCTGTGCTTGGTATTTTTGTTCCGAAGACAAAGTAGCAAGGCTATATTTGCGTAGTGCTGTAAATCCCTTGTTTGCAGCGCTTTATATTCTTTTTAGGCTCTTTTTGTTATTCGTGTTTTGATTCTATTTTCCCCTTTACATCGTAATCGCGTTGCGTTTACGATGTAAAAGGATTGACCGTTACGACGTAAAGGGCGCGCGATTACGATGTAATCGGAACACGATTCTTACGTAATCGCTAACGCGTTGTGTAACAGCGGTTTATGACGCATAGTGAAAAAAAGCTAAATCCTTGTGATAGCAAGCGAGGTTTTAAAAGATTGATTTTCAGAGGTAAAAGACTTTTTATGGTTAATGATTTCAAGCAAAAGGGTTAGCCTTATGATACAGCATAATTTACTTTTTTTGGGCATAGTAATATAGTGTTAGTTGAATAGTAGAATAAAACGAACATAGATAATTTTAATAAATGCTTTCCAGCTATCTTTCCTATGTTTTGTAAGCAACGTCTTAACTCCTTTAACTCCTTAACTCCCGTCTAACTCCTCAAACAAACACCCTTAGCTCCTAAAATATTTTTCTTCACAAAAACAGCGAACATTCGAAAAATATATTTATATTTGCAACAAATAATATGCAAAGATGGAGATTATCTTTGAACAAGACTACTTGCGTGATTTGTTTTACGAGGGCAAAACTCACGACAAAAACACCGTTTTTCAGCCGCAGATAGTGCGAAAATATATTAAGGTGTTGAACCTGATGGAGCTCTTGATTCTACGGAAGACCTGTATCGCTTTGCTTCTTTTGCACTATGAGGCTTTTGCAGGGTGATAAGAAAGGTCGCGAGTCGGTGCGCGTAAATAATCAATATCGCATTGAGTTTCGTTCAGAGATAGTTGGTAAAGACCGACTGATTACTATCTGTAACATTTTTAGAATTGTCAAACCATTATAAATAAAATAGATATGGCAAATTTAGGTTATGGCTATTATGCTACCCACCCTGGCGAAGTTTTGAAAGACGAACTCGAAGCAAGGGAATATCGCAACGTAAGTTTGCTGATAGCATTGGCATGGGATATTCGGTGCTGAACGAAATTTTTGAATGGTAGACGGTCGTTGACAACTACTTCGGCGCTGATGTTTGAGGCCGCACTTAACGTTCCTGCCGAAACATTAATGAAGCTGCAACTAAAAATATAATATTCAGTCGGCAAGAACGGATAAAACGCTGGCTTCCAGACTAAAAGAGATAGCACGGTCGGCCGCGATGTTGTAACAGTGTGTGCGGTGCATACAGACGAAGAATAGATTTAAACCTAAATAGAAACTCTTTATTAAACGCTAACAAAATGGAAATACGAAAAACACGGTTCTTGCTTTTGTGGGAGGTATTGTAATAGGCTTTTTTTCTGGCGGTTGGTTTGGGCATGTTATGGAACAAAATGTACGGTGAAACAGCGTATAACAATGACGATGTAATCATGTTTGAGAAACCAAAGTCGAAAATTAAGGCTACAGACCTCACAGTTTTTCAAGTTCTGCCTGATGGCAGTGCGTTGGCAAAAAGTTGAAAAATTTTAGTTCTTGGGGTATGGTAGTATTATTACTTCCCGAGACAGATAATGGCTATTATGACGACCAATCAATAACTGTTCCAAAGGGGAAAAGCCTGATGCAAATAGGCATTTTTAAATATGAGAGTAAGGAAGAGTGGTAAAAACCGTCCCAATCGTCAAAGTTTATGATGATTAAATGACGTGTTGAGCCATGCTTTTTAAAAATAAACCACGCTAAAGATTGATAAGCTTTCGGCAGTTTTACAAAAAAAATATAGTAACTTTGTTGCCAAATAGTTTGAAATAAAGAAGTTTAATCGGGTGGCAACGGGTGTGTAATCTCTGTATGGCCACTCAAAATTCAAGATAAAAAGCATGGCAGAAGACAATTTCAAGAAGATTGTAAGTCACTGTAAGGAATACGGTTTCGTGTTCCCAAGTTCGGATATTTACCCCGAGGGTCTTGCAGCAGTTTACGACTACAGCCCCAATGGCGTTGAGCTAAAAAAACAATATTAAGAAATACTGGTGGGACTCAATGGTGCTGCTTCACAACAACATTGTGGGTGTTGATGCGGCTATCTTCATGAACCCTACGGTGTGGAAGGCTTCTGGACACGTTGATGCTTTCAACGATCCGTTGCTGGATAACCGCGACTCGAAGAAGCGATATCGTGCCGATGTGCTCATCGAGGACCAGATTGCTAAGTATGAAGAGAAGATGGCTAAGGAAGTAAGCAAAGCCGCTAAGAAGTTTGGCGATAGCTTTGATGAGGCTAAATTCCGCGCCACTAACCCACGAGTGCTCGAAAATCAGAAAAAGCGCGATGAGCTTCATGCGCGTTATACCGAAAGCCATGCAAGGCCCAGACCTCGAGGCTTTAAAGCAAATTATCATAGATGAAGAGATAGTTGACCCAATCAGTGGGTACGAAAAACTGGACCGATGTTCGTCAGTTTAACCTCATGTTTTTCGACTGAATTTGGTTCGCAGGCTGGCGCAACGAACAAGGTTTACTCACGTCCTGAGACGGCGCAAAGGTATCTTTGTGAACTTCCTGAACGTGCAGAAGACTACACGTCAGAAGCTGCCTTTCGGTATCGCACAGATTGGAAAGGCTTTCCGTAACGAAATTGTGGCTCGTCAATTCGTATTCCGTATGCGCGAGTTTGAGCAAATGGAGATGCAGTTTTTCTGCCAACCCGGCTCGGAAATTGAATGGTTCAACTACTGGAAAAAGGCACGTTTGGCATGGCATCAGGCGCTTGGGCATGGGCAATGATAACTATCGTTACCACGACCATGAGAAGTTAGCGTTCTATGCTAATGCTGCTACCGATATCGAATTCCGTATGCCTTTTCGGCTTCAAAGAGGTGGAAGGTATTCACAGTCGTACCAATTACGACTTGACACAACATGAGAAATTCTCAGGCACAAAGATGCGATACTTCGACCCCCGACACCAACGAGGCTTACGTTCCATACGTAGTTGAGACATCGATTGGCGTTGACCGTATGTTCCTTTTCTGTCATGTGCCACAGCTTTGAAGAGGAGCAACTGGAGAACGGATCGTCGCGCGTGGTGATGCATTTGCCCGAAGCGCTCGCACCAATTAAGTGTGCTGTGTGCCGTTGGTGAACAAAGACGGACTCCCTGAGAAAGCACAGGAGATTGTAGATGACTTAAAAATTCCACTTCACTACGCACATTGAGGGCGAAAGATTCTATCGAGGCGCTATCGTCGACAGGACGCAATAGGAACGCCTTTCTGCGTAACGGTTGACGGTCAGACGCTGGAGGACGGCACAGTTACTGCACGTTATCGCGACTCTATGAAGCAAGAGCGCGTTGCCGTAAGCGGGATTGCGCAGCATTATTGAGGACAGAGTGAACATCACATCGGTGTTGAAGAAACTGGCCGACAATATCAAAGGGATTTTAATACGTTAAGAACGAAAAACTGATGAATGCAAAAATAATTCTCAGCCGTGTGGCTAATGTGCTTACTCATTCGGTACAAACATGGGCTGTTATAGCGCTGATGAGTATGCCTTTGCTGTTTACCGCCTGTTCGGAAACGGAAGAAACGCAGCAGGAATACCCCAATTGGGAAAGCACAAATAGCACTTATTGGAACACGCTTTATACCACCACACAGAGCAAAATAAGCGGTGGCGATACATCGTGGAAGCTATTTAAGACCTACACGAAGCAAGATTCGATTAGCGGTGTCAACACCGATTATATTATTGTACACGTAAAAACAGGCAGGGAACAGGGTCAGAACACCATTCAGTACCGATTCGGTGAGCGTGCGTTATACGAGGTCAGCTGCTGCCGTCGACATCGTATCCAGCAGGTTATATCTTCGATACCACATCGCCTGCAGGCACAACCGACGCTACGGCTGGCGTGGCACACATGGCTATTAACAGCCCTTACCGACGGCTTTGCAACGGCTCTTCAGCACATGCATATTGGCGATAAGTGGGACGTTTACGTACCTTGGACGCTGGCTTATGGCGCAAAAGGGCAACAAGAGTATTCCGGGATATTCGGTTCTGAAGTTCGAAATCTCGTTGCTTGCATACGCTCGTGCGGGTTCGGCTGCCTAAATTCCGTGTTCGTGCCGTAAGATAAACAGGCAGAAATTATAAGAAAAAGCAAACTCGGTTTGTTATCAATGCATTATTTTCCTGCAAGAAAAACGCACTACAAATAGAAGAATTGCATGCGCCCATTGCAGGATAAACCACAGCATAAGAACATAAAAACAAGATAAGGGTATAGTAGTGCCTAAGTAGCTATTACTATACCTGTGGTGCTTTAGCCAATTGATATAAATCAGAAATTAAACCATTTAGGGCGAAAAGGATAGCAAATTGTTGCGGTGCTACCTTTTTTTCGCCCTAATTTCACCCTATAATAGCAAAAGAGAATTAAATAGAAATTTAGGTTTTATATCAACATTTGTAACTTGATTAAACTCTATTCTCTTGTGATAAGAGGTTTGTTTAAAACGACATTAGAAATAATCTGAGGATAAGATTTACTGCTTCGACCAGCTGTGACAGCTATGTCAAGCAGGGATAACATTTTAAAAAGAATGAAAGGAGAGACGAAAATGCTGAATATGACAACAATATGTGCAATGTGCGTAGCCTTAGCAGCTGCGATGAAATGGATAGAAAATAATTCTCATAACGAGGTAAACCATCGTTGCACATCGAAAGCATAGCATGTTAAATAGAATTTGAGAGATCGCACGTTAAAGTGCAAAGGGCAGTTTCACGCGGACACTGCCCTTCTTTTCTTTTTTCGTCGTATGATAGCCCTGTTTTTCATTGTACGATATCCCTGTTTTTGTTGCGTAGTAGTTCTCTTTTTTTATCGTACGATAGTCCTTTTTCCGTTGCGCGATAGCCCTATTTTTGCTCGGTGATAGTTTTGTTTTCGCAGTGCTATTGTCTTGTTTTTGTCGTAGAATATCTTTGTTCACGTGCAGAAATTCATGTATTTTTGTGACGGTAAGATTGGTGTTCGCGCACCATAAAGTTTTTTGATAATTAGCGAATAATCACTACCTTTGCACCATTAAATTTTTCCCCATGCTGAGATGCTAAGAAAACAGAAAAGCTGTTAGTTCAAATACGTAACGGAAAGGAAAATGACTACGCGTGAGAAGTTCAATCTTATCGTAGAGCTTAGTATTCCGTCTATGTTAGCCCAAATCTCTATGGTGATGATGTTCTTCATCGATGCCGCAATGGTAGGGCATTTAGGCTCAGCAGCTTCGGCGTCAATAGGCTTAATAGAGTACTATGTGGCTTGTTGGCTCGGTATTGAGTGCTACAGCAATTGGGTTTGCGGTACAAGTTTCTCATTTTATTGGCGCTAACGATTTTATACGTGCTCGTCAGGTCTTTCGCCATGCGCTTATTTTTAGGTTTAGTATTCAGCGTTATCGTTGCACTTATAGGCGTAATTGTTCATAAGCCGTTGCCCTTCTGGCTTAAGGGAGGCGCCGATATCGCCCCCATGTCATCATCATATTTTCTTATCTTTTTCGTTTACAGTGCCCTTCATGATGGGCTATCATTTTGATAGCTGATATGCTACAAAAGTTCGGGCGATATGCGCACACCCAGCTTCCTGAGCATCATGATGTGCGTCCTTGATGTGGCTTTTAACTACGTTTTTATTTATATTTTCCGACTCGGTGTAACCAGGGCGGCGCTCGGAACCATGTGTGCTTACGTGGTGACGGTGGTGCCAATGGCTCGTCAAGCCATTTGGAAGAACCACATTTTAGCCTTACGTCTCGACACGACAAGGTTTGTTTGGGTGTGGGATTACGTCCGAAATGCCATGAAAATTTCGTTGCCAATTGCCGTTCAATCCATGCTAATGAGTGGGGCTCAAGTGGTATCTACACTCATCGTTGCACCGTTAGGTAACGCAGCTATCGCAGCCAATTCGTTTTGCAATTACGGCTGAAAGCTTGTGCTATATGCCAGGATATGGTATCGGCGATGCTGCATCAACGTTGATAGGACAAACATTTGGTGCGGGCCGACGTGCATTATGCTGTAGCTTTGCGCACATGACCATTGGTGTTGGTATGGCTGTAATGGCTGTGATGGGAGCTTATTATGTTTGTGTTTGCGCCCGAAATGATAGGGCTTTTCTCTCGCCAGTTGAAGAGATCAGACAGCTGGGAACTGAGGGTGCTTCGCATCGAAGCCTTTGCCGAACCCTTCTTTGCAGCCAGCATCGTTAGCTCACAGTGTGTGTGGGTGCTGGCGATACGCTTCGCCCAGCTATAATGAATCTGGTGTCGATGTGGTGCGTACGCCTTACTCTGGCTTATGTGTTGGCACAGAGTCATGGCTTGCGTGGTGTGTGGATAGCGATGGCAATAGAGCTTACTTTCCGCAGAATTATCTTCCTTATACGTATTGCACGAGGGTGGGTGGATAAAAGAATTGCTGCTCAGGAGGCAAGGAGTTAAATTCGAAAAAGCCCTTTTGGCTTTTTCTCAGGAGTTAAGGAGTTAAAGGGAGTTATGGAGTTAAGGCATTACTCTGTTATTAGAAGAAGCTTTTGAGAAGTTAAGTAGTTAAAGGGAGTTATGAAGTTAAGCCCTTATTCTGCTTGCAAAGGCCACAGATACAAGGATAAGAAATAGAAAGGCGCAAGCGAGTAAACCGTGCGACAAAACAATGAATTGTTTACCCCTTTGCACCCATAAAATAAAAGGCGCCGTTGTTGAATGCAACGGCGCTTTTTTGAAAGTGTATAAACGGTACTACAACACCTTGGTTGTAAGTGTCCCTTCTGAAGATTAATCTACCGTCTGTTCGCCAACCCAACTGTACGGCATAGTCTTCATTTTGGTCTTTTGTCTCGTCAGTTCGTTACATGACCAATAGTAGCTCCAGCCAGGGTAAAACTCGCTTCCTGCTTGACGGAAAGCAATGTCGAGCAGGATAATTCGCCACTCGAACCATTCGTTATATAGCGGTGGTGTTTTGCTGCTGTTTGTCCAGATTATAGCCTGTTCCGTGTCCCTATGGTGCGGTAAGCGTTCAGCCATTCGCCCGTTGAGGGCAGATACCATTGCCTATACTGTCGTTCACGTCGCCCGAAGGGTGCCGTATCCACGACGCAGTGACACCCGCAGGCTTATAGTGAGCGGCTTCGTAAAAAGCAGGAAGGTTGGGGTTATCAGCATGTGCAAGTGTGCCGTCGTAAAGTGTAGGCGGGATCGTATGTGGTACGATATCCACTCATGTCGTTGGCCATTTCGCTGGCGTTTGCTGGTGTATAGTAACGACGGTTAAAGTGGGCTGTTGGCGCGATCTTTGTCCAATTTTTCTCGTCCTCCTGTAGCGTATAACGACATGGCCGTGCGTGTTTTCATGCTCGTGATGATGGCAATAGGTTGTTTTGTAGCCCAATTGTTGTTCTCTGCTATCGTACCTATCGTTCCGTCGCTGAAAATATAACGGAAGTTATACGAAACATGAATAAGCACTTTATAGCTGCTGTTTGCCGCGAGTGTTTCAGGGAATGCGTTGCGTACCGCCTCGTAAAGCTTGTCGAATGAGGTTTGACGGCCGAAGAGTCCTACGGGTTTGCTAAAGCCATTTGTATTGTTTTAGGTTAGCACCTGCAGGAAATAGAGGTTCATGCTTTGGTATTCCTGAAACTTGTTCCTATATCCGTTCATCCAATTTATCAAGTTCCATGCAGGATATTCAACGAAATTATCGAGCTTAAACGCACGTTTGTTGTTGAGTTTCTCGGCTCCTGATGTCAGGTCGACATCGCTTTCGGTATAATTTACGGGCGTTAACGACAGCGGATTCAGTTCGTGTGCGCTCAACGTCTGTACTGTAGCTGCTGCTCCTCCGTTGTTGGCGGGTACCATGGTTGTGGTGCCGCTGAGGTCGGCATTGTACGAAATGCTGACAGGGGTAGCTGATGATGAGTGAGTCGGTATCGGTTTCGGGGCGTTTCAAACAGATGCCTACCACGCTAAATTTTTACACGCGCCCATGGGTGGCTTAGCACGAAAGGCACACGTATTGTGCTTTGGTTTACGGTAGCTGTGGCGCGTCCTACTAACGCCTCGTCGTATTCAGTTTCGAGGGTTTTTGAGGTATGTGGCGTAATCGTCATCGTTCGAAAGCACCTTGTCGCGGTCGTATTGTGCCATCGACAGTTTGCCATTTTTCTCCTCAAGCTTATTGTTGGAAGCATACGAAGGTGTATGTTCCAGGGTCGAGGTGCATTTTAGCCTGCTTGCCACTGATGGTAAACATGCTTCCGTTCCAGTGGCAGTTATCTCGGCTTTCTTCACGGGTGCCGCGTCAGTACCCTGATAAGCAATAATGGTGTAATCGCCTGCAGGTAGTGGTGTGCGTTGTGCAGCACGTGTTTTTAGCGCCTGTAGCGTCAGCCTCTACGCCCTCACGAATAACGGTTACGTTGGCCGACACCTCAGGTGATAGGTCAACAACCACCGACTTTTCTAATTGTTCGGTCGAGCGTGCTGTAGCCTTTGTAGCAGGCATACCTACGGTTGGCGCGTCCTCCCAGTCAGCCATGCTCAGCGTAAAGCTCACGCCTTTGCCGCCTGTTGCGCTGTTATCGTTGTCGTCGACATCAGCTGAATGGTTACATGCTGTTAAAACAACCATGCCACATAGCAGCATTGCGAAAAGCCTGCTATGGTATTTTTTATGTTTGTTTGTTGAAATTTTTTCATACCCTTGTTTGCTTGTCTTGAATACGTTTCGTCTCTCTCACAGCTCTTTTTGTTTGGGCTTACTATTGTTTTATAGCGTTTTTTTCTGCTTGTCAGCCCTTTTTGCAGCTGTTTTTCGGTTTTGTTTACTATTTCGAATTTGGTGTACAATAAAAGCCTTTACAGCAACTGTTTACCAGTTGTCGCCTTCAAACTCTTCACCGCCAACACCTATGCCGCCGATGACTTTTCCTTTATCGTCCCAATCTTCTCGTGTAATGTCCGTTCCGTTTCCTGCTTGTGTGCCTACAGGAAGAACGCTTGTACCTAACAGTGCCGAGCAATTTACTTGTATACACGTGCATACAGGGGTAATGTAAGCTCTTTTATTCATAAATAATAACTTGATATTGTTCTTAATTTTAAAAATTAACCCGTTATTTTTATAACGCTTTATATTAGGGTTTCCGCCCCTCTCTCGGAATGTGGGTGCAAAAGGTACAAATAAACGGATATTTATACAGAAGTAGGTAAAAATGTAATCAGAAACATCATATTTTTGTGTTTTTGCCATTTAGGTTCCATTTCATGCCCTATATGAAGACCTTGAAATGCGATTCTTGCGTAATCGTGTTCCGATTACGTCATAATGGGCGATGCGTTTACGTCGTAAACGGTCGGTCTTTTCACATCGTAAACGGGTTGCGATAACGTGTGAAATGGCAAAGCTTTATGCTGTTTTTGTAAAATGCTGATAATAAGATTAATACAAAGTTGTTGGAAATCTTTACGATGTAATGGTTTTTATGATTCTTGCGTAATCGAGTTTATCCTTTTTTGTTTTATAGTTGAAAAATTGTGAAAGAATAAAAAAATGTTTTTATACCTTTGCGACCGACAAAAAGCCGACGTCCGTCGTGAGACGTTGCTACGGCAAGGGCGAAAGAGAGCATACTCTCGGTGCTGATGTATAACACAGAGCAGTTTATACCTATATTATAAGGTGTCGTTGCTGATGTTTTTACGTTGCCTATCACTAAAAACCGATAACACAAAATAGCAAATCAATAATAAAACCTAAAAACTTAAACATGAAGAGAACCGTTAAAAAGTTATCTTTGCTTTTCGTCTCTTTCGTAGGCCTGTTCCAGTTGGCAAGTTGCGGAAGTGAAGAAGTAGCACGCGTGGAACACAACCCATCGCAGCCTGTAAAAATTAACTACGTTCTATCCCGATTCGGGAATGTACAAAGAACAAGTCATTTTAGAGGGTTCGAATTTTGGGCAAGATGTGTCGAAAATTACAGTTTATTTTAATAACGTAAAGGCTCCTGTTATTGGCTCAACAGGCTCAATGCTGTATGTCACGGCACCGCGTTTGCCGGGCGATACCTGTCGTTTGACGGTAGTTGTTGAGAACGATTCGGTTGCGTTTGAAAAAGCCATTTATTTATCACGAGTCAATATCGGTAACCACACTTTGCGGGTACTGGCCAGTGTGCATTGGCCCACAGCTGGCGATGTAAACACTGCAGCCATGCACCCTCGATATCTGTGTGTTGACGGCGATGATAATATTTTCCTTGTTAGTCGTGACATTAACAACGGTGCAGAAGACGAGAAAATTATGCGCATTGACCAAGTTTCAGGACAGGTTGAAATCGTAAGCGACGAGAATGGTAACGTACCTTGTGTTGACCCTGCGACGAATATTGTAACGCTTCCTACCGAAACTACAGTAGGTTCGTATATGTCGTTAGACCCCACTGAAATGTGGAGTCCACGTCAGCGCGAGCTTATCTGGCCTGTAGGCTATGCTGTACCAGAGCACGGATTTAAGCACTCGATGAGTGGTTAATCCTGAAGACGGATTTATCTATACCCCGTTATTATTACGGCGATATTATTAAAATTAACCCCCGTACCTACGAGGCTACAGCTATTTATAAAACAGCTCCGGGCGATAGCTATGGCTTAACGTTCAACCCTAAGCACCCGAACGTGCTGTATATGTCGTTCCGTGACAATGGCGGTGCAATGGCAAATAGCATTGCTTCTATTGATGTTACTGACCCCGAAAATACGTATCACCGCTTGTCGAGCAGCAATACGAGTGGCGGTCATCGCGATGGCGAGCTGTCGCGTGCGCAGTTCCATAACCCCTGCCAAATTTATTGCGATGCTGAAGGTTACATGTACATAGCCGATATGGATAATCATTGTATTCGCCGTATATCGCCCGAAGGTATGGTTGAAACCGTACTCGGTGTGCCTGGCACGGCTGGTTACAAGGACGGTTCGAAGAAAGAGGCCCTCTTTAACAAGCCTACGGGTATTGGTATTGGTAAGGACGGCTCGGTTTATGTGGCCGACTGGGGTAACTTCCGTGTACGTAAGTTGACTATTAACTAATTGAAAGGCTTAAGGAGCCTTTCAATCAGGAGCCAGGGGTCTCTTTAAAAGGAGCCAGTAGTTAAGGAGTTAAAGGGAGTTAAGCGATACTCTCAATACTCGAAAAACTCTTTCCTTAGGAGCCAGTAGTTATGGAGTTAAGGAGTTAAAGACAAAACTCAGATTTCTCTAAAAGTACTGGTAAGAGATAGAGTAGAAGAAATGATGTGAGCACCGCGTTGACGGAAACGAAACGAGTTAATGACATAAAAACAGACACTTGTCTTAACTCCTTCTAACTCCTTAACTCCATAACTCCTGAAAGTTAACTCCTTAACTCCTGAAAGTTAACTCCATAACTCCTAAAAATATACCTAAAAATATAAAAACCTAACATTCATGAGATATCATTTTTATTCGTCTCGATGTTGCTTTTATCCTCAGGTCAGATGTCGGCGCAAACGCGTTCGGCAGGTCAGGCCGCTCAAACCACGCAAGCAGCAAAGGACAAAGAATTTACGATTTCGGGTACCGTGAGCGATAATGACGAGCCGCTGATAGGCGTTGCTATCAGTATTTTGGACAAGCCTGGCATGGGAACGGTTACCGATACCGACGGAAAATTTACGATTCAAGCCGCACGCGGCGATAAGCTTGTGTTCTCACACACAGGCTTTAAAAAGCGCAGTATGTGGTAATGGGCAATCAAGCCGACCTGAAAATGAAAGCTGGTTGCCGACAATAAGCTCGATGAGGTTGTTGTAACAGCCTTAGGTTCGCAGCGCAAAATATCGACATTGTCGGCCGTTACTACCGTCGACCCACAGGACCTGCAGCGTCCTACCACATCGGTGGCTAACTTAATGGGTGGTAGAGTAGCAGGGTGTGATTACATCGTTACGCAGCGGTGAGCCTGGCAAAAACATATCCGACTTCTGGATTCGCGGCATAGGCACCTTCGGGCTAATGCATCAGCGTTGGTACTTATCGACGGTTTTGGAAGGCAATATCAACGACCTTGACCCTGCCGATATTGAAAGTTTCTCGGTGCTTAAAGACGCATCGGCAGCGGCAGTATATGGTGTTCGTGGTGCTAATGGCGTTGTGCTCATTACTACAAAACACGGTATGGCCGACAAGATAAAGATTACGGCGCGCGGTTCGGTAACGCTAAACCAATTGCGTCGTTTGCCAAATTACCTCGGCGCTTATGAATATGCACAGCTCGCTAACGAAGCACGCGCAGAGCGTGGTGAGACTCCGCTCTACAACGATATGGCGATGACGATTATCAAAAATCGCCTTGACCCAGACCTTTATCCCGATGTAAATTGGCAGAAAGAGACCGTAAGAAACACCTCTTGGAACAAAAAACGCATACGTTAGTGCGCGTGGAGGTGCTAACGTTGCACAGTATTTTATCAGTTTGGGCGCCAATATTGAAGACGCTGCATATAAAACCGACAAGAACAGTCCGTACGCATCGAACGTGGGTTACAACCGTTACACCTATCGTACTAACCTGACCTGAAGCTCACACCGCTTACAAAGGTTTACTTTGGTACCGATGGCGCGCTGACAGTTAACAATAATCCGGGAATCTCAAACACCGATTTTTATATGGGCTTCACAGGGCTCTGAACCCGCTATTGTTGCCAATGGTTTACTCTAACGGTACTATCCTGCGGCAGGGGCCAATTCTCTCACCTCGCCTTACGTGTCAATTAACCGCCGTGGTCGCCGTACCGATCAGGATTTGAAGGTAAGGTAACACTGGCTATTGACTCAAGACCTGAACTTTATCACGCAAGGCTTGAAGCTTCGCTTGCAGGAGCCTATAATATTGGGTCGTATTATCATGAAAGTAGGCTCATTCAGCCCCGCGCTTTATCAGGCTGTTGGTCGCAGCGCTGATGGCTCTTTGAACACCGTTTTGCGCGTTAACGATCAGGCTGCATCGTTTTCTAAGAGCACGAGTCAGTACAGAAAGTATCACTTTGAAAGCACATTGAACTATGATCGTGTATTTAATCACGATCACCGTGTGTCGGCATTACTTTTACTATTACACGAGCGACGCGAAGAATTTCTGTTGATGCAGTATCGAACATGAGTTCTATTCCGTTCCGCTATCAGGGCATTTCGAGGCCGACTAACCTATGGTTATAAGGATACCTATATGGTTGATTTGAACTTCGGTTACACAGGTTCGGAGAACTTTGCTAAGGGTCATCGCTTCGGCTTTTTTCCCATCAATAGCGGTGGGTTGGATACCAGCAACTATGAATTTGTGAAGGAAGCCCTTCCGTTCCTGAACTTCCTGAAGCTTCGTGCTTCTTACGGAACCGTAGGAAATGATAAGATTACGAAGAAGCGTTTTTCCGTATCTCACCATCGTTGAGCGCCTTAACAACATACCTTTCGGCTCGTCGCAGGTTGAAACACTGCAGGAAAGCTATATCGGAGCCGACAATCTGAAGTGGGAAATTGCAAAGAAATTCGACTTCGGTATTGAAAGCCGACTCTTCAATGAGCGCCTAAGCGTTGTGTTAGACTTCTTCGCATGATGAGCGCAGTAATATATTCCAGCGTCGCACTCTCATACCAGAGTATGTGGGATTAACCTCTAATCCGTTCAGCAATATGGGACGAATGGTTAGCTATGGTGCCGATGGAAACTTCACTTATAAGCAGCGCATCAACAACAATATGGACTTTACGCTGCGCGGAAACTTTACTTACTCGCGCAATGATGTGAAGAACTGGGAGGAAGATGTGCCAGCATATCCTTACCAAAACGTTTCGGGCTATCCCTATGGTGTGCAGAGAGGTTTGCAGGCTTTGGGGCTTATTCAAAGACCAAAAGGATATCGAGTCGAGCCCACGCCAAACATTCCGGTACATACATGCCAGGCGATATCAAGTATCGTGACGTCAACGGCGACGGCTTAATTAACGACGACGACCGCGTGCCATTGGCATATAACGGTGATACTCGCTGCTAATGTATGGCTTTTGGTGGCGAATATCGTTACAAGAACTTTTACGGTGGCGTGCTGTTTAAGGGACGTGGCCGCACCACAGTTAACCTTGTTGGCTATGGTTATGTGCCCTTCTTCGAAGGTCAATACGGCAATGTCCTCGACATTGTAGCCGACCCACGCAAACCGCTGGATATCGAAAGAATATGCCGCTGCGCATGGTATCGACAGAAGTTTGGCTGAGAATCCCTAACGCCATCTTCCCACGATTAACTTATGGTAAGAGCTCAAACAACACCGTTTTTCTGATTATTGGAACCGCAACGCGTGGTTCTTGCGTCTGCAAGAGGTAACACTCAATTATACCATGCGCACAAAATACCTGCGCGCCATATTGGAGTTTCGGGTGTTGACTTCAGCTTATCGGCTCTAATTTATTGGTTTGGGACAGCATCAAACAGTTTGATCCCGAGCAGGCTGGCAGCAGAGGCTTTGGCATATCCTATACCTGCAACCTATACGCTTCAGCTGTATTTACACTTCTAAATTTACGGCACGAAGAATCAATATTTCTTGAAAGAACAACGAATAATTATGAAACACAATACATATAAGAAAATTATCGCCGGCCTGCTACCCCTTTTGGGTTCTGCCTTGCTGTTGCCCTCGTGCAACTTTCTTGACGTGGCCGACAACTATTTCTCTGACGAAATAAGCAGCGATTCGACATTTGCCAATACCCGAAACGCCGTAGCCTATAGTGGGATATATCAAGAATGTTCCCTGATGAGGGCAATTTGATAGAAGCAAATCCTAATACGCTTGGTCCGTTGGCTACTGATGAGGCTTTCTCTAACGCCAATAGCGACATTACAATGAAGTATGTTACGGGTGAGATTGATTCGAAAAACCTCGGTATTTTCGAAACACGCTACGCTGAATAACTACTAAGGCAATTCGTCGCTGTAATACGGTTTTGAAGAACATTAACAGCGTGCCGGTTCTGTCAACAGCCGACCGTCGCGATATGTTAGGCTACACACACTTCATGCGTGCTTACGCATACTATCGGTTATTACTCGATTAGGGATCAACGCTTCTGTTGGGAGATGAAATTATTTCCAACAACGAGGCTGAAAAAATACAATCGCGAGCGCGGCACTTATGATGAATGTGTCGACTATATTTTGCAACGAGTTCGAAGAAAGCAGCCAAGAGTCTGCCACTGATGCAGCCTGTAGCCGACTTCGGTCGTCCTACAAAGGGTCTGCGTTTAAGCAATTGCTCGTCTGCGTGTGTACCAAGCCAGTCCTGCTATACGGAGGCGATGAGGCTCGCCGTTGTTTCGGCAACTGGAAACGTAAGTCGGACGGTGCTTTCATATCAATCAGACTTACGATGAAAAGCGTTGGGCTGTGGCCGCTGCTGCATCGTAAGCGCGTCATGGACATGAAAAGAGCGGTAATCCCTATGTATCGTCTGCATACGGTTGAGCTCATCGGAGACTGCTTTAGCAACCAACGTCAATGTGACCCTGATTTCACGCAGCCTTGGCGGTAGGTGCTGCCGGTATCGACGCCTTTCCACTCGTATGCGCAGATATGTTTTAACGGAGAGATGTGATACTGGCAATCCCGAATGGGTTTGGGCGCGCTACAGTGCAGACCTTACTGCCCACACGCGCCATCGTTCCCTGCTCATCTGGGTGGCTGGAACCACTGCTGTAACACAGAAAGTGGTTGACGCTTACCGCATGGCGGACGGTCGTAACATCGACGAGTCGACACCACAATATCCTTATTCTGAAACGGGCTTTACCACAGCGCAGCAGAAATTCTCTGGTTACCGCCTCAATAGTGGCGTATATATGTACTACAACCGCGAAATGCGTTTCTATGCTTCAATAGGTTTCAGCGAATGCTTTTGGCCAATGACGTCGACATCGACAGTGAGGCGATTACAACCAAACCATAACCTATTATTATGATTCGCCAGATGGCAAGCAGAGTAACCTGATTGACTTCGCACTTACAGGTTATGTCATCAAGAAATTCATTAATCCTACTGATGCGTGGCACAGGTACGAAATGCTAAGCGTTTAACCAAAGCCCTATCCCGATGATTCGCTATGCTGATATCACTGTTAATGTATGCAGGGCATTGAATCACCTCACCACCACGCACACTGTACAGCTGGGTGGCGAAACCTTCACGCTCTCACGCGATGTCAACGAAATGCGTATGGCCTTCAATCAGGTGCGTCACCGCGCAGGCTTACCAGGCATGTCGGTGGCCGAAGCTGCTGATGCCGACAAGGTTCAGAAGCTTATCGAGCAGGAGACGTATGGTTGAATTGCTCTTCGAAAACGAAACGTTACTATGATGTTCGCCGCTGGGGACAGTATGAGGCTTCGGAGTCAGTAACCATGACTGAGCATGAATATGGACGGCACAAAAGCGACATATTATCAGCGCACAGCTTCCTGAATTCCCGAACCGCGTGGGTAGCCGTGTCGTGAACCGAAAAATGATGTTTATGCTCTATTCCTAACTCAGAAATTCATAGGTTCCTGCCATGTCGCAGAACCCAGGGTGGAGATTGAAAAGTGGCCAAGAACTCTCCCTTTCTCCTGGGAGAAAGGAAAGTTCTCAAAGGAGTTAAGGGAGTTACGGAGTTAGAAGGAGTTAAGACAAATGTCTGCAAAACCCTTGCAATACCATTCTTCTCCACATAAAAAGTGATAGAATATCTAAAGAAAAGAGTAAAAAGATAAAAAGGAGAAACGGAAATAAATAACAGTAAGACAACTGCCAGAGTAATGTCTTAACTCCTTAACTCCCTAACTCCTGTCTCCTAAAAAATAACTCCTGTCTCCTAAAAGAATAACTCCCGACTCCTAAAAAACAAATTTTTAAACAACGATTTTTTCAATATATGAAAGCGAAATATTTATTATGTCCGGCAGCTTTCCTGCTTCTGGCTGCGTGCAATGAGAACGAAGTGTTCACGAAGGAGCAGTATAAAGCACGTCTTCTCTTTTGTAAGCAATGCCGACCATGTAAGCGAAAAGGTATTCAATCTGTCGGATACCGCGCGCGTTGGCTACAGTAGCCTTGTCGATGGGTGGTTCAACAGGAACCGATAAAGACGTCACGGTCAACATCGTAAAGCCCCTGAACTGCTCGAGGCTTATAACGTTACGCAGTATGATAACGCTGTCGACAAGTATGCCCGACTGCTTCCTGAGAGCCATTATACCCTATCGTCAATGCGGTTTGTTGTCAAGGCGGGTCAAACCACAGGCGTTATCCCTCTGACTGTTAGGCCCGAAGGCCTTTCGCCCGATAGCACATACCATCTGCCTTTTGCGCATACAATCGTACTGACGCGTATGAAGCAAATGCCGCTCGCAACTACGTTTTCTATAACGTTCGTATCAAGAATACATGGGCCGCAGCAGGCGGATCATGCTACAGTATGTCCGAATTGCGTTACGTAAACGGTAGCACAACAGCGCTGGCTGTGCCTGGAACGAAGACGCTTTTCGCTATCGGCGCCAACACCGTACGCACAATGGCAGGCAACGAAACGTTTGATAAGTCGCGCGCTAACCTCGATAAGTTTGCGATATTCCTCGATATCAATGCTGACGGAACAATACAAATTCGTCCTTATCGCGACATTGAGGTAGTACAATTATCGGGCGATGCCGACTACCCTAACAAGTATTTTATTGAAGAAACAAGCTATGGCAGCAAGTATGCTAACTTCCTTCTTCATTACAAATATAAGTCGGGTACCGACTGGTACGAAATCAAGGAAGAACTTCGTATGAAGATAGTTGATGACAAACTGTAAACCTCCAATCTTTTACATTATGAAATCAGTAAGAAATCTGTTTGTCCTCGCCGTTGGCTCGTTGGCTTTTCTCACCGCCTGCGATAGCTATGAGCGCGAAGGAGTAACCAACGAGATATACGTTAACAAGAACGAAATAACCCTCATCGTGGGCCAGAGCGATACGCTTCTCGTTAGCCCCGTAGCAGGGAAAAAGCCCAGTGGCGCAGCGAGGCTGAAGACATAGCAACCGTAACCGACGACGGCATTGTGAAGGCCGTAGCACAGGGAAGCACCAGTATTGTGGTGATGAAGAACGGCGCTAAGTTCACCGTCGGCGTAACAGTAGTGAATAGCAACCGCTCACCGATGTGATATTAACTGCTCCTAAGCTCTTTTGGCAACTATGCTGTAAGTCTTATTCCCGGAGCTACACAAAAATATTGGCATCTACCGTACCCGGAAACGCCAACAACGTAGCGCGTAGCGACTTCGCGTGGTGGTCGGATAATGATCAACGTGGCGCACGTGTACGACGACGGAACTATCAGTGGCATAGCTGAAGGTTCGACAGTAGTACACTACCGTCGTGGCACTATCACGAAGGATATTAACGTGTATGTATCGAAGACAAGCCCCTTCAAGGGTCCTCACGTGCTCAAAAAGGCTACACCACTTGAGCTTTCTTTCCTCGACTTCGACTTTTGGAGGGCCTGAGGTTGCTTGGCACGACGCCACCCGTGAAAATCAGGAGGTAGCAACTATCGTGCTGATAATGGCGACGATAACGCTCGAGGCGTCGACATCGAAGGCTCTTCAAACATTGGCTATACCGCAAATGGCGAGTGGCTTGTTTATACCATCGACGTGCAAGATGGCGGTGTTTACAGCCTTGAACTCTGCGTATCGGGTAACGGTGGCACCATGCACTACGAAGTTGATGGTGTAAATGCTACAGGCACTATTAACGTAATACCCTACTGGTGGCTGGAAACTATCAGTATAATACCGTATCTACCCGCGACTTACGCCTTACAGCAGGTCGCCATAAGGTAAAAGGTAGTGTTCGATAATGCCGCTTTCAACGTGAAAAACCATGAAGTTTACGTACGTAGACGACTTTATAAAGAACCTATTACCAACTGCCGAAAGCTATCGTGTTCATTAGCAAGTCAGGCGGTTACTTTCTATATGAAAGACCCTCGAGCGTTCTCTCTGAACGCTCAGGGCATCTTCTTTGTCGATATCAACCTCCCTCCTCCCTATTCCTTCCCTCCTGATTCCTAAGTAAAGCTCCTCTAACTCTTAACTCCTGTCTCCTCAAAAATCTTCACTCCTTCTAACTCCTTAACTCCCTACCTCCTAAACAAAACCTCCCTACCTCCTCACGCTTAACGCTTATCTTGTAAGTATTGTCTCAACTCCCCTAACTCCTTAACTCCTGACTCCTCAACAAAACTCCTGTCTCTAAGTCATGCTTATCTCCCCTAACTCCTTTAACTCCTGACTCAACAAAACATGTCTTTTTTGTCTTTCTGTCTTCGTCTACATGTCTTTCTGTTTTAAGAAATAGGGCGAGTGATACGACGGCCGTGATACACATTGTGTACGTTGGCCGCAGTATGCGTTGTGATGTCGGCCGTCAACAGCTCGTACTACGGCCGTCGTACTGCAAACAGAGCATCATCATGTCGACACCATAAAATGAACGTGCGTAAAAGAAAGCTATTTGATTCGGCGTTAATATTTTATTCGGAAATAATCGAGCAATAGTTTATAATTATCTTGCGCCGTAAACAAGTATCTCGTAGATATGCTTTCGATGTTTGGCCAATTGCAAAGTCCACGATAATAAAACATTTTTAGTTCGTCGGTAATCACAAAAGGCACGATGTTGTTACCCAAGCATTCATAAAGCATAATCAGTCGGCCTACGCGTCCATTGCCGTCTTGGAGACGGTGTATGCTCTCAAACGCTGATGAAAGTCACGAATATCGTCTAGTCCCACGCGTTTTCTTGATCGGTATTCGCGCAGTAGCGCTCGCGACTCAGTTGTTACCTCTTCGAGAAGTTGTATCCTGCCTCCCACTTCGTTAGGAAGTAGCTTGTAATTGCCACAACGAACCACGATTTTGATGCATCTGAAGTAGCATTTTTCCGGTAGCTGATGTGTGTGTTTAATCATGCTTTCGGAAGAAGGCTCGTGTGCGTGTGCAATGATATAATCGATACAACGGAGTGATTCGGGGCCTCTATAATATCGTCTACGCGTGGCGCCGTGTCGTTTACGCCAATGGATGGTTTCAAATATAAGCGCATTTGCTCTTCGGTTGAGTCGACTACCTCGATATGGTTTTGAGTTATAGGTTAATTCAGTTTGGTGCGATGATAAATACCCCTTTTGGTGCCCCTCCATTTGCTCTTGTACTGCTTTAGCAATGGTGAAATGCGTTGACGAGCATTTTTCGCTGTAGGCAAGGCGGCATCAGCGTACGCTCCGGAGCGTCCGATGAAGCCGAGCGCCCTCTATTTTGCCCTGCATGCAATAGTTTCGCACGGTTCGTTCAGCCAAATTGTGCGCCTGAGCAAACTCTTTTGTCGATATAAAATTTTCGTTCATCGGCATGAAAAATGCTGGTTTTGCGGCAAAGATACACGTTTTCTTGCTGATGACGGCATAAAACAGAGCGTTTTTGTGCGCATTTAAATAAAAGATGCCGATAAGGTTTTGGCGAGGGGTAGAGAAGAAAACTTTGAGGTGCAGCAAAAATATATAGAGCGAAAAACATTTGCCCGTAAACAATATTTTTCTTAACTTTGCCGTCTTATGCCAACGGCATGTGCTGACGACATCGCTTGCCCAATGACAGCCTGCGGCCCAAATCACGAAAAAGAAAGGATAAATATGATCAACTTATTACGCGAATTAAAGCGGCGCGACCATAAGCGAATACTCGGCGGTATCGACATTTTTAAGTATATTGGACCGGGTCTTCTCGTCACCGTTGAGCTTTATTATTCAGGCAATTGGGCCAGTAACTGCCGCAGGCTCCGATTATGGTTACGCCCCCTTCTGTGGGTAGCTAACGCTCTCTATCATGCTCATAGCCCTTCAACATAACGTTGCCCACCTCGGTATTGTGACAGGGCCTATGCCTAAGCGAAGCTGCCGTGAAGTATACACCCTCATGGGTGAGTAGGCCTATTATAGGCGGTGCCGTCCTGTCCAGCATATCCACCTCGCTGGCAGAGATATTAGGTTCGGCCATTGCGTTGCAGATGCTCTTCGGTGTGCCCCTTGTGTGGGGTTCGTTGTTTACGGTAATTACCGTGTCGCTGCTGCTTTTTACCAATACTTACAGGCGTATGGAGCGCGCAATTATAGGTTTTTGTGTCGGTCATTGGCCTGTCGTTTCATCTACGAATTGTTCCTCGTCGACGTTGATTGGCCCGCTGCTGCTGCAGGGCTGGGTGGTGCCGATCGGTACCCCATGGCAGCATGCTCATTATTATGAGTGTGCTGGGAGCCGTTGTCATGCCGCACAATTTGTTTTTACATCTCGGAAGTAATCCAGAGTCGTCAAATTAATCAAGAGGGCGAGGCCTCAATGGAAAAAGGCCCTTCGTTACGAGTTTTTCGATACCCTTTTTCTCAATGATTGTGGGTGGGCTATTAACAGCGCCATGATACTTTTGGCCGCTACCACCTTCTTTCAGCATCATACATCGGTTGACGATTTGGGGCAGGCTAAACAGCTTCTCGAGCCTCTTTTGGGTACTAATGCGGGTACTATCTTCGCCTTAGCGCTGTTGTTAGCCGGAATTTCGAGCACGGTGACGAGTCGGAATGGCTGCGGAAGCATCTTCGCTGGGCTGTTTAACGAACCCTATAACGTGCGCGACCCCCACTCGGTAGTAGGTATTGTGCTGTCGTATGGCGTGTCGTTACTTATCATTTTCTTCATTAGCGACCCCTTTTTATGGTCTTATCATCTCGCAGATGGCGTTGAGTGTGCAGTTGCCTTTTCACCGTTTTTCTGCAGGTATATCTCACATCTTCGCATCGCGTCATGCGGGTCAAAATATGCCAGCCGTAAGCCCAACGCCGTGTTCCTTTATACCATAGCAGCTATTGTCACCGCGCTGAATATATGGTTGTTTATCGAGAGTATTACAGGGTAACGATGCACAATAAACAACTGGTATTTCGTTTTTATCATCTCTAGCTCTAATAATGGTGCTAAGAGATAGCGCAAAGACGTTAAATAAGTTTTAATTATTACGCGAAAAGTGATTGTTCTATATTCGTTTTTCAGTTATCTTTGCACGCAGTCGGACGTAAGAGAGATACCGACAGAAAACATATGTTTAATCCTTCAAATAATAAAAGGTTATGAATTTGAGAAAGATTGTATTGGCAAACGTTATGTTGTTTGCAATGGGTACCGTAATGGGTACAAGCACAGGATAATCACCTTGTTGCAAGAATAAAGAAGCTAAGGCTCAGATGGAGCAATGCGAGAAAAAGGCTGAGGCTGGTGCCGATTGCGCAAAAAGCAAGGTGTAAAGATGCCAAGGCTGAATGCAAAAATTTAAAAGACTCTGTTGAAACTCTTTGCAGGAATGGTCATGAGTGATGCTAAGGCCGAATCATGTAAATTAGGAAATGCTGTTAAGAAAAGAGTGTAAACAAGACTATAATAAGGCTAAGACAGAAGGTGAAAAATAGAAGATTCTGTAAAAAGCAACTTATAAAAAGCCAGTAATAAAGTGAAGACCGAAGCTCAAAAAGTAAAAGCTGATGTCAAAAACTTATAAAAAGGGAGCTGCTAAAGTGGAGGGCGAAGCTCAAAAGTAAAAGCTGATGTCAAAAACTTATAAAAAGGGCAGCTAATAAAGTGAAAGCCGAAAACAAAGAAAGTAAAAGGAAGCTGGTGAAGTTCTTACAAAATAAACATAACGTAGAGGCTGTAGCCCAACGTAACAAATTGTAAGTTGTTTATGAAAAACGTGCAATGAATGCTGCAAAATGGGCAGGCACACAATAGAAAATAACAATCACGGTTACGTAGGCATAGCGGAAATGTAACACACAAAAAAGTTTATAAAAAGAACGAAATAAGTCGAAAATATAACGACAAAATAACGTTGAAAGAGGTTTGCACGGCAGACCTCTTTTTTTATTTGATGAAGCGAAACAGAAATAAGGGCCACGCGAACAAAAAATAATATGCACACGAAGTAACAAACTTGCCAATGCGTGATATTCTAAAGTGGGTTACAACGACAGAAATTTTTCCTCGCCCCTAAAAGATGTAGGTATCGAGAGGTTCAATAAATAATACCCACCTTTGGGTATTGTGGCGTTCTGCGATTTTTATTTAATTTTGCACTCTCAATCGAGACAGTGCGTTGTGAAAACGCTACTGGAGGTGTAACCTTTAACCTGCCGTTCTGCAGCAATGACTTTAAAAACATTGACAAAAGAGGGAGACGAGGGGTGAGCCTAACCTTAATTTTAAACCCAAAAAACTGTTATTTGTTAAACTGTATGTTAAAAATTGCTTTAAACTCGCAACGAGTTTCAAGACGTTTATACCCGTAACGAGCATGGTTTTGCTGCTGTCTGCTTGTTCCTACGGTGCAAGTACGTGCTGGAAGCTCACGCTGTTACGAGCTATGAAAAAGAAGCCGAATCGAGCTTCGAAATTACCTTTCGCATTGTATCTGAGCAAACAGCCGAACCTCTTATAGGCGCTGTTGTGCGTTGCAAAGGAGCGGTAAGTCCTGCACTATTACTGACGCACAGGGCCACTGTGTGTGCAAGTTCAATCGTGCCATAGAGAAGGTAAAGGTCGACGTTTCTTATGTCGGCTATAAAAGTTTGTCTACAACTGTTGCCGTAACAGCGGGCAAAACCGTTGTGCTTAGCCTCAAAGACGACTCACGACAACTTGATAACGTGGTGGTGACTGCGCAAAAACGACACACCAATGCGCTACAGCAATCGTCGGCCATTAGCAGCGAAACGCTCGAGCGTGGTGGCGCTACGTCGTTGGCAAAACTGCTGGAAACGGTGCCCGGTGTGAGCTCAGTGAGCACAGGGTAGCACCATAGCCAAGCCTGTTATACAAGGTATGCACAGCAGCCGTATTTTGTTAATGAATAACGGTGTGCGCCTTGAGAGCCAGAGTTGGGGTGCTGATCACGCTCCCGAATTAGACTATACGGGTTCGAGTATGGTCGAAGTGGTGAAGGAGCTGAATGTATTCGGTATGGCTTCGGCGCAATGGGCGGCGTGGTTTTACTAAACGATGCAGCGCTGCCCACGGCCAAAACAAACCCGTTGTCAACGGAAACGTGAACATGGGATATGATACAAACGCACGCGGATTTAGCGGATCGGGAAGCGTTGAAAGCGGATACAAGAACTTCGGACTGCGTGTTCACGGCATGTACACGCGCGGAGGTGACTATCGTACTGCCGATTACGTGCTGAATAATACGGGTTATAACACCATCAGCCTTTCGGCACAGGCAGGCTATCACGGCCGAAAGGTTACGGCAACCTTATTTACAAGTCTGTACTATCAGCGCAGCGGCATCTACTATGCCAGCAAAATCTCCGACCTTGCACAGCTGATTAAGCGCTTCGAATATGGCCGCCCGTCACCCGAAACCATCTATCCCTTCTCGTATCGCATAAAGCCTCCTTTCCAACAATCGCAACACGTGACGATGAAAGGTGAAGTAAAATGGGACGTTAATGAAAATCATCGTCTTGATTTTACGCTATCGTTCCAAGAGAATTTGCGCCAAGAGTTCGAGAATCGTAAGAAGACTCAGTGGAGCTGGATTCCAGTACAGGACCTTATTTTTAAAAACATACAAGTTTGATGTATTGTGGCATGCCCGTTGGAAACTGTGAATATGACGACCGATGCAGGCATTTCCGATACCTATCAAACCAATTTTAACTACCCGGGTACGAAACAACCAGCCTTTGTTCCCCACTTTGCCGCGCTGTCAATGGGCGGTTATTTCCTGCACAAAGCGCAGTGGGGAAAGTTGCAAATGGCGCTCGGCATGCGCTACGACTTCCGTGTCATGTCGGTGAATGGCTACAGTAGCCTGAGCAATTACACGTATTACGACGACTTTAAACTGTATAGTAACTTCACGATGAGTCTTGCAGGGCATTACCAGTTCAACGAAAACTGGGACGCTACGTGCTAATATTGGTTGGTCGTGGCGTCCGCCAGATATTAACGAACTTTATTCTATCGGCTTACAAGATGGCTCATACTGGGTTGTGGGAAATCGCAATTTGGCCAGCGAGCGTGGTTATAAGTTGGTGGCAGGCACACGCCATCGCAACGCGTGGTTGGTGAGTAGAGCCGAGTGCTTTTTACCAGCACGTGAACAGTTACATATACGATCACATTGGCGAAGGCAAAGATAGGTTCCACAATCACCCCAGTGGCAAGTGCCCAAAAATTTATTTATGACCAGGACGATGGGAGGCTTTATGGTGGCGATATCGAGGTAACAGCTAAGCCGCTTAAGCGTCTCAACCTTCGTGGGAAAAGGCGAATGGATATTCGCGCGCAACATAACCCATAACGATTGGTTGCCTTTTTATGCCCTCGGATAGATACGGATTGTCGGGTACTTATGATGTTCCCGTGTCGACGAATAAAAATATCGTGCTACCGTGTCGCTGTCAAGCATTTACGTAACCAAGCAAAACCGCTTCGATCCCGATAAGGACTGGTGAGCGATTCGCCAGCAGCCTACTTCCTTCTCAACGGAACGGCCGACTTTCGTATAGCTTTTACCCCACAAGCGTGAGGTTAAATTCATCTTGGTGGGCGAAAATATCTTGAATAATTTATATAAGGAGTACACCGACCGTTTTTCGCTATTATGCCCACGAACGCGGTGCAAACTTCTCACTCAGAACGCTATATCACTTCTAAAAACCCATTATCAGATATGAACTTTATTCAACAAAAACGATATGTTTTGCTTGCCTTTATCGGTGCTTTGCTGTTTACAGGCTGTACGAACGAGCAAGTAGACAACTTCTTTAAAGGGAATTGTGCAGGCGCCTCCATCGTCAATTGAGCGCGACGTTAAAGGCCATGAGCAGAATATATGCCGTGCATGCCATCTTGCGAATGGGATATAAAAGATGGGCTCATTGGTGTAGGACCTGATGGTACCGACTCCATAACCGCCTATAATCACCTATCATGTTGTGGGAGGCGAAGTGGCGATGTTGCCCATCACGCAAGAAATAGACATGGCGAAAGATGACGACGGACAGATGACGATAACAACCGAACGAACCAGTTTTGACGTCATTGCGTCCGACAAAATATGCTATGGTCTCGAGCTGAAATATTATGATCAGAACGGCATGCTCATCAATCACCAGTTCTCTGGATATCCATTTACCAAAAGACAAAGAGGGCTATACTATTCCCGATGAGGACAATGCCACGCTGCTTGTGCATCAGCATTTCTTCGGCATTGGCAACTCATCGCTGAATAAAACCGACGCTATCGCAGGCAGCCAAAGCCAAAAGAGCTTGCAATTAGCGTTCCACGTTCGCTCAATGAGCCGTCAACGTATTACGATCGTTACTGTTTCCGCGACAAAGCAGGAAGTCTTGAACCAGCGACAAAGTTCTCAACGTCGAACATTTTTCGTCCCTGACGGCTATGTTTTAGGGCAGAATAACGTGCCTTATAATATTGATTTAGCATGGAAAGCCATCGAAATTTCTGGGTAAACCAGAGGCTACACGCCCATACCTTGCGCCCGATGGCAAAACCTATCACCTTTATAAGACCATTGATCAAGCCAAGCTTAACGAGATAACGACTGAAATTTTTTTACGTACGAATATCGCGATACCGACCCCGTTGAAGAGAATTAGCAAGCTGTTTACAGAGGCTTATAACGACGATTTCGTCGACCCCGACACCGAAGCACCGCGTCAGCGTTACAGCCATACGGTAGGATTGTTGCGTCAAAAGCGCAGTCTTGACTTTGGTTCTGCCCCCGATCGTTTGGGTTTTAAAGGCATTATGCGTTTTCATAAGGCCGATGTGGCGTTCCAGCTACAGGTGAAAATATGCCACATTCTGAACAAAGGACAACAGCACGTGGGCGAATCGGAAAAGCCTGCTAAATATATTAATGCCAACAATAGCAAGAATGGGTACCTCTGGGACTTCAATCAGATTCAGCCTGGGTGGGATAGTTTCGATATCGATTACCCCATTTCGGTTCGCGTTATTGGCAATACTGCCGACGGAGAAGAGAAATGTGTGCGCGACGTGATGCGCTTTTATCCCGATGCCGACAGAATAAAGCTGGCGAATGCTCCACACAGCCCGTTGACTTTTTTTGCGCGTTATCGCCATAATATAGTATTGATGTCAACCCCCTGAACGAAAAATATGAACCGTATATTTCAAAAATTAATAGCCCTGCTCCGCAGCCCCTGCTGTGTTTAGCCTATACATCGTGCGACAGCTTTGTGTTTGGCAACGTTAATGTTGATTATAACGATAACCCTTTAACGGGTAAATCGCTTGCCCATAGCGGCGCCGACCATTATGTTGACAGCCTTTCGAAGGTGAAAGTAACCGCTGAAGTGGCCAACCCCGACCCGTCAGGGGCTTTCAATAATTGGGCAACCTGCTTGGCTATGTTTAAGGAAGGCCACTCGCATGGCGACGGAATGATGCACGGTAACTTCGTTTACCAGAAATGCTCCGTGGAAGCAAGAAGAGTTTGTTATTATTCATAACAACGCTGGTCAGTGGCCTACCGTCGAGGTTCAACGTCAAAGCACGGTGACCTATCTTGAACAAAACGATGGTAAACAAGGCCCCGACTACATTCTGAATTATAGGTGGAAAGCTGAAGAGATGGGGCTTATGCCTTTACTTCTTCGATAAGAACGGCCGACTTTTAAACGATGATATTCTGGAACATTCGGACGAATATCAAATATTTTTCACCGTCAGCGAAGTCGATGATAAGGGTAATCCTTACGAGGTTATGGACTGTAGAGGTACTTGGAACCCCGCACGCAACAGGTTTGGAGAATGGAAACGTGGTGGCACTATTGACCCAACGCCCGTGCCTTCGCCTTTCTTCGCCAACGCAACAACATGGAAACAGCGCGCCGATGCTACGCCAAAAAATCTTCGAATACACTTATCGCGACACATGGATACATAATGCCACGGCCGACGGTGCGCGCGAATTGTTCAACCAACGTTTGCTACCGCCCCTTACAAGAGATGATGCCGACTGGGCCGTTGCGCCATATGATCAGGACCGCGTAGGCCTGAAGGGTCACTTTAACTTTGATATTGATGCCGACGAAAACGATGAAAGGCATGCCGATTGGCCGCTGGAGATTACACGTCGATTGGACCCTGCCACAGGCTCTGGCGGGCGATACACCCGTCCTTCATACCTTTTGCCGAAGTTTTACCTTTCTGTAAGGGTGATGAAATGCCCCAAAGGGCAAGAAGGCTCTCATTCCGAAGGCCGAATATTTAAGTCGACATTCAACATACGAATTCCTGAGTAGCTTCATCTGTTCTGAGCTTACAACCCCTGATGAAGCCAAGGAATACGGCGCTGATTCGGAGTGAGAGAGATTATCTCGTTTCAATATCCCGATTAAAGTATTTTGTAGTAGTTTCGACACCGACCCAACAACCGTCGACCCTAACGACCCGCTCTACTATTATTTAGGTCGTGAAATAGGTCTGTCACCGCTTGATGCGCTCGAAGCTGCGCAAAATGTGCAGACACATGGTATAGGTGGAGGTTCGGGCTTTGAGCAACTGGTTCCTGTAAGAAACTGATGTTAAGGAGACGAAAAACCACGCTCATAACGACATAAAACTGAACTTTTAACTCTCAAATAAAAGCTTTATCAGTTGTCAGGGTATGGTCTTTATTCTGTTCAAATCCTTAACGTCCGAATCCTTCAAAAAGAAAATTTTTTTAAACGTATGAGAAAAAGCATACAAATACTATCACTTGCTGTTATGCTTGCGCTGCTTCTCGGTTTGAGCAGCTGCGTGCGCAACGAAAATGCCAGTGAAGCAATCAACATCGAAAACGAAAGTTGACCATTTAATTATCAAAGAAGTGTTCTACATCGGACACTATTGGTATCGCGACGTTAGGCAGTGGGGCATGAAGAATGTGAACCAAATGTATAACGACGATCAGTATATTGCCATTTACAACCCCTACGAACGAGGTGGAAATATCTTGACGGGCTGGCTTTGTGCGATAACGCTATCGACCCCAGATTATTTGTTCAGTTTGCCCCAAAGACGATTTTGTGAACCGCTATTATGGCGCTTCTTCCATATCGTATTTCCCAGGAAGCGGAACCGAACACCCTGTACAGCCCGGACAAACTATTATAGTTGCCAAATACGCTATTGACCATAAGGCCAGCTTTGAGGCCGAATTGGAAGGCGAAGACTTGACAATGTATAAAGGCCTTGACGCGTTTCTGGACCTTCAGAAGGCCGATTTCGAATGGATCAAACATTGAGTATGATGCAGGCAGGGAAGAACAATCCGAACGTGCCTGACATGCAAGCCATTCTTGTTCAACGCGATGCCGACGGGAGCGCAACGCCGTCGTTCGATTTTGTTCGCGTAGCAGAGGGCGGCGGTTTAGCACTGATTAAACTGCCGTGGACACCTGAAGATTTTGCTAAGAATTATGCTGACAAAAAAGATGGTACGGGCTATCGCCATTATATTACGGTGACGAGCAGTGCGCATGGCGATTTCTACGCTATCGAAATACCTTTCGACCACGTTATCGATTGCATGACGGTGTGTCCCCGTCGCCTTTTCCAGATGCGTCCTTCTAAGCTCGATAGGGGTTACAACGCGGTGGCCGACATTTCGCTTCTCGATTTTAAGGCAGGCGATTACCCTATTTATTCGGGGCTGGCGCTGATGAGAAAGTGGGACGGAAAGAAGTTTGTCGACGACAATAATAGCACTTCCGACTTCGAAGTAAAAGTTGCAACGCTCTCGCGTAAAGACGCAAGCGGAAATCAATCAAATAATAAAAGCTGCCTTTTTAGGCAGCTTTTTCTTTTAGTAGTTAAGGATTTCTTTTGAGGAGTTAAAGGAGTTAAGGGGAGTTATAAGGAGTTAAGCCAAATGCCTGCTTCACCATATAGCAGCAATATAATCACGTAGATAATATCTTAACTCCTCACCTCCCTTTAACTCCTTAACTTAACTTGTATTAGTCTTAACTCCCTAACTCCTTAACTCCATTAACTCCTTGATAAACCCTTTCTTGCGTAATCGTGTTGCGATTACGATGTAATAGACGTGCCGATTACGTCGTAAAGGGCGTGCGTTTACGATGTAAACGCGTTGCGAAATGGTATGAAACGGCATGCCTTTTTCGCGTAGTTATAACTGCTTTGAAATAAGGCTGTTATGAATTTTGTTTTACGATTTAGCCACAATCGCAATACGATTAGCCCATAATCGTATTTTAAAGCTTTATGTATATATATTATATAGGTGTAATACGCTACGAAAACAGGCTTGAAAACTTGTTTTATCAAAAATCATTAAATAAGTGTTTGATATGCATGAAATTATAAATTTTATGTGTAATTTTTGCAAAAACATTTTAAGATTGTATTTTTAATCTTCAATGGGACTATTGTCGGGTGACGAAAAATGTTGATATTTTTAATTAGTTGGATAATATAATTTATGAAGAAGAAGGAATATGTAAGGCCTACTATCGATGTACTAAGCCTTTATTCAGATGAACTTATGCAAGCAGGGTTTCATGCCCAGAGTGGAATTCGCGGTCAGCTTGATCCAGCTGATGAAGAGGAAGATCCTGAAGAAACGAATCCTACTGGCTTCTAAGTTTGCTAATGAGTATTTAAAATCAAGTTTATAAATCTGTAGGGACATTTGCCCCTACATAATCAAAGGATAAAAATAAATGAAACAGAAGCTTTATTTATGCATCGCTTTTTTTCACAATGCTTTTTGCAAGCTGTGCAGATCAAGATGTAAACGAAAATAGCTTGTCAGAAGTAGAGGCTCCCGGTATCAAGGTGTCGATGTCGATGGAAGGAAATATGCAGGGTGATAACGTTACTGCTGCAGCACCAGCGGGCGGTACTCGTGCTATAGGTTATGAAACTCGCGATGATAACGGTGCCACTATTTCCAGTGGGTATCTTTGACAAGGGTTTGAACGATGGAAAAGAACTTGAGAATGGCACAAAGGTTGACGTGCTTCTTATCTTCAGAAGTACCGATGAAAAACACAGCCCATTACGAAAGTAGTTACAAAATGGACTTACGAAAAGGGTGGTAAATTAACTTTAATGCCCGGTGACACCTTTGAGATGAAGGCTGGCACTGACCTCAGTAAGGGTACATGGTTTGTATGCGGAATCTTAGGCGGTGAGATGTTAGTGGGTAGCAATCAGGTAAAATTCAACGGCTATTCAGAGGGTCATCGTGCTCGCAATAATGCAGGCGATAAGATTACTTGGGGTGCAAACATTCCTTATGTGTTTAGTTGGCGTCAGTTGCAAACGAACCAAACCAACAAAACTATCAAGGCACAGCAGGCTGTTCGCTTTTAAGCAGTTTGGTACTATTGTGCGCCTGAAAGTGACCAACAATACAAATTTCGACTTCAAATATAATGGTGTTCGTTTAATTACAAGCAACATTTTGTGTGGACAGTTTGACCTGAAGGCCTTTGAAGATAAGGACCTTCTGCCAACAAAGCGAGCTGAAAGATACTCCCGATTCTGATATTGCTTCGTCAAAATCGAATACATATAAGCAGGCGTTCAAGGCGTTTAAGTTCTATCAGCGCCCACTTACTGATAACGCGATGACGGGCGGAGCAGATCCCTGATAAAGGTTTAATCAGAATGAGACGTTTCCGTGTTCATGGCAACTTTATTGCAAACTTTTGCATGAGGAAAAGGCAAAAGACCAAGCTCAATACTGCCCTGTATTATTACGACCACACGTTCTTGAAGGATAGCGAAGGTAATAACTTTGATAATGTAAGATCGGGTAACGAAGCTTCAGTTACATCTATTTCTGGATGTATCCACAAGCTCAAGATGTTCCAATTTATACAGGAAAGGAGCAAGGCTCTGGCGATAGCATCGTTAAAGGTGATGAAAACACAGTTCATGCTGATGGCTGTGCCTGATGGTAACGCATCAGCAGGTGCCGTGACTCCGAAGTCAATCAACATGATTCCTGCTTACGGAACACTTGCAACATATCATTCTGGCTCTAACTATCCAGCACGTGGTAGCGTGGTTTACAAGTTTGCTCCGTTGAGCTATTTGGCAAAAACACGACAACTTTGGTACAGATGCACAGCTTTCAAACGCTGGCAATCAGGACAATGCAAATACGATTCGCTATTCGTTTAGCGAAGTAGAGGCAAAACGTTCCTACCATTCCTAGTGGTTATATGTTGGCACATCATGAGCACTGGCGCACCATTATTCCACAGGGTTATGGTTTCTCTGCATTCCGTAAAAAGGCAATGATGGCTCTCCTTACTATGACTTCTCAATGGGTATTGTTTCGCCTGCGAAGATGCCAGATTGGAATGAAACCAAGCTCGTTTTTCCATAGTTATTCTAAGGCTTATAAAAGAAAACGGTAAGACGTATGCCCTATATGATTGGTATGTCAAAGAAGCCCGACTATATCACTAACGATGGCGAAGGACAGGCATATCAAGGTTATGCAAAACAATCTTTGCAAGAGTAGAATCAGGTATCACAACTCCGCTGAACTGGATTCAGAATAACGACTATCGTTATGTGATTCGTTGGGAAGATGTAAACAACACGGCTGTGCTTACACAACGTTATTTGGGTCCACGCTTCGTGTTGGATATGGACGACATTGCCAACGAAGATTTCTGGGCCGATCCAAGCAACGGAACAACTTATCCTGCTGATGTGCAGCGTACAATACCGCTTGAGGTGGATACATTTTTAGCAAAGCTAAATTTGATAGAGGTGCAGCAAACTACTGGTATCGCGTATCTGAAAACTGGAGCGCACAATATTGGACAACAGATAATATCCTTTCTGGTGGTAGATTTGCTGAAAACCCACCAGCGAACGACTCACAAGGCGAACCTGCTAAATTTGTAGTAGGCTTCAGAATGCCAGACAAATCTGCTGACGTGGGTAGCTTCTTCTATGTGGGTTATAAGAACATACCGTATAATCAAAATCAAGAATTAACTAACCTCGGCGGCCCGTCCACTTACGATAAGAACTTAATTATGAAGATTCCTGTACGCTTGTGGAGAAATAGAATTCCTTACGAGGATTAAGAGAATATAGCTTATAACAAGATATCAATAGAAAGTATCTGCAATGCCTGTAAAGGACATTGCAGATATTTTTGTGTACTCGGGAATAGCTAATGTAAAAATAAAAAGGCTAAAAATGAATATGGCGAAAAACCAGTATAGATAGGAGAGGGTAGGGGCTTGCCTGCGGTATCATCATCATTCTATGCCGAAAAGCTAGCTCCATGATGCGCCTTTACAGCTTGTGACACAATATGATAGGCTGTTAGTTAAATCATTAAGAATGTATGGAAATACAAAATAAAAATGTTTAACTTTGTAAAATAGTGATGGTATTTAAGCAATGACGCACTGTTGCTAAGATGCTATCCATGGATAGTTTATGAAACCATGATAACACAATAACTAATGTACATTCTATTTTTATTAAATGATTCTCATGAAGAAAAAAAGGCTATTTTATTGCTCGTTGTGGCAACGACAATCTGTTTTACTAATGCAAAGGCACAAACAAAACCATTTACACGCGGAACGTTTGATAGGGTAGGCGTGAACGTAGGCGTAGGAACTGAAGGTGTTCACTTGAGTGTGGCCAGCGTGCACACAAACTTTTTAGAGGTGAGCATGGGGCTTAATATCATGCCAAATGTAAAGATTAACAGCGAAATTGATGTTAATCAGATAAGTACGCAGCCCTGGAGAAGGATACACTTTTAGTGAGAGAATAAATGCGCAGGGCAGCTTTGGACGCACCACTTTAGATGTGAAGGCCAACTGTTATCCCTTTGGTGGCAATAGCTTATTTTTGTTTCGGCAGGCTTTTTCTTTCGGTGGCGCAACGTTAGCTGAGCTTACTGGGTTCAGCGAAAAGGTGGTAAACGAAATTCGAAAATAATCCTAATTTAGAGGGGAGATTTGTGGCAGAGGTTGACAAATACAACATTAAGTTTGAGAATGATGGTCATGTTAAAAGGCTCGTTTCGCGTGAAAGGCTTCCGTCCTTACGTGGGTTTAGGTGTTGGAAGAATGGTGCCAAAGCGTCGCGTTGGCGTGCGTTTCGAGGTAGGTTGCCAGTTTACGGGTAGCGTGAAAAGTTTACCAAAGCAATACCCAATTGAGCATTGACCAAATGAGCTAAAGGGGCGGCGACTTCTCGGATATTGTTGAAAAATTAATCTTTACCCCGTGTTGAAACTCGGAATCAGCACTCGTGTGCTCTAATTTGTTGTTTTAAGGCAGCACTGTTGTTTAAACGTTAGCCTGTTAAAGGCGGTTTAACGATCAATTGATAGATACATTGCTCCCTAAAGCTCAGGTGGCTATAAATAGAAACGAATAGCCCTCTGCATTTTGGGGAGTATTTTTTATCGTGTAAAAAGGCGTTTAGTAGAAAGCGAAGAAAAAGGGATTGTTCGGCGGTAGAAACGCTAATTTTCAGTAAACCAAATCTATTTATTCAACTTCACAATTTTACGTATTCGTTTAATTATTTGTGTAATTTTTTCATGGCATAAAAAAGTGTGTATCAATACGTAAATTTACCTAATATTATCGATTTATTTTTCTTATACGGATTTAACTCTGTTGTGCTGTCAACGATAATAGTCGCTATAATGATATAGGAAAAACATAAGCTATCAAGTTCGATGATTTTCTCTTTACTTGCTCTTTATGCTTTCTTCTTCTTCCGCTTCCGAAAATATCATGGCATGTTAAATTCTTTATCCGCCTGACCCCCTCTGCTTTCTTTTTCTTCTACTTCTGTAAATATTATGGCACGTTTGTTTTCCTTCTCTTTTTCAGTTTATAGCCCCTGTGCGCGCTATAATTTCCTCAAAACAGAACTTGCCAACGTTCTAAAAGCTTTGTAGATGGGCTTCATAACACGAGGTTATTCTGCATGCCACCTTACGCCTTTCGAACGTTGGCAAGTTACTATTTAAAGTGTGTTTTTGTGTGGTTTTGCCTTTTTGAGGGTACACTCCCACTTTTTAAAAAGAAGGAGTGTTGATATTTTTATTCGAAACATACTTGTTCTGAAACCGAGATTATTATCAAAAGCAAATACTTGTACTTTAGTTTTGCTAAACTCAGTCCATAAGCCCAGTTGCTGTCATCTGGTGAGCAACTCGATGACCAATAACCGCCTTTTTGTGCCAATGCCATCTAAGGTACCCAAAGAATATTCACCTGCAGCAGGAACAAAGAAGTAACGGCTTTCGCATCAACGAATGTGAGGAGGACCCTGTGCAGGAGTAGCCGAAACCGTACCACTTTGCTTCACGTAGGTCAATATAAATAGGGCTACGGTTTACATCATATTCGCCCAGCATCTGTAAATAAGACTTGGTTTTAAACCACATGCCGCCTTTGTAAAGGTGTCCCATTGATGTCCAAAGTTCGTTATCGTCCCAACGTGGGTCGCCTTTCTCTACATACCATGCCATCTCGTTAGCATTAGGTGCATTCTTGCACGAATTGATAGCATCGTAACGCCCTCATGCCGCCAGAGTGATTATAATCACTTCCTGTAGTGGCTAACTGACTGTAGTCGCCGTTCCACCCTCCATCTAATGTGGGCTGCCAAACATCGGCTTTGATCCCATTCGTGTCCAGCCCAATAGTTCTTTTTCTGCGTCCCACTTGTGGTACTGATAACCATCATAATTGCGTACGTTAAGCGCATAAGTCATGTCGTAATAGTCGTTCTTCTCGTAGTTGAATGAACTAAAAAGTCTTCGAAATAGCGCCTCTACACCCGTTGCAACGTCCTTTACCCAATACTTAACAGTAAGTACATGCGTGCCCGGTTTGATGACCATGTAGGCTGCATTAACCGTTTCGTTAGGCACATCTCGTTTTCAATGGGAATCCATTAGCATAAGCGCCAGTTCCTACTTTGTGTTCAGAACAATCTGCTTACCTTGACCTTCTCCGGTTAGCTTACCAGTGGTTGTGTCTAATGTATACGTATCGGTGATATCCTGATCTGAGCTTACCTCAATCTTGGTAAGATAGCACTCTGCAACGATACGTTAGGAGTGTTAGGCAGAAATACAAGAATTGCAGCCCTGATGATCAAGGCTAAAGCTGAACACTCCGTTCGAACCCGTGGCGTCAGCTGTGCCACAATCGCCTGCCTCGCCAATATGTTCAGTGTTATTTGGCTTCGATTGGTTCTGTGTAGCAGATATAGATACTTGGTTGTTAAGGCCGTTCTTGCCAGGATAATAAACCTTATACTTAGTGCTTGCAGTGTATTTACCAGGAACTTTAAACCTGAAACTGGCTGTTTTTTGCGTAGGTGCGTTGCTACTTTTATTCCAGTTTCCATCGTCGTCCTTCACATAAATATGATCGCCCGCTTCCCAAAAAGAAAGCACCGTCATTATCAGTTTAATGATGTGCGAGTTGTACCCTCGCCAGTAGAGAACGTCGTCAGATTCTTGTTTTTCCTCAACACTTTTATCTGTAATAGTTTGCGCAACCTCGTTGTTTGCACACGATGTAAACGCCACAGTCAAGCCACATAGTGCCGCCAAAGCTATTTGGCGAACATTAAATATATTTCTTCTCATTGCTTGTTAGTTCTTGTTAGTTCGTTTCTGTTCTTAAAACTCGTATCGTTATTCTTCCCAAGTCATGTTAGTTTTTCAGCATTATCTATGCCTTCCTCGCCTACCTCTTGCCATATAGTAATCCTGCCTTAGCCGACGATGGTCCAGGGCGACGATTGCCTGGGTTATGCTGGCTTGGGAATGACGCTTGACCTAACAAAGTTTCGTTCTTAATCAATATAATCTGTGTTTTGGGCTTCACATAAGTCCGCTTAAAAATTATTCTGTCTCATCTTTTTCCTTTTTGAATATCGCTCTTATTGTAATAACTCTTTTTAATACACTCTGACAACCACTTTTCGCCAGCTTCATCGCAAAGCGTGCTAAAGACGATTCTGAACAGCAAAACTGCCCCTTATCTATTGTCTCTTAATTTAAATATAGGAATCCACCATTTGTTTAGCCTTAGCTGTTTTTAAGCTATAAGGCGCATATATGTGCAAAAACAGAAGTTATCCTTATATCTTTTACCTTAATGAATCCAATTTAATTTCTGGGTGCAAAGTTAGTAAAAATAATTTGATATATTTGCAAAGTATGTCCCTTAATAAACATGAAAAAGCTTTGTTTTTGTAATATTTATAATTTCAAAGCGAAATCATTTTTATTATAAAACATTTAATATTATAGTGCCTTATTCCAATACTTCAAATGCTTTATGGCAAGACCTCACTCGTAATTGCAGACTATCCCTTGTCTTGGCTAGTTCTTTTACGCGTAAATATCCGAAAATAAACATGTTATAAAAAAACTATGTGCGCATGATATTCTTTTATCAGAGGTAGTCATATTATTGACGTAAACACCCTCTTTTGATCTAATCAAAATATCCCTTACTCAAATAAAACGAAACCTGTAATAAAAAGTTTACAATACCTCTCTCATTCTACGAATAACTAAAATATTATTTTCTATATCTCTTTCGTTTTATTTTTCCGCATATCGTCCCCTGCTTTCTTACATCGTTCAACACTCAACCACTTTTGTCCACCTTTACCTACCTTTTTCTTTTCTCTTCCTGCTTTTTTTATAGCGTTTAGCAAACACCCTTTATCCCCCCTCCTTCGTTGTTTCCCTTTCCTTCTGTACTTTCTTACATCGTTCAACATCAACCACTTTGTCCACCTTTGTCTCCCTTTTCTTTTTCTCTTCCTGCTTTTTATAGCATTTAGCAACTACCCCTTTATCTCCCTCCTTCGTTGTTTCCCTTTCCTTCTGTACTTTCTTACATCGTTCAACACCAATCTTTTTATCCACCTCTTCTGTTTTTTCCTTTTTCCTTCCACCCTTATGTCGCAGCAAAAACAGAATATAAAATGAGCTTAGAGAATCCCATTTACCAATCTTTTCTCACTATCAGCAACCTTGAAATTCCGTTTACGCCACCATCGTCTTCCCTTTACGTCGTAATCACATTCCGTTTATGTCGTAATCGTCTTCCCTTTACATCGTAATCGCATTCCGTTTACGTCGTAATCGCATTCCGTTTACATCGTAATCATCTCTAATTTATCCCTTGTAAAACGCTGAAAACCAACTATTTCTATTACCCTTTCTGTCATTACGCCATAATCGTCACACCATTACATCGTAATCGCAACATATCAAAAAAACACACGTTAAACCCACCCTTCCCTTTCTCTATGAAAAATCGCAGTAACCTATATTAGGCTACTGCGATTTATCCCTATGTTATGTACTAATACTTACTTCACCTCCTCGAAGTCGGCGTCTTGGATGTTGTCGTCGGTTTTGCTGTCACCGCCTTGCTGTGCGCCTTCTGCGCCACCTTGAAGCCTTGGTCTAGCGCAGCCTGCGGGCCAGCACCGCCTTGATACATTTGAGCAGAGGCCTCTTGAACAACCTGATTTAGCGTTGCGGTTGCGCTGTCAATAGCTGCTACATCGCCTGCTTTGTGAGCATCTTTTAGTTGCTGAATTGCGCTCTCGATAGCCGTTTTCTTGTCGGCAGGGAATCTTATCACCGTTGTCCTTCAGGAAGTTTTTCAGTGGTAAATATCATCGAGATCGGCCTGATTCATCTTGTCTATCTTTTTCGCGTTCTTGCTTGTCAGCGTCTTCGTTTGCCTTAGCTTCTGCCTTCATGCGATCGATTTCTTCCTGACTCAAAGCCTGATGATGCCCTCAATGCGAATAGCCTGTTCCTTGCCCGTAGCCTTGTCCTTAGCACTTACATTTAAGATACCATTCGCGTCGATATCAAAGGTTACTTCAATCTGTGGAACGCCACGACGTGCTGGAGCTATGCCTTCAAGGTTGAACTGTCCAATGCTCTTATTCTGTGTGGCCATGGACGTTCGCCCCGCAGAACATGAATAGTTACAGCAGTTTGGTTGTCAACAGCTGTTGAGAATACTTGCGATTTCTTGCAAGGGATTGTAGAGTTGGCGTCAATAAGCTTGGTCATTACGCCACCCCATTGTTTCGATACCCAATGTCAATGGTGTAACGTCGAGTAGCACGATATCGCCAGTTCCGCCCTCGTTATTGAGGATAGCGCCCTGAATTGCTGCACCAACGGCAACCACTTCATCAGGGTTTACACCCTTCGAAGGCTCTTTACCGAAGTAGTTTTTAACCAATGTCTGAACAGCAGGAATACGGCTTGAACCACCCACAAGGATTACTTCGTCGATATCTGATGTCTGAAGCTTCGCATCGCGAATAGCATTCTGGCAAGGGATAAGGCAGTTCTGAATCAGATCGTGTGCCAATTGCTCAAACCGAGCACGTGTAAGCGTCTTTACGAGGTGCTTTGGAACACCACCTTCTGCCGAAATATAGGGCAGGTTAATCTCTGTACTTGTTGTTGAAGAAAGCTCAATTTTAGCTTCTCTGCAGCCTCTTTCAGGCGCTGCATAGCCATAGGATCCTTCTTCAAATCGATGCCTTCGTCAGCCTTTGAAGCCGTCAGCCAGCCAGTCAATTATCACTTGATCGAAGTCGTCACCGCCCAGATGGGTGTCGCCGTTCGTTGCAAGCACCTCGAAAACACCGCCACCAAACTCAAGGATTGAGATATCAAATGTTCCTCCTCCAAGGTCAAACACGGCAATTTTCATATCTTTATTAGCCTTGTCAACACCGTAAGCCAGAGCTGCTGCTGTAGGCTCGTTCACGATTCTGACGTACATTCAGACCAGCAATTGTACCAGCCTCTTTTGTTGCTTGGCGCTGCGAGTCAGAGAAATAAGCAGGTACAGTAATCACTGCATCGGTTACTTCCTGTCCGAGATAGTCTTCAGCCGTCTCTTCATCTTCTGCAGAATCATAGCCGAAATTTCCTGTGGGGTGTAAGGATGCGCCGCACCTTCAATCTGAACCTTAGGGAATCCGTTGTCGTTAATAACGGTATAAGGAACTCGTTCAGCCTCTTTATGACTCTGTTCATAGGTTTCACCCATGAAGCGCTTGATAGAATAAACGGTGTTTTGTGGGTTAGTGATAGCCTGACGCTTAGCAGGATCACCCACCTTACGCTCACCGTCCTTCACGAAACCAACAACCGAAGGCGTGGTGCGCTTACCTTCTGAGTTGGTAATTACTACTGGCTCGTTACCTTCAAATACGGCAACGCAGCTGTTTGTTGTACCCTAAAGTCAATACCAATAATCTTTCCCATAATCGTATTTTATTTATTTATTGTCAAACTATTTATAGACATTGCTGTCCGCCCCATTGAATGCAAAGCTTTGTGCCAACGCTGTAACGGCTGTCATATTGTCTCGACAGAGTGTCATGTCTTGATAAGAAGAATCTGCTTTCTGTGGACTATTTCAAACTAATATAATTCTGTGTTAGTATACTTTACATCAGTAAACTCATATAATAACACCTTTTGCCATAGTTTCTCCTACATAATTTCCGATACTTTCAGCAACATACGATCATTAGGATGACAGCCGTCAAAAAGCATTGACGGCGACCGTAATAGAGGTATGGCGGCTGTCAACAGTGCTGATGACGGCCGCCATACGATGAACATAAAGACAAAATGTGCAATGCTATGCACAAAAATGACAATAATTGTTTGGCGATTTAATTTTGAACATTATATCTTTGTCGCTAACTAATCAAATCGGAATTTACCTTAAACTAACCGCACGGTTCATCAGCATATTTGTACAAGGCCCGTAGCTGTAAGCTCATGGAACAGTTGCAAAGCGTCTTGTTATCAAAGTCTTAAAAAGGAGCAGATATACTGCCCGAGGGCGAAATATGTATAGCCTGAAAGCAATCTCCAGCTCCTCGGAGAGGCACAGAGAGCCGCGCTTATTGTCTACCTTAATCGTAAAGCCTATGTAACAGTAAAGTATGGCAACACGACAGGCCTGCTTTTCGCCTCGTTGTTGCAACTTTTTAAAAAGCAGTCTTATGAACGACTAACTTTAAAATCTTATTTTTATTCAATGTATGAAAACCCTATCAAACAAATAAAAAGGTTCTCTTATCCTGTAACATGTTATCAAAACTCTCGATGCGAGCTTCGGTTGCAGGTATGTTTCTTTATGTGCAGTCCGTATGCGCTGTCGGCCGAACCCTATAAATGCAATTCAGGAGAACCTGCATCGCTTCGCCTTTACAAAAAGAGAAAAACGATAAAGGGAAAGATTGTCGACAGCAACGGTGAGCCTATGATTGGCGTTACTTATAGCTGAAAAAGGCACTAAAAAACCGTGCTATTACCGATACCAATGGCAATTATACCCTTCAGGTTGAAGGGCGCAAACCCTGTGCTAATTGTTAGTTATGTGGCTTTACTGAGCAAGTAATTAGCGTGGAAAATCGTGCCACATTGACATTACCATGAAAGAAGACAAACCAGACGCTCCAACGAGGTGGTAGTGCAAGGCTTCGGTATTCAGCAAAAAAGGAATCATTAACGGGTGCTATCTCTAGTATTAGCGCTAAGGATGTATCGCGTCTCGGTAGCCACAACGGTATCAGGGACGCCTCGTAGGAAAAATAGCAGGTATCAACTCGCGTCAGTCTGACGGCCGACCGAGCGGTTACATCACTGCAGATTCGGCAACATGGGCACACCGCTTTACGTTATTGATGGTGTGGTAAAAGACGAAGGACAGTTCAACAATATTGACCAAAACGACATCGAAATCAAATTAGTATTCTCAAAGATGCATCGGCAGCCATCTACGGTGTTCGCGCTGCTAATGGTGTAGTTGTAGTGACTACCAAGCACGGCCATCTTAATGAATCTCTTGCTGTTGAGGTAAATGGGTACTATGGATGGCAGAATGTGTCGCGTATGCAAGACCAGCAAGTCTGAAAACTTATTTAAGCCATTACGTAGCTTCGCAGACGGTTCAGGGCACGCCATACACATATTCAAAGGACGAATATGAAAAATGGATGACGGGTGCAGATACTGATCATCGCGGCCTGACTGGTACAAGTATGTATGGAACACCTCCGCAAACGTATATCAGTATGAATGCTTCGGAGGATCAGACAAAATTAATCTACTATTTCTCCATAGGTAACCTGTCACGAAAAACGCTATTATTCGCAACTATGGAGGCTTTTATCGAACAAATGTGCAAATGAACATTGATGCAAAAATCAATCATCGTCTTACCGTAGGGAGGCGGCAATGAACGGGCGTATTGAAAAAGGCGCCAGCCTGGTGTACCCGAGTTGGGACGACTATTGGCTGCCCTCAATTCGCCACTTACCGCAATCTTCCCACGCGTCGACCCTTTGCAAACGACAACCCAGAATACCCTACAGAAGGTATCTTCTGAGTCGGACACGAACCTTTGGTCTGCTGAATTCAAGCTTTCGAGGAGCATATAGCAACAAAATGGAGGGTAATACAGCTCAACGGACATGCTGATTATGATATTGGCTATGGCCTTAAGGCGCAATGGATGCTGGGTTATTTCCTTGCATACCAACAGCTCAATAAACCACGAGTTTACATGGAAACTGTACGGATACGACCGCGATCACGACAGGTATTATATTACTGACGAGATGAACAATCCGTGGCGAGAGCGGCGTCTTGGCCACAATGAGGAACTTACATCTAATCTTCGTCTTACTTTCGATAGGCATTTTAAGCAGCACCATGTTTCGCTGCTATCTTGGGCCTTGATGCCTCAAAACATCGTGAGCCGTCGATATGGTTGCATTCCCAGCCCGCCGCCAACGCTATGAAACTTATCTATTATGGAGACCTGGTTGAGCTTACCGACAAAGAGACCAAACCGAAGCACGCTTAGGATGGATAGGGCGAACAAACCACGATTACGCCAATAAGCATTTGTTTGAATTTTCAGTTCGTCGCGACGGTGCGTGAAATGGGCACCTGGTCATAGATGGGGAACGTTTCCTGCAGCTTCTGCAGGATGGAGAATTTCAGAAGAAACTTGGTGGCAGAACTCGAAACTCGGTAATATTTTCAACGATTTAAAGCTTCGTATATCATACGGCATTGTGGGCGACGATAACGTCAATGGCTACTCGCCATACGATTATCTAAGTGGCTATAACTATAATAACGGCGGTACCGCACTGGGTGGAAAAGTACGTTATTGGTAGCGTAGCGCGCGGTCTTCCTGCAACAACCTTCACATGGATGAAGGCCCATATCTTAGACATAGGTATTGATTATGCGTTCCTTAACAATCGTTTAACGGGTACATTTGATCTATTTTTGATCGTACGCGTACAGGTCTTCCAGCAAGCCGATACGATGTACTTATACCGAAATGAAGTGGGCTTTTTCATTGCCAAAAGAGAATCTAAACTCTGATCGTCGTAAAGGTTTCGATGGTGCTATTACCTGGCACGATACATGGAGTACGCTGCAATATTCAGTAGGTTTCAACTTTACCTATGCACGACGCTACGATTGGGAGCAATATAAACCACGCTTTTTCGAGTAGTTGGGACGAATATAGAAACTCGTGGACAAGGCGCTATTCGGGAGTGTTCTGGGGGCTTCAGTCCGACGGACAATTTCAGAACTGGGACGAAATAGCAAACTATCCCATCGATAACGACGGTTACGGCAACGAAGACATTACGTCCTGGTGATATTAGATATAAAGACCAGAACGGTGACGGTGTAATCAATAATATGGACGAAGTACCAATTGGATTTGATCAGACGGGCTAACACGCCAAACTTCAACTATGGTTTTAATTTTGTATTCAAATGGAAAGGATTTGATCTTGCTTTTTGATCTTACAGGTGGATCAGGTATTGGTTTTATGCCCTAACTGGGAACAGAAGCGTCCTTTCCACGAGGGAGGTAATAATCCAGAATATTATCTCAGTGACTGCTGGACATTAAGTGATATTTGGGATGCAAACAGTACCTTAGTGAAAGGGAAATACCCCATGCCGCCATTGGAAATGCCCTCACACAGCAACTACTGGACAAGTGATTTCTGGTTTCAAAAATGTAAGATATATTAAGATGCGTAACTTAGAAGTAGGATATAGTCTACCACAGCAGTGGCTTAAATATGCAAAGATTAAGTCGCTCAGACTATATGTTGCAGGTTCAAATTTGTTTACTATCACGAATAAACATGGTTTCGACCCTGAGGGAACGACAGAGAGCGGACTACAATATCCTACGACACGTGTAATTAATGTAGGCTTTAACCTTAAATTTTTAATTGAATATGATGAATATAAAATGTTTGTTTGCGTCGGCACTTGTCGTCGCAATATTAAGTGGATGTAATGGCTTTCTGGATCAGCATCCTGACAATATCTATATGGACGATCAGGTATTTGGTGACCAGAATATGATAAAGTCGGCCTCTCTAACATGTATGGACGTGTAACATATGGTATGGAACTCAACAATAGTTACTCGTTTACATATATTGATGAGGCTGCAAAGATGGATGGTGGTCCTGATTATCTACAAACCTATGACGAAGGATTGTTCCGCGTTTACGATTATGGTTTTATTCGGAACTGCAACCAGTATCTCGAAGGACTAGAAAAGAAACTCATGCACTTACCGAAGAACAGAAGAAACCTTTAAATGGTGAAATGAGATTTCTGCGTGCATGGTGCTATTTTTAATATGGTAAGGAGCTTAGGCGGTGTACCGCCAATGGGCGACGAGGTATTTGTTTACAACGGTCCCGAAGATGTAAACAATATGCGACGTCCTCGCTCGACGGAAGCTGACTGTTATAATTATATTATCAGTGAATGTAAGGCTGCTGCAGACTTAATGACAACATCACCGAATGTTCATAGTGCACGAGCAAACCGCTGGACCGCAAAGATGTTGGAGGCTCGCGCCGCTATTTATGCAGCATCGTTAGCTACATATAATAATCGTATGACATCGCCCATTCACACTGTAGGTGGCGAAGTGGGAATACCTGCTATGCAAGGCTGCTGACTACACTATCAAACGGCTCTTGCCGCAGCTAAAGACGTTATTGAGAATAGTCCGTATAAACTGCAAGATGACCCTTCGATGAGAAAGGGTGAGAATTTTTACAATGCAGTGTGCATAAAAGATAATAATACTGAGGTGATATGGGCGCGTGATTATAAAAAGCCCACTAGCACGGTAAGATTTTCTAACCTGAATATTCCTTCACAATTTAAAGATGACGTTGATAATAGCTATGCGGGTCCCACATTGAATATGGTTGAACAGTTTGAGCCTCTCGTCACTACCACACCGGGTTTACGAGCTTCTTTCAAGACCAAGAATGCTGATGGGTCGTACGTTTTTTTATAATTCGTGCTCGGCTCCATTCGATGAACGTGATCCACGACTGTATGGAACGGTGCTCTATCCTGGTGGTAAGTTTCGCAATACACCTTGTGAATTACAGGCTGGACAGCCTCGTTTTTGGAAGGTGGAAATTGGGTGTTAAAGACTGCAGAATTAGGGCTCGACAGATGCCGATGGTAATGTAATCACATCGATGAACGGACCCAAACGCAGCAACCAGCAATTTGTTAATAAAACGGGTTTCTACTTTAGAAAGTTTCTTGATGAGGCGACAGGATCGTCTATGCGCAACGGCGCAAGGTCGGATATGTGGTGGCCTTATTTTCGTATTTTCAGAAGCATACCCTCATTGCTTGTGAGGCTAGCTTTGAGACTGGTAACCAGACTGACGCTGTAAAGCACATGAATGCAGTACGCAAGCGCGCTGAGTGCAGCCGCTTACAGCCGTTACTTTTTGATAATATTGTACATGAAAAATGCGGTAGAATTCGCCTTTGAGTTTCATCGTTGGTGGGACCTTAAGCGCTGGCGTATTGCTGATAAGGTATTCAACGGCGATGATAATAGCACTACTGCACGCCATCGTGTGCTTTGGCCATATAAAGTTGTGGCTCCAGGTAATGTCAATAACGGCAAGTGGGTATTTGTGGAAGACAAGTACTTTATGTCGCCAAACGCCTCGCCTTTTCCAAATGCGCAACTATTATAACTTCATTGATCACAGCTGGATTAACAATAACTGAAGCTCGTTAAGAATCCATATCAATAAAATAAAATCGAAAATGTCATGAACAAATTGTTTTATTATATTCTGTTTACGATGCTATCGGTGTTTGGTTTCGCTTCTTGCGGATACGATCAAACTCTGAGGAACCAGAATCAATACTTTCAGGAAACGTGCAGTATAACGGCCAAAACCTGCAGCTCAAGGCTCAGGGGCAGCATTCAGCTTCAGGCTTACCAGACAGGATACGAACTAAAGTCGCCAATTACCATTTATGTTAATCAGGAAGGACGTTTTAGTGCACGCCTGTTTAACGGCCATTACAAAAATTGTGACTAAAGACAACAATGGGCCTTTGGGGTCAATAATCGCGACACACTAGAGGTTGATATCAAAGGTAATACAGAAGTAAACATTCCCTGTTACACCCTATTTTTGCTCTCGGATTACAAATTGTACGTTAAGACGGAGATCGTCCTGCAGTAGGCTTCAAAATTCAACAAGTTGTAAGCACTGCAAATCTTTCGTATCTACAATATGTATTGGACGCATCTAGTTGTTGACGAACAGAATAATGCTTTTCAAATTGTCTCAATGCCTCTGCACTTACATTGGGGAGCCAATAACTTTCAGCTTTTACCCTCACCAATGAGCAGAAAAAGACTATTAGTGGGCTGTGAAGATTTCTGCTCGTGTGGGTTTGCATACTGTAGATGCTGATAAGTCAGTGTATAGCACAATTGCTAACTCTTAACAATAAGTAATCAACACTCAAAGATACAATTCTGTATCATAACGTGTTATTTCTTTTTGCCACTTACAATAAAGGAATATTTTATTCATAATCCTATATTTTCATGTGGTAAATATATTTAGAAAAGTCTACACCCAATTATATAATGAGAGTGTAGGCTTTTTCTTATATAGGATTTATAAGTTTTCTCTGTCGTTGAGCTTCTGATATCATTGAATAAACCTAGCTTGTATTGCTGATTCCACGATATGATAGTCTTTTTGCTTCTACTAATTGTTGACTATTTTCATCTGTCATCAACAAAAATAGTTTTATGATGATTAGTAAACTAATATAATTGCGGAGATAGACAATTTTCAATTCATGACAACATGTAAAAGTTGTCACATTTATTCACTCTTACTTATTCAATATTTCCCTATTGTAAGACTTTACTTTATCATATTGCCTCGCCAGCAGACACAGGAAGCCGACGGCCAGACTACCTATTATATATAATGCTAACCACGCAAAATGGCCGTCACGACCTAATCGCCGAGCCTTCGTTGACGAAGGTTGAGAATGTGGTAAAGCCGCCACAGAACCCCTGTTGTAAGCAATAACTTGGTTGTGGGTGTCATGAATCCGCCGCCGTAATTCAGGCCCGAGAGGAAAGCCGATTAATCAAGCAACCTACCACGTTTACTACGAACGTACCGAGTGGGAAGGGCAACGACGTGAGCGTTTGAAAGCCATTGTGACACCACATATCAGGGCGCCACCGCCAAAGAAACTGCCTGTGCTTACAATTAAAAATTCTTTTAACATAGCTTTGTTTTCAAAATAATAGGGTAGAGCCTACGTGCTTTGTCTCTTTAAAAACAACCGTCTAACGCTCTATTTTTATTGTGAGGGCCTGCGCTTTTCTGCACGCTCTCACCCACAGAAAAACAGGCTCAAACAGATTGAAAACGAGCCTTTTTGTCTTTTTAAAAATTTATTTTCTGGCCCCATACCGATTCATCTGTTTTTATCGTGAAATGGTCGTCAGCTGCGTCCTGTTACGCTATATTAGCCCTTGCGTATGAACCATAAAAAGAGCCTGCTGCCACAGAATGACAGTAGGCTCAACCTTAAATGAACTTGGATACGCAGCCCCTATTGAGTAATGAGTATTGTCAGAATACGGCAACAGTCACCTTAAATTAACTTGGCTGCCTTTACCTATCAAGTTTTTTAAAATAGAGATCTTAGCAGCCTGCTATTACTTACCTTTTTAATTTATTCTATGAAAACTGTTGACTCACGTCAGCAATCTGCGTAACCGTTCTTTTTGTATCTATTGCTTATTACTTTTAGAAGTTTTCAGCAGCAATCTGGAAGAAGCTCTTCGGATGATTGCAAACAGGGCATACTTCAGGCGATTGTTTGCCTACTGCAATATGTCCACAGTTACGGCATTGCCAAATACAGCTTCCGTCGCGTGAGAAAACCACCTTGTCTTCAATGTTCTTTAGCAACTTGCGATAGCGCTCTTCGTGACGCTTTTTCAATACGCCTACGCCGCGGAATTTAGCTGCAATACCCTTGAAACCTTCCTCTTCAGCAATGCGTGCCATCTCAGCGTACATGTCAGTCCACTCATAATTTTCGCCCGCAGCAGCGTCAGCGAGGTTCTGTGTGGTTGTAGGGATACCGCCTTCGTGCAAGAATTTAAACCACAGTTTAGCGTGTTCCTTCTCGTTTATGGCTGTTTCGGTAAACAGTTCTGCAATCTGCTGTATCCGTCTTTCTTTGCTTTTGAAGCGTAATATAGATACTTGGTGTGAGCCTGACTTTCGCCAGCAAATGCTGTTTTCAGGTTTTCTTCTGTTTTTGTACCCTTTAAAGCAGCTGCGTCAAACTCCTGAAATCGGTCAGCTTTAACATGACAAACTGGACATTCTGCAGGCGCTTCAGTTCCTTCATGAATGTAACCACAAACGGTGCAAATAAATTTCTTTTTCATAATGCCTTTTGTTCTTTTTATTGATTATTTTATGCTTTTGTATGTTGCAAAAGTAAATAAAATTATTGATATGTTGGGAATTTAGAACGAAAATTAAGTGCTGTTTAACATAAAAACTTTGTAATTTTTACAATTTTTCGGCAAAATGGCGTAATCTTTCTGATTATTTGGTGATTATACGACGGCCGTCATATCCTTTATATGGCGGTTGGAGTACACATTGTACGTCGGCCGTCAACAGCGCGTACGGCGACCGTCGTACAACGAGGTTTAGCCTGAAAAAGGCGAGGGTGTTTACAGCTGAATATATGATGTATTTGGGTGTATGGGCAGGAGGGGTAGGGAATAGTGCTTTAAGTTCTATGATTGTTTGTAGAAACAGATGAGCGAGTAGGCGCGTGTGGAAATGAATTACATGCTCAATGTTTGTTTCTGTAAAAACCTGTATATGCCCCTTCAAAAACTTGCACATGCTTCTTTATAATTCTACGTTTGCTTTTTATAACCCTGTGTTTACTTCTTTACAAGTAGGTGAATATTTGTTTGCAAGCGTACGTCTGCTTCTTTATAAATAGGTAATAAGGGTGTATAAACGTGAAAGACGGGGCCACATCGTAGCTCCGTCTTTCTTATTGTGTTCGGCTTCTAAAGCCAAAATAGGTGTATTTTACAGCACCACCTTCTTGCCTTTGTAGATATAAATGCCGTGTGTTGGACGATTAACGCGACGTCCCGACAGGTCATAGTAATGCTCGTCAGTAGCTCTTGGGTTAGCCTGTTTAACTGTCTTAATACCTGTTGCAACAGGAACGCCAGCTTGTGGCAGCGCTACCATGTGGGCAGGACCTACGTAAGTTTCCAGTTCGTTAATCACGTTCTCGCCGTCTTTCGTATAGCCGTATACGCGGCCTGCGCTGCCATAGGTACGCGAATCGGTAAAATACACGTTGCCTGTGTAGGGCGAAATATAGATGTCGTAAGGCATCTGTAGCGACTTAATTTTCGCAGTAATATCGTCGTTATATATTTTATCGGTAACGGTTTGCAGTGCGTGGGTCGATAGTTTTTTACCACGTACGAATAACCGCCACTATAGCTATAGCTTGATCCAACGAGGTAGAAGAGCGAACCATCAGTAGTATTGTGGGTGCAAGGGAAGTCGAAAGTTTTTACCTCTTCGTTGTCCAGATTAGAGCAATACTGTTGCAGCGGGTGAGGCGTTATAATCGCCAGCCGAATTGATAAGCATGTAATTGCCAGCCAATGATGTGCTGCCGTAGAGGTTCTTCTTGCCTGTTTCAATATTCTTAATGAAAGTCATGTCATCAGCTTTCACCACGCTTACGGTTGTTTCGTAGCCGTGTTGCTCTTGGAAGCTCGTAGCCTCCGCTGTTGGCAATATAAAGGTTTTCCCTTGTAGTATTCAACGCCTTCGGGTTCCCAACCCACCTCACACACGGCTACAATTCGCTTGGTAGCCACGTCAATTTTAGCCACGCAACCCTTTGTAAACGACCGTCCGCCTACGTTATGAGCATACGATGTAACGTACAAATAACGGCCGTCGGTAGCCATTTTGCGGTTGTTGGGTACGTCTTCTGTGGCTCCGCACGCGGTGCCATCAGGGCGAATAAACTGTATAATGTTCGACCAGTTTACGCAGATAGCCACTAACGTGTCGTTAATCTGAATGATATCGTTTGGTGTGTCACCCAGTTTTTGCCGTTAACTTGGTCAAACCATTTGTTGGTTAGCGTGCCCGTGTTGCCGTTGTAGTACGAAAGCTGTCCGTTATCCTGCTGCCAGCCGCCTTCGTCGCAGAAGATAAGACTCTCTTTTGTTGTTAGAGGGTTTGTGCTGTAAGCACAGTAACCGACGCCGTAAGCGCCAATGCAAGTGATAGTAAACGTTTAATCATGTGTCAATGTTTAATGTATTTGTGGAATGAATTTGTTGAAATAATATAGTTTTTGTTTTAGAAATCAACCCTCAATGTACCCATAAAGCGGCGTCCGGGCATAGGCCAACGCACAATCATTTCGTAGGGCTTATCGAACAAGTTTTGACATTCGCCTTCGAGTGTCAATCGTCGCCATGTGTACGATGCTTTGATATCGACGCAGTTATAGGCCGCAAGGGGAGGGTCTAAACTGTTCTGAATAGCCCAGTATCGGCTGCCCACGTACATGTCTGACACCGATGCTGCCCACCCGTGCCATCTGAACGTGTAGATGCCCGTGAGCTCCATTTTGGCGAATAGGCAATATAATCGTTGTATTCGCTGCTGGTAGGGTCGGTGCGGTTGCGGTCGTCTTGAAACGTTCCTGTCAGCGTGAGTGCATGTTGTCGCCATGTTGCGGTGGCCTGCGCGTTGATACCAAGGCACCTGTAACGCCATAGTTGAGCATGCTCCATTGTAAAGTGCCGCGCGCTGGGAGGCAAAACGATGCGGTCGGTAATGCTATTGTAGTAGGCATCAGCCTGAAACGATATCCACGATGCGTTGTGACGACGCGCCAAAAACATGCTGTCGGGTGTATTCGGGTCGTAGGGTTTCGGTTACCCACGAGCGTGTAATAAAGGTCGTTTAATGTAGAGCGCGGAATACGCTCTTGAAAGCGCGGAACGTCCAGCTGCCAAGCGTGTATGATGCCAGCGCGTCCCATGTGACACGGTTCAGTGGCGACGACGCCCCATTGCGGTGATCGGCCACGTGTGTGACAGCATCGACGCGTTTAAACTAAGCTTTCCGATGCGCCAAAAAGGCAGAAAGCGACGACTTGCTGTCAATACGGTAAACGTAATGAAAGAATTTCATATCCGACGTTAGGTCGCTCCAGCGAAAGTCAGTCGACGCCGAGAACGACAGATTGCGCCATATCCACGAGCCCGCAATGGCCGAGTAGGCGTCCTGTTGATGATAGCGAGTATTGGCGTGTACGCTTACGTTTTCGGGATAATCAGACCCTATAGTGCAGGTGGTCGTTGGCATATTTTACGATGGCTCTTAAGCCAAAGTCGCCAAATCGTTGTTTATACGTAAGCTGTGTAAAGAAGTTTCTGTCCCACTCGCGGCCTATATCGGTGTATTTATCCGTCAGTCGGCGAACCACTCCACCGGGTAATCCGCGTTGCGACATATAATAATAGGTGCGTACCGCCAGCGTCCGACGAAGCAGCACCCTCAATACGGAATTGGTCAACGTCGCCATTGCGTCGCGTTCCCGTCGTATCCTCGTTGGCAGTGTGGTATCTGAAGGGATAATTTCCGTCAGAATGAGCGTATTGTGCGTCGATAAAGCCGAGCCTTTTGTAGCTCCACGTGGCTGAAATACGGTGTGTATTAAACGAGCCTACGCCGTAAGCGCCCGTGAACGACGAACTATCGGGTCGATGAGTAGTGGCAGTATACCGTTGAGGCCGAAGCGTATTCGCTGGCCATCATCAGCACTCGGTTTTATTGGCATTGAATAACGATACTGTCTCGAGGGTGTTAAGCGAATACTTTTCCCAAGTCAACCGTTCCGTTTTTTGTGCATTGGTAACACGCACGCCGTCGATGTAAACGCCCACATGTTGCTGAACCCATCGACCGCACATTTACGGTTTTCTGTCCGCCCAATCCACCAAAAATCCTTTGATTTGTACGCCTGCTAAGTATTTGAGAGCATCGGCTGCACTGCTTGACACAATGCCCTTTAAGCTGTTCGCGTGGCATCGTTTGGTGTGGCGTTTGGTTGCGTGCTGAGCCGTTGCCACAACTTCGTTCAGACTGAACGTGCTGTCGCGAAACACACACCTAGGTGTCGGCTTTAGGCTTGACCACCGCAAAAGAAATGCATGGTTGCAAACCCTATAAAAACTAACAGCAAAGCATGCCGTTTGCTAATCATCATGATGCTAATACCTCGTGTTATTGGCGCTTGTAGTCCCTGCAAACGCGTGTAATCATGCCATGGCAGGTCTTCTGACTTATCCTGAAAAGGGCGATTCGGTCTTCCCAAAAGCGAAAAAGCTGAGGAGGCTTTTACATTCAGTGACCACAATTGAATCGTCCCGAAAAAGGACTCTACAGCTACGGGTATAGTTGCTCGATTTGCGCGGCATTCCCATCTTAGCCCAACAGAATTATATCCTGTATAGGAACCATTGCGTGGTGCAAAGTTACGAAATAATTCATCGAAAAGCCCGTAATTTGTAATTTTTATATATCTTTGTGCTTGTAAGTCACAGGCTTTTAATCTAATATTTTTTAAACTTTAAATCATTTGATATTATGCGGCTTTCTCGTATTTATTTCTATTTTTGTGTGGTTTTTCATTGTTGGCTCATGCCCAATCCATTTGTGTCACGTTACAGGACGTGTTGAAGACCCCAAGGAAAAAGCATGTTTTAATTTTCGAAGACTTTTAATGCCCTTCGCGCAGATCGATTTATAAAGGTGGCGGTTAGGGAACGGACGCTTCCATCTGTGACATTCAAACCGCACAGCCAAAATGTTATAGCGTAATTCTAGAAAGCGAATATAAAGAGGGAACTATGCGCGTAGCCGACTTTATTATTGAGCCTACTGACGTGCACATTACCATACCACGTGCCAGCGACGAGGGCGACGACAAAATACGTATTTCTTCAAAAGGTCCTGAAAATATGGTGGGCATGCAGTATATTGCTTTCCGCGACTCGTTGTCAAAAGTCTATGAACTCTTGTTCAAAAGCCTGATGAACCCCAGGAAAACACTACTACAGGCGTGAAGAGCGTGCATTGGGACAGAGTGCGAAAGAAAAATACGAAAAATTAAACGATGAGAAGGAACTAAAAAAAGGCTGAGTGGTTGGCCGAACATCCGTCATTCTATTCCTCTTTCGCGCATTTATCGTGATCTTTCAGCCTTTCACCTCCGCAGACAAGGGCACGAATGATAGAAATTTACTATAATCTGCTCGATGATATATTACCCTCAACACCCTTACCATACGACGATTGTAAACGAGGCTGCTGCCACACAGCTTAAGCCAGGCTTCCGTTATATTGATTATATTGTGCCTGATGGACGTGGAAATGAGGTCATGCTTTCGTCGCTTTATAAGGGTAAACTCATTTACATTGACCTGTGGGCGTCGTGGTGTGGCGTTTGTAGGAATCATGGGCGTAAAACGCTAATTCCCATTTATAATAAATATAAAGATCGCGGCTTCCAAATCATATCCTTTGTACGAGAAGTAGGTGCGATGGAAGTGGCTGCAGCGCAAGATGGCTACCCTTGAAATCAACGCCCGAAATCAATGATGAGTATAGAATTTGGGAACGAAATGGCGTGAATAACACTGCTGGCGGAGGTTTTCTATAGATGAACACGGCACCATACTGGCGGTTTATCCCAGCGCTGGAGCTGGAGGCGATACTAAAGCGGCGGTTATAGGGTTTGACCAAAGTTTCTGGTTAGTTGGGGGTCTGAACAACTGCTCTCAAGCCCCCGACTCAATGCTTAAACAAATATCCCCTGTACATTTTTATTCCTCCTTTAAAAAGGGCTTCCTTGTATGCAGATAAAAATAAAAGCATACAGGAAGCCTGTTGTTATATGTTACAAGTGTTCAGACCCTGCCCCTACTCAGGGGCACGAGCGACTCGTAACAGGGGTATGTACTACTGAAACAAGCAGTGCGAACTACCCTAATGAACAGCACTCGCGATATTTTGGAAGTGTCCAAAGTTCGTCAGCAACAATTAATTCAAGCTTATCGATGTGGTAACGTATGGCTTCAAAGTAAGTCTCTACGGTGTCATGATAAGCCACTGCTTTCGCGCGGGGGTTCTCAATCTTGTTAGCAACCTTGCGCGCATTGACTCATATCTTCCACACCTTGCTCAATAGCGGCTGTGTGATCAGCTATTTCACGAATAATCTTCATGTTGCGTTCAGATAGCTTTCGCCCTTCTTCGGGACCGAAGATAGCCATAAGACGTCTTCAACGTTGCTTGACAAACGGCTCTGATAATCAGTGGCAACGGGAATGATATGATTCATAGAAAGGTCACCGAGTACGCGCGCTTCAATCTGAATTTTCTTTGTAAACGTCTCCCATTTCACTTCATTTCGCGCTTCGAGCTCGTTGCGCTTCATGACGTTTTGGCTCTCAAACATCTTCACGCTATCCCTCATCAAGGTAACGGTCGAAGACGACAGGGGCCGACTTTTCTGTATCTAAGCCGCGACGTTCAGCTTCTGCAATCCACTCGTCGCTGTAGCCATTGCCATCGAAATGTATCGGACGGCAGGTCTTAATATCCTCACGAACCACGTCGACAATGGCCGAAATCTTATCCTCGCCTTTAGCGATGAGTGCGTCAACACGACGTTTAAAGTCGGTGAGGGCTTCCAGCAACAGCGGTGTTTAACACAATTTGCGCACTGGCACGAATTGGCTGACGAGCCTACGGCACGGAACTCAAAGCGGTTACCTGTAAAGGCAAAGGGCGAGGTTCTGTTGCGGTCGGTATTGTCGCGCATGATGTCAGGAATCTGTGGAATATCAATATGCACACCCTCTTTACCTTTAATAAAAGAGCGCGTCTTTATCAGCTTTCTCAATATGTTCAATCACGTCCGACACAGTTCTGCCGAGGAAACTCGAGATGATAGCGGGCGGAGCCTCGTTCGCTCAAGGCGATGGCCGCTGCCAGCGTCCATAATTGATGCCTTCAAAAAGTCCGTTATGGCGATATACGCCCATCAGTGTTTCAACCACAAATACCACAAAACGCAGGTTGTCTTCGGGAGTTTTTCCGGGTCCGTGCAAAAGAATGCCCGTATCGGTGAGATAGTGACCAGTTGTTGTGTTTGCCCGAACCGTTTACGCCACTAAATGGTTTCTCGTGCAGTAACACCTCAAAACCGTGTTTGTGCGCAACCTTTTTCATGAGCGACATCAGCAGCATGTTATGGTCAACAGCCAAGCTGGTTTCTTCGAAAAATGGGGCGCACTCAAACTGATTAGGCGCAACCTCGTTATGACGTGTCTTAACAGGTATGCCCAATTCGAGGGCTTCAATCTCCAGTTGTTTCATAAACTGCTGAACGCGCTCGGGTATAATACCAAAGTAATGGTCGTCCATCTGCTGGTCTTTAGCCGAAGAGTGTCCCATTAATGTGCGTCCTGTCTAGAAAATCAAATCGGGGCGGGCGGCATACAAATCTTCATCAACGAGGAAGTATTCCTGCTCCCCAAACCAAGGTCTCGCATTGACTTTTCACGTCAGGATAAAAGAAAGTGAGCCACCTCAGTTGCTGCCTTACCCACAGCATGTAACGAACGCAACAACGGTGCCTCATAGTCTAAGGCCTCGCCGGTATAAGAAATAAAGATAGTGGGTATACACAGTGTGTCGTCAATAATAAATACAGGAGAAGTAGGGTCCCAAGCGCTATATCCGCGCGCTTCAAAGGTAGAACGAATACCGCCAGAGGAACGACGAAGCGTCAGGCTCCTGTTGAACCAACAGTTTGCCGAAAATTCCTCTATCATACCACCTTTTCCGTCGTGTTCAACAAAAGGCATCGTGTTTCTCTGCAGTACCTTCGGTCAGCGGTTGGAACCAGTGAGAGTAGTGGGTAACGCCGTTTTTCGTCGGCCCATTGCTTCATGCCTTTGGCTACAGCATTGGCTATTCCGCGGTCGAGTTGCACGCCATTGCTCGATAACATCAACCAATTTTTCGTACCATCAGCGGGCAAATAGCTTGCACATTCTGGCACGATTGAAGACCTTTCTCCCAAAAATTCGGAAGGGGCGCTGTACTGGAGTAATCACTCAACGGGTCTTTTGCGAGAAGCTTTGCGTCACTGCTTCGAAACGTAAATTTGTCATAAACTAAGTTTTTATTAGAGTTTATCCTGTTGGTTTGACATTTGTTCGTTTTCGATTGCAAAGTTAAGCAAAAGATAGTATCTGTTACGTTTTACGGTGATTTTTATTAGTATGAATGTTATAATCTTTTTCAGATGGTATCATTATATCTTTGCAACATACATATTCTCGACGAGATATAAAAACCCTAAAACCATACGAAGATGACTTGATGCTGATTTGTTTGTACACGTTTAGTAAGCCCCTGACAGTGTAGAGAAGCGTATTTTGTGCTGTTCGCCATAAAGGTTTACACGGTTTATAAAGATTCTTTATGCTGCATATAATAGTTTTTCACGCTGCATAGAACACAAAAAGAAATTCAATGAAAATATTAATATACTTTTGATTATGGAAAAAGAAAATAGTAGGTATTGGTGAAGCCCCTATGGGATTGTTTGCCTGAGGGAAGCAAGTTGGGTGGTGCCCCTGCCAATTTTGCCTATCATGTTAGTCAGTTTGGTTACGATTCGTGGGCGATTAGCGCGCTCGGTAATGACGCTCTTGGCGACGAAACCATCATAGATTTCAAGCTACGGGACTGAAACATATCATGCCCATTGTCGGTTATCCTACGGGTACAGTACAGGTTACTCGATGCCGAAGGGTGCCCTACGTATGATATTAAGAGCAATGTGGCATGGGATAACATACCTTTACACCCGAGATTGAGGCAGCAGCACGCGACTGTCGTGCCGTGTGTTTCGGGTTCATTGGCTCAGCGAAGTGAGGTGTCGAGCCAAACAATTAATCGTTTTCTTGATGCCACACCAACAGATTGTTTAAAGATTTTTCGATATCAACCTGCGCCAACAGTTCTATACGAAGGACGTTATCCGTGCATCATTGCGCCGTTGCAATATTCTGAAAATTAATGATGAAGAACTGGTTACCATCGGTCGCCTGTTTGGTTATCCAGGTCTTGACATGGAGAATAAGTGCTGGTTGCTGCTGGGTAAAGTACAATCTCGATATGCTCGTACTGACTTGTGGTGTTAACGGAAGCTATGTGCAGCCGATTACCTCCTCGTTTGTTGAAACTCCACAGGTGAAGTGGCCGACACTGTGGGTGCAGGCGACAGCTTTACTGCCAGCTTTGTATCAGCTATACTTGCAGGAAAGTCGATTAAAGAGGCGCATCAACTGGCCGTTGACGTCGGTGCTACGCTTTTGTACCTGCGAGGGAGCCATGCCCGTTATACCGCAGGAATATCTCTGACCGCATCAAATAAATTTTTCCTTTCCGTTTCCGCGCCCCTAAGTTAGGGGTTTTGGGGTCTGAACAATTGCCCATTTCCTCCTCTCTTTCGCTTCCCTCACCCCCTAAGTTATTGGGTTTCTGTAGGCCCTTTCCATTTTCTCGCCCCCTAGTTAGGGGTTTCTGCAGAGTCTTATCGTCTTCTCGCCCCCTAAGTTGGGGGTTGGGGGTCTGAACAATTGCTCATTTCTCTCCTTCCCTTCGTTCCGTTCCTCTAATTTATTAGATTTCCGCAGGCCCTTCGCTTCCTCGCCCCCTAGTTAGGGATGTTGGAGGTCTGAATAATTGCACATTCCCTCCTCCCTTTCGCCTTTAATATTGCAGTCCGCCTTTCTTCCTGCCTTCTGTTTTATAGGCTTCCCGAGCCAGCCTCCCACACTCTTTGCGAGGTAGTGTATTTTCTATCTTACTCTTGCGCCCTTTTTGGCATCTCGTGAAGCCCTTTTTCACTTTTTCTCACGGGCCATTTATACCGTTTTATATACTTTTACTTCTTATTACGGCTACTTTTTACTTCTTATTACGGCTACTTTTTACTGATTATTAGGTCTGTTTGATGAGGCTGGAAGCCTCACCTTTCTGTAACTCGTATTAGCTTGCAGAGCGCGATGCGGGGTATATGGAGTAACAGCATAGTATGTCGACCCCCAGTGGGGAGTCGCTCGTTAGCACAATGTTACGGCTCACCCTTTACACCCCTTTTTCGTGTCTCTTTACATCAATGTTTGCTCGATGTGCGACGGCCGCAGTACACGATGGTTCGTTGGACGCAGCACGAGTGGTATGACGGCCGTGGTACGATGTGTACCACGACCGTGATATGAACAACAATAAGCTGTAGAGAAATCAACGTTACGTTAAAAGTATTTAGGTGTTATACCCATTATAGCGTAATATTATTTTAATAAGTGCATTTTACAAATACAATAAAATGCTCACCCTTGTTTTATACTATACAGATTGTAAAGCATTGTTCAGACCCTCAACTAACTTAGGGGCTTAAGTGAATAAAAAGGCGGAGAGCTTCTCATCATAGTGAGAAAGCCCTCCACGGCTGACAATTACTATAAAATGTAATTTGGTTATCCTGAAAACCATCTTTACCATTTTACGGACTGTCATTATCGTTATTGCAGCGTAAAGCGTAGCTGTTTGCGTATCACGGCTGTTGGGGCCTACCAGCTGACTTTGAACAGTCCTGGTTCACAAACATACTGCAGTTCGCTGTTATAGAATTTCAGCTTCGGCTGTAATGGTGAACGTTACGTTGCGTGTTTCGCCTGCACGCAAAGCTGATTCGTGCAAAGTCGCTTGAGCTCTTTTAGCAGGGCGTGCTATCGATGCTGCCACGTCATTGAGGTATAACTGTACACCTCGTCGGCATCTCGATTGCCAGTATTTGATTACGGCACCGTTACTTTTTATTTGTCCGTCAACAGTCATGCTGTTGGCATCGAGCTCGTAATGGGCTCTATTTGAAGTGGTATAACTTCAAGTCCATAGCCGAAGGGATAGAGCGGATTATTGTCGATATCAATATAGTTGCTGCGGAACTCTTTCGAAAGGCCTTCCTTCGCTGTGGACGACCTGTGTTAAGATGATTGTAATAAAGCGGAAGCTGTCCTACGCTCTTAGGCATGCTTACCGTAAGACGGCCCGATGGAATCTTTAGTCACCGAAAGAGCACGTCGCAGATAGCATCGCGCCAGCCTCTGAGCCGCCAAACCAAACGTTAAGTATGGCTGAGAAGTTATCGTTTTTCCCAATTCATGACGGTTGAACGGCCGCTAAAGTTAACAAGAACAACGGGTTTTCCTGTTGCCTTAAAAGCGCATGGTGAGATCTGTGCAGTCAAAAATGGTGAGATCTGTACGTGAAGCACCCTCGCCAGAGAAACTCAGAGGTCTCACCAATAGCCGCAACGATAACGTCGGCCTGACGTGCTGCCTGCACGGCTTCGTCCAACATCTCCCTTATCTGTGCGGCTATCGCGAATCTACGACCGAACATTGAGCCGCGCGCTCTGAGCTCTTTGTCGTACGTTATGTTGCTACCCTTAGCGTAAGTACCTCAGCACGGCCAACCACTGCGTCGCGCATAGCTCGCAAACAGCGTTTTATACTTGCTGAAAACAGCAGCTAGCACTCCACGAGCCTGGCATGTTAGCAGCGGTGTTTGCCAGCGGACCCACCAGAGCAATTTTGCCTGTTTTCTGCAAAGGAAGCAGGTTTTTCAGTGAATCTTTAACAGCACAAAGCTTTCGGCTGCAATGCGCTGCAGCTTCAGCACGCTTGTCGCGGCAGAGTAAATCTCTTTGCGCGCACGCTTCTCGTTCAGATAACGATGAGGGTCGTCGAAGAGACCGAGTTTAATTTCGCTATTATGCGGCGGCAGCTTGATTGATAGCAGCCTCTGTAACTGCCCTCTGAACGATTTTTCACTAGCGTGCCGGCTAAAAGCCATCAGCCACCATATCCATGTGTCGACACCAGCGTTAAGGGCCATGGCTGCACGTGTTGCAAGTCGCCCCATCACGTGCTTGCATTTTCAGAAATGCCAGTATAATCGGATCACTACAAAGCTTTCCTGAAAGCCCCAAAAAGGTCGCGTAAAACGTGGGTGAGTAGCCAACGATTACCCCGTTGCTGGTATGCCATTGATGGTGTTAAAAGAGGCCATCAGCTGCCCGCTCCAGCGTCAGCAGCAGCCTTGTAGGGGAGAAGAAGTAGTTGAACATGGCATTACGGCTCATGTCAACGTTGTTATATTCGCGTCCTGCTTCAACAGCGCCGTAAAGAGCAAAGTGTTTTACGCGTGCCATAACGGTGTTAGGAGCGGGTTTAAATCTTTTCCTTGGTAACCCTCAACCATAGCACGTGGTAACTCGGAAGCGAGGTGAGGGTCTTCGGCATTGCCCTCAGACATACGGCCCCCAACGCGCATCACGGCAGATGTCGACCATGGGAGAGAACGTCCAACCACTGCACCTGGCTCAGCAGCTGCAATACTTGCCGATTGGCGCACTGCTTCGGTATCCCACGTCATAGAGAGAGCCGAGAGGAAAACAGTTTTCGTATCCGTGGATAACGTCCATACCAAAAATCGCAGGAATGCGCAGACGGCTTTGTTCAACAGCAATCTTTTGCAGCTCTTAATGGCTCTTTACGCCTTTGGGTTGAAGGTCCGCCCCTTCTCCACTGCGAAATCTCCAGGACGTCGCGCCTGGCCTGCTGTGGCTATACTGCAACAGGGAGCTGAGTTGGCCAATTTTCTCACGCACATCGTGCTCATGTTATCAATAAAGATTCATCTTCGCATCAGCCTGAGCGGAGCCGCTGTGGAAGAAGTAGCAGTGGCAGCCAGAGTCTGCACGGACAAAAAGTAGTTTTGATTTTCATATGTAAATAATTGGGCCTTCTGCTTCCTGTTATGAAGGGAGGATTGAGAGGCATGATGTCCGGTGTTGTTATATTTATTCGTAAAGTGCTTTAGCGGCGAAGGGCTTGTGCGGTTATTGGCTCTTTCTTTTGCTGGGTTTCTCCCTCCGTTAGAAGGAAGGAAGAGGTTACCTAATTTCTGTAGTCCTTCTTGTATTTCTGGGACAACTGAGGAACAGTTTCCACAACAGACCAGGCGATAATTCTCAATCATGGGCGTGATTGCGAGCTGATCAATCGCCAGATAGCGTGGGAGTAGTCAGTTATATTGTCCTGAGAAGGCATCGTAAAGCCATATTTTCATATCCAGTCACCTTGTTGCCAGAAGTATTTTCAGCGCGGCCATTGACTGACGGGGTGCGTATGGAAACGAAAGGCTCAGGGCAGCAGTAGGCGTAATTACGCCGGGGTCGTTGCTGTGGGAGCGTGAGCTGAATAGCCATCAGGGCTGTAGCTTTGCAGTGAGTCTCGGGCAATCCTTACCAACGCTTTGTAACCTTTTGGGTTAGCAATGCAGTAGTGCCCAATTGCTTAAAAGCATGTCGCATACGACGTCCAGTAGTTGGCATAGCGGTCTTTCAGTCCGTGAGGTTGAGTCCAAACCACGAGGTACGCCCAAAAGGCGGTCCGCCTGTCGCTTCGGCTCCGTTATGCGATACTTCTGGCGGGTAGTCATAAGGCGCAGCGTTCGACTTTATGAGCGCCGGAGCAGCGCCCAACCCTCATGATAACATTCAGCGGGAACGCTGTGTGTGAGGCAGTAGAAGCTGCCAGAATGTACATCACCATACATTCATTATATCCCGTGACAGGAAGTTCATCTGCTAAACCACTACGTTGGTGACCAATGCCAATACAGAACATGTTTGCCACCTGTGTTAACCAATCGAACTCCACATGCGCAAAGGGTTGTCGGCTTTTGCAGCCAGAGCCTCGGCAGCGTTGCCATCTTTGAAATATTGGCGCACGCAGAGCAGCAGCCTGCAGCGCTAAACGAGGGTTTTCGACAAGGGTCGCCACCATCGTCTTTCTTTTGTCCAAAAGTGATTCATGCGTCCTGTAGGTCCTATGATGCGGTCACAGTAAGCCAAGCACCATGTGATCGATCAGCTTTCAGCGAGGGAGTCAACTATATGCGGGCGTCGATCAACGCCAAGCCTTCTCTGGCTCGATAAATCCGCGCTCAATACCTACGATGACTCCTGCCACACCGAAGCGCTTCCGCAAAGTGACAACAGTTCCATTGTCGTTGCTGGGGTAGATGTTATCGAGGTGGATACGTTCGGGTGCCAGCCTGAGACGGGCTCTGCACCCTCCCACATGTGAGTTGAGAGTGACCTTTTGGATGTAGTCGAGCATCGCTGGTCGGGAGCAAAACCATCTGGTCGGCCTGCCACCTTTACGATATGGTGCCTGATGATGACCCTCTGGTTTTGTCTTCTGTAGCTGGTTCGGTTGAGGAACAAGAAGTACTGACAAACAATCCTGCTACAACGAGGAATAGATGCGTGAAGCGAGTCATTATTTTGCTAACTAATGGTTCAACCGATTAATCGTTCTTAGGTGCATTTTTCAATGCGGGGAATTTGGTCAAGCTGATTGAACGGAAGTGGGAAATAAGTCTTGTCAGCTGTCCAGCCATTCTTGTTGGCATTAGCTTGCTAGCCTTTAGAAGCCGCCTTGCCTGTGCATACAAGGTCGTTATCGTTCGCCCCCACTCGCCAGCAAACTCCATACGACGTTCGTCAATAATTTGATCAAGTGTAACACCTGTTTGTGTAGGCATGCCTGCACGTGTACGTATAAGGTTGTAGTTGCATCGCCATTCTGACTTAAAACGCACCTTTAGCTTCGGCGTTAATCAGCAGTACATCAGCATAGCGCATGATGCGAATATTATTGTTTGCCGATGGTTTGGTACGACCAGGTGTAAGTTCGCTTCTTGGTGTATAAACCTTGGCGTTGAAGAATTCAGCAGTACTTCCGCCGATTGCATCACCCCAAGCTGTTGTGGTTCCACCCTGAAGGAAAGTGTTTGTCAAACGAACGGTTTCGCCACGATTCTGTGCCCACTGATAGAAATCAGGGTGAAGCGCATGTGAAATTCCAGACCACCCATCGAACCAGGATTTTTGGAAAACAAACCACTGATCAGCGTCAACCATCTCTCCTGCACCTGTACCGAAGTCGGTTGTCTGCACTTCAAAGGCTCTCATCGCAAAAGTTTTTCCAGGTATTTTTAAACAGTTCAGCGTAATTATTATATAATGTAAAGTTGCCGTTCTGTATAATATCGTTGGTTGCATCAAGCGCACGCTGATAGTCCACCCTGCTCCATATACACCTTGGCTGCGAGCGCTTCGGCAGGGTATGCCGTTACAGCGCCAATGTGTTCCATTTGGTTTGGACGTTTTCTTTTCGCAGTGTTGGTAAGCATAATCAAGGTCTTCGAGTATGTATTTAAATACTGAAGCACGTGTAGAACGGGTGAGATCACCTTTGCTTATTGTCGCGTAAGATGGTTTACATCACCGAAAGCACGTGTGAGCATATAATAAGTCCAAGCACGTAAAGCGCACTTCGCCACAATAAGATCGATAGGGTTTTGCGCTGCGCTTCGTGGTCATGTTCTGCGCATAGCTATCAAGGGAAGCGAGGGGCGGCATTGGCAGTCTTGATGATACCAGAATACTGATTCCACATTTCATTTCAATCCCCAGAAGGTATTATCATATTGATACTTTCCGATATTGACGAGAAGCTGTTGGTCATCTGTACGTCCGACCATATCATCATCTCGAACAGCTATCTGTGGGTAAATAACCCAGTGCATTGCGCCTGTGCGCACTTTTAGCATATACGCCAGAAACAGGCTGGTAAAGGTTGTCGAGGTTGGTAAAATCAACCCCCAGTCTCGGGAACGCTATTCTCTGGATCCTTGTCCAGAAAGCTGTTGCAGGATGTAAAAAGACAGCGCAGCAATGGCGAGAAAAGCGGAAATATTTAGTCAATTTCATTGTCTGAAAAGTGTTAAGAATATTGTTAGAATTTGAACTGAACACCAAATGTATGAGGTTGCCGTAAGTGGATAAACCTGTGTGTCCCAGCCTTGTGGATCAGAAAGTTCAGGCGTGAAAGCATTTGCCGAGAAGATGGTAAGTGGACGGTCTGCTGTCAGACTGAGGGCGCACACCAGGCAATGTATAGCTGCCGAGTTTGATGTTTTTGAATGAATATCCCATTGTGATATTCTGAATTCGGAAGAAGCTTTGCGCTTTCCACGAAATAAGAATTCACGCGCTGGTCGCTCACGTTCCAGCCTTTAATCAGCGCTTTTGCTGATGGGTTTGTGTTAGTAGAGCCTTCGCCTGTCCATCTATTCAAATATTGTGCCTCATCAAAATTGTAGTTGCTTTGCGCGTAACGTAGTGCGCGTTTACGGTTAAACATCTGTACTTTGCCTGTCCGTAAGTGGTCAGTTCGAAGTCAAGTCCTTTCCATTCAAAGCCAGCGTTTGCACCATATATTAATTTTTGGCTGATAGGAACCGAGTGTGTGCGGTCGTTTCGTAATAATGCCGTCGCTCATTTGAGGTCTTTATACTTGAAGTCGCCGGGCTCAAGGCCGTTAAGAACAGCCGTTCTATCGGCAGCAATTTCAGCAGCGTTCTGATAGATTCCTTCAACAACGTAACCGTAAAAAGAGTTCATTTCATGGCCCACCCAGTTGACGGTCTTTCCATTTTTAATCATTTTCTTGTCCGCCAAGAGCCTTTACTTCGTTGTGGATATATGAGAAATTCGTACCCACGATGGTATTTAAAGCTTGCGCCATACGGTCGTTCCATGTTGCCGATACGTCAACACCGTGGTTCAGAACACGACCAGCAATTTCCTGCCAATGTTCGGTTATCGAAAGCAATTTGTGGACTAACAACCGCATTTTAGTCATACGATGGAAAATAGTCTACGTCGATATTCCAAACGACTTTCCAGCGTGGCGAGGTTGAAACCTATATTAGCTTCTTCTACGCGTTCCCACTGAGGTAACTGAAATAGCTGTTATTCTGGTAACCAGGAGAGATATTATTTCCGTAAACACCGGAAAAACGGTTACCTGTTGATATATTTGCGAAAGCCGTCGCTAGCCGCTACATGGTCGTTGCCAGTGCGCCCCAGCTGGCGCGAACTTTCAGATAATCGATGCCTTTTACGTCTTTCATCCAAGGTTCTTCAGTTACAACCCAAGCCGCACCAATTGAAGAGTAACCCCACTTCTCTTGATACTTCAGAGCTACCGTCAGCACGCATGGTAAAATCATCAGATGTTTATCCATATAGCTATAGTTTATACGGCTAAAATAAGACATACCGCGGAATGTTGTGCCGCTATCACCGTTCTTACTTGTGCTTTCATCGCCCAAGCCTATGTACTTTATACTCGTCTTTTTCCTGCAGGAACATTCGAGCGAGCACCCATTAAATAATCGATGTTTTCTTCGCGCATAGAGAAACCTAACATCGCACCGAAGCTATGGTTACCACAGTTTTCATTATACTGCAGCGTGTTGTCCCAGATGTAATTATCAATATCAGTCATGCTCTTGCTTAGGTGTGTTGCCGTCGTTTGGAGTGTGCTGATATAATACTTAGAGTGTGAAGCTCACGGCTTGTGCAGCAGATGTGATCGTAATTAATGCTTGTCTTGAAACTTAACTTCTCAGGAAGCAGCTTGAATATAGCGTAGAAGCTGGTGTTATACAAGCTTGTCTTATTCGTGCTATCGTAATAAGTAGCTGTGGCGATAGGGTTATAGAGTTATTTGTAAAGCCAACCGAAAGACGGACTTGCGAATTTTTCAGGTGAAGCAGTGTGTTATTCTCGTCGTCAAACGGGGTAAATACCAGGGGCATTGAAGGCTTGTTGCCATGCCGCATTGTTAGCAAACTGTTGATTTGCTCTCGACATCATAGCGTTGAAGCCCACAGTAAGCCAATCGGTAGCATCGTAATCAACGCGAGCGCGGAAGTTAAGGCGCTTGTAATCGTTGTCGAGTTTCATGATACCGTTTTGGTAAAAGGTAGTTTACTCCCACCGTATAGGTAGCGCGTTCACCACCTCCTGATATGTTCACACTGTGGTTAGTAATCATCGCTTTGCGCAGAAGCTCGTTATACCAATTGGTATCACTGCCGTAGGTCCAATTGTGGAAGTCGGCATCTGCATAGCTACCGCCGAAGCGATCTATACTTGCTTTAAAGTAGAATGTATAGCACCATAGTCGGCTTCCATCAGCATCTGAGCGTATTGAGCTTGGGTTTGCCATCTTCAATACGTTGGTAGCCTGTTGTATTCCTACATATCCATCATGAAAATTTGAGCCTTTTTGGTTTGCGTTGTCCCTTCTTGGTGGTGATAATAACCACACCATTTGCTGCGCGCGCTACACCGTAGATAGCGGCTGCCGAAGCGTCTTTCAAACACGCTCATATCCTCTACATCTTCGCTGTTAGGAAGTTGATATTGTCATAGAACATTGCCATCAACGACGTACAAAGTTTGAGTTTGAGAACGAGCCTGTACCACGAACACGCACTGTTGGGCCTGCACCGGGCACACCGCTGTACTCACTTTCATTCACACCCGCTATTTTGCCTTTGCATAGCTGCCATTGGCGACTGACGAAGGTGTACTCAGCAAATTGTTCGCCCTTCACAACAGCGATGGGGCTGGTGAGGTCTTTCTCGCTTTGGCGAACCGTAACCTATTGCAGACTACTTCGTCAAGCATTTTAGAGTCGTCTGTTGAGGTCACCGACATTTTGCGCTGTAGCGGCTAAGGTAGTGGTTTTTCATGCCCAGATAAGAAAGTCGTGTACCTTTGCACCCGCTGGAACATCAGAGATGATAAAAGTTACCGTCCATATCGGTAACGGCTCCTTTTAGTGCCATCGACAGATACGGTTGCCCCAATAACTGGCTCGTTGGCTTGGTCAACAACTGTACCTTTAACGGTGCTGCGACTGTGCAAAAGCAACATGCGAACTTGCTAAAAGGCCAGCATAAAGTAATGCTAATTTTTCATTGTGAAGTTGTCAGGTTATTAACTAATTAGTGACACAAGGTACATGAAGCTTCTGCAAAATCAAAACATTCTACCTTATGACTACTACACGATTATAAACATGCGTTTTCTACTACTATATATAATTTAAACTTCTCATAATCATTGTGTTATATATTAGCGAAAAAGGTTGATAAGAGTCATGCTTTTTGTGTATTTTTACTCATTGTTTTGACTGTGTGTCCAAGCAATTACGTACGATAGGGTAAAAGCTTCTTTTTCCTCATTGTTTTTACTTACTTTTGTGGCATAAACAATGGTTTTATATATCTTCGATAACTTTCTATGTTACGCCGCTTTCTATTATTATTTTATACCTTGTTGCTCAGCAACGCCCTGCTTGCGTCGGCTGCCCTGTGGTAAGCAATTATTCTCCTTTCGATTATAGCGCAGGCCTGCAGGGATTGGGATATCATCTAAGCTCCCCGATGGGCTTATGTTTTTCGGCAATAACGCTGGATTATTGTCGTATGATGGTTATAATTGGGAGCTCACACGTGTGCCATCAGGCAGAAAGCGCGCTCATGCAAGGTTGTAGGAAAAGCGTATTTACGTGGGTTGTTTTCAAGAATTTGGATACTTTGAGCGCGATAAGTTTGGGCGTTTCATCTACCATTCACTCTGGAAAAGCCTGAAAAACTATCGGCCACATAATGATGAAATATGGAACATTATTGAAGCACCTAACGGCCTATCCTCTTTCAGTCGTTTTTGTTCGTGGTTTGATTATGATGGCCATACAGGTTTACCGCCCATTACGACGGCAAACATTTGCCGCTTTTACTTCTTCCAGTAGGTAACGAGTATAGGCACAGCTGATAGTGACGGGCTTTATAAACTGAAAGGAAACCAGTATGAACCTTGTAAGCAGAGCCGATTTGAGTAACGATGATGTTGTGTCGGTACTGGCTCTTGATGCTCATCGCTGACTGCTTGACTACGTCAGAGCACGGACTTTACGTGCTTGCCAATGGCCAATTGTCATCATTTGCAAACACGTTGACTGCCGATTTAGCCGTGGCTCACGCTAATCGTGCTGTCGTTACACGCGACGGAACCATTGTCATAGGCACTATAAAGGGAGGTATTTACGGACTTGACGCATCAGGAACACTAAAGTAGGCACTCACGATATGCGCACCATGTTGAAGAACAATACCGTGCTGCGCCTGTTCTGCGATAATAATAACAATGTGGGCGGCGTTTGATTCGGGTATCGCCCTTGTGCATAGCGGTTCACCTTTATCGTTGTTAAGCAATGCCACTGCGCCGTTAGGTATGGTTTATGACGTATGTTTTTCGGCCGACGCTATGTATATCGCTAACCAACCAAAACGTGGTGATGAATAACGCTTCAGGTATAGCGCCCTGTGGCGGGTACAACAGGGCAGAACTGGCGCATACAGCGTTTCGATCATCAAATAGTGGCTGGAAACAACAGCGGTACGCGCATTATTGACGGACTTACGTCAGAAATGATTGCTTATCAGCAGAATACAAGTAGCACCTGCCTGCGACAATATCATAGCGAGCGGCGAAAAACTACCTTATCGAATCGGGTTATGGTATGTTCACGGTGTACGAAAAGCGCGGTGGTCGCTGGCAATTCCGTAATACTGTACAGGGTTTTGTTGAGCCCGTTCAGCGGTTTGAGATTGACGCTCGTGGCGTAATCTGGGCACACATTTGAGCAGAGGCGTGTACCGTGTTGAGCTAAGTGGTGACCTTCGTCGCGCTATCAAAGTGCAAAGCTATACACAATTGGGACACGACGAGGCCAATAGTCAGATTCATGTGATGAAGATTCAGGGCGACATTGTGCTTTCTGACGGCAACAATCTCTACACCCCACATTGTCGGGCCATTTTACTGCCGTGCAGGCCCTGTCGGCTTTTTGCGCACGAAACCATTCTTTCGGCAACGGCTGTTGACAATTACCACTACTGGCTTTCAACCGTAAAAGGTTATATGTATATCGAGTATCATGCGGGCCCGTGCAGAAGTTATACGATTTGTCGTCGGCTTTTCTTCGGCTAACCTGCAGCGATTACGCCAATCGCACGCGTGTTTACGGTCATTATGCGTTCTTTTGTTTGAACGGTGGTGTGAGGCAGAATGGATCTTTCGCGCCTGAACCGTCGCACGGTTTATGGGCGCTTACGATTGGCTCGCGCCACAACCATGATGCCAAATGGTGAAGAACACGACGTGCGCTGGAGCGGCAGCAAGGCTACTGTGCGAAGCAATCTGAACATAGGGGTGTCGTTTTGCCAACTACAATAACGAGGACCTGCGCTTTATATGGCTGCTCGAAGGCGGACGCTCGTCGCGCCAAATTTGAAACCTCTGTGCCTGTTTTGCACGTTTAGTAACCTTTATTACGATTCGTATCAACTGACGGTAAAGGTAGTAAATGCTACAGGACAGACACTCGACTCGTGTACGTTTAATCTCAGCAGGCAGCGCCCATTGTTTGCTCTCTTATCCTGCCATGGTGCTGTATTTTTGTGCTGTGGCGGTGGGTGTCTACCGTTTATACGCTGGCGAATGGGGCCAAATAATGCGTGTTTCAGGGCACGTCGTTTGCAGGCCATTCAAACTGAACAAGAACTGCGGTATGGCCGAGCAGCAACGCATTATAGAAGAACAACAGCGCGCGCTGGCTTGAAGAACAACAGGATAAGAGCCGCGAGCTGGCGTCGTTATCGATGGACGCCGCTATGCAAAGGAAACAATTAACAGCGCGCGCCAGAAATACTACGACGTGATAACGGTAAGCGAAGCGTCGATAAGGAGTTACGGGCCATGCACTCTACGGTGGTAGCATTGACGACCAAGCCTATTGGGAGGTGTTCCGTAAGAACTTTGACCTTGTACATGACAACTTTTCCGCAACCTTCGCGAACGTTATCCTTGCTCACTACAACTGATTTGAAGTTCTGTGCGCTGCTACGCCTAAATATGACAACAAAAGGAAATGGCGCAGTTTACAGGCCTTACGGTGCGTGGTGTGGAAGGTGCGCGCCATCGTTTGCGTAAGAAGTTGAACCTCGCTGAGGGCGCAAATATCACCGAATTCCTCATTGATTTCCAATGATTGCGACGGCTTGAAAACGGCCTTTAAGGCCATTTCGACGTAATCGCAAACCGATTCTTGCGTAAAGACCAATTGTTTTTGCTGTAAGTTGCTGATATCATGGCCGTTAATAATACGTTATTTTTGTTGTGCGATTACGTCGTAATCGCAACTCGATTTACATCGTAATCGCGAGCCGTTTACATCGTAAAGGGACGCTCAAATATTGCGTAATCGGAAAACGTTTACGACGTAAAGGGAAAAAGGGCGCTTCTGCCTGATTAATTCTTGACTTCAGAATTTGCCGAAATAGGTATAATAAAGGGTAAATGATAAAATAATTTAAAAAACCACATTGCATGTAGTAAAACGGCATAAAACATCGTCTTATTAAATAGGTATAAATTTTATTCTAACAATATAACTAAACAAAATGAAGAGAAAAAGCATTTATTCTGGGCTTGATGTTCGCCGTAACGCGGTGCGTTTGCTCAGACTCTTTCGTCGGGCATTGACCTGAAAAACCTTGACCGCGAGTGTGCGTCGGGCGACGATTTCTACCATTTTGCCGCAGGCGGCTGGCTTAAAAGTCACCCTCTTGACGCTGAACACTCGGACAATGGAGCCTTTACTGATTGTACGAACTGAACCAAAAGCGTGTCAGGACATCATTCTGCAGTATGCTGGTAGCAAAGCAAAGCAAGGCTCGTTGGAACAAAAAGATAGGCTCGCTCTACAATTTGATGATGGATAGTGTGCGTTTTAAACCGTGAGGGTTGGACGCCAATTAAACCCACTCTGAAAAGAATTGCTGATATTAAAACTCGTAAAGAGTACCAGCTTGTGACGGCCGAATTAGACCGCAACGGCGAGGTACGATGATGTTTAACCTCGGAATAGATGCCGATTTGCGCAATGCCGACTGGTATGTGGTAAGTTTGGATCAGGCTGGATTGGGTTTAGGCACTCGCGATTATTACTTATCTGACGACGATCAGAACAAGCGCGTACTCGAAGCCTATAAGAATTATTTGAAGAAGATGTTTATTCTTACGGGCAACGACGATGCTACGGCCGAGATGCAGGCTGTGCTTGCCATTGAAACGCGAATAGCAAAGGTTAGCTACGATCGTGTGAAGCTTCGTGATATCAATGCCAACTACCATAAAATGTCATACGCACAGCTGGTAACCGATTTCCCAGGTATGATTGGGGTAATATGTTCCTCATGAGTGGCCTACCAGCAGTGAAAGAGGTTGTAGTGGGTCAGCCTGAACCACTGCACGAGGTGGAGAAAATTTTGGCAGAGACATCGCTCGACGACCTGAAGACATACGCTGAAGCGCGTGTTGTTGCAGGCGCAAGCAGTCAAATGAGCGACGAGATTCCGTGCTGAGGCGTTTAAATTAAGCTCTGCCCTCAGCGGAACGATGCAAGACCGACCACGCTGGAAGCGCGCGGGATTAGTCTGGTAAGTGGCACATTAGGCGAGGGCCATTGATAAATTATACGTAGAGCAATATTTCCCAGCTCTAAAAAGACGTATGCTTGAGCTGGTGCATAACCTGCAAACAGCACTCCAGTCAGCGCATTGACGAAGCTACATGGATGGGTACAGCCACTAAGGCGCAGGCGAAGAGAAACTCGCTAATCTTCATTATTAAAATTGGATATCCCGATAAATGGAAGGATTATACAGGCTTACAGGTAAAACGATAGCCTTTTCTTTGTACGAAACTTACAAAATATTGCGCGTTGGGCTACTGACGATTTAATCAGCCGTCGCGCCAATAAAAAGGTAGATAAAAGCCGAGTGGGGCATGACGCCTGCAAAGCGGTAAATGCTTACTATAACCTCCCACAACTAACGAGATTTGCTTCCTGCAGCCGTTCTGCAACCGCCGTTCTTTGATCCTAATGCCGACGATGCTGCTAACCTTGGTGGTATAGGAGGAGTAATCAGTCACGAAAATGAGCCATGGCTTTGATGACCAAGGAGCGCAGTTCGATAAGACAGGGAAACCAACGCGATTGGTGGACGGCGGCCGATAAAAAGAACTTTGATGCCCGCACGAAGGTGTTGGCAGATAACTTCTCTGCTTTCGAAGTGCTGCCAGGTGTAAAGGTAAACGGTAAGCAGACATTGGGCGAAAATATTGGCGATAACGGTGGTTTGAACATCGCTTTCCGCGCTCTTCAGAACTCGATGAAAACCAATCCCACTGGGCGTGAAGGAAGGTTTTACCCCAGAACAACGCTTTTTCTTGGCGTGGGGACGCGTGTGGGCATCGAACATGACGCCCGAATACGTGAAGTATCTGCTTACGGTTGACGTGCACTCTCCGAACATTGCGCGTGTGGTGCGCTCTGCCGCAGATTGATGCATGGTATGCAGCCTTCGGCGTTAAGAAGGCGACAAACTGCATGTTGCCAAAGAACAAGCGCACATATCTGGTAATGTGGTCGATGATACTATAACTAAAACATGGATGGTAATGTAGCCAGAAGGTCTTAGTTATAGCAATAGATAATAAGTTCCTGCTAATGATGGTTTATATAATCATCGTTGAGTGGGAATTATTGATCCTGCTTGTTAGAATAGAGAAGGAGAGTCAATCTTTTAAAAATAAGATCATACATTTCTATAATTTCACCCTTTATTTTTCAATCAAAAAGATAAAAACATGGCTGTACTTTTGTGTTTTTAACACAAAAACACCTAAGTTGTATTTTTAGTATAAAATTATTAAAAATATGTATTACCAAATACATTACTTTTTGGGCGTTTGAAATTAATAAACTCTTGTTATGGAAAAGAAAAGGACCAACAAGTGTTACTGTCTACTACGACACCACATATTGTTGTCGTTAATGTCAGTTCTATTTTGCCTTACTGTTTCCGCGCAACGGCAGATTACAGCTAAGGGTAGTGTTTTATCTTCTGATAATGAACCCATTATCGAGCATCATCATGCAAGCAGGAACAAGTAATGGTACAATTACCGATATTAATGGTGATTTTACAATTTACGGTGCCCGTTGGATCTGTGCTGAAAATATCCTATATAGGATTTCATACACAGGGATATTAAGGCATCACAACAACCGCTACATCGTTCTGAAAGAAGAAGATAAATCGTTGAACGAGGTGGTTGTGATGGGATATGGTGTTCAAAAAGAAGAAATTAGTAACAGGGAGCTACGGTACAGTAAATGGCAAAGACCTTGAAAAACTGAACACTGTAAGCCCATTGGGTGCGCTACAAGTAAAAACTCAGGTGTGAATATTACGCAATCGTCAGGTATGCCTGGCGGGGATATAAAGTAAATATACGTGGTTTGGGTACGACAGGCGACTCTACACCTCTTTATATTATTGATGGAGTGGTAGGAGGTAATATTAATGGACTGAATCCTGCCGATATGAGAGTGTTGATGTATTGAAGGATGCGGCTTCAGCTGCAATCTACGGAGCACCTTGCTGCTAATGGTTATTCTTATTACTACAAAAGCAAGGAAAGGCAGGAAAAAGCACAAATTACGTATGATGGCTATGTGAGGCGTACAGAATGTATATCGTATGCCCGACCTGCTAACGCGAAAGAGTATGCCATGATCATGAATGAGGAAAAAGAATGCAAGACAGTTTAACGCCTTACAATTTTGCCTCATTGGTACCCAACTGGAACGATATTGAAAGCGGAAGAAATGGAATGGAACGAACTGGATGGAGGAAATAAGGAACAAGAATGCCCCTAATTACAAACCATTCAATCAATATAACTGGCGGAAACGAGACGTTCTACATTCTCAACAGGATTATCCTATACTTATCAGGACAGTATTTTGGGAAAGCCATGCGAACCTAATTATTCGCGTTATACCGCACGTATTAATTCGGAACATAAAATGATACAACGTGGAAAACTTGACGTGTTTTCTATTGGTGAAAATCTTTTCTATACCTATACCCAAAATCAAGGAATAGCTATCGGTGATAATTATGGGAATGATATTCGCAATATGCTTCTTACGTCGCCTTTCCTGCCAAACCTTAATGCTGACGGCGGATACCATTATGCTATACCGTAGAATACGTGAGCCCTAACCCAATAGCAAAGATGTATGATGTAAGTAGGGAACAATCAAGGTAGAGTCATGGTTTGAGGCTGCGCTTTATGCAGTGCTTCAACCTATTAGAGGGTTGAAGCTGAAAACCAATTTAGGCTTTACGCTTGGCGTGGATTCTTATCGCAGTTATACGCCTGTTTATAAGCTTTCAAGCAATATAATGAACGATGCTAATAATGTTTACCAAAGTCTTTCTGCAGGATGCTCTCTAATGTGGGAGAATACAGCCAATTATGTATTTACGTTAAGCGATAAGCATCACTTTGATATGTTATTGGGACAAAGTGTTGAAGCCGATATGGCTTGGGAGAAAAGTATCACTGGCTCTAACACCAATTCGCAGTTTGATGATTTCAAACATGCTTACCTCGTTAATACATCAGCTATCACTGCTCGTACAACTTTGACGGGAAGTCCGTGGGGTAAAGAAACATTGGCTTCGTTCTTCGGACGTATAAATTGCGATTATCAGGATAAATATATGGCTACATTTGTGCTGCGCGCTGACGGCTCAAGCAAGTTCGCCCGCGGCCATCAGTGGGGATATTTCCCTTCTGTTTCGGCGGGATGGGTGCTGACAGAGGAGCCTTTTATGGCGTCAACGCACAACTGGTTAAGCTTTTTGAAACTGCGTGCAAGCTGGGGACAGAATGGAAATCCAGTCGATACCAGGCTATCAGTATCTCTCTACTATCTCATTTACCAATATAGATTATACTTTTTGGTAAAGATAAATCAGTGATAACTAACGGTGCATACCCTGATATTTTAGCCAACCCAAATATAACATGGGAGAAGTCAGAGCAAACCGACCTCGGCTTTGATTCGCGTTTCTTCTCGGGCAAATTAGAAGCAACTTTCGATTATTACATCAAGAGAACACGTGATTGGTTAGTGCAGGCTCCTATCTTAGACACAGCAGTACCAATGCTCCTTATATTAATGGAGGAGATGTTCGTAACAGCGGTATTGAATTATCGCTGGCGTGGAACGACCAAATCGGTGACTTCTCTTACGGTGCCAATCTTAATTTTGCATATAATAAGAACAAGGTTACGCGCATTGCTAACACAGAGGGTATCATACACGGTGAAGCAAACGTGCTAAGTAACGGCACCGACGAGGTGTATCGTGCACAAGTCGGCTATCAATTGGCTACTTTTATGGCTATAAAACTGCTGGAATTTTTCAGACACAAGACAGAGATGAGACCATTATACTGAAGCCAGAATTAAGCGGTGCTCGTCCGGCGACGTGATATGGGTAGACACCAATCACGATGGCGTTATCGACTTAAACGACCGTTGTATGATTGGCGATCCGCACCCTGACTGTACGCTTGGTTTCTCCATTAATATGGGATGGCGTGGCTTTGACGTCAGCACCACGATGAATGGAGCCTTTGGAAACCAAATCAGCGAGGTCGTATCGGTCATTCGCTGACTACCAAAGAACAACTTTACGTCCGATATTCTCGACCGCTGGCATGGTGCAGGTACTTCAACACGTTGGCCAAGGCTTACCTCAGGCACTTCTACCAACTGGCAATTTGTGTCAGATTTATATGTGGAAAACGGAGATTTCCTACGTATGCAGAACCTGACCGTGGGCTACGACTTTAAGCAACTCTTCAAAAAAGCTGCCCTTTGAACAGCTTCGTCTTTATTTTTCAGCGAATAATTTATTTACTATTACTGGCTATTCGGGAATGGATCCAGAGGTTGGATATGGTGGTGCTGCTGCATGGGCATCAGGGTATCGACCTTGGCTTTTTACCCCTCTCCAAGGTGTATATGGTTGGTGTTAATGTTAAATTCTAATGAAAATGAAAGCAAAATATATCATAGTCGCAGTTGCTACATTGCTTATTACAGGCGGTTGTAACGACTTCTTGAGTACAGAAGACCTTACTAAGAAGGATAATTCTAATTTTTCCTCGCACAGAAAAAGATGCGTCAAAAATCTCTCACTGGCTGTTATGCGATGTTGAGAAATATGACAGATGACAATGAGGACAGAACATTTTTATTGTGTCTGAAGTTCTTTCTGATGACCGATTTGGCGGTGGAGGCCCAGACGACAGGTATGCACAGGCACTTGATCATTTAAAGAAATCGGTGATAACATGTTTTTCCGACCTTTGGAAAATTAACTATAAAAGGTATCTATCGCTGCAATATGCTGCTGGTCGCTGCCTCAAATCAGCTTCAACAGTCAGCAAAGCCACGACCGGGTCGAGGGCGAAGCCCGCTTCCTGCGTGCTTATTTCTATTTCAATCTGATGAAGACCTTCGGCCATATTCCTTTGATTACCACATCACAGTCGGGTAACGAACCACAGGCCGAGCCTGAAAAGGTATACGCTCAGATAGCAGCCGATCTTAGAAAAGCCATCGATTTGCTGCCCGACACGAAGGCAGACGTGGCTCCCGACACCCAGCTGGGCCATGCTGACACGATGGGCTGCCGAGCATGCTGGCGCGTGTGTTCCTTTTCTACACGGGATATTATCAGAAAGAAGCCCTGCCTACGATTGACGGATCGCTGTCAAAGGCCGATGTCGCCGCTCTTCTGAAGGATTGTATCGACCACAGTGGCCATAAGCTGATGCCCTGATTTCACGCAATCTCTGGCCTTATTCCAATCCTTATACTACGCCCGATTATCCCTATGCCGCATCGAATAATCTCGAGCTGGTACGGCGAAGACGGTGCCAATCTTGAGACGATGTTCATGATCAAATACAGCTCAAAGGCTGTATGGGACAACAATAATGCGCATCAGAAACAATCAGGTCGACCTCTATTTTTCCCCACGCGAAACCGACGGCAGTGTCGAAAACAATTTCCCTCTGGGTATAGGTTGGGGATTTGGTCCTATAAGTCCGGCCATGATAAACGACTGGCAAGCAGCCGAGCCCGCTGACTTACGACGTAAAAGCTTCTGTCTTTGACGTTTCCGATGAAGCCGAGGTATGTGTGGGGAGCTGATAAACAATATAACGAAACAGGACTATGGCAGAAGAAATACTGTGCTATTAACGTGAAGGTTACCGATGCAAGCGGCAGTAAGCTACGAAAACTATTCGCGAAAACTCTATCCAGGCATCGACCCCGACTATCAATTGAATAACATTCAGGACATTGTTGTAGTGCGTTTTTGCTGATATTCTGCTGATGTATAGCGAACTTACGCATACCGTCGATGGAATTAACGCTGTTCGTGCACGCGCTGGTCTGGCACCCATTACGGCGTATTCTGACAACGCTCTGCGCAATGAGCGCCGCTGGGAGCTTGCTTTCGAGGACTTCGTTGGTACGACCTTCTTCGCTGGCACATGGCAGGGCAATGCTCTTGCTCGCCAAAATGGTGTGAGCATGCAGGATAATCTGGAGCAAAAACGATGGATATGTCGGATATTCGCCAGCGTGTCGCCGATACGGGAGGCTTCCTTCAGATACCACAAAGCCAGATAGATCTCTCCAACGGCGTGCTGAAACAGAACCCAGGATGGACGGGAGATAACTTATTATATTAATAATATGGGAGAATAAATGATGAAAAGAATATAATTTTAGCACTTTGTGTGTTCTCTGGGTTACTATTTTCATGTGAGCCTGTGGTTGATGATAAACCATTGGGCGGTGTAGTAGATGAGCAAACAAATCTTGATGTGCATGCTACAACCGAAGGTGGCAACCAGATAGTAATGATTAACAACACAAAAGGTGTGGGATCTTACTGGGATTACGTGATAGGACAGCTCCGCTGCCGACCGCGACACGGTGCTTCTGCCTTTCCTTGGCGAGCAGACTATTACGTTTACGGGTCTCTGTGACGGTGGTACCGTTACCACAACACGTAAGGTAAACGTCACCCATATTGACCATGCGGTTGCCCCTGAGTGGGAATGTTGCAGGAAATGGCGCACAAGGCAAGAAATGGACATGGGATAATTCTGTTGCTGCTGTTTATGGAACTGGTGGATACTTAACAAATTTATTCCCGATTGGACGTCAGTGGCTCTTAATGATGTTGAGGATAAGGACGGATACATGGTATTTGATCTTAACGGACTCCTAATTTTACTCGTTATGCTGCTGATGGCACTGTGATTGAAAAGGTACTTTTGCATTCAATATGTCGTCAACCAAAAATAATCCTGACGACGGCTCACAATGGAGCATAGGTACTCTTACTCTCACTGGCGCTACAGTGATTGAGTGGCCACATCTATGGCATGACGGCTCACCAGCAGAGTTTGATATTCTAACGCTTGATGATAACCACCTTGTGCTTTGTGCCGCCCCCGAAGGTACGGCTGCTTGGGATAACGGTACGTTCTGGATATTCAAACGTAAGAGCTAAAATATTCTGAAAATACGATGTTGAGGCTCTCGTTTCAGGAGCCTCATATCATAAAACTAAAATGAAAAACACTCTACATGTATGTTATCGTACACATGTAGAGTGTTTTTAACTCATCTCATAATCAAGATTAGCCTGTCTTTAATTTGAAATGAGTAAAGGAATATGTCTTTTTGTCTTTCTGTCTGACCAATAGTGCTCTTGGTCTGCGCGCTATCGGCAGGCATTTGGCTTAACTCCTACCTCCTCTAACTCTTAACTCCTGCAGAAAAAAACTCGTTAACTCTGACAAAAGACCTTCTTAACACCTCAAAAGAAACGTTATGTTTGAACGTCGTTATCGATTTCTTCGGCCAGAATTTCTTCAGTATCGCGTTTTACATTTCCCTTATAAGTAACGAAGTAAGCCAATGAGGTGTCCATTCCATGCAGAACAGCTCCTGCAGTTACCTTCAAAACCATTACGCTTGATGTTAGAAGCACCCACTCTTTCGAGACAATTACACTTGGCAAGACTGCTTTCTACTATTTCGCCATTGTTGACAAGTAGGAACGAATCAGCTCTTTTCCCTGTGGGAAGAAGCGTTACAACACCGTTGGTTTCGAAAACAACGTCGTCAACATCAAACATCGAGAAGATACCTTTTTGACGTAACAGCATACGGAATTGTTCCATTTCTAAACTGTTTCGCTTAAAAAGCCTTGAAGTTGACAGCGCCATCTCTCACAAGCATACTGCTTTCACCTTTAATTAAATGGCGCAGTTTTGCCGACCGCACTACGCAAAGCGAACCAACATGTTGAAAGACGGTCAAACCGCCAATGCATGACAGAATGTGCAACATAGACATATCTGGTTATAAAGGACACCACCGACAAGGGCACCAATTACAAATGCGCTCACGGTGTCAAGTGGCGTAATTTGTGCCATCTGTGCTTTGCCAGTTATACGTAAAAACACCAAAATGCCAGAGCATTCCTGTAATTAATTTCAGTGCAATATTGACGTACATTTGTAACTCTATTGGGTATCATTGTGAAACGTTTTAAATAATTAATACTCGTATTTATAGCTGCGTGCAAAGATAAACAAAATATATTCGCACTAATGAAACCAGGCTATAAAAGTTTTCATGTTTTTATGTCGCCGTTCCCCTCTGTATGTTGGCACCCTCCTTTTTATTTTATTAGAGACGAAAATTTGTCCTTTTTGTCTTTCTGTCTTATGCTATGGCTTCCCGTCCACGCACTATCGACAGTCATTTGGCTTCACTTCCCTACCTCCCCTTTACCTCCTTAACTCCTAATGAATATCTCCTTATCTCCCTGCAAAATTTGTCCTTTTTGTCTTTCTGTCTAATGCTTATGGCTTCCCGTCCACGCACTATCGACAGACATTTGGCTTAACTCCTACCTCCCTTTAACTCCTTAACTCCTGAAGAAAAATCTCCTTCTCGTCTATCTATTTACCTGTATTTCCGTCGCCTTTAGCCACTGCACCTTTCCAGCGTTACGCGCACACCCTCAGGCGCTTCCACAATACTGTATATGGTTCCGTGAGCTGCACGCCTGTGGTTTTACAGTAATAACGCCAGAATGTGTGTGGAAACGAGCCAAGCACCTCATTGCAACCCTGCCAGATGCGGTTCGATAGTAACGGCACGGAATCCCGCTTCGGTGGGCATGATTCCCAGCACATAACGCGAGAGCCATGCGGTTACACCCGATGCCCAACCGTGGCAAAGACTCATTCGAAGACCCTTATAACAGTTGGTGCCGCGGTCGGCATGAATATCGAATTTGCCAGCAGGGCATGATGCTATCAATGCGTGAAGCCCTTGCGAGGGTCGTCGTAATCGAAATCCTCCCAGAACGTTGTTGCCCCAGATTCAGCATACCTCCCCAATATTTTGTTTGATGATATCGACAGCCTCTTCAAACCTACCCTCGCGCGCTAAACCCTCTAACATATAATAGCCATAGAAAGTAGAGAGCCCCTTGGCCCTCCTTTTCAGCAGCACATCACGGTCGGTTGTGCCCTTGCTAAGGCCGAAAATAATGCCGTAATGCCGCCGCCTCTTTGTTGCCGTAATTGGGCAACGGGCGCTTGCGAAGCCTTTTCGGCCTGCCTGCCCACATCGTTACCATATCGTCGTCGCCCAATACACGCTCCATCTCTGCACCAGCATTGAGGCCATATAGCACAACGACCGCATGCCAGATGCTATGACATCGGTCATCTCAAACGTCGGCCAGTCGAGACGAAAGCCATCTAAGTGTTCCTGCCTTTGTTATCTACATGGCTACACACCTGTTTCAGCAGCTCTTTCATATAGGGTTGGCGCATCTTGAGATAGTCGAGATTGCCCCTGTGCAAATAAAAAGTCGCGCTGGCATAATAGCCACCACAGCGAGTAGGCGCTCGAGCCGTTCATCCACGATGGCGGTGGCGCGTCAGCTTCGGCAAAGGTTCAGCGACCACTCTATGGCGTCGTTATGTCCGAAAACCGACAGTATGGTCATCAGTCAGGGTGCAAATCGCCCATCCATACTAACCTATCGCGTTTGATTCCGTCCCAAACATGCTGCTGCATACACTGTTGAGACGGTATAGGCGCCAGTGTTCCAGATGTCGGTTAACAGCGCATTGTCACACACAAAAAGTCTCAACCACGGCGCGTCCTGATAGCGCGCAATAGCCACTTACCGCCCGCAGGTTGTGGCGAACAGCCGTATCCTCCACTTCGATATAGGCAAAGCGGAAGCCGTGTTGCCCGTTGCGTGTTGCCGAGCCATGGTGCAGGCGGAATGAAATCGCGCATGGCGTGGTCGTTTTGTCGCCCCACGCTTCTCGCCATCAGGCGATAATGCTTCGGTCACCGATTCGCCAAGGCGCACCCTTAACCTTACGGGCGCATGCTCTGGGCGTATGGCCGATGCAATCTCAAGAGCACCATGCAGCTCGCGTCCAAAGTCAACGAGCACGCCAGCCTTATGCGTTGCAGTACTCTGCATGACGGTATAAGCCGTGTCGGCCACGAAACCCTGACCGAAAACGGACGTGTCAATCGGTCGCGCATGGCGCACAAAACGCCCTGTCGAGTCTGAAATCCACACTACTCGCTCTGGTGTAACATAATGGTCGGTTACGCCACCGTTGTTCGATTGTGCACGCTCGAGTGTTGCCGTTTGGGCTTTTGCCGATGTGCCAAATGGGGTGGCGGAGGAGGTGCATAACGTAAAAAGCGTAGTCCGAATGTGATTGCTTGTTATCATGTTTTTGCGTGTTTGTTTTACAATGAAAAAGGCTGTAAGAATGGCGTTTGACGGCCGTCGTGCGCATGAGATGCCGACCGTCGTACGCGTTGTATGACGGCCGTGCTACTGACGCGTACTCGCGGCCGTCGAACACCCACCATTATGGCATAAACATGTTTTGCTGTTTTCAGCACGAACGGTATATCGTTGCGGCAGCAAAGACTCATAGCATTAGCCGCTTAAGTTCTCGTTAGAATGATTTTGATACCCCTATGCAGAACCTTTTAAATTAAGGCTCACGGGTTTCAAAATGCGCACAGGACCCTATTAACCCCGTGTTTTGTAAGCGGCGTATTGGCACCGTATGATAGATGTCCGTACGACGTTTTGCGCTCGTTTTCAGGCAACTGTAAGTCGCCAATGATGCGGTTCTTCCAGTTGTTTTACCACAATCACCTCAAGCTCGTTGCGTCCCCGTTTTCAGGTATGGCGTTAGCGTCGAGCGTCGCAGGAGGTCCACACACCGCCGATATGGCAGCCGTTTGGCTTCACTTTCGCCGTTTCGTAAACCCGTCCGAGGTCTATGTCGTGTGTCCGCTCTTCGCTTTCGTGCGTTGAAGGTTGTTTCTATAGGTTGCCGTGCCTGCGAAATATTTTATTTCGGGCAGTGTGCTGTGATCGTAAGGTCGAAGAGATCAGTGTGAGCTTTATGGCTTTTCGCCTAGCATGGTTTGCTAGCGACAGCCGCCAAGGCGTAAGCAATCGTTAGCTAACAGTGTCGGCCTTGGGGTAGTTGAGGGTCACGTCTAACGACGCTGAACGCACGTCAGTAGGTTCAGCAAATACGATGAACGTGCTCTCGTTGGGCGCCAGTTGCATAGGAACGGACGTGATATTAGCGTCCTGACTGAACGACGCGTAGCGGCTAACGCTGCCGTCCATGGGCGACCACAGTTCGTTTTGCCCTGTAATGCGTCAGCTGTGCAACGAAATCAGCAGGCTTTTTCGGTTTGGTTTTGGATACGAAAGAAATACATCGAAACCATCGCGTGTTAAGTGGGCAAAACTTCATCTTCAGCGCCTGCAAACGTAGCGTCGGGGGTGTTTCCGATGAGCCTGAATACGTCGTTTATTTCGTAACCAGTAAATAAAAGTCCTTTGCCTACGCGGCGCATGCCACACGTGGGTTGGCCTTCGCCCCACTAGTTCGTCGGCCTGCGTTTGCCTCGGCGTCGCCCTCGCCCCAGTCTTCAAGGCTTGGCGAACGAAGAGCTTGAGGTCCGGTATCACGGCACCGTCGTTAGCGCTGCCTGATGCGGCGAATCATGGCGGGACGCGTGGTTTTAGTGGAGGTAAAACGAGCAATTTATAACGGTTTCCGTACGGAAGGGTCGGCAGATGGTCGGCTGAAGCCGAGAGCTCACCTTCTATCACTTCAGCGTTTATAAAGTCGTACTGGTAACCTTTGGGCAGTTGTGGGTCGGTGATACCTGTCATTGCAGGAGCATCTTCACCAATAAAATAAAAGCCACATCAGCCACATATTGACCCCTGCTGTAGCAGGTAAAATTTGCAACGTTTTTAAGTAAGTGGTGAAGAGGTCGAGATGGCTGTACCACGTGTTCTTTCGGTTAGATTCTTGACCCCCATGGACAGTTAAGGCCTGAAATTTATGCTCTTCGGGCTGCGAGATAACAAGGTGAGCAACGTGTTATGTACATGCCTTCAGTGAATTTTATCACCTCTTTGCTTCATGTATCTGGGGCTTCGAGAGAGACTCTGGTGGCGCCACGTGAACGATTCTGAGGATACTTTGCGCTTGCCATGGTATGTAGCAGCCGACGATGCTCGCACGATTTTTCGATGTCGCCTCATGAGCCTTCGCTCAGAATTCGCCAGCAACCTCGTCCGATTGTCCGCCATACTGCAGAATTCACCGGGAATCCCCAGTGGCCGTAACCTCAAAGCCAGAGCGATAAGCCATCACGGTGTCCCCATATCGCGCAATGCACCAATGTGGTCGTAAGCCAAACGGTCGGCTAATCATGCGCCTAGGTCCCATAGAAACCGATCAGTTTTCTCGGTGCTACTCCACCACAATGCCGTCGTAATGCCAGCAGGTATGGGGTTGGGTCGTATCGTCGAAATAGCTCTTGAAATATTGCATAAAAATCGTCGCCATAGTTTTTGCTATTTTCTCGTAGCTATCGCAAACCATCGACCTTCCACGTCGCGCGTCTTCGCGGGTGTACGTTTCATCAAGTCGCCTACAAAGCTATCGTAATGATTTTTCAACGCATCGCGACTCCATCTATCCACGTCTAATCGCGCCCATCGCCCTCAATGGTAGGCCCATTCATAATCATCGTGGGAACCGCTGAGGTGCGAACTACTTCCCCATGTGCCGTCGGGGAAGGCATAAGTGAGCGTATCGCCATGCAGATTTGAGGATAAATCAATGACGTCGGCAGCGCGGCGACGACGTCGGATCCTGTGTAATTTACAGGCTTACCCGTATATTCGTTCCACATGGGGAGCGGAACTTGCACCAGTTTTGCCCAGAATTTTATCGGCAAAATTGGTCAACAATGGGCTGTCTCTGCGAGCGTAATTTTCGCGTAATTTGCAGTCTTTGTTCAGATGAAAATCCAATCGGAATTTGTCGGCTACGGTTGAAGAGCAACGATATTGCTATCAGACGAGCACGTCATAACCCTATTTCTATCATCATGTTTGTGCGGTCAGTGTCTGCGTTTTTATCGTTTCGTATTTGCCATTACGCTCGGCGCTGATGGTGACATAACCCTTAATGGGCGACGCTAACTCAATACGGAGCGAGCGAAGATTGAAGTTTTTCTTCGCGGGGGTGATGTAAACCGTCGACGATTCTTCCGTAAAGCCCGATGTTGTAGCCTGTGAACCATCGAAAAGAGCGCCTACTCGCTCGACGTTTGTGGCGTAAACATGATCAATTCCTGTCGTAATGCGCGCATCATCGCTTATGTTTGAACGCCAAAAGCTTGACATTCTGTAGCCAATTCGATGGACGCGGAAGGTAATAGTCTGCATTTTGCTACCCTTTACAGCAGCTCGCTGCGATGCTAAGTAGCGCATCGACTGGTGAGGGCTTATTCCATGGTCCGCCCGCTTGGCTCCAACCGGGAGCGTTAAACGAGCCAACCTCAATGCCTTCCTGCGTAGCTGTCTTCGCTGGCTGCGTGCATAATATCGTACCATTCGGGCGATTGAATCTTGACATTTCCACGCGGAGCTCGTCTTTTCCTACGCCTTGGTTGCCAATAAAGGCGCGGTTGATGCCCGCTTTCTTCATGGATTTAAGGTCGTTGATGACGCCTTCGCGGCTGATATTGCCGAAATCAATACCAATAACATGAGGTTGTAACGTCGTTAGGGGCGGCAAAGGTGCGCCTTTCATTTGCTGATAGTTGTCGCCTTTCTTGCGCTTGTACACTCGTGGATACAAGAGAAAGGGCGATGAAACAGGCTATAATTTGTTTCGATAAAAGGTACAGAAGATAAAGAGTTTACAGAATTTTGATAATGCTTTTCAGCTTTTTACTTCTCCGTGAAAAAGAGCTGAATACAATGAGTTTTCGGAACTTTAACCTGAAGATTCAGTCTTTGTTTTTATTGCGAAAAAGCTACTGAAGATAAACGTATTACATAACTTTGCACGTGTGTGTTTTTGCCGTTTTGCGTTACCTTAACGATAGAAGGCTGACGCGAATAGGCAATAAGCACGGCGTTTTTCCAGCGTTAAGGTTTACGTTTTTGTGGCTAATCAGCTCGCCGCCATGACTGAAAACGTCGACCGTTGCCTTGCCTTCGGTACGCCGATTGTATGCTTAACTGCAGCTTTCCGTCGCGATTTTGGCATACCGTAATGGCGTTTTTCGTCAGTAGTTGTGGTCATGAATGCCAGTGGCTTGCGTGTGAATAACCGAACCCTTATAACGATAATTGAAACGTCCGTTGGGCGCAACGTCGCCGTCAGTATAGAAGTCGAGTAAGTCGGGAACGGCAGGAGTATTGTCAGCCCACTTAAAATCGATGTCACATTCCTTGCCATTTCCCATTCCCAAAAGGCTGCGTTTAATGGCAAAATACATCTATTTCCGTTGATAAATGGTACTATTTCGCTAATATTTTTCCCACGTGTACGCGTTGCCAGAATGGCGGAAAAGCGAATATTTATGAGGTGTTTTTATCAATCGATACCATAAAATCGTAACCCTCCCAACCCGTATTATAGCACGTGTCTGTGTTGAGATAAAGCATCATCCATTGTTTGGCGAACTTGCCAAATGGCGTAATGTTGTTGCAGGTTTGGGCATAAAGTAGATGTTTTTCTGCATCTTTCGTTACCTTTTGCAAGCTCAAAATCGATTTACGGCCTGTTTTGTTTTTTAGTGGTGTGTGGCCTGCTATAATTGGTATAATCGCGATGTCAAAAATATCAGCCCTTATCGTCGCGAAATTCGGGTGCTACTGTTGTCCATTGCTCCATGTTACCATCTAAAGTAATGGTTTTTCGTTTTGAAGGAAACTGGAATTTGCCTCACACCCTTGTAGCGACGAATATGATTTACCGTTTGCATAAGGTAGTTATCGCGCAGTATTGGGTCGCTTGACGGCTCAATATCGCGGTTAAATTCAACGTTATGAGCATCGATAAATACCGATTCTGACGATATTCTCTTGCCGCCCGGACGCACATAATCACGATCATTCCGTCTCTTCCGTCGGCAATAAAGCGCACTAGCCTGCCACTCGATTAAACTGTGTAATCGCTGACGTGTTGCGCGTTCATGGTGTCGCGCGCCCTTCCATTGCTCATTGTAATATAAGCCTTGTCCTGTTACGGCTGTGGTGCCATTGGGTAATAATGCAGGGCTGTTTGCCGTCGTGATAACTCTTACCAATCTTTGAGTGTGCGTGCTGAGCGGTGCTCACTGATATCTGTTCGCGGTTCAGACGACTGCCACTCCAGCCCGGCATTTGAGGGTAAAACTCAAGCCATGACCATTCATTCGGCTTGTCTCCATTCAGCCATGCCCACGAGTTTCGCCAAGTAAACCTATTTAATATGGTAGCATTGGTTATCTCATTCTTATTACCAAGCATCAGCGGTTTGCCCTGAAAGTTGTACCAATACTTATCAAACTGCGGTTTAGAAAGAAGTTATCGTACAGATTTTTGGACAGTACTCTGGGTCGAAGAGTGCACCATGAAAGCAGAGTTTTGGCACTTTCATACCCAAGTTTTGTCGGCGATCGATTTCCTGCATCACCTTTTTCACCTCGTCAACATGAGATAAATGCGTTGGTGACATCGAAGAAAAAGGAAATCAATTCCCTGCATCACAGATCATCTGCATATGCTTTTCAAGCCATAGGGATCGCCAGCTTGTAATAGTCTAACACTGGACGGCCCCACCAATGCATCTCATGAAACGGTCCCCATTGCGGGTTTCGAGGTTCTCTTTCAAAAAGTTCCGTAACGTCATATACCTTACCTGTGTTGGCGACAAGGTGGCTACCGTGCCATAAATAGTAAAAAGCCCCTACGGTATGCCCATGTGCATTAGGGTTTGTCGGCTTTTGATTTGGGGTGTATCTGAGCTGTAAATCTCGCGGCCTAAACCGTCAACAGCCACCCACGTATCAGCGTAGGTGTCCCAATTATCGGCCATAGTGCGAGTAGAATATAAAGATAAAAGTGTCGCGAATATGATGATAGCACGCGACTTCAACGTTATTTTTCGTAGACATTTTTATTTAGGTTCTTAAGGTTTTTAACGATGTTGGGTCTTGTAAGCGCAAAAGATAATTAAATCTGCTTTGCTGGCACAATGAAAACTGCTTAAATTGTTTAGATATTTGCTTAAAACCGATATTTCACGTGCGTAACAACGTTTTTAGTCTTGATAATAAACACTTTATGCTCGAAGCGCGCGATAGCATAAAAATATGCGTGTAGCGATAGATAGAAACGCCATAAAGTATGATTTTTTGTTTTTAATCGTTTATATATAGCTTCTTCATGTAAAAAGCCTTATCTTTGCAACATATTTATGCGTCATAAAGAAGAGAGTATCGTAGTAAAAGAATGCACGTTGCGTTTGGCCGTAGAAGATAATCCGCGTGCGCTGTTGATACAGCCCGTAGATGGCCACGACGCTGAGGAATTACCCAATTTAATAGGTTGGGCAGAAGCGCATACGCAGCTTCCTTTTGTGCATGATGGCCGTGCCTGCACGCCGCTGGAACGACGAACTTACGCCATGGTCAGCGCCCCTGTCTTTGGTAAGACACCCTTCGGAGCGGGTGCTCAAGCTACCCTTAACCTGATAACACACGACGTTGTGCCTGCCGTGTGCCGTCAATTCACATTTAAATGCCGACCTGCCTGTGATTATAGGGGGATACTCTTTAGCTGGATTGTTTGCGCTTTGGGCTGCATATAACGCTCCCTTTGCTGCTGCAGTGGCGGCGTCTCCTTCCGTATGGTACGAGCGATGGCTTGAATATTCGGCCAATCATAACCCCTTACCCCCTGTGGTTTTACCTTGAGTTTGGGCGACCGCGAAAGCCACAGCCGAACGGCTGTTATGACCACCGTTGACCGCTGTATGCCGCCAACAATACGAACTACTACAAGCGCAAAAGGCGCTACCGTTACATTCGAAAGCACCGTTGGAAACCACTTTCAAGATAACGGTATTCGCACGGCACGAGGGTTTGTTTACGCTCTCGAGCAAATTTGATGAACAAGCAATCAACATTACATTATATATTTATTTAAAAAATCAAGTAACATGAAACGTTTTAAAATTTTTCTATTCTGCTCTGCGGGAATTGCAGCTTTCGCCTTCACGTCATGTCTGAACGACGATAACGATAAAGGAAGCTTAACTAAGGAGCAAAAGCAACAAAGCTTATGCGCAAATGAATAGTAATTATACCAGCAACGTGGTTTATTATAGCAAGCTTGCTGGCGTAGCACGGCACCAGAAACAAGCTTGACACGCTGCCTTCTATCATGAGGTTCCTCAACGACTCAACCATGTGCTTTGAAATACCTTCAAAGGCACTTGTCTCTTTGATGACTGATACCAATCTTGCCAACGCAATCGTTGCACAATATCCTAGGGGTAAGCTTCACAGCTGCTATCGGTATCTACAATGTAACACCTCCTGCTTTCTACATCAATCCGCAGCCCACACAGTTTAATGTGACCAATGCCGACGGCTCACAAACGGCACTCGCGTTATCTTGGCTAACAATTTTATAAACTCGTTTGGTGCATACAATGTTGAGAAACGCACATTGGGTGTAAACTTTGTTATTGCGGGAGCTTATCGCGACAATCAGCTCGATAGCAACTTGTTAAAGCAGGGTATTCCTGTTTTGGTATTGGGTAAGCGCACTAAAAATAAAGCTCTGCACCTTGTAGGGTGTAGAGCTAAACAAGGTGTTAGGCCGTGATAACCATACGTTAGAAGGTTAATGTTTACACGGCATATCATCAAAACACGAACAGCGGAGCTTCAGTTTGAGGCTTGTTTTCAGAACGAGAACGAGCGTGCAAGCTGAAGCTCCGCTATTTTTATAGCTTTAATAATTCGACAAAAGGCTTTAAACTAAGCGCTTTTTCGTTGTTACATTTTGTGACATGGGTGGTTGTCGTCATGGCCGCCAAACGCGCTGATGACGGCCGACGTATGATGTGTACCACGACCGTCATACACGTTGTACGACGGCCGCCGAACAACCACCTTTATGGCGCTTTTGGGTTTTATTCCTTCGGTCTTTTAGTCTTTGTCTTTGCGCTTTTTAATTCCACCCTTTTCAGCTTTCTCGATTTTAGCCTTTTGCGTTTTTGTGTTGTTTTTCGACCTTAGAGATAAGTTTTTCTCCCTTTTTAATCTGTCTTTCACGCTTTTATATCAGACCTTTCAATGTTTTTAGTTTGCTGGTACACTATAACAAGGCGTGTAGGAGGGCAGGAAGACAATTTTATTTCACAAAAATTTCCGTTCAAATCAACCTTTTCGTTCAAAGGGGTTAAAAGCGTATCAACCCATATTGCAAACACCTTCCTACTTACTCCACCCTCAGAATAAGGCACGCCGTAAGGCTTTAAACACTGGCGCTGGTTGTAGCGAGGTGCTGACGGGCAGGCATTCAGCGAGTCTTCATCATGTTGTCGAATAGTTTTTGCATTGTTTTTGCATCGGGTATATTAGGCCAAAGCGTGGGCAAAGGGCAGCTATAGAAAGACAGAAGACGCACTACATCGTCGGTCTGTACAACGCTATCGATGTCGAGCCACGTCTCGTTGCTCCAGTCGTGATGACGTCCACGCCCCTGCAAAATGCCAGTAGCGCCCAGTGCGTTGCAGCACGGGGAAGAGCGCATCATCGCGTTTTACATCAAGGTAAGGCAGCAAATAGTTGCCCGTTTTCAGCAGTTGGCGTTGTACATCGCGCACGCAGGCGGCAGGGTAGGGCGCTTTTTGCTTTACGGCCATGCCTGCCAGCGTTCCTGCAACCTGACCTATTTGCATCACCACAGGGCTGCAAACGTGAAGTTCCGTTCACCAGATTCGTAACCGAAAGTCGGCCTTTTCGGCCAATATCAAACGGTCGTCGTTACGGGAAGAACACGCCTAACGGCATTCCCCACGAGGTATTGACGGAAGGGTAAGGTCGGGGACGGCAGCTCAGTGTGGTGTTGGTCAACAGGATAATCGCCTACAAGCACAGCCGTACGATAGAGGGGTTGGTTTGTTCGTACGGACTGATGATGTCGTTCCAGCGTAAAAGCACACGGCCAGCGAAAGCGACGACCCTCGCGATAGTAAGGAAAGAAAGGCATTCCGTCGGCAGTAGGGTACTCGTTGGCAAGGCCAAGATTGTGCATTCCCAGCTCATTCTGCATGAAATATAAAAAGCGGAGCGACTTGGCTCTGGCCTTTTTCTCGGCACTATCACGCTGTGCAGGCGTGTAGTTGACGTCGTTAAGGTAATAGTCGTTGCCCCACATGGGCCAGTTAATCATGTATTTTCCGTTGGGCAATCGGCCGTAACTCATCATCATTTCGGCTGTCCACGGTTTTGTTTTTAGGTTGCTATCGTTGAGGCTGTTGATGCAACAGTTTCGAAATTCGCGCGCATCGTAACCTTCAGGACGCGCTATGGTTTGTGGTTTATCGTACTGTTTGAGAATCATTACATACGTCATGTCCTGTACAATAGGACGTGCTTGCGCAGGCGCCCAAGGCTCACCCGTATCGGTTCGTGCATCAAGGCCAACGTGGTAAGGCAATCCTGCGGCATGGGCTACATCGCCCATTTCGGTAGCATCAATCAGATAGTCGGCGGTTGCGGGGCTCTTCTTCTGCTTTTCGTGTACGAGCGTAAGCTGCCACCCGCGTGACGTGCGGTGCAGGTTTTTCCATGTAGTTTGCGGTTGGTAGGTGAGTGTTGGGTCTCGTTCGAAACCCAGCGTTGGAAAATCTGATTACCTACTGAAGGCTCAAACTGTATCATGCTCACCCAGCCCGTTTGCAGAGCCTCCATAGAACCGTAGTGGCGTGCAAGCTCGGCCTGAAAATCGCCCCACATACCGCTTGGCGGCCTGTAGCAACCGTCGGTAGCGCTTACACCCCGCCGCCGTTAGCATAGCCACCGAGCCACGGTGTGTGGTCAATGAGAAGGGTTTTTGCGCCTAAACGCGCGCTCTGTGCACGGCAGCGCGATACACCGCTTGTGCCGCCACCCACCACCACAACCTGATAGTGACGGGCCGAGGTTACAAGACTAAGAAAGGAAATGGTCAATGACGTGTTTCATGTTATGTTTATTGATTGTGTTTTCAGTTTTTCGTGCCCTATATTATAATAGGTGTACCACGAGCACACATCCGTTTTGGTAGGCTGGGCAAAGGTACGAAAACAAATACTCAATGGCCAAATACGCCCTTACTATGAAAGATAGTCTGTCGCAACTAAAACGTTCTTTCGAAGTACTATTCAACTGCTAATTCAAGTGTGTAAACAAATGGTGATTCGGGGCTGCAAAAAGTATAAAGCTTTGAAAAAGCTTCAGTATGTTTGAAGTCGGATAAAGCCGCTAAATTATTTTTAATTTCAACTGAAAATTTTAGAATTAGACGACAGAATGAGAATCTCTCTCGTAGCAAAGAGAGTTCAAAGGAATAGTTTTTGCCAGCTTCTGTGTGCTTTTAATGGCAGGTTGTGGTGGCGAAAAGGTGAAACGCCGCTCCCGCTACACCCAGAGCCTGGAGGAATTGGCTCTTGCAGTAAAGCCCGTAGTTGCAGAAACTCCTGTGTCCTGCAGAGGATCCCGTGCTGTCTGCGGTGGCTACGTACCTGAGATCTTGGCTGGCCTAAGAAATGTAAATGTAGCCCGATGACTTCTGACAAGCGTGCTTTTACTCAGTGTATGCTCAATAAGCTGCAAGAGCCGCGAGATGAACGCCATGCTTCTTCCAGGTTCGACGGAGTGCGAACGTGTTCTGAGATCACAATACAGACGCGGAGACGCTATCGCGCACCCAGAAGGCCGAGACCATCGTATTACGATGTGCTGCCGTTGGATGATTGATGGGTGCCATAACCGTGAGCATTGCATTCCACGCTTGGATAAACCCTGCCGCACTGCACGAAAGCGAAGTACGGCGCTGCAACGGTGTCATCAGCATGATGCCTGCAGCTGGTGAAGAGATATAATAAATTGTCTCATCTATAACCCTGCTACTTCCTGGAAACTCGTGGGCGTAAACACGCGCCAGTATAGAAAGTTGTTGCAGAAATATGGCGTTGACGGCATTCAGCTCTGATAGACTATTTTATCCGTCGTTATCGGGTGGTGCGGTGCGATGAATGACGATGCACGTTGAACTACACCGTATGGTTTCCGAAATTCACCGACTAAGGTGTTTCCGACGTGCTGTGGTCGAAGCTCAATGTGTAACGAAAGTACAACGTACTATTCGCGAGGTTCAGTCACATGTGTGCAGTGTTCTCTATTTCACAGGGTAACCTTGAAAACGATCGACCAGATGTGTCTGCACGTTCCATTGCTGGGCTCACGCAAAGAGGTTGGGTTGATGTAATCGTCCACAGCTGCACTGGTCAACAAAAGAGATGGTTTCACACTGCGCTCGCCTCTCCACACGAGTTTTGACTTACAGAGTGTGCGACAGGAATAAGTCTCTGTTGCTGACAGGTTCGCCATGGTGTTTATCGTTTCCGATAGAGAGTCAGAGACTCACGACGAGACCGACGACGAACTGACGCAGAGCAGTATTTGACCTGCAGCGCCGAAAGGTTCACTTTGCGCTTATAGCTGTCTCAAAAAGGTGGCAGGAAGCTCGCTTCTCATCGTGCTCAAAAGCCTGCTTGACAATCCTAGAAAATATAAATAAACAGGTGATTGCAGAAGCAGTTTGAAAAAGCCTGCGCTTTTGCCTTATCTTTAGGTCTGCTTCAGAGGTTAAACCTACTACGCCTAAGAACGTAACGGTAGCTGTCCGCCCTGAAGTGGGACGCGCTGTAGCCGATTGTTGACTCTGCTTGTTTATCGCGCATAATGGCGACAAAAAGAGCTGTAACCTTGCTGGCTATTGTACGGGCAAATAGCTGCCGAATTGACGTGACAAATGGCAGGATTCTTTGTCGCAGCCGTGAGAAAAAGCGGCAATGCTGAAAGGTGAAGTTTTCGGCAATAGTCGAGAAAAATAAGAAAGCATAAAGGGAAGAAAAGTTGAAAGGAGTGGGAGAGAGGTAGTGGGTGTTTTTCTACGAGCTTTCGTAAGAAACCACGTTTTCTCCCGCCCTTCCAGTTTCGAGACATTCCACCATGCTTTGCCTGCCTAAACCTTTGTTGTTGATTTTAAACCTATCCACCTGTTTCAGATTTTATTTGAATTCACCTAATAATAACAATCACGTATGAGAGCACTTTCTACTTTCAATGGCATTGTGCCCTACCCATAGCCGGTATCGGCGCAAAGTGCTGAAGTGTTAAGTCAGTCGAAGGTGCCAATCCACTGAGAGTTTTGATAATGCGAGTTTGCCACCAATCAGTGCTGCTGCGATTACATTCTTCTCACAGCGTCAACTCGCCGAGGGCTAAAGAGTGGTTAGCCACGCGCGAAACTACCACTCTTACAGAAGCTGAAGGCGCTGGCTGCGGTGCTGCAGTGGCTGCTGTTCTGGTAAAACCGTTGTCTTTCGTGAGACATCGTTCACTCCTCCAGCGCCTAAGATGGCACAGCTAAGAGGCGTTTCGCTCGAAACGGGTGCCGAGCTTGAGGCTTGCTCCCGCTCAGCGCCATGTTGCAAGGCTATCGTTTGCGAGGGCAATACTGCGGCGATAGTTAGTCGAAACGAGATACGAGGGCGCGTTCGCTTTCTGGCGGCGCAAAAATCGTTGCTACTCCTCCTGCTTTGTCGCTCACTCAGAGACCGCTGGATGCAGCACCACGCAATGGTCGCACTACACAATTGGCACCAAACGTGCAGAATGTGCGCTATGTTGGCCTTCGTTACTCCTGCCTGATGGTACAAGAAAGGTTCTTTACTATCGCTGGCGTGATTGCAGGTTTAGCTTTGTTTTGCGATCCTCAGTGGCAACAATGTAAAGGCGCTTCGGCCAGCTAAGAGCTGCAAAATGGGTACGATAATACCACCGTTATAGAGGTATGGCGAACGACCCAAGACTGATGGCGAACGCATGTTATCAGCTGCTTCCATCATTGCGAAGAGATGCTTTCTGGCTCAAGGCAGAAGCTCACAAGCGACGATATTATCGCTCAATACCCACAGGTGAAATGCGCTCTTCTAAGAGGATTGTCTTTGAGAGCGCTCAGCGGGTGAAACACATGATCAACCTACAATAGTATCGCTACTGAAAAAGTTATTTTTACTTGGTTTAGTAGCTTGTGTTCTGTCTGAAACAATAGTTTGCGCAAACGGTGTCGAAACCAGCAGACCAATTGCGCTTTACCTCAGCGGACATGGCGGATGGGGACCGCGACCGCCCGGCGGCAACTATTCCATATCCTGCTTTGGCTAACGGTATGCGCAGATTCATGCGAGCTTTTGCAGAGCTCAAGGCTTCCAGCCTTTGGAAGAGATAGCAGAGAGCCTCACGCATACGCTTATTCGTATGGGTGTGAGGCTGAAAATATCACCTATTCAAGCAATACGTAACAT
>BNJT01002520.1_pt1 | contig 186199 bp, 209 predicted proteins | sample 8540491 | NCBI WGS metagenome assembly BNJT01 (sample SAMD00202455, study PRJDB9452) | human saliva metagenome | host: Homo sapiens
TCTGTTATTTTTATTTCGTTTTTAAGCTATAATATAATAGAGATAATTTATAGAAAAAAAGGTGATTATATGGTTAAATTTTTTTACATACTGCAGATTGGCATATTGGAAGAAAATTACAAGGGAAAGATTTATTAGAAGATCAACAATATGTAATGAATAATTTGATTAGTAAAATTGATGAGACTAAACCTGACTTTTTAATAATTGCAGGTGATTTATATGATAGAAGTGTTCCTAGTAAAGAGGCTACAACACTTTTACAGGAACTCTTAGTAAAAATTAACATAGAATGCAATATACCAATTTTTGCAATTAGTGGTAATCATGATAGCAGAGAAAGATTAGCTATAGGAGAAGCTTGGTTTAGCAAACATAAATTCTATCTTCACACAAGATTAAATCAAGCATTTGATAAGATTACTATTGAAGATACGGATATATATTTATTACCATATTTTGAACCTTTTGAAGCAAGAGAACATTTTGAGGATGCTACACTTACAACTCATAATTCTGCGACAAAAAGAGTAATTGATGAAATTTATAAAAATATAGACATGAGTAAAACTAATATTTTAGTAGCTCATACTTTTGTATCTGGAGGGCTAGAAACTGATTCTGAAAGAGAAATTTCTGTAGGAACTGTTGAAAATGTAGCAGTTGAAATTTTTGAAAAATTTGATTATGTAGCTCTAGGTCATCTTCATAATCCGAATGCTATAAAAGAAGAACGTATAAAATATAGCGGTAGTCCAATGGCTTATTCATTCTCTGAAGCAACACAGACAAAAGGTATGAGGTTAGTAGAATTAACAAAAGAAATTTTTACTGAAGAGTTTATTTCCTTGGAACAAAAACGTAAATTACATAATATTAGTACAACATATGAAGAGGTATTTACAAAAGTATTTCAACAAAATTTTGATTGTAAAAATGATTATTTCAATATGGAATTAAGTGGCATGGAAGGCGTGACAGATCCTTTACCACGAATTAAAGAGTATTATCCAAATACTTTGATACTTAAACAAAAAAGAAATAATAATAGTGATAGTGAAATTAAATTTGATAAAGAAATGTTAACTAAAAGTCCACTAGAATTGATAGAAGGATTTTATAATGAACAGACAGGAAGCGAGTTAACGGTAGGGCAAAAACGAGTGCTAGTAAATATTATAGACAAGGTGAATCAAGATGAAACCAATTAGATTAGAATTAAAAGAATTTGGTCCATATAAAGATGAAATAATAGAATGGGATAGAATAATAAATGAACCTATATTTTTAATAACAGGAAAAACAGGTTCGGGGAAATCTACACTTTTTGATGCTATTGCTTATGCATTATACAATAAGACAACAGGAGGTAAAGATATATCTTCTTTAAGGACGAAAACCGCTAGCGATAAAGATAAAACACAGGTGAACTTTGACTTTGAATTAAGCGGAAAGAGATACAGAATTGAAAGAACTTTGGCTTATCTGAAGACTGGTAATAAAAATTTAACTTCTGGAAAAGTTGCTTTAATGAAATATAATGATGAAGGATTAGAAGTTATTGCAACAAAAGAGCAAGAAGTTAAAGAAAAAGTAGAAGAGTTAATAGGTTTAGATGATAAACAATTTTGTCAAATTATCATATTACCTCAAGGTAAGTTTAAAGAATTTCTATTATCAAAAATCAAGTGAGAAGAAAGAAACTTTAAGATCGTTATTTAATACTTATTTTTTTATCAAAAAAATTTGTGAGATCAATTACAAGAACAAGCCAAAAAAATTAGATAGTAATAACAAACAAAAAGAAAAAGAATTAATTACAAGATTTGAACAGTTTGATATAGAGGAGAACTAACAAAGTTTGAGTTTTTTTAAAAAGATGAGAATTTTTAAAGAAATTAATGAAATAATTTTTATCTCAAGAAAACGAGATAGAAACAGAAAAAGAATTAGCTAAATTAGAAAAAAAATCTTATAAAATCAAAAAAAGAATTTTTATAGAATTAAGTAAACTGAACGATAAATTTTTTTAAATCTTGAAGATAATAAGATGAAAATTGATGAATTAAATAAAAAAAGACGATTACTTCAATAAACTAAAAAGCGGAGATAGAAAAAGTTAGCTGAGTTGCAAAAAAAGTAAAGATAAAAATAACAGAATATGTAAGTTTATTAGATAAACAACTTCAATTAACGAAACAGGGAAAAATCTCTGCTAGATGAAAAAGAGCAATATAAGAAAGATTTAGCTGCGAATATTGAGCTAGAAACTAAACTTACTTCAATGAAAGACAAAAATTGAATCACTTAGAAAAGAAACAACAGATTTAAAAATTCTTTTTATAACAATATTGATGAACTGATAGTGGCTAAAAAGTGATATAAATATATTTACTAATAAACTTGAAGAACTAAATCTAAAAAAAGAATCAATAAAAAGAAATAGAAGATAGTTTAAAAAAATTGAAAAAGAAAACTATTTTTGAATCGAATGAAGAAAAAGAATATTCTCGATGGTAGTATAGGAAAGTTAAAATTAGAGATTTTTGAAGAAAAGAACAAGAAGTAGAAAAAAACTAAAAGAGTTTGAAAAAAATCATCAGAATTAAATGATAAAAAAAGCTTAATTTTGAAGCTTCAAAAAAAACATTTAGAAGAGTTGCAGGTAGCTAAAGAAGAGATTGAAAAAGATGTATTATTACTGAAAAGTAATAAAGAACAAGAAGTATTAAATAGTTTTTTTAGTGAAGTTGCATGAGGGTGACGATTGCCCACTTTTGTAAACAAAAAAATTGATCATCTACCGGAAGTTCCAACATTATTAGAAGTAGATGATAATATAGAAAAAAATCACTGCAAGATGTTACTGAAAAAGTTATAAAATTAGAAACCCTTTTTACAAAAAGACGAACAAGATATTCAAAATTTAACTACAGAAATAAAAAGATTTAGAAGATTCTATTAATTTTAAAAGCAGTAGAGCAATTATCTGAATTAGAAGATGAATTAAAACATGAAACTACTAATTTAACAGAAGTAGCAGAAGGATTAAAAAAACATCGGAAGTTAAAATGAAAAAAACTTTGAAAAAGAGATAGAAAAATCTGTCAATTTTATTAAAAGACGAGGATCAGTTAAAAACAAAAAAACAATTGGAAGCTAAAAAAATAAAAATTGATCAATTTGAAAATAATGTAAATATTGAGTTAGAAGACTTTAAAGATTATTATGAAAATAAAAATAGTTCAAATTAGTGAATTTGATAATAATTATAATAAATTTCAGGAAAATAATAACGAGTTGCAAATCAGGAAAATAAAAAAATAGAAACTGAGCAGAAGAATAATGCAGATAATTTATTAGAAGTTACAAAAAGGGATTGAATTTATAATATCAAATTTTATGAATTCTAAACTTAGTAAATACTATAGTTCTTTAGAACAAGCTAAAGAAAATATTGCAGAATTAGAAAAAAATTAGAACAATATCAAACTCAAATTGATGAATTTGAAGATACTAAGAAGATATTACTAAGTTCTTTAAAAACAACTTGAAGAAGAATTAATGAACGCAGTAAAACCTGATTTAGAAGAAGAACACGAGAAATTGCAAAATATAGAAGATGAGGTTTCTAATTTTATAGAAAAAATGGCAATTCTTACAACGAGATTATCTAATAATAAAAAAATTATACGAAAAAAATTCATAGTGAGTATGTTAAATTATTAGAAACGTCTAAAGACGCACGAGAAATAATGGCTTTAAGTGATGTTGTTAGTGGAAAAACAGAGAATAGAAAATCTCTAGAAACGTATGTTCAAGGATATTATTTAGACTTGATACTTGTTGCTGGAACGAAAAGATTGCTACAAATGACAAATGATCGTTATAGATTTATTAGACGTGAAGAAAAATCTAAAGGTGGAGGGCTGCAAGGTCTAGAAATAGAGATACATGACATTTATCTAAATAGTACACGTATTATAAGTTCTCTGTCTGGAGGAGAATTATTCTTAGCTTCGTTAGCATTGGCACTAGGTTTAGCAGAAGTAATACAAAATGAGAGTGGTGGAATCTCTCTAGAGACTATTTTTATTGATGAAGGGTTTGGTTCATTGGATGCTGAAACTTTAGATATTGCATTAACAACATTAATAGATCTTCAGTCTTATGGAAGAAATATAGGTATAATATCTCATGTTAGTGAACTTAAAGAACGAATTAGACCGAAAATTGAGGTGTACACTAAAAATAATTATGCAAAAGTCAAAATGACTGAAATATAAGTTGAAATAATATAAGAAAGGAGAAACGATGAATTTAGAATTATTAGTAGGACCAAGTGGTGTTGGAAAAACTAACTATATATTAGAGGATATAGATTTAAATAGAAAAGACAATAAAATAATAGTATTGACTCCGGAACAGAACAGTTTTAATTTCGAAAAAAATCTTATGTGATAAATTCGGTGGAACGTTTAATATTGATGTTATGAATTTCTCAAGTTTAACTAGAAGATTAGCTAAACAACTCGGAATCGACAATCTTAAGAGATTGGGTGACAATATTAAACCATTTTATTTCTATAGAGCTGCAAAAAAACTTAGATAATAGTGAGAATTTTTTTAGTGAAAAAGAATTCTACAAGATGTGAGTTTCATAGAAGTTGTAGAAGAAATTATAAATGAGTTAAAGGAATATACTGTAAGTATAAATACTTTAGAAGAGTATTTAGAAAAAAATACTCTTCTAGAAAAAGAGTCATCGTGAAAAACTAGAGGCAATTTTTAGAAATATATGTAGAATACACAAGGTTATTAAAAGAACAAAGTACATTTGATAAAGTAGATTATATAACTGAATTGTTACTATATTTAGAATATGTTGACTTAAGTGATTATGTATTTTTATGTAGATGCTTATTATAACTTTACAGCTCAAGAGTATAATTATATAGAGAAATTAGCTAAGAAATCTAAAAAAATTAATAATAACTGTAATTAGTGATGCGAATAGATATTTTTAACTTCGACCTTTCGCAGTTGATTCAAGGCTATGAATTAGAAAAAGATGAAATATAATAGTTTTTTTATCTTTCAGATTTATTTAGTAAAGAGAAATATAAACTAGATATATTCAGAAAGTCTCATGAAATTATTGCCAGTATGAATGAAATCGTGAAAAAAACAACAAAAGATGTTAATTTTTTTCATTAGTAGCCTTTATCAAAAAAATAAAGATGTCAGTGTATTAAAATTTGATATAAAGGATAGTATAGTAGAGAATTATAGTATATTAGAAAATAAAAATGAACGATTCACGGGGATTTCTAATAGTATTCTTGCTGAGAAATATTATAAAAATTTTTACTGCACAATATGAAACTGATGACAGTGTTGAAATTATTTGTGCTAAGAATAAAGAATTAGAAGTTAAACAAGTAGCGCGTGAAATAGTAAAATTAAAAAGAAGAAAAAAAGTGTTGATCATAATGATATAGCAATTCTTTATCGTGATAATACATATGAAAACTATATAAATATATTTAAAGATTATAATCTAGAGGTCCATTTAGATAAAAAAATATTGAGACAAATAACCATCGTTTAGTTAAATTTATTCAGGAAGTACTAAGTTTCAATGATGGCAATTTTAAAAACTAAATTACTAAATTTATTAAAAAAACTAGGTTAACAAACTTTGAGAATATTTATCGTCAAAAAGTAATTTCTTATATACTATTAGATGATACAAGCGTTAATGAAAAACAATTGGAAAAAGTTAATAACAGAATTAGACGTGGATACGATCAAAGAAAGAATTTCTAAGAGTAACCTAATTATATCATCAACTACTAAGTTTAGTTATAATGAATTATTAGACAAGGTTAAAGTTATTTCTGTAGATGATGTTGAAAATATACTAAATGAGAAATTGGTAAATTCTTCTAATGATATTTTTAAAAGATTATTTTGTTGAAAAAACAATTAAATATTCAACAGAGCAACTACGAATTTGTAAAGAGGTACTATTAGAACTCTCTGCTAAGGTTTCTGAAGTATCTATGAAAGATAACCTACAAGTTAAACGTTATGTGAAAAAACTAGTTGATGTATTTGATTATTGTAAAATCAGAATGTATCTCGATAAAGAAGATGGAGATTATGATGATATAGAAGAGTTGAAAGTCGATAGTATTGATAGACAAGTTTATAAAAAAAGTTTTTGGAATATATAAATGACATAAATGAGAATTTTGGTAATGATAAGTTTGAATATCAAAAATTTGTAACACTTTTTAATGCTGGATTAACTACTATCAAGTATCGTTCAATACCAGAAATAAATAATTCTATAATTATGTCTACAATGGATTTAGCTAAGGTGGAAAAATAAAAAAAGTTGTTTTTTTGTTATTGGATTTAACAAAGATGTATTACCAGTATCGAAGAGTACAGGATTAATAGACGATAAAGATAAGGAAGAACTAACTTTAAGGGATATCTTCTTATCTCCAACTAAAGAAGCGGCTCTTATTGATGAAGAATTTGTAGCTTATGTGGCTTTAACTCGTGCTAAAGAGAAAACATTTATATGTTATAGTTTATTGGATAAAAGTTTTTAAAAGAAAAACTTTGCTTCTCCATATTTGAGTACAGTAAAATCATTGTTTCCACAATTAGAAGAAAAAAACAAACTTCAAAAAAATATTAGAATTTTTCTATTTCAGATTATAGTTACTACTTAGAAAAATTTTTTTCAGAAATTGTTTCGGAGAAAGAATTTAACTACTTGTTTTTCAAAAAGTCTATCGAAGATTTATGGAAGTAAAAGATAATAAGACTAAAGAAGTAGAAGTGTTAGTAGAGTTAATGATTAAGTTTTTTAGAAAATTATCAAATGTCTCTTCCTTCAGAAAAATTTTTGAAAGCTACGAAGTACTTGATGAGTTAAATGACAGAATATTCTTTTTCTAAGGATAATAGTATTAAAAATTATTTATCTAAAAATAATTAGAGATTACAAGTTTGAACTTAACGAGAAAACAATCGAAGAATTTTTAGAAGAAAAAAAAGAGACTTTCTCTAAGTTTAGTATATCTAAAATTTCTGATTTTGAGAGAAATCCATATCAGTTCTTTATTAAGCGAGTTCTTGGAATAGCAGAAGAAAGAGATATAGATATTGATAATCTTGTTTCAGGAAGATTTTTTTCCATGCGGTGATGGCTGATGAAAGAATTGTTAATTTTATTGCCGAATGCGGAAGTAAGATTGATATAGATATTCAAGAAGATGAAGATATTGCAAGGAGATTTAAAATAAAAGAAATTGTAAGAGATGTTGTTTATAATAGTGACAATAAAGATATATTAGAAACTCTAAAAATTAATAGAATTATTAAATACTTATAAATATCTATTAATTAATATGCTTCAAAGGTTAGAGATAGCTATAGCAATCGAGATAAAATATTTTTGCTTTTAACAAAATTTATGCCGACATTCTTAGAAAAAAATCATTTGTTTTTAGAGATAGAAGACAATATTATTACGTGTGAAAAATATTGAAACAGGTGAGATTAATAAGAAAGAGTTACTTCAACAATATAATATTCCACCTATTAGATTTGTCGGTGTAATAGATAGGGTTGATGTTCTTGATAAAAAAATATTTCTATAATTGACTATAAGAGTAGTCAGACAGACTTCACACTAGATAGTATAGAACTAGGATTTATTTCTCAAATTTTAACATACTCGTTAGCATGTGAATTGATGTTCAATAAAAAATCTGAGGATATTCTTGGAATTTTTTATAGAGAAATTGCCAAGTTAGGAAAGGATTTAAAAACATATAGGTTAAGAGGTTTAGCAAATAGTGATCTAATATTAAAAGAAGACTTTTTAGAAATTGCACCAGAAGTTATGTATGTTAGAACTACGAAGAAAGGCGCTATTCATGGAGCAGATGCACACAAAGCATATACTAGTCTAGAATTAGAAAGATTGGTTAATAAAAATCTTCACAATGTGATGTGTTTATTAGAGAAGATATTTTTCATTTGATTACTCACTAAAAAAACTATGAAGTTGATAATCAGTATCTTGTTGAAAAAAACAAACTTTATTTAAGTTTGCATCTAATAGCGATACAAGATTAGATTATAAAAAAATAAGGTTAGTCTTAAACCAAAAAGAATTAAAAGAAAAGTTGTTGAAAGAATAGATTTTTTTAATCGATTATTAGAATCTTTTAAAGAAAAAAATATTATATTAGAGATAATTCGATAAAATGTTTACTAAAAATACACGCATTAATTGGATTATCTCTATTTTTTTATTTTTTTATTAAATTTTAATAACATTTGATAAGTTTTATATTATAATAGTATAAGTGAAATAGTGGCTTCTTTTTCATATATGTTTTCGTAGAAGTAAGAGATTGTATTAGATAATAAATAATAATGATAAAGGCAAGGAATAAGATAAATATGAAATTAACTTTTTTTGAAAAAAAATTGGAACAGTATAGAAATAGTTCTAAAAAAAGTATATATTAATAACATATATCAGAATGAAAAATTTAACATATAAAAAAATTTAATAGAGTATTCGGATAAACTTGCGTTTTATCTAGAAGAAAAAAACTAGGAGAAGATAAAAATCCTATAGTAGTATATGGACATAAACATCCGTTTATGTTAGTATACTTTTTAGCGTGTGTGAAATCAGGAAGAGCATTCTGCCCAGTAGATATAAACACACCTAAAGACAGAGTGGAAGAAATAGTAGAAACAGTAGAATCAAAACTAGTACTTGTCACAGAAAAAATAGAACTGACTAGAGAAATGTTAGATGTAGAATCTGCTAAAGAAATACTATCAATTACTCAAGGTTCAATTTCAAAAGAATACTACGTAAAAGATGAAGATTTGTTCTATATTATATTTACATCAGGAAGTACAGGAAAGCCAAAAGGTGTGTGTATTACATATAATAACTTGAATAATTTCTTACATTGGTATACAGGATACTATGATGAAAAAGAAGAATTAGTATTTTTAGGACATCCACCATTCTCATTTGATCTATCGGTAATGTCATTGTGGCCAAGTATTTATTTAGGAGCATCTTTGGTACAAATAGATAAAAAACATCAAGAAAACTTCAAATTAATGTTTGAGGAATTGAATAAATCAAATGCTACAATATGGATTTCAACACCATCATTTATAGAAATGTGCTTTATAGATAAAAACTTCAATCAAAGTTTAATGCCAAAAGTAAAACAATTTGTATTTTGTGGAGAAAAACTATTTAGTACAACAGTAGAAAAAATCCATGAAAACTTTGAAAATGCTCAAGTTATAAATACATATGGACCAACAGAATCTACTGTAATGGTAACATGGGTAGAAATAACAAAAGAAGTGAATAAAAAATACTATGAGAACCTACCGGTTGGAGAAGTGAAATGGGGGACCAAAGTACATTTAGCTGATCCTGATAAAGAAGGTAAAGGTGAGATAGTAATTACAGGAAATACTGTCGCAAAAGGTTACTTCAAAAATGATACTATAACAAATGAAAAATTTGGTATAGGAGAAGTAGATGGGAAAAAAGAACGAAGTTATCTTACTGGCGACTTAGGATATTTCAAAGATGGTATGCTGTTTTGTGAAGGACGCATAGACTTCCAAGTAAAACTTCATGGGCATAGAATAGAACTTGAAGATATAGACAACAATCTACTAAAAAACAAAAAAATACGACAAGCTGCGACAGTTCCAAGTTATGAAGATGGAAAAGTTAAATCATTGACGTCATTTGTAGTATACAATGAAGAAATAGAAAAACGCTTCGAAGTAACTAAACAGATAAAACAAGTGCTTAAGAAATTAGTACCAGAATATATGATACCTAAGAAGATTGTCTTTTTAGATGAGATGCCGTTAAATAATAATGGAAAAAAATAGATAAGAAAAAGTTAAAGGAGTTAGTATAAGATGAGCTACTTTGAAGGAATAGAATTCTTCTTTTTCTTAGCTATAGCACTAATAATAGGGTTTATAATAAACTATTTAGGTAGAAAAATAGAGTATTACATCTTAGCGTTATCGATAATTTTTGCCGTAGTTATATATGGAAAAAAAGCACGATAATGTTAGCGTACCTAATAGGTTTTTATTCTATATGAATACATATTGGTATTAATAGCACAAAAAACAGAAAATAAAAAATCCTTAAAAATATTAGTGATACTATCAATATTACCACTAGTAATAAATAAAATATTTGCGGTAACACATTTTCATTTATTAGCTTTTATTGGAATATCATATATGTCATTTAAGACAATACAAATTATGATAGAAATATCAGATGGTTTAATAAAAGAAAAAATTAGTGCTGTAGAATATGTACAATTCCTATTATTCTTCCCAACAGTAAGCTCAGGTCCGATAGATAGAAGTAGAAGATTCATGAGTGATATAAAAGAAAAGATGCCAAGAGCTGAATACTTAGAACTAGCAGGAGAAGGAATATACAGATTAATATTGGGATTATTATACAAAGTAGTATTCTCAACACTGAGTTATCATTATCTAGTAGGTTTAACAAACCACGGTGCCTTTGTGTATTCGATAAAATACATGTATCTATATACACTTTATCTATTCTTCGACTTTGCAGGATACAGTTTAATGGCAGTAGGAAGTAGTAATATCTTAGGGATAAAAACACCTATGAACTTCAATAAACCATTTTTAAGTATAGACATAAAAGACTTCTGGAATAGATGGCACATAACACTATCAACATGGTTAAGAGACTTTGTATTCTCAAGAGTCTTTATGGAAGCAACAAAGAAGAAAAGATTTAAGAAGAGACTAAATACAGCGATGTATGCTTACATGGTGAATATGGTGCTTATGGGATTCTGGCATGGTCTAACTATAAGTTATATAGTATATGGATTCTACCACGGTTTATTAATGGCAGGATTTGAATATTACCAAAAGAAAAGTAAATTTTACAAGAAGAATAAAAATGAAACATGGTACAAAGTTCTTAGTTGGTTCATAACGATAAATCTAGTAATAATAGGATTATATATCTTTTCGGGAGAACCATATAAATTAATAAGCCATGTATTAAAAAAATAATATAGAGTTAGGAGAATAAACATGATAAAAAGAACAAGTATTGGAAATGTTAGAAGAAATTTGTGAAGATGAAGTTGTAAGAGAAGATTTAGACATAAATATGAAAGAAGAAGGTCTAATGGATTCATTAGCTTTTTGTAGAAATGTTGGTTAAAATTGAAGAAATATTTGGACTAAGTATAGCACCGACTGAAGTAACATACGAAGAAATCGATACACCAAATAAAGTGGTTTCTTACATAGAAAATAGGAAGTAAAGATGATAAGATTAAAAAGCATTTTTTTAATATCAATAGTATTGGTATTAATTACACTTGTAATTTTTAAATAAGACGTATAAAAAAAAATAGAAGACTATTATAAAGTAAATGATAATAGTGTTAGATATAGTACTGCTTTTTGAGAAATATAAGAGTAAGGATATAATCCTTGAGAATATTACTCCTAAAAACATTAGTATTATTAGGTTCATCAGAATTAACTACAACAATAAATGAAGAATATCATCCAAAGAAAATCTTTAACTATGAAGATTTTAACATTATGCAAATAGGAGTAGGTAATTCTCAAAAATATTATACATGCAGCAACGATTGGTTCTATAGGAAATGATATAATAAATAATGAAATTGTCATGATTCAATCAATTCAGTGGTTCGATAATAAAAATGGTATTTTTAAAAGATGCATTTTTTTATCAAGAATTTCTAGTGAGCATGTTTATAACACTATGGCTAATGATAAAATTAGTAAAGAAACGAAAAGAAAAAAATTTATCAATAGAGTAATTGAACTTTCATCAACTAATAAAGTCCTTAATAAGAAATATAGGAGTTATAAAAAAAATATTTTTGTAGAGGAACAAGGGAATTTTTATCACAGGGGAATTTTTTTAAAACTAGATAATTACTTTTTACAAATTGAAGAATAAGTATGAGTTTTTTTCAAAAAAATAAAGGAAGAGAAAAATTATCCCTTAAGTGGTAAAAAAACACCTGATTATAACTGGAAAGAGTTAGATGAAAAGGTAACTGAACAAGCTAAAGAAAGAACTAATAACAATGATTATCAAATTGATAATACTTATTATGATAAGTATATTAAAAACAAAAATATGATCAATTGAAAAAAATAGTTCTAAAAAAATACAAAAATATGATGAGTCTAAGGAATATGATGATTTAGATATACTTTTATCAATAGTTAAAGACTTGAATCTAAATATGAAATTCGCTATACTTCCTGCTAATGGTAAGTGGAGTGATTATACAGGAATAGATAGTGAAAAAAAGACAGGTTGCGTATAATAACTTGAAAGAAATTGCTAAAAAGAATAATATAGAAGTAATGGATTATTCTAGTAAAGAATATGAGGAATATTATATGTACGATGCAATGCATTTAGGTTGGAGAGGATGGATTGATTTTTGAAAGAGATCTTTACAAGCTTAAAAAAATAGAATGAATGAAAAATCAGAAATTAATGATATGGATATTTTTTTCTTTTATATTATAATAATGGGAATAATAATATATTCATTTGTCACGGATTTTTTTCTAATGTTCAAGAATATGTATACAGTGAATTTTTAAGGTGAAAAATAACGGGTTGTTTTTATGCAATCCGTTTTTGTTTTATTTAGCAATTTATAATAAATTTATATTCAAAAAAATACATATGCTGTTATGATTTATTATGAAAATAATATGTTAAAATTAATTTTTTTCAGAAAAAAATTACAGAAAAATAACACTCAATTGATTGATTTTTATATGAGGAATATTGTAGAATTATAGCTATAATAATAATTTAAAAGGAAAAAAATTAATGAATAGAGATGCGTATTTTTATTTAGAGATGAAGGAGCATGAATTAAAAGTTCCTTATACGGGGAAAAATCGTCGTATTAGAGTTCTTTTGCCAAAAGGGTATGCTCAAGATGAACATAAACATTATCCAGTAGTTTATATGAATGATGGTCAAAATGTTTTTTATAGTGGAGAATCTTTTAGTGGACACTCATGGAAAGTAATTCCGGCGATAAAAAGAAACCCAGATATGCCAAAAATGATAATAGTTGGTATTGATAATGATAATGAAGGAAGAATGAATGAATATGCACCTTGGAAATTCTCAAGTTTACCTATATTAAATTTCGGTTTAACATTAGGTGGATTAGGATCTGAGTATGCAGACTTTTTTGTAAATGTTGTTAAACCATTTATTGATAGTACATATCGTACAAAACCACAGCGCGAATACACAGCGATGATTGGTAGTTCTTTAGGAGCTAATATTTCACAATATATAGGATTAGAACACAAAGATGTAGTAGGATGTCTAGGAGTATTTTCATCAGCAAACTGGTTAAATAAACCTGAATTTGATAGATATATATCAAAACATAAAGTTTCTGATCAGAGAGTATATATTGAAGTAGGAACAAATGAAGGTGATGATACAGATAAACAATTGGCAAATGGTAATTTAAAACAACTATATATAGATGCAAGTTTAGACTATTATAGACAACTAATTGATGCTGGTTTATCAACTAGTGATCTTAAGTTAAATGTAGTAGCTAATGGTGAACATAGTGAAGAATGTTGGGCTAAATATTTACCGGAATGTTTAAGGTTTATTAGTGAAAACTGGTAAGAGTATTTTATAGAAAATGGAGGTTATTTAATTTGAATATAGAGAATTTAAGTCATTATAGTGGAAACTTAGGAAGAGAAATGGTTCTTAATAGATATGGACATGCAGGACTACCGATTGTTGTTTTTCCATCATCTGGGGGAACACACAATGAGTATTATGATTTTGGTATGATACATGCTTGTGAAAGATTTATCAATGAAGGGAAAGTACAATTTTTCACATTATCAAGTGTCGATAGTGAATCATGGCTATGTGATTGGAAAAATGGTCATGATAGAGCGTTAGCACATACACAATATGAAAAGTATGTAATTGAAGAAGCTATACCATTTATTAAGCATAAAACAGGTTGGTTTGGTCAAATGATGGCTACAGGTTGTAGTATGGGGGGATATCATTCGTTTAATATCTTCTTACAGCATCCAGATGTATTTGGAAAAGTCATTGCTCTAAGTGGAGTTTATGATGCTAGATTTTTCGTAGGTGAATATGGTAATGATGAGTTAATCTACAGAAATTCACCTAGTGATAATATTTGGAATCAAAACGATGGATGGTTTGTAGATCACTATAGAAATGCAGATATTATTGTTTGTACTGGTTTAGGACCATGGGAACAAGATGGTCTACCATCATTTTACAGTTTGAAAAAAGCATTTGAAGAAAAAAATATTCCAGCATGGTTTGATGTTTGGGGCGACGATGTTGCACACGACTGGCCTTGGTGGAGAATCCAAATGCCATACTTTTTAGATAAATTAAATTTATAATAATAATAATAAGAGGAGAAAGTATTTATGAATTACATAGTTATATCACCATATTACCCACACAATTTTCAAAAGTTTTCTATAGAATTAAAGAATCAAGGAATAAATGTACTAGGAATTGGAGAAGAACCATACGAACAACTTGATCAAAGATTAAAAGAAGCTCTAACTGAATATTTTAGAGTTAATAGCTTAGATGATGTTGATGAAGTTAAACGTGCAGTGGCGTTTTTATATCACAAACATGGTCATATTGATAGAATAGAATCGCAAAATGAGCACTGGATGGAACTTGATGCTGCTTTACGTACACAGTTTAATGTATTTGGTTTAAAAGAACACGACCTTAAGAAAACAAAACATAAATCAGAGATGAAAAAATACTTTGAAAAAGCTGGAGTACCTGTTGTACCAGGTTTCTTAGTGAAAAAAGAAGGAGACATCGAAAAAGGTGTGAAAAAATTGAAACTTCCATTAATTGCTAAACCTGATAATGGAGTAGGAGCTTCTGCAACTTATAAACTTAAAGATAAGAAAGATGTAGAAAACTTTAAAAAAGAATGGGATGGTACTACTCACTACTTCTTAGAACCTTTCGTTGATAATTCTGACATTGTAACTTTTGATGGATTAGTAGACGCTAAAGGGAATATCGTATTTTACACAAGTATTGTTTACTATCACACTCCACTAGATTTATTGAATAACAATACTCTAGATTGGGTATATTACATTGATAAAGATTTAGATCCGAAATTAGTAGAGTATGGTAAAAATTCTGTTAAAGCCTTTGGAATGAAAGAACGTTTCTTCCATATTGAATTCTTTAAAACTAAAGATGATTATATTGCAATAGAGTATAATAACCGTCCAGCAGGAGCGTTTGCTGTGGATGTTTATAACTTTGCACATTCAACAGATTATTTCAGAGTATATGCTGAGGTGGCTAATGGAACATTTAATGGTTTAAATGTTGATGAAAAATATGGGTTAGCTTCAACACGTCGTGATTATAAAGATTATGTACACTCTGATGAAGAAATTAGAGAAAAATATCAAGATAAACTGAAAGCTGTTCTAAGAATGCCAGAAGCCTTTGCTGAACTTCAAGGAAACACAATGTATGTTCTTGTAGCTGATACACTTGAAGAAATGAAAGAAATGGAAAGATTTGTAGGGAAGTTAAAATAGAATAAAATATATAAAATAGAAATTAACTCGAAGTTGATTTCTATTTTTTTGTAAAACTATTCTATTAATATACGTTATTAAGTTTCAAATCACGAAATAACGTGTAATAATACTTGAATTATATTTGGAAGTATGTTAAGCTTTTAACTGAAAAAAAAGTTAAAAAAAGGAGACCAACATGAATATATCTAGGGAACATTTAGAATTATTATCTCAAAAATTTTAAAAAAATATTGATGAAACTACAAAGGAGATAATAAACTTAGAAGCAATATTAACATTGCCAAAAAAGGAACAGAACACTTTTTTTAAGTGATATTCACGGAGAATACGAGGCCTTTGATCATATTTTTGAGAAATGGCTCAGGTATTATTAAAGAAAAAAACTTAAAGAAGTGTTTGGAAACAGACTACCTAAAAAAAGATTTGAATTTACTGGCTACTATAATCTATTATCCAGAAGAAAAAAATTAAATCTTTTAAGAAAAAGAATATGATGTATGTGATTATAAAGAATTTCAAAAAAATAATTCTTCTTCGTTTATTAGAAGTAACACAGGTAGCTGCAAGAAAGTATACAAGATCTAAAGTAAGAAAAATCTTGCCGAAAGATTTTAAGTATATTATTGAAGAATTACTTTACAAAATGCAAAGTAGTGATAAAAATGACTACTATGATAGAATTCTTGAAAATATAATTGAATTAGGTGCTGGTGATAAATTCATTATTGAATTATCATTAAGTATTCATAAGTTAATCATAGATCATTTACATATTGTAGGTGATATTTATGATAGAGGTCCGTTTCCTGATAAAATTATGGATAGATTGCTGAATTATCATTCGCTTGATATTCAATGGGGAAATCATGATATGCTATGGATAGGGGCTTATCTTGGAGATAGAATATCATTAGCAAAATGTTATAAGAATATGTGCGAGATATGATAATTTGGACATTATTGAAGATAGATACGGAATTCCACTTAGAAATTTATTAAATTTTAGTGAAACACATTATAAAGATGATAATTGTAAAGAGTTTTTTTACCAAAACTATCTAAAAAAATGATGAGTTAAAAATATAGTGAACATGAAATTATGCAAATAGCAAGAATGCATAAAAGCTATGGCGATAATTCAATTTAAACTAGAAAAAAACAAATTATCGACAAACATCCCAGAATTTAAATTACAAAGACGTGCATTACTAGATAAGATAAACTTTAAAAAAACAAACAGTAAAGATAAATGGTAAAGAATATCCATTAACTTCATGCAATTTTTCCAACGGTTGATGAAAAAAATCCATATCTATTAACTGACGAAGAAGAGAAGATTATTAATAGATTAAAAAGAATCATTTATAACAAGTGAAAAATTAAAAAAACATGTTGAATTATTCATTAACAAAGGTGGCATGTATTGTTGCTATAATGGAAACCTTCTGTTACATGGTTGTATGCCAGTTGACGAGAAAGGTAACTTCCAGGAATTTTCTTATGGAGGTCATAAATATTCTGGAAAAAAATTATTAGACTTTTTTGATAAGAAAATTCGTAGTATTTTTTATTGTGATTGTAGAGAAGATAATGGTTTATTCTTCTATCTTTGGCAAGGACAATATTCTCCACTATTTGGAAAATGTGATATGACAACTTTCGAGAGATATTTTATCGAGGATAAGGCTACTCATGAGGAAGTGAAAAATGCTTATTACAAACTTAGAGATAATGAAGAATTTTGCATTAAGTTATTAAATGAGTTTGGTTTAACTAGCGAGGGGCATATAATAAATGGACATACACCAGTTAAAGAAACAAAAGGAGAAAATCCAATAAAAGCTAATGGTAGAACGATTGTTATTGATGGAGGAATGTCAAGAGCATACCATAAAACAACAGGGCACGGCGGATATACTCTAACTTATAACTCTTATGGATTACAGATAATGAGTCATGATATATTCCAAAGTAAAGAAGAATCGATAAAAAATGAGACGGATATTATTTCAACAAAGAGAGTTGTAGATAAACTTTGTCGTAAAAAAGTTATTGATACTGATAGTGGTGTTAAGATACTTAAACAAATTGAATTGTTAAAAATCTTGTTAGAAGAATATAGACAAGGTATGATTTGTGAGAGATAAGTTAATTAAAAGGAGGTTCATAATCTCCTTTTAAAAAATATCTAATAAAAGATTTAAAAAGGTTCTAATCTCATTTTTAATTGATATCTAATAAAAGATATTAGAAAATATCTAATAAAGATTTTTGGGACTTTTCCTATTTTTTTAGTGAGCTATATTATGTATTTGATTGGAAATATTAAAAAAATAAAATTTTTTGTTGACAATATATGCAAATTATATTATACTAATTTTTAGTTAATTGAATATGTACCTCACAAAATAAGTGAGGTAGAGGTTGCGATTTTTATTAGTAGGGTAGTTGAAAGTATAGGGCTTGATGAGATTACCTGAAAGGAAACGTCGCCGAAATGATATTAATCCTATGTTAATATTGTTGGGCCTATATTGAACTAAGTATAGGACTGTCATAGTCGTGAGGCTATGTTGCGCTACTAATATCTTGTTTTGGAGAGATAATGTGAAGTATAACTCCGTGCAAATATGGTAGAAGTTATGCTTTTTTATTTTATCAAGGAGGTTTTTATTATGACAAACAACAGCAATAACAATAATGCAACAGAAGTAAAAAGAAATTTACGATCACGTCATATTAGTATGATTGCTATCGGTGGATGTATCGGTAGTGGATTATTCATGACAAGTGGTCAAGCAATTCAAAGTGCGGGACCTGGAGGAGCTATAGTAGCTTATCTATGTATCGGACTTATGGTGTATTTCTTAATGACATCATTAGGGGAAATGGCAACATATCTTCCTACATCAGGGTCATTTAGTACATATGCAACACGTTATGTGGATCCATCATTAGGATTTGCTTTAGGATGGAACTATTGGTTTAACTGGGTAATTACAGTAGCAGCTGACGTAGAGTTATCTGCATTAGCAATTAGTTATTGGGAGCCTATGCGAGTACTTCCTCACTGGGCTTGGAGTTTATTATTCCTAGTTATTATTATCGCTTTAAACTCACTTAGTGTTAAAGTTTATGGTGAAAGTGAATACTGGTTCGCACTTATCAAAGTAATAGTAGTAATCATCTTCCTAGTAGTTGGATGTTTAACTATCTTCGGTATTTTAGGTGGAGAATACATTGGATTCAAAAACTTAACAATTGGTGATGCACCATTTATCGGAGAAGATACTTCATTATCAAGCCAAATCCTTGCTACACTTGGAGTATTCTTAATCGCTGGATATTCATTCCAAGGTACTGAGTTAATCGGTATAACTGCTGGTGAAAGTGAAAATCCTGAGAAAAGTATTCCAAAAGCTGTAAAACAAGTATTCTGGAGAATTTTAATCTTCTACGTACTAGCTATCTTAGTTATTGGATTATTAATTCCGTATACTTCACCAGATTTATTAGGGGCTGCAAGCTCTGAAGAAATTGCTAAATCACCATTTACAATTGTCTTCAAAAATGCAGGATTTGCTTTAGCAGCAAGTGTTATGAATGCAGTAATTTTAACATCAATTTTATCAGCTGGTAACTCAGGAATGTATGCATCAACAAGAATGCTTTATGCGATGAGTAAAGAAAAATTAGCATTCCCAATTTTTGGTCGTGTTACTAAATATGGAACGCCAGTTATTTCATTAATCGCAACAGCTGCGGTAGTATTCCTTATTTTCTTAATCCAACTTACAAGTGCTAATGCATATACTTATATCGTAGCTGCTAGTGGATTAACTGGATTTATCGCTTGGCTAGGTATAGCGCTAAGTCACTATAGATTTAGAAGAGCATACGTTGCTCAAGGTAAAGATTTAAATGCTCTTAAATATAGAGCTAAATGGTTCCCAGCAGGTCCAATTATCGCTTTAGTATTATGTATCATCGTTATTATTGGACAAGATACAGAACTTATTACTAAAGGTGTGGTAAACTGGAGTGGAATGTTAACAACATATATGGGAGTTCCAATATTCTTATTCTTCTATCTTTACCACAAAATTAGATATAAAACAAAAAGTAATTCCTTTAGATAAAGTTGATTTATCTCAAGATGTAGATACTAAATAATAAAAAAATTCTAGTTCGTGTTGAACTAGAATTTTTTTATTATAAAAGTAAAAAAAGATACATTATAATTTTATTGTCAAGAATATCTATCAATTGAATTGCTAATATAGTTTTTAATAGCTAATTAAGTAAATTATGAAAAATACTTTAAAATTGTAATATTTTTTTAGTTAAATCACGGGAAATTTTTCCTTAATTTGTGGTATTATAAAGGGTAGATTAAATTTTTGACAGAGGAGGAATTTCTGTGAATCTTGAATATCCATATAGTTATGAAAATGTAGAAGATATGGCGAGTAAATATTTATCAGAAGAGCAAATAAAAATAATAAGAAAAGCTTATGAATTTGCAAAAGTTGCTCATGAAGGACAATTTAGAAAATCAGGGGAACCATACATATTACACCCAGTTCAAGTTGCAGGAATTTTAACAGAGCTTAAATTAGATTATGCAACAATTTGTGCAGGATTTTTACATGATGTTGTGGAAGATACTAAGTATACATTTGATGATATTAAAGAAACATTTGGTGAAGATATAGCTGTAATAGTTGATGGTGTTACAAAATTAGATAAAGTAAAATTCCGCTCTAAAAAACAATCACAAGCAGAAAATCATAGAAAACTATTTGTATCTATAGCAAAGGACTTACGTGTAATTTTCGTTAAGTTAGCAGATAGACTACATAATATGAGAACTATGAAATATATGAGAGAGGAAAAACAACGTGAAATTTCTAGTGAGACACTTGAAATTTATGCGCCTTTAGCTCATAGATTAGGGATTAGTGCGGTAAAATGGGAACTAGAAGATACTTCACTTAGATATTTACATCCATCTCAATATTTCTCAATAGTAGGAATGATGAAACAGAAAAGAAGTGCTAGGGAAGAAAGCATAAAAGATGCATGTTCAAGTATTACCTCGATTTTAGCGGAAAACAACATTAAAGCCCAAGTTACTGGTAGACCAAAACATATTTATAGTATTTATAAAAAAATGGTTAAACAAAATAAAACTTTTGACCAAATTTATGATCTATTAGCTGTTCGTGTATTAGTTGATAGTGTAGCTGATTGTTATGCTACTTTGGGATTGGTAAATAATCTTTGGGTTCCTATTCCAGGAAGAATCAAGGACTATATTGCTATGCCAAAACCTAATATGTACCAATCACTACATACTACGGTAATTGCTCCGGATGGCCAAACCCTAGAAGTTCAAATTAGAACTTATGAAATGCATGAAATTGCTGAAAAAGGGATTGCTGCACACTGGGCATATAAAGAAGGTAAGAAAGTAAATAAAAATAATAATTTCTATGAAAAATTAAATTGGTTCCAAAAAATCGCTGAAAATGACGAAACTGAAGCAACAGCAGAAAGCTTTATGGAATCATTAAAAGTAGATTTATTAAGTGATAAAATCTATGTATTCACACCAAATAGTGATATTATAGAATTACCAAAAGGATCATGTATTGTGGACTTTGCCTATGCGATTCACTCGGAAGTAGGTAATAAAATGGTAGGGGCAACAGTAAATGATAAAATAGAACCATTTGATTATGTATTATCTACTGGTGAAATTTGTGATATTCGTACTAGTAAAAATTCTACAGGGCCAAAACGCTCTTGGTTAGAAATAGCTACATCATCACAAACTAAATCAAAAATTAAAGCATTTTTCAAAAAAGCTGCTCGTGAAGAAAACTTAGTTAAAGGTGAAATATTATTAAAAGATGAGATTAAAGCAAATAACTTTGATATTGATGAAGTGTTAACAGATGAAAACATTGCAGTTGCACTTAATAAATATAAATTTGCTAATCTTGAAGAAATGTATGTTGCTATTGGTTATGGTGGAATTACGGCTAATAAAGTATTTGCTAGATTGACCGAGAAAATTAGAAAAGAAAAGATGACTCAAGAAAAAATTGAGAAACTTTTCAATGCAGAAGAAACTAAAAAAATAGTGACTGAAACAGGTGTTTATGTAAAAGGTGTTGATAATATTCTTGTTAGATTATCAAAATGTTGTCAGCCTATACCTGGAGATGAGATAGTTGGATTTATTACCAAAGGACGTGGGGTTACTGTTCACAGACATAACTGTCCTAATTTAACAGAAGAGGACAAAGCTAGACTACTTGAAGTTGAATGGGTTGAAAGCTTAAACTCTCGTCGTTATAGTGTTACATTACAAATACATGCTTTTGATAGAGATTTATTACTACAAAATGTACTATTAACATTGAGTGAGAGTAGAGTAGAAATTAAAAAAATTAAATTCTGAATCTAAAGTTGATAAAACGTGTGTAATAACTATTGGAATATATGTGAAAAATGTTAGTGAATGTGAATTTATGATTAAAAAACTTAGACAGATTCCAGATGTTTATAGTGTAGAAAGAATAGTTAAATAGGTGAAAATATGAAAATTGTATTGCAGAAGGTTAAAAAAGCTAGCGTTAGTGTAGACAATAAAATTGTGGGAATTATTGATAAAGGATACTGTCTTCTAGTAGGAGTACATAAGGAATCTACTGAAGAAGATGCAAAGTATTTAGCTAAAAAAATTTCACAAGCTCGTTTATTCGAAGATGAAAATGATAAAATTAACCTAAGTCTAAAAAGATGTAGGTGGAAGTATATTATCAGTTTCACAATTTACTTTATATGCAGATACTAAGAAAGGTAATAGACCTAGTTTTACCAGTGCTGCAGGTGCAGAAAAAGCTAATGAGTTATATGAGAAATTTAATGAATATCTAAGAGAAGAAGGTGTAAAGGTAGAGACTGGAATTTTTCAAACAATGATGGAAGTGAATATTGTTAATGATGGTCCAGTAACTATTGTTTACGAAAAACTATCAGTAGGAAATTAATATGAGAATAAAAAGAAGAAATAGAAATGGAGTATTATTAGTAATTTTTGCGCTACTATTATTATTAGTAATAGGAGGGCTTATAAACTTCATTGGAGAAAAGATGAATCCTTCAGCTGATGCTCAGAATAATATTACTATTTCTAAAGAAATAGAGCTGAGAACAGGCCCGGATGATACATATCCAGTATTAAAAAAAGTAACTGCTGGGGATAATGTTGAAATGCTAAGTAAGTCGGATACTTGGTATGAGATTAAAACAAATGATAGTTTTGTTGGATGGGTGCCAGGATGGAGCATTTTGGGAAGTGGACAGAAGAGCCCTGAAGATCAGAATAAAGAAAAGCTAAAATCTTATTCAATATTATTAAATCCAGTAACGAAACAAGATGAGGGTGTAGATTATAAAGGAGTACACTCTAAGTCTTATAATCTAAAAGTAGCTAAACAACTAAAAGAATTGTTAGAAAAAGATGGTATAAAAGTGATTTTAACTAGGGACAATGATGATGTTTCGCCTACAAAGGAAGAAATAACAAAAATTGCTGCTGAAAATTCAGTAGAATTGTTAATGGACATAGATACTACAAACACTAGTAATAAAGATAGTTTTGGAGTGAAGATATACTACGGAACTCAACAGTCTTCGATAGTAGCAAGAAGCATCGAGAAAAATCTTTCAGATCACTACTTATCAAAAGTATCGTCTTCTGAAAAACAAGGGAATTTTTCTCAAATTAGTGATAAATTACCACAAGTAAAAGTAATATCAGCAAATTTAGATAAGAAAGTTGATGTTGACTTATTAAATAATGAAACTGTGAATAAACAGTATATACATTCATTAAAAGAGGGAATCGAGGGCTACTTATATTATCTAATAAATGTCGATAATTATAATGCTAAGAGAAAAGAACAGTTACTAAACTTACCTCAAAAAGGTCTTTCTGTTCCTATGTATTATATGAAACAAGATGCATATAAAAATATTTCATATGGATTAGATAGTAAGAAAACAATCGAAACCAATGGAGATGCTATTATTTCACTTGCTATGATTGCGAAGTATATAGGTAAAGATGAAGCAACTGTAGAAGAACTTGCGTCTTGGGCAGGAAATAAATACTATATTAAAAATCAAGGGACACAACCTACAATTGTTCCAGCTTTCGCAGATAAATATAATCTTAAGGTTGAAAGAGTTGAGACAGACAAATTAATCGAAAATATAGAGAGTGCCATAAAAGATAATAAGCCAGTTCTTGTTAGATTAAAATCTGGTGTATTTGGTGATAGAGTGACGTACAAAGTTATTAGAGGCTTTGAAGATGACAAATTCTATATAAATGATCCAAATGATGATGATGTAAAACTTACAAGTTATAATGGTTTTACAGAAAATGATCTGAAAAATAATATTGCTCAAGCTTGGGTATTTAGTAAATAAAAATAAAGATTAACTTAGATAACTTCTAGGTTAATCTTTTTTTATTTAAAATCAAAATTTTTTTATTGACTAAAGCCGTAAAATAAAATATAATAGTTAACATGGTTAACTAATTAGTTAACGTTATGAACTAATTTATAAAATTAAAGGAGGTAGAAAATGAGTGAAAATGAAATATCATATCATGTAGCAATGGATATGATGGAAGAATTTAGGTTGATAATGAAAAGATTTCATAAGAAAGTGATGCCCCGTATAGAAGACCTGAATTTCAAGCAATGTTATTTTTGTCTTGTAAAGAAAAAATTACGATGCAGGAATTAGGTGAAGAACTACATGTGACAAAACCTAGAGTTACAGCACTTGTAAGTGAATTACTAGAGAAAGATTTTGTTGTTCAAAGTACAGATGAAAAAGATAAAAGGAAAAAATATCTTAGTTTATCTGAAAAAGGAGTCGAATGTATAGAATCACATAGAAAAGCTTATGAAGAATGGTTCCAATCTATCTGGAATAAATTTGATGTAAGGGAAAAAGAAGCGTTTGATATATTATTATCTCGAGTAAATGAGATTTTTAGAGAAGAATTATTTGATAAGGAGGAAAACAATGAAACTAATTAAATATTTAAAAGGTTTCTTAGTACCGATGATATTTTTAGTTGTAATATTAGGAGTTCGTGTTGTCGCAGAGCTTGCATTACCAACTTATACAAGTAATATTGTGGATAAAGGTATTCAACAGAGTGGTATTGAAGATTCTGTTCCTGAAAAAATCAGCAAAAAGTCATTAAATGAATTAGAATTATTCATGACAGATGATGAAATCAAGAAAGTTACATCTAAATATACAAAAGATGGTGATGTTTATAAACTTGATAGCATTAATGAGCAAGAACGTAGTGAATTAAATGATATATTAAAAAATACTATGACTGTTGTATCTGGTGCAAAATCTGAAAACTTAGATTTAGATAAGGTTGCAGAAGGTGTCAAATTAGGATTAGTCAAGAAAGATAGCTTAATTGAACAAAAGCAAAAATCAATAAGTGATTTAGGTAGTTCAGCAGATATGATTACAAAACAGGCTGGTATTCGTTATGTAAAAGAAGAATATAGGAATAATGTAGGTATCGACACTAACGAAATTAGAAAGAATTACCTTAAAGAAGTAGGAATCATGATGATAATTGTGACATTTATTTCTGGAATTGGAAGTATTATTTCGAATTTCATAGCGAGTAGAATTTCTTCGAAGATAGCGTACAACTTGCGTGAGAAATTGTATAACAAGGTATTATCATTTTCTAAACAAGATATCGATAAATTTTCAACTGCTTCATTAATTACAAGAAGTACGAATGATATTCAACAAATCCAAAATGCTTTAAATATGATGTTATTTATTGCAATTTATGCACCTATGATGGCAGTATACGGAGTTTACAAAGTTACACAAACGGATACAGGTATGACTTGGATAATCGCATTAGGTGTAGGTATTCTAGGTTTAACATTGGGAATAATCTCATTCTTAGTAATGCCGAAATTTAAAATTATGCAAAAGCTAATAGATAGAGTAAATTTAGTAACTCGTGAAGCATTAACTGGTATTTCTGTAATTCGTGTTTTTGGTCGTGAAAAATATGAAGAAGAAAGATTTGATAAAGAAAACACTGTTCTTAAAAATGAACAACTTTTTATCAATAGAACATTGTCAGCGCTTATGCCGATGATTATATTAATAATGAATGGAATTGCATTATTAATAATTTGGGTTGGTGGAAAAAATATAGATTCTGGTAGTATTCAAGTTGGAGATATGATGGCATTTATTACATATACAATGCAAATAGTAATGTCATTCTTATTCTTCACATTCTTAATGATGCAATTACCTCGTGCAGAAGTTGCAGCAGGCCGTATTAATGAAGTACTGGAAACAGAGGTTACTGTCGTAGATAGTAAACATATTGATGACAATAAGCTTCAAGACGTGAAGGGTACATTAAAATTTGATAATGTTAGCTTTACATTTGACGGTGCTGATAGTCCAGTATTAAGTAACATTAGCTTCGAAGCAGAAGCAGGAAAAACTACAGCAATAATAGGAAGTACTGGTAGTGGTAAATCTACATTGCTTCATTTGATTCCTAGATATTTCGATGCTAGTGAAGGTGAAATTTCAATTGATGGAGTCAATATTAGAGATATAAGTTTAAGTAAATTAAGAGATACTTTAGGATTTGTTCCTCAAAAAGGAGTATTATTTAGTGGTAATATCGAATCAAATATTAAATTTGCTGATGAAAATATTTCTGATGAACAGATGAGAAAAGCTGCTGAAATTGCTCAAGCAATAGAATTTATCAATGAAAAAGAAGATAGATTTAATAGCGAGATTTCACAAGGTGGATCAAATGTTTCTGGTGGACAAAAACAACGTCTTTCAATTGCTCGTGCATTAGCGAAAAATCCTAAGATACTTCTTTTCGATGATAGTTTTTCAGCACTAGACTATAAAACAGATGTTAAATTAAGGAAAACTTTAAGAGAAGAAATGGCTGGTGTAACTACTATAATAGTTGCCCAACGTATCGCAACAATTTTAAATGCAGATAAGATTATTGTAATGAATGAAGGTAAAATAGTTGGAATCGGAAAACACCAAGAACTTCTAGAAACTTGTCCAACATATTTAGAAATTGCAGAAAGCCAACTTAGTGAAGAAGAATTACAAAAAGGAGGTAAACATCATGGCTAAAGATCAAAAAATAGAAAAAGCTAATAACTTTTCTGGAACATTAAAAAGAATTATCAAATTGATGTTTACACAGTATAAACTCTCAAGCATATTGATTGTATTCTTTGCATTAGCTAGTACTGTATTTGGTATAGTAGGGCCTAAGATTATGGGGAAAGCAACTACTGAGCTTTTTGAAGGGTTAGTAGCTAAGATTAGTAATGAAGGTAGTATCAACTTTGAGAAAATAGCAGGAATTTTACTTACTGTATTAGGTTTATATATACTTTCATCATTATTCATGTTTATTCAAGGTTGGTTGATGAGTAATATTTCTCAACAAATGACTTATGACATTCGTAAAGATATAAGTAAGAAAATAAATACTTTACCTGTCGGATACTTTGAACAACGAACAGTAGGTGAAACTTTATCACGTGTAACAAATGACGTGGACACATTAGGTCAATCACTTAACCAAAGTTTTACACAAATAATTTCTAATACTGCAACGGTTTTAGGGGTATTGGTAATGATGTTTACAATAAGTCCTTTAATGACGCTTATTGCGTTAGCTTTAATCCCTGTTTCAGGAATCCTATTAGGTGCTATAACGAAATGGAGTCAAAAATATTTCAGAAGCCAACAAAAAATGCTTTCTGATGTAAATGGGCAAGTAGAAGAAAGTTTCTCAGGTCAGAATATTATTGCAGCATTCAACTTTAAAGAAAAGTGTAAAAGAGTTCAATGATAAAAATAAACAATTATATACATCATCATGGAAAGCAAACTTCTTCTCAGGATTAATGTTCCCTGTGATTAACTTTGTTGGTAACCTAGGTTATGTTGGTATTGTTTTCTCAGGTGGATTATTAGTTTCTAAAGGAACTATTGATGTAGGTGATATTCAAGCCTTTATCCAATATATAAGAAACTTCACTCAGCCAATTGGTCAAATAGCACAGTCTATGTCAGAAATTCAAAAGATGGCTGCGGCTGGAGAAAGAGTATTTGAGTTTTTAGATGCTAAAGATGAAGAAGATGCAGAAGCACTTGAAACAGTTACTAATAAAGAGGGTAATGTTGTATTTGATAAAGTTAAATTCGGTTATGTAGAAGATCAGATTATTATTAAAAACTTTACTAGTGATGTTAAAAAAGGTGAAATGATTGCTATTGTGGGACCTACAGGGGCAGGTAAAACAACAATGGTTAAATTACTTATGAGATTCTATGATATCAACGGTGGAAATATTTATATTGATGGGAAAGATATTTCTAAATTAGATAGAGCTGAGCTTCGTTCTTACTTTACAATGGTACTGCAAGATACATGGTTATTTAAAGGAACAATAATGGAAAACCTTCGTTATGGTCGTTTGGATGCTACAGATGAAGAAGTAATAGAAGCGGCTAAAGCAGCTCACATTCATCACTTTATTAAAACTTTACCGGGCGGATATGATATGGAATTAAATGAAGATGCTTCAAATATCTCGCAAGGACAGAAACAATTATTAACAATTGCTCGTGCAATACTTGCTGATAAACCTATATTAATTCTTGATGAAGCAACTTCAAGTGTAGATACACGTACAGAAGTACTAATTCAAAAAGCAATGAATAAACTTATGGAAGGTCGTACTACATTCGTAATAGCCCACCGCTTATCAACAATTAGAAATGCAGATAAAATACTGGTATTAAAAGATGGAGACATTATCGAACAAGGTAACCATGACGAATTACTAGAACAAAAAGGTTTCTATTCAGAATTATATCAAAGTCAATTTGCAGAATAGAATTAAAGGCATTTAGAGATTTCTCTCTAGATGTCTTTTAATATTATTTCTTTGACAATATAAAGTTAATGAAGTATAATTATCTCATATTCGAGATAATTATGGTGCGAATATGTGTAAATAAGATAGGAGAATCCTTATGAATAATGAGTTTAAAGCCGTTATTGGAATTATGAGGGCTAGTAATTTATTAGTAGATGATTTAAAGAGAACTTTAAAGAATTATCCAATTAATGCGACTGAATTTTCTGTTATGGAATTTTTTTATATAGTAAAGGTGAGAAGAGTATTCAAGAAATACGGGATAGAATATTACTTGCTAGTGGCAGTGCAACTTATGTTGTAGATAACCTTGAAAAAAAGGATATGTTATTAGAAAGATTTCCCAAAAGGATAAAAGAGTAACTTATATAGGATTGACTGAAACAGGAATGAAATTAATAGATGACATATTTCCAACGCATAAAAAAAATACTAAGAAAAATTTTTTTGAAAAAAATAAATGACAAAGAGTTAGTAATATTAAAAGAAATCTTAAAAAAAATAAACTAGAGGCTTATGCCTTTTTTAATAAATAAATATCTTGAAATTGAGATAATATAGGAGGACATAAAATGATAGAGTTAGGAATTAGTACATTTGGTGAAACTACAGAAATTGAAGGAACAGGAATAACACCTGCACATGATGAACGTATTAGAAATATGATAGAAGAAATGAAACTTGCTGATGAAGTTGGTTTAGATCTTTACGCAATTGGTGAGCATCATAGAGAAGATTTTGCAGTATCAGCACCAGAAATTTTATTAGCAGCTGGTGCAGCTGTTACAAAAAATATAAAATTAAGTTCAGCAGTAACAGTATTATCATCATCGGACCCAGTAAGAGTTTATCAACAATATGCAACAATCGATGCTATTTCTAAAGGTAGAGCAGAAGTAATGGTAGGTAGAGGTTCATTTACAGAATCATTTCCGTTGTTCGGTTATGATTTAGGTGATTATGAAGAACTATTCGATGAAAAATTAGCGATGTTAGAGAAAATTAAAGATAATGAAATGTTAACATGGGAAGGAAAATATACACAAAAGGTAGAAAATAAGGGAGTGTATCCGAGAAGTGTTCAAGAAGATTTTCCAATTTGGGTAGCGACAGGAGGAAATACGGAGTCTACTATTAAAATAGCTCAAAAAGGATTACCTATAGCTTATGCAATAATAGGAGGTCAATATAAAGCTTTCAAAGGTTTAATAGATTATTATAGAGCTATAGGACGTAATGCAGGTCATAGTAACGATAAGTTAAAAGTTGCTTCACATTCTTGGGGATTCGTAGCTGAAACGGATGAAGAAGCGATTAAAAAATATTTCCATCCAACAAAACAAGTGGTTGACGCAATTTCAAAAGATAGACCATTTTGGAGACCTCTTACTTTCGAACAATATTTAAATAGTGTAGGGCCAGATGGATCTATGTTAGTAGGTAGTCCAGAAACAGTTGCCAATAAACTTATTGATATGATAGAAACATTAGGATTAGATAGATTTATGCTACATCTACCTCTTGGGTCTATGCTATATGAAGATATAATGAAAGCTATAAAACTATTTGGAGAAGAAGTAGCTCCACGAGTTCGAGCACATTTTAAGAATAAAAAATAAATTTTATGAGATAAATAAAGCTATATTTTCAAAAAAGTATTCTCTGTGTTATAATGATTAAATAATACACAAATGGAGTGAAACGATGATTTTTAGATAAGTATAAGTATTTATTATTTGATTTAGATGATACATTGTTAGATTTTTGGTAAAGCACAAGTTTTAGCTTTTTAGAAAAATTATTAGAAGATGAGAATATAGAATATAATAATGAGTTATTTGAACAATATGAAACGATAAATAAATCTCTATGGAGAAGTTTTTGAACGTGGAGAAATATCAAATAAAGAAGTTACAAGTGAGAGATTTATAAGATTTTTTTAAGTTGTTTGATAGAAAAGTTGATGGTAATGAAGTAGATATTAGATATAGAGGATATCTTGCTGAAGGGAATCAACTTTTTGATGGAATAATTGAAATGTTAGAGATGTTAACATTAACTCATAAATTATATGTAGCTTCTAATGGAATTGGAATTACTCAACATACAAGACTAAAAAAAATAATAATCTTAATAAATACTTTGAGAAAAATTTTTTTATTTCCGAAGAAATTGGTAGCAAGAAGCCAGATAAAGAATTTTTTTGATATTATCTTAGAAGAAATAGATGTAGAAAATAAGGATGAAGTTTTAATGATAGGGGATACTCTTACATCTGATATACTAGGTGCTAACAATGTTGGAATAGATAGTTGTTTAGTAGATATTCATAAAAATTTCTAATCCAGAGATAGTACCTACGTATAAAATAGAGAAAAACTATAGATTTATTGAAATTATAAAAAGTAGCCTAAGTTGATATTTATTCAACTTAGGCTACTTCTTTATAAACTATGATCATTGTATTTAATATTTTTCTAAAAGCAATAAAACAGTGTTCAATATCGTATTTTTTTCTTTAAGAAGAATTTTTTTACATTTTCTACTATTATATAATCTTTAGCAGTATTATACTCATTTAAAAGAATATGCATTGCTGCGTTAATTTCATTAGTATCAGTATGCCAAATGTGGAATTCATGAATATCTGCAATACCTTCTATCTCTTTAATCTTATTGTAAATTTCTTCGGTATCTAAAGTAGTAGCTTCCATTAAAATTACAAATGATGATTTAGTAATTTTATATCCACCTTTAAATAATATTATACTGATAATAATACTCATAATAACGTCAACGATTTGATAGTTTGTAAAGTAAATAATTGTTGATGAAATTATAATTCCGATTGAACTGATTAAATCACCAAGAAAATGCCATAAAAGCACTTTGGATATTAAGATTATCTTCTTCTTTTAAACTTTTTGTTAAAATTATGGTTACTACAATATTGAAGATTAATCCTATTGTTGAAATTATCAGCATAGATTTGAAATCAATGTCTTTAGGGTTGAAGAATCTCATAAACCCTTCGAAAAATTAAATAAATAGAAATACCAACTAGCATTAAACCATTAATAAAGGCTGCTAGTACTTCTAATCTCACAAAACCAAAAGTGTATTTTTTATTTGGCTTTTTTGAACTGAATATTAATGCTATTAAACTGAATCCTAATGCAATAACATCAGAAAACATATGAAATGAATCGCCTAATAACGCTAATGAATTAGATAGAAGCCCTCCGATATATTCTAATAATGCAAAACTTATTGTTAAAATTAATGTTGTATAAAGTACTTTTTTTGAGTATGCTTGAATTTTATAATGTTTTTTATGATGGAAATTTGTTTGTATCATTTTGTCCTCCTTAAATTATAATATTGTTATTATAATTTAAGAGAGAGGATATTACAAAAATACTGCACTGATAACAATTATTAGTACTTTTATCATCTGGCTCTATTGCATTTTTTATATTAGTTTGATAAAATTAAGAAGAATTTAGAAGAAAAAAGGTGGAGAAAATTATGCGTATTTTATGTATTGGGGATAGCAACACTTGGGGATATGTCCCAGGTGAGGATGGAGTAAGAACTGACAAACGTTGGACTAAATTACTAGCAGAATTTCGTCCTAATGATACTATTATAGAAGAAGCTCTTTGTGGAAGAACGGTTACTGCAAAAGATACAATTGTACCGGTTAGATGTGGTATTGATACACTACCAATTTTAATGTTAAGTCATGTACCTGTGGACTTGGTAATAATCATGTTAGGTACTAATGATTTGAAAAAACAATTTAATCCGAGTGCAAAACATATAGCAAGAGGAGTCGAAGAATATATTAAATATATAAGAAATCCACACTTAATCGCGGGATATAAAATTCCGAAAATTCTTGTTGTTTCACCAGTTCCTTTACGTGATGAAATAGTAGAAAGACAAAGTTTATTTGGAGAATTTGACGAAAACAGTTTAAAACAATCAAAATTCTTAGCTCAAACATTTAAAGAGGTAAGTGATAAATATGAAGTAGACTTTTTAAATGCGGGGCGTGTTGCAGAGACTTCATTAATTGACTGCATTCACTTAGATGAAAAAAATCATGAAAAATTAGCGAAGTATATTACTAGTAAAGTATCTGAAGTGTTAGATTACGAAGAAGCAAGATAAATAAAAAAAGAAGTAAACTTTCTAACTTAGAGAGTTTACTACCTTTTTTATTTTTTTATATTGGTTAAAACATTGATTACTTATAATGCTACAAGCGTAAAAGCGGTAGAAAGTATTTCCAGTCATATTCTAAAACGAAAAAAACAAATTGATAAATATTAACTCTAATATTATAAAATATATCCCGATTATGTATGTATTACCGGATTGCCTAGTTAAAGTTTGATCGATAGTTTTAAAAAAATTCTATAATAGATATTTAGTAAAATAATAAAAAAATAATACTAATTAACCAATATCTATCCGCTGGGATATTAAGATACAAATCACTTAATACCAAAGAAAAAGTAATAAAGTTAGTCATGATAAATAAATGACTAGTTAAATGATTAAAATTAATATCTCGAACATGAATACTTCTAGATATGAAACTAGGGAATAACTGACTTATCGTAAAAAGCAAGAAGTATGAACCAATAACAATAATCAATGAATATTAAACCTAAAAAGAGGGCTAATGTTCGTCCAGTGTGAATGTAACAAAATGGTTCAGTAAGCTTTTTTATCATTAATTGTTTATTATCTGTGAGGATGTACTCTGTGATGTGTTGAACACTCAATATCACGGATAAAAAGCACTAATGTTGCAAGAATAAATTTAATATCAAATGTATTTCTTATTAATAAATTTAAGACAATAAAAGTTTGAAAAAAATTAAAAAGAAATAATTTAGAAAACTATCTTTACCATATCTATTTAAATGAACTACTTCCAGTAACCAACTATTAAAGAAAATTATAAATACCAATAAAAAAATGAATGAATCCATATATTGACTTATTCATATATATATATTCTATTGAGAATTTACTTATTAATAAAGACAAAGAAATTGTATAAAAAAAGTAGTTAGTATTGTTTCTCTTTTTAGAATAAAATTCAAAATTAATATCTCTCCTTATTCTTATTTAACTTCAAAAAAATTTCACAAAAAAATATTGAAGTTATCTGTAGCAAAATGTTATGGGGATAACTTCAACCCTCTTTACAAAAATGAAGGAAGTTATAATCATATTTTTATCAAAAAAAATTGAATATCAATAAAATGAATGGATCTTAAAAAGTCATTCATTATTAAAGAAAGAAATTTAAGATCCATTTTTTTAGTTGAGTTTTAAATTGATATATTTTATTTAAAAATAATTATTTTTTTGAATTTTTTTATGGGTTTCTGTGTAAAATACTAAACCAAGTAATGTAATAATAACACCACTTATAGCTAACGTAAATTGAGTAATAATAGCAGCAAGTACTATGTAAGCTCCACCTATTATAGAAATCCAGGGAACTATAGGGTAAAATGGAACTTTATATGGACGTGGCATATCAGGTTCTTTTTCTAAGGACGAATACAGCGAAAAAAATGTCGCTATAAAGAAAAATCCAAATTGTAAATAAAAAGAAAATCTGTAAGAGTGTCAAATTCTCCTGTAAACATCATCGCAATAGTTAAAAACTAAAGTTACTAAAGCTGAGAAATATGGAATTGAGAATCTATTTAGTTTGATCCAGAAGTTTTTAAATGGAATCTGATCTTTCATTGCCATTGCATAAGGAACGCGAATAGCCGTCATAGTAAAGCCATTCATAGTTCCGTAAACACTAATCATAATACCAATAGTTATTATTTTACCACCATTTGGTCCAAATAACTTCGTAGCTACGTCATTAGGAACATTACTGTTACCAGCTATTTGTTCCATAGGCATAGTAAGTAAATATGCAACATTGATAAGTAGATAAATTGCAGTTATTACAAGTAAACCATATAAAATTGCTCGTGGTAAATCTTTTTTTGGATTTTTCATTTCACCAGCAATCGTTCCAACATTACTCCAACCGTCGTAACCATACATGGCAGCTAACATTGCAGCACCAATAGCAGCTAGAGGTGTAGAACTAGATGATGATGAACTACTAGAAAAAAGTTCAATGGTCGTAGGATTAGGTTGAAATAACCCGAAAACAATAATTGCAATAATAGGTATTAGTTTACAAATAGTAGCAACAGTCTGAATTCGACCACTAGCCTTACTACCAAGTAAGTTTAATCCTGTTACTGTAGTAGCAGCACATGCCCCGACAAGTATTGAGTATTTTTTATCTACACCAAAAAGATTTAGAAATTGTGTTGAAAAAATAGCAGCGGCGGCAGCTATACTAGCAGGATAATATATTACAGCCTGAGCCCAACCAAGTAAGTATGATATTGTTTTACCATAAGCTTTTTCAACCCAAACTATCATACCACCGGTTTCCGGTATAGCAGCAGCAAGCTCAGCAGTAGTTAATCCTGCACAAATACTTATAATTCCTGCAAGAATCCAAGCAAGTAATCCAAGGCTGACATTTCCTGTAGTCTTATATATAACTGCTGCTTTGAAAAATACCCCAGATCCAATGACTACACCAACTACTGTAGAGAATGCTCCAAAAAATCCAATCTCTTTTTTTAAGTTTTCCAAAAAGAATCCCCCCTTATAATATGGAATATTTTTTTAAATAATATTTAATTTTTTTAAAAATTTTTTTATGGTTGTTTTTTTCTATTAATTTCTAGGCGTACTTATTATATCTTATTTTTTTCATACCTAAACAATAGTTTTAGAAGAAAAAAATTTAACAATCTATGTCAGAAAAATTTTTACATTATATTTATTTATGACATTATGTTAAATCAAAGATTGAAATTAGCATATTTTTAATTAATAGTACAAATATTAAATATTAAAAAAATTTAGAAAAAAATTCTTCCTAAAGATTTAACAAAATGGATTAAAAATGTGTTATAATAGGGAGTATCTGAATAAAATTACTAGATTATACTAGAAAGGAATTTAACATGACAGAAGAAATTAAAGTAGATGTACAAGATTTAAATGATCAAATGCTTGTTCGTCGTGAAAAAATGGAAGCTATGAGAGAAAGTGGTTTAGATCCATTTGGAACTAAATTTGAAAGAACACATCTTTCAGATCAAATCGTAGCAGAATATGATAAATATAGTAAAGAAGAACTAGAAGAAAAAAATATCTCAGTAACTATTGCAGGACGTATTATGACAAAACGTGGTAAGGGTAAAGCAGGATTTGCTCACGTTCAAGACCTAGGTGGTCAGGTTCAAATTTATGTTCGTCAAGATAGAGTAGGAGATTCTTATGAGTACTTCAAGACTCTTGACCTTGGAGATATCGTTGGTGTAACAGGAGTATTATTCAAAACTAATGTAGGTGAATTATCTGTTAAAGCTGATAAATTCGAAATTTTAACAAAAGCACTACGTCCACTACCAGACAAATTCCACGGACTTAAAGATGTTGAAGAACGTTATAGAAGAAGATATGTAGACTTAATTATGAATGAAGAGAGCAAAGAAACATTTATCTTACGTTCTAAAATTATTCAAATTATGCGTAGTTACTTAAATGAACGTGGATACCTAGAAGTAGAAACTCCTATGATGCACTCAGTTGCTGGTGGAGCTGCTGCTCGTCCATTCGTGACTCACCACAATGCACTTGATATGCAATTATTCATGCGTATCGCACTTGAGTTACCTTTAAAACGTTTAATCGTTGGTGGATTAGAAAAAGTATATGAAATTGGTCGTGCATTCCGTAACGAAGGTGTGTCTACAAGACATAATCCAGAATTCACAATGATTGAATTATATGAAGCTTATGCAGATTACAATGATATTATGGACTTAACAGAGTCTATGATTGCTTATATCTGTAATGAAATTCACGGTACTACAAAAATTATGTACGGTGAAGATGAAATTGATTTAACTCCAAAATGGCGTCGTGTACACATGGTTGATGCTATTAAAGAAGTAACAGGTGTTGACTTTTGGCCAGAAATGACAGATGAACAAGCTCATGCATTAGCTAAAGAGCACAATGTTCCTGTTAGAAAAGATATGAAAGTTGGACATATTATTAATGAATTCTTTGAAACATTTGTAGAAGAAACATTAGTTCAACCAACATTCGTTTATGGTCATCCAGTTGAAGTATCTCCATTAGCGAAAACTAATGCTGAAGATACAAGATTCACAGATCGTTTCGAGTTATTTATCGTTAGACGTGAACATGCGAATGCATTCAGTGAGTTAAACGACCCAATCGATCAAAAAGAAAGATTCTTAGCTCAAATGGATGAAAAAGATGCTGGTAACGAAGAAGTTTATGAAATGGATGAAGACTTCGTAGAAGCATTAGAATACGGTATGCCACCAACAGGTGGATTAGGAATCGGAATTGATAGATTAGTTATGTTATTAACTAACTCAGCTTCAATCCGTGACGTGCTGTTATTCCCATACATGAAGCACAAGTAAGTCGATATTGATTTATTAAAATCTGATTAGAAGAATATTATTCGAAATAACAAAAATTAAAACTCCCTAAAATTTAGGAAGCTTTAATAGAAATTAAAGGGAGCTTAGTCTCCCTTTTATTATATAAAAAGATATATAAGGAGTATCCAATGGCAAGCTTTTTTTGAAAAAAATTAAAAGAAAAAAATTTTTCTGCTAAGGAAGAATTAAATGAGGAGCTGATTTCACTTGATGAATATGAAGAATTCGTCGAGAGTCAGTTTGTAACTGAAAAAAATTTAAAAAGGATTAAAAAAATCTCGTGATAACTTCTCTAATGCACTTAATAACTTAATTAGTTCATATGAGAAATTAATGAAGAGTTTTTTGAAGATTTAGAGGAATTACTTATTCAATCGGATGTTAGTTATAATACTGTATTAGAATTAGTTGATTACTTGAAAGTTGAATCACAACGACAAAATCTAAAAGAACCAAGTGAGCTTCAAAGTATGATTATTGAGAAGTTGGTAGATGTTTACATGGAAGGAACTGTAAAATCTGAATTAAACTATGCACCAGAAAAAGAACTTTCAGTGTTCTTATTCGTGGGGGTAAATGGAGTAGGAAAAACTACATCTATCGGTAAGTTAGCTCATAACCTTAATAAAGAAGGGAAAAAAGTACTTATAGCAGCTGGAGATACATTTAGAGCAGGGGCTATTGATCAACTTGATGTTTGGGCAAAACGTAGTGGTGCAGACATTGTGAAATCACATGAGGGAGCTGATTCAGCAGCGATTATCTTCGATGCCATTCAATCTGCTAAAGCAAAAGGTTATGATGTATTACTTTGTGATACAGCAGGTCGTCTGCAAAATAAAGATCATCTTATGAAAGAGCTTGAAAAAATTGTCCGTGTAATTAAAAAAGAAGTTCCAGAAGGACCACATGAAGTACTTTTAACAATAGATGCGACAACAGGTCAAAACGGTATACTACAAGCGAAAACATTTAAAGAAGTAAGTGATGTAACAGGTGTAATCCTTACTAAACTTGATGGAACAGCTAAAGGTGGTATAGTTATCGCTATTAAGAAAGAACTAGGTATTCCAGTTAAACTTGTAGGTTTAGGGGAAAATATCGATGATTTAGAAGTGTTTGATCCTGAACAATATATTTATGGACTATTTTATCAAGAAAACTCTGAGAAAACTGAAGAACAGTCGGACGCAGAATAGTAATTTAGAAATAGTTTGATTAATGAAATTTAAAAAAACTAAAAAAAGTTATAAAAATTTTTTTAAATTTTTCAGCTTTAATAAATACTTAAGTGAGAGTTTTTCATAAATTTGATTTTTTTAAAATCATATTTGGAAAAAAACTCTCTTTTTGTATTAATTTTTAAATTAATAATTAAATAGAAATATTTTAGTATTAAATTTGAAATTATTTCCGAAAAATTAATTGAAAAAAAATTGTAATAAAAAGTATATAATATATATATATTAAGAAGGTAAATATATATGGAGGATTGAGATGGGATTTTTATCTAAATTATTCGGAAAAAAAGAAGAGCAAGTAAATGAGGTTGTCTTAAGCTCATACATGAAAGGTAAAGTAGTAGATATTACTGAAGTACCGGACCCAGTATTTGCTCAAAAAATGATGGGAGATGGATTTGCTATTATTCCTGAAGAAGGGAAACTTATTTCACCAGTAGCTGGAGAAATTATCCAAGTATTCCCAACAAAACATGCTTTTGGAATTAAATCAGGAGATGTAGAAATTCTTATTCACGTTGGATTAGAAACAGTTGCTATGAAAGGTGAAGGTTTCGATGTAGCAGTATCTGCAGGAGATAGAGTTGAAGTAGGTCAAACTTTATTAACTTATGACTTAGAGTTAGTTAAAGAAAAAGCTAAAGACATTATTACTCCTTGTGTTATCACAAACATGGAAGCAGTGGAAAATATCGAAGTATTAAAATTAAATGAAACTGTTGATTTCTCACAAGAAGTAGCAAAAGTAAAACTTAAATAGATCTAGGTCTATTTAAGTTTTACTATTAGTGGCGAAATTATGAATGATAAAAAATTTTGGAAGATTATATATCTGTACATAACGAAATATAATTATAGTATATTATATTATCGTCCAGAAAAAAAGATGTATGGCTTATTAATGAAGATAATGAATTAATAAGATTTATATACGGAGATAGTTTTAAATCAACAGAAATCGACAGCATTGTTTCTAATGTTATTAGAAATGAAGTTAGACTGAAAAAAATGTTTAAACTGAGTAGTTTAAAAATGAAAATCCTATATGTTTCTCCTGAATTTGATGATTTTTATAGAAGATTACAAAAAAAGTATAGAATATCAAATAGTATAATTATTGAACGTATTTTTATATAATGAGAAAAAAACAGTAAGTTGTTTTTTAAAAAGAAAAAAAGATAAGAGTTTTATTGAAGGAACACCTGACACTTTAAGATATAAAAAAATAGAGTGGTTGAATTATATAAGAGACAGACTTTAGATAGAAATGTATTTAATGTAAAGTATAATATCTTATCAGGTCTTTATTTAATTTTTATTCTTAATAAATTATTTTATAATTTATTTATCGAATAAACATAGCTCTGCATACCAATATATCGAGTATAGTTATCAGAAAATTATAAGCGGTCAATTTTATAGAGTATTTACTGGTGTTTTTTTACAGTAGATAACTCTATGAAATTATTGGTAATATTGGCAACAATCGTGGTTAGTTCAATATTATTTAATAAGTCTCTTAACATATTAAAAAGCATTGGAATACTATTAATAGTCTCCTTAGTATTCAATCTCCTGTTGATATTTGGATATTCAGGGACGCTAGATATTGCCCTGGTTTCAAATATTTCGCTTTTAGGTTCTATTTTTATGGGACAACTTAGTAAAAAGAATGATAATTTGAAATTCATGTATTCTGGTGCGATCTCAATTGTCTATCTAGCTTTGGTTTCAATATTATTTGATACTTCTATTGTTTTTATATTTTTTTCTTTTGTATTAGGAGTATTTATAGAATTATTCTTAGTTAAGAAAAGAGTTTATATAGCACTAATTTGTATGGTAGTCTTTTGTCTGCTTGGTGAAACATTGTTATTCGCAGGTGTTAATACGAAAAGTACAATTAACAGATTTAGAGTTTCGAGGGTTGATAGTAGGTTGCTAAAAACATATAGTGATGAAGATATATTTAATTTAGAAACAGAATTAAACTCTAAGAATAAATCAGCTTTAACTTATTATGAGTTAGGTATGGTGAAGATGACGACTGCAACTAAACAAGATGCTAAAAAAGTTTTTCTTGAGGGAATAAATTTTGATGATTCTTTTGCACCGCTTTATTATAATTTAGCAATAATAGAACGCCAAGAAGGTAACTATTCAAAAGCAAAAGAGTATGCAAAAAGAGCTTATGAATTAGACGGTAGAGAAACTAATAAAAACCTAGTTGATGAATTGAGTAATTTTTAAGGTGATATAAATGATAAATTTTTTTATGATTTACAACAATTTTTTTGAAATCATTTGGTATAATTATATATATGAAGGATAGAAAACATACATTAAGTATGGTAGAATATGAAGTGAGAGAATTAAGACGATTAGAATTAATTTCAAAAGAAGATTTTTATAAGAGCAATTGCTATAATAAGACATGAAGTTAATTATGAATTATCAAAAGGATAGGTGATAAGAAATGGAAAATAACCTAATATTTATTAAGGTTCGTAGAAGAATAGAAGAAGATGTTGTAAAGATTGAAGAAATGATTAATGCTTGTGTATCGGTAAAAGGTCAGAGAAAATGTCCACTTTATCAAGATGTTATTGATACTCAAATATATGGTCTTACTAAAGAAATAAACTTAGCAGTAGAAATAGGTTGTATTTCACAAGAAGCTGGGCGCATAATTCTAGCTGATTTAGAAAATAAAGCTAGTGAAATGTACTCTAATATAGAAGAAGAAAGTAAAGCAAATTAATATGAATTTTGTAAGAAGAATACATAGATCAATTAAGCATGAACGTAGACATGTGAGATTAGATTGGGTAGTGGCATTAACACTTCTAGTATTGTTAGTCTTAAGTTGTATGATGGTTTATAGTGCTAGTATGATTGGTAATAAGTATGGGACTTTTACATCAGGTATTCCAGTAAGTGAAACATACTTCTTACGAAGACAGGCAATGTGGGTAGTACTTGCTTATATGGCGTTTTTAGTATTCTCGGTTGCAATACCTTTTGAAGTTTTTAAAGATAAAAGCTTTTTAATGAGGGGATGTTTAGTTATTGGCGGTTTACTTTTTGTTCCTTTATTTATGCCAGCAATAAATGGTGCTAAATCTTGGATAAGAATAGGATCATTCAGTTTTCAGCCGTCAACTTTAGCGCAGTTATTTATTATTATGTATATGGCCTATATATTAGAAACAAGGAAAGTAAAATTAAGACAAATTTGTACTAGTTCAGAATTACTAAAAATGTTTAATATTCCACTAGCCTTGGTTGCTATTATAGCATTTCAAAATGATACTGGAATGATGCTTATTACATTATCTGTAATTGGTATAATGACGCTATGTTCTAATATGCATTCACAAAATATAAAGAAAATACTAACGCTTGCGATAATCGCAGGTGCAGCAGTATTGATGTTATTTATGTTGAAGAGTGCATTGTTTAGTAGCGGAACTTCATATAGAACAAATCGTCTAAAAGTATTTTTAAATCCATTTTCGGAGGATTTAGCAGCTGCGGCAGATCAGGTAATAAATTCATATGTTGCATTTGGTAATGGAGGATTATTTGGAAGAGGATTAGGAAATTCTATTCAAAAATTAGGTTACTTACCAGAAGCACATACGGACTTTATACTTGCTATTATAGCTGAGGAGTTAGGTTTTATAGGAGTTTTATTCGTAGTAACTTTATTATTAATTATCATTGGAAAAGTAATATTTTCTGGTACAAAATCAAGAAATACTTTTTCAGCTATGTACTCATTAGGATTCGCAAGTCTATTAGTAGTACAGGGAGTAGTAAATATTGGAGGAGTTACGGCTTCTATCCCGATGACTGGAGTTCCACTACCATTTATAAGTAATGGTGGTAGTTCAATTCTTGTATTAAGTATTGGATTAGGAATAGCTACTAATATTTTTATCCCATGTTAAATACTTAAGAAGTAATAAAAAATAATGATGATAAATCGGATTAATATTTTTAAATATTGGTCCGATTTTTTTGATGAGACCTTTATAATTTGTAATTATATGAAATTGAAAAAAATTTATATTTTTATTATGATGAGACTTGCTAACTTATGATAATCAAGCTATAATAGTAAAGGTAACTTTTAAAGGAGATTATAGATGAAATTAGAACAATTTGATTTTTATTTACCAGAGGAACTTATTGCACAAACTCCTCTTTTAAAAAGAGATACTAGTAAATTACTGTGTGTAGATAGAAAAAGTGCTACACATGAACATAAAAGTTTTTTTCAGATATTATAGAATATTTTAATCCTGGTGACACTTTGGTATTAAATAATACTAGGGTAATGCCGGCACGTTTATATGGGGCCAAAAAAGATACAGGCGCTGCGATAGAAGTATTATTATTGAAAAACTTGGGACATAATGATTGGGAATGTCTAGTTAAGCCAGCTAAAAGAATAAAAGTGGGAAGTATTGTATCTTTTGGTGATGGAATAATGGAGGCGGTGTGTACAAAGGTACTTGATGATGGATTTAGACATTTTGAATTTGTTTACGAAGGAATATTCCAAGAAAGACTAGATGAACTAGGTACAATGCCTTTACCCCCGTATATAAAAGAAAGATTAACTGATAAAGAAAGATACCAAACAGTTTATTCTAAAGAAGTAGGAAGTTCAGCTGCTCCAACTGCTGGCCTTCACTTTACAAATGAATTATTAGATCGAATTAAGGAAAAAGGCGTAAATATTGCGTATTTAACTCTTCATGTGGGGTTAGGGACATTTAGACCAGTTGCTGTAGAGAATATAGAAGATCACGATATGCATTCAGAATATTATACTCTAGATGAAAAAACAGCGGAACTTATTAATAAAACAAAAGAAAATGGAGGAAGAGTATTTTCTGTAGGTACCACTTCAACAAGAACACTAGAAACAATTGCTCGAGATAATAATGGAAAAATAATTGCAGCATCAGGTTGGACAAATATTTTCATCTATCCGGGATTTGAATTTAAATGTGTTGATGGATTAATTACTAACTTCCATCTACCAAAATCATCATTAATAATGCTTGTTAGTGCATTTTATGATAGAGAAAAAGTTTTAGAATTATATAATATAGCAGTTGAAAACAAATATCGATTCTTCAGTTTTGGAGATGCGATGATAATAATATAGTTATTGAAAGGAAATTTTTATATGAGAGATGTTAAAGAAAATGCAGTTTGGTATGAACATATAAAAACATGTAAACAGTCTGGGGCAAGATTAGGTATTGTTCATACACCACACGGTAGCTTCGAAACACCAGTATTTATGCCGGTTGGAACGCAAGCTACAGTAAAAGCAATGTCACCAGAAGAAGTAAAAGGTATGGGTGCTGATATTATTTTATCAAATACATATCACCTTTGGTTACGTCCTGGTGAAGAAATTGTTGAAAAAGCAGGTGGACTTCACAAATTTATGAATTGGGATGGAAGTATCCTAACAGATTCAGGAGGATTCCAAGTATTTTCTCTTAGTGAAATGAGAAAAATCGAGGAAGAAGGAGTTCATTTTAAAAATCATCTGTCGGGAGAAAAATTATTCTTATCACCTGAAAAAGCAATGCATATTCAAAATGCTTTAGGTTCAGATATAATGATGGCTTTTGATGAATGTCCTGACTATAATCATGACTATAAATATATTCGTCAATCAGTGGAAAGAACTAGTCGTTGGGCTGAGAGATGTCTAGAAGCACATAAAAATCCAAAAACACAAAGTATTTTTGGTATAGTTCAAGGAGCAGGATTTAATGATTTGCGTGAACAAAGTGCTAAAGATTTAGTAAGTATGGATTTTCCAGGTTATGCTATCGGTGGTTTATCGGTTGGTGAACCAAAACATGAAATGTACAGAGTTTTAGAGCATGTTACACCATTATTACCAGCTAATAAAGCAAGATATTTAATGGGGGTAGGTTCACCTGATGCACTATTTGAAGGAGTACTTAGAGGAGTAGATATGTTTGACTGTGTATTACCTACGCGTATTGCACGTAATGGAACATGTATGACTTCTGCTGGACGTGTTGTAGTGAAGAATGCTAAGTATGCAGAAGACTTTACACCACTTGATCCAGAATGTTCATGTTACTGCTGTAAAAATTATACAAAAGCATATCTTCGTCATTTATTTAAAGCTGATGAAATATTTGGAGCTAGACTAGCAACTACTCATAATATTCATTTCTTAATTAATATGATGAAAGATATTCGTCAAGCTATTAGAGAAGATAGATTACTAGATTTCAAAGAAGAATTCTTTGAAAAAAATATGGATTAAATCAAGAAAATCCTAAGAATTTCTAATAATCTAGTAAAAAAAATATGATAAAAGGTTTATTTTTTTACTTCGTATATAGTAGAATAAACATATATTATAAATAAACGGAGGTAAAACATGCAAGGTTCATATATTAATATTATTATGATAGTATTTCTTTTTGGATTCATGTACTTCATGATTATTAGACCACAATCTAAAAGAAATAAAGAATTAAAACTTCTACAAGATTCATTAAAAGAAGGAGATAGAATCGTAACTTTCGCTGGAATTTACGGAGATATCGTTGAAGTAGGGACAGTAACAGTAAAAGTAAGAATTGCACCAAAAGTAGAAATCGAAATAGATCGTAATGCTATTCGTAGCTTAGTTGCCAAATAATAAATATTTAAGCGGATTATATTAATAATCCGCTTATTTTAAAGGCTTTTAGTCAATTGAGGAGGAGAAGTCTCCGAAACAAAAAACTACCCGCTATACGGGTGCGAGATAAAAGTTAAACAATTGAAAAATCATCCTTTCTTGATAAAATAAGAGTAGTTCAAGCTCTAAACTAAAGAAAGGATGATTTTTGATTATGGCAAATAAACATAATAGTTTATCGCATATAAAGTGGTTATGTAAATACCATATTGTATTTACACTTAAGTATAGACGAAAAATAGAATTTAATCAATACAAACGAGATATAGTAGATATAATAAAAAAAGGTTATGTTAGTATAAAAGAGTGGAAATAATAGAAGGACATATAATGCCAGACCATATACATTTGCTACTATCAATACCGCCAAAATACAGTGTATCAAGTTTTATGGGATATCTGAAAGGGAAAAGTTCATTAATGATATTTGATATGCATTCAAACTCGAAATACAGATACGGAAATAGAAAGTTTTGGGCAGAAGGATACTATGTAAGTACTGTAGGATTGAATGAAAGTACAATAAGAAAATATATCAGAGAACAAGAATCGCATGACATTGCGATAAATAAACTACAACAAAAGAATATAAAAATCCATTTGGAAATAAGAAAAAATAGATAAACCCGTTTAACGGGTAGCGGGCGTCAAAATACAATAGGGCTTGAACGAATGTGAAAGCCAACGCCTTGAGGTGCGTGTTAGTAACAAAGGGTTATAATACCCAAAGAGAAAACCACCCCTTTTCAGGGGTGGTCATTATTTACTGAAAACGTTTTTCCATTCTGAACGTTTTTCTAAGAATTTTTTAGCTTCCATTTGAGCACCTTCTAGTGAGTGAGATGCAGCCCAACCGCATTGTACTTCATTGCATGCTGGTACTTCAGTAGCAACAAGAACATCTTCTAATGTTTTTGCTAGAGCTTCTTCAACTTCTTCATAGCTATCGTTGTTGATTACTGATAAGTAGAAACCTGTTTGGCATCCCATGGGTCCGAAATCTAATACATTATCAAGGTGATTTCTGATTAATTCAGCGATTAGGTGTTCTAAAGAGTGAAGGTTTGGCATTTCTAGATGCTCCTTGTTTGGTTGACAGAATCTAATATCATATTTATAAATTTTGTCTCCATTATCTCCAGAATAAACTCCAACTAATCTAATATAAGGTGCAACAACTTTAGTGTGATCTAGGTTGAAACTTTCAACATTCATTTTCTTTTCAGTCATCTATACTTCTCCATTTCTTTAATTTTATTAGCAGTTATAATTATACTATATTTTTGATGAATATAAAATTAATAAGAAATGGAGAGACTTAAAAATAGTGATTTTTAAGTCCCTCCATTTTAGAATTATTTTTCTAAAGGAATAAGTTTATTCATAATAATCGCTACAATTGCACCAACTGCAATAGGAGAACCTATTAGATATTGTAGTAATTGTGGAGCGCTGGCTTTTAATTCTGCTGGAATAAATAATAATCCAATTGTAAACATTAAAGGTACTCCGATAATGTATAATTCTCTTTCTGAAAAGTCTAGATTTTTAACCACTCTAAATCCATTTAGTAGGATGATAATACAAACTACAGAGAATACACCACCGATAACTGCAGAAGGGATTGAATTAATAACTGCAGAAAGTTTACCTAAGAATGATAATCCGATAAACCAGAATGAAGCCATAACGAATACTTTTCTACTAGCTACACCCGTGATAGAAATAATACCAGCATTAGTAGAGTAACCAGTAACAGGAGTTGTTCCGACTAAAGCAGCAGCTAAACATCCGATTCCTTCTCCGATTACACCTTTGTTAACCTGAGTATCGCTTAAAGGTTCGTTAATAACTGAACTTACAGCATACCAAGTTCCTGTTGTTTCAGCTAAAAGTACCATGTAGATAATAATCATTGTTATAATAGCAGAGATTTCAAAATGTATACTGTAATCTAAGAATAATAGTTTCGGCATTGAGAAGAAGCTAGCATCCTTAATTCCTTGAGTATTAAAACCACCCATTAAATATGCAGAAAATGTTCCGATAGCTAGAGCGATAATTACTGAAGAAATTTGGAAAATTCTTTTGAATTTATTAACATAATTTCCTAATGTAGAAAATAGTATTAATGAAGCTGCTGTTATAAATGCTAATAATACATTTTGTTTCATAGTAAGACCGTTACCTTCAATGTAGATATTACTTACAAATGCTGAAGGAAGTAAAGTTAATCCTACGATCATTATTATTGTTCCACTAACGATAGAAGGTATGTAATTTTTTACTATATATTTATAAATACCAGAATATCCAAGTAAGATAACTAAAATCGCACCAAGAATACTAGCTCCTAAAACAGTACCAAGATTTTTAGTTCCCATATAGATACCAATAATAGCACCTAGGGGAATAAATGATGGACCTTGACATACAGGTAGTTTTAAATAGAATAAAACTTGAATTAATGAAGCAATTCCAGCTCCTAAGAAAGTAGACTGAATTAAACCAGTAGCATCACCAGGTGATAATGCAATAGCTGTTGCTAATATAAAAGGTGGTACATAAACGTCCATAGCTAAGACGTGTTGTAAACCTAAAATTAGGGATTGTGAAAATGGAATATTTTCTTCAACTCCTATTGTTAAATGATTTTTATTTTTTGACATAAAAACTTTTTTCTCCTTATGTTAAATTTAATTTTACTATTTTTTAAGAATTTGTTTACCTTGAACCCAAACTTCACGGATGTTTTCTGAAGTAGAAAGATATAATATCTTTTGAAGAAGATGTTTATCTTCTTCATTATCTAAATAATTAGGAAGTTTATTGGTAGGTGTATTGATATCAATGACTTGAAAATCACAAATGTAACCTTCTTTAAAAAGACCAAGTGGCAATTTCAAAGCTTCACCACCACCAGTGGTTGCAAGATAAAATGCTTCAAATATACTCACTTTCGAATCGTGAGTACCGCGATTATTAGCATCCAGGCTATTGTTAACCCCATCATTTAACATCCTACTAACCATGACTGTATGCTTTATATTGTCATAAAGACTAGGGGAGAATCCTCCAGAAATATCAGTACCTAAGCAGATGTTTAAGCCTTCTTTTTTCAGTTTATTAACAGGTAACACTGCATTAGCGAAATAAGAATTTGAGATTGGACAATGGCAAACTGAAGATTTTCTATGATTAAAGATCTTTACATCGTCAGAATTTACGAAGTTACCATGAGCCATTATTGATTTATCAGTTAATAGACCAAATTGATCTAAAACTTCGGTATCTCTTTTTCCAAAACGTTCGAAAACAAAATTATGCTCCCAATCACTTTCACTACAATGACTTTGTATATAGCAGTTATATTTCTTTGCTAAGTTTCCTAACTCTAAAAGAGCATCATCTGTACAACTTGGAACGAAACGTGGAGTAATAACTGGATATACACCTTGAGGAACATCTTTTGAAAGATTATGTACATCATTAATAAACTTTTCAGTATTTTCAATCGCTTCTTGTGTACTATTATCTCGGTAAAAATTTGGATTCATAGTTTCATCATCCATAACGACTTTTCCTACGAAGCCTCTTTGACCAGAGTTGGCACAGATTTTTGCTAATTCCAAAGTAGCTTCATTATGAATAGTTCCAAAATACATTGCAGAAGTAGTACCATTCGCTAATAATGTTTTGACCAAATCGGTATATACTTCTCTAGCATAATTGATATCTTTATATTTCGATTCTAAAGGAAACGTGAAATTATTTAACCAATAACTTAATTCATCATCTAATGCGAGACCAGCTTGTGGCCATTGAGGTGCATGGATGTGTAAATCGATAAAACCAGGTAAAAGAACTTTATCTTTAAAATCAAAAAAGTTACTTTCATGTGAGTATTTATTTAATATTTGTTGATAGTTTTTCATCTTCTTGTTTAACAATTTTAGAAATGATTCCATTATCTGTAATAAATATTATCGCCTGTTTTTAAAAAAACTCGATTTCTCCATATTTAGGACTATGGAAAAAGAGATGCTTTGATTATTTTTTTGTTATTCATAATTTTAATTTCTCCTAAAGAATTTTTTTATAAATATAACATAGAAAACGAACGTTGTCAACAAAAAAAATATAATATACTAAAATTAATTCAAAAATAAACGAACTATTAACAGGTGGATCAAATGATAAAGTTCGTAAAAAAACGACGAAGAACGTTTTCTTCATCGTTTCAAAATTTATTATATCATATTGTTATCTAAATTCTTTTCTTTCTTTAGAAACTAGTGTAGCCACTCTTTCTTGAGCTTTTTCTAAGTAGCTTTCTCCATTTTTTAGTAAATCACAAATAATATTTGTAATTTCAACAAAATCTTCTTCTACGTATCCTTTAGTAGTCATTGCCGCAGCCCCTAAACGAAGACCACTAGTTTTCATTGGAGGTAATGTATCAAATGGAATACCATTTTTATTACAAGTGATTTTAGCTCTACTTAATAAATCACTAGCATCATGTCCTGTTACGTTATAAGTAGAATATGTATCGATTAGACACAGGTGATTATCACTACCGTTAGAAATTACAGGAATATTGTTAGCTTTAAACGCTTCAACCATAACCTTCATGTTTTTTACAACTTGTTGTTGATAAACTTTGAATTCAGGTTTAAGTGCTTCTCCAAAACAAATTGCTTTTGCTGCAACAACGTGTTCTAATGGACCACCTTGAGCTCCAGGGAAAATCATCTTATTAATTTTAACTGCAATTTCCTCGTTATTAGTAAGGATAATACCTCCACGAGGTCCTCTTAATGTTTTATGTGTAGTAGATGTAACGACATCAGCATATGGTACTGGATTAGGGTGTAATCCTGCTGCTATAAGTCCAGCTATATGAGCCATATCTACCATTAAATAAGCGCCAACTTCATCAGCAATTTCTCTAAATTTTGCAAAGTCAATAATACGAGAATATGCACTTGAACCAGCAATAATCATTTTTGGTTTATGCTCTTTTGCGATACGTAGTACTTCGTCATAATCAATAAGGTGAGTATCTTTTGTTACACCATATGAAACTGAATTGAATAATTTTCCAGAGAAGTTTACTTTACTACCGTGAGTTAAGTGCCCACCTGCATCCATGCTCATTCCTAAAACAGTATCCCCAGGTGTAAGAAGAGATAAGTATACAGCAATATTTGCACTTGATCCTGAGTGTGCTTGAACATTTACGAATTTAGCATCATAAAGTTCTTTTAATCTATCTATAGCAAGACTTTCAATTTCATCAATAACTTCACATCCGTCATAATACCTTTTTCCAGGATATCCTTCAGCATATTTGTTTGTTAAAATACTACCAGTAGCTTTTAGTATATCTTTAGAAACAAAGTTTTCACTGGCAATAAGCTCAATATTAGTATCTTGTCTATGTTGTTCTTTTTCAATTAATTCAAAAAAATTTTTATCCATAATGAAGCTCCTTGTTTTTATATTTTTTTAGAATAACTGGAATTTATATTTTTTTATAAATATGAACTTATAAATAAATGTATGTATATTAGAAACTATGTTAACTCAAAAAAAATAGTACTAGTTTAAAAAAAATAAATATTTATAAATTAGTTGTTATTCATTGTCTTTTTTATAATAGCATAGTATTAAAAAAATAAATAAACTAAAAAAATGATAAAAAAATAGTCAAAATTATTAAAAAAATTTAATTGATGATGTGAAAATGCGAACATTAAATGTGTAATAAGTAAAAAAAATTAAAATCACTAGTACAGATTATGAATTATTTGAAAGATTGAAAAGGAGATATGTATAAAATATATAATAATATAGTTCTAAAGAAAGAGGAATAAATGTAAATAGTAAAAAAATTAGTGAATTTTTAATTGGTCTATACTTGATAACAGTGGAAATTATCAAATATTTATGCTATAATAATTAACGGAATACATCTGTATTACTATCGAACCAAATTTTAAGGAGAAAAGTTTAATATGCTTGTAGATAAACCATTAAAGCTGTTTTCATTAAATGCTAACATTCCATTAGCAAAACAAGTAGCGAAGTCACTAGGAGTAGAATTAAGTAAATGTAGTGTAAAGAAATTCAGTGACGGAGAGGTTTCAATTAATATAGAGGAAAGTGTACGTGGAAGCGAAGTTTTCGTACTACAATCAACTAGTGGTCCTGTAAATGACAATTTAATGACTTTATTAATTATGATAGATGCACTTAAACGTGCTTCAGTGGACACTATTAACGTTGTAATTCCTTATTACGGATATGCACGTCAAGATAGAAAAGCAAGAAGTCGTGAACCAATCACAGCTAAATTAGTAGCTAACTTATTAGAAGTAGCAGGAGCGGATCGTGTAATTGCATTAGATCTTCACGCACTTCAAATTCAAGGATTCTTTGATATTCCGGTTGATCACCTTATGTGTGTACCAATTATTGCAAAATATTTCAAAGAAAAACTTCCAGATATGGAAGAAGTTGTTGTTGTATCACCAGACCACGGTGGTGTAACACGTGCTAGAAAACTAGCAGATGCATTAAATACGCCAATCGCAATTATCGATAAGAGAAGACCAAAACCAAATGTTGCTGAAGTTATGAATATTGTAGGTAACATTGAAGGAAAAACATGTATTCTTATTGATGATATTATTGATACAGCGGGAACAATTACTTTAGGAGCTCAAGCACTTAAAGATAGAGGAGCAAAAGAAGTTTATGCAAGTTGCTCACATGCTGTATTAAGTGGACAAGCATTAGATAGAATTGAAAATTCTCCAATTAAAGAGTTAGTATATGCTAACACAATTGATATACCAGAAGAGAAAAAATTAGATAAAATGGTACCGTTATGTGTAGGTGATTTAATTGCTAAAGCAATTTACAAAATCCACAATAACGAACCTGTAAGTGTTCTTTTTGAATAATCATTAATTAAATTAATTTTTAAAGAAGGCAGCGGTGTCCGTTGCCTTCTTTAAATCGTATATTCGATAGTAAAAAAAATAAAAAGTGAGGATAATTTATGAAATTAATAGTTGGATTAGGAAATCCAGGTAAACAGTATGAAAATACAAGACATAATATTGGATTTATGGTACTTGATGAACTAGCTAAATCTTGGAATGTAAGTTTTGATAAAACGAAATTTAACGCAGAATATGCTATAGCATATCACAATGGAATTAAATATTTATTAGTAAAGCCAACAACGTATATGAATCTTTCAGGAGAAGCGGTAGGTAAGTTTTACGATTATTTTGAAATTGATATTGAAGATATATTAATAATTTATGACGATTTAGATACAAAAACTGCAAACTTTAAATTAAAAGCTAAGGGAAGTAGTGGTGGTCATAATGGAATTAAGAGTATTATTAGCCACTTAGGAACAGAAAAATTCAATAGATTAAAAATTGGAATAGATAGACCGACACCTCCGATGAAGGTAGTTGATTATGTCTTAGGAAGATTCTCAAAAGACGAAATGAATGAAATTGAAAAAATTTATTCTAAGAGTGTAAACTGTATTGAAGATTTCTCAAAAAAATGAGTTTCGTAGATTTAATGAATAAATATAATTAAAAAAATAATTGCAGCAAAAGGTGCCATCACAGAAGTCCTAAATTTTTAAAAAGTTTATATGTAATTTATAGGTAAAAGTGGACTATAGATATTTAAATATTCTTAATAAAAAGTATGTTAGATATCTAATAACCTTTGTGGAGTTTTTGATAAAATCGATTTTTTTCTAAAATCGTGATTTTCGAGTCACTCCCTTTTTGCTGCTATTTGTTGTAGAAAGGAGCGTATATGATAAAAGACAGTCTTTTGGAAATTGTTAATTTACAATTTGAAAAAAAGAATAAAAAAATATAGGTGTATATGGACAAAAATTTAACAACACGTGCTTTAGAAATATATAACGAATATAAAAAAATAGTGGTAAGACAATTTTAGTATTATCACAAAGTAAAGCAGAAGCTGAAGAATTGTTTGCTATTTTAAATGATTTCGAAGGTGAAACATATATTTATCCAGAAATTGATATATTAAAACGTCACACTTCTAAAAAGTAATGATTTAGTGCAGAACTCTATCAAAGTTCTTGAAAATCTTGTACATAATATTCAAAAGTATTATAATTGTACCGATTGAATCAATTTATAGAACTGTAAAAAATCCTAGTGATTTTAAAAATAATAGCTTTGAGATTAATGAAGATACTGTTATTAGTTTTGATGAATTACAGAAAAAACTAGTTAATATGGGATATCGTCGTGTTGAAACTGTCGATGTAGTAGGAGAGTTTTCAAAAAGGGGGAGTATAGTTGATATTTTCAGCCCTTTAAGTGAGAAACCTATTAGGTTAGATTTTTTTGATGATGAACTTGATAGTATGAGAACTTTTGATGAAATTACACAAAGATCGTTAGAAAAAATAGATAGTGCTGTTATTTATCCTACAAGTGATTTTTTCCTTACATCTGAAGAAAAAGATGTAGTTGTTGAGAGAATACTTACTAAGTTAAATGATACCAAATTAAGAGAAGAAGAAAATTACCAAGAAATTAGTACCTATCTTCAAGAAAAAATTGAAATTTATAAAGCAACTGGCGATTTTAGTGATTTAGAAAGTTTTTCGAATTTAGTTTATGAAAATACATATAGTATTGCCAACTATTTAACAGATGATATTATAGTCTTCTATGACAATTATCATAAAATCTTAGAAAAAAAATAGAAGGACTACGAGAATACTTTTTAACAAGTCTTCAAGAGATGAATAGAAATTATATATATCAAGATGTAATAGATAATGTAGCTTTTTGAAAAAAAATTCAAAAACTTAGATGTAAGAAAATTCTATTTATCTACCTTAAAAACTCAATGATAAGATTATAGAAAAAAACTACAATTTAGATATAATTGATTTGGCTTATTATTCAAGTGAAGAATATTTAGCTAAGGAAATACGTGAAAAAAATTAACGGATAATTATAAGGTAATTATTTCATTAAACACTCAAAAACAAAAAAAGATTATGTAGAAAAGGTACTATTCGATAATTATTTCTATGATGATATTTATTATGGTGTTAAAGAAGGGAAAATCTTCATCGATGTGAATAAGTATCATCTAAAAGGATTAGAGGATAGAAAGAATAAAATATTTTTACTTACACCACGCGAACTTTTTACTGAAGAAGAGAGAAAAAAACGTCGCGTAAAATTTAAATATACTAACTCAGAAAAAATTAGAAATTACCAAGAACTAAATGTTGGTGATTATATCGTTCATGTTAGTCATGGGATAGGGTTATACGAAGGTATAGAGAATGTTGAAGTTGGTGGAGTATACAAAGACTTCTTGAAAATTGTCTATGATGGTGGTGATATTATTTATGTGGATATAAATAATATGAACTATATCCAAAAATATACCGCGTCTACTGATAATAGAAAACCAGTATTAAATAAACTAGGAACAAAAAATTGGCAGAAGACTAAAAGTAGAGTCCGAAAAGAAATTGAGGATATATCTGAAGATCTTATTAAGTTATATATTAAACGTGAATTAAGTTCTGGATATGCGTATAGCTTGGATGGAAGTATGCAGTCTGAATTTGAAGCCGATTTTGCATATACACCAACGGATGACCAGGTGAAAGCTACAGAAGAAATTAAAAGAGATATGGAAAAACAACGTCCTATGGATAGACTTCTATGTGGAGATGTTGGTTTCGGTAAAACAGAGGTAGCGATGAGGGTTGCGTTTAAAGCAGTTACTGATAATAAGCAAGTGGCGGTATTAGTACCAACGACCCTTCTTGCTGAACAACACTACGATAATTTCGTAAGTAGATTTGCGAATTTCCCAGTAAATATAGAAGTAGTGAGTAGATTTAAATCTGCAAAAGATATTACTGAAATTTGTAAAAAACTTGAAGAAGGTAAAATAGATATTATTGTTGGAACTCATAAACTATTAAATGACAAATTTAAATACAAAGATTTAGGTTTATTAATAATTGATGAAGAACAACGTTTTGGAGTTAAACATAAAGAAAAAATAAAACATCTTAAAAATACAGTAGATGTTCTTACCCTTAGTGCAACTCCAATTCCTAGAACATTACATATGAGTTTAATCGGTATTAGGGATTTATCGGTGATTGAGACACCTCCAAGAGAACGTCAACCAATCCAAACTTTTGTGACAGCTCAAAATAAAATGGTTATAAAAGAAGCGGTTATGAATGAGATTAATCGTGGAGGACAGGTGTTTTATGTTTATAATAGAGTAGAAACTATTGATGAAAAATATCTAGAGCTAAAACGATTATTGCCTGATATAAATATAGCATATGCACATGGTAGAATGAGTCAAAGAGAACTTGAAAATATTATGTCTGACGTTATAGATAGAAAATATGATATGCTAATATCGACGACAATTATTGAGACAGGTATTGATATTTCTAATGTAAATACATTAATAGTTGAAGATGCCGATCGCTTCGGATTAAGTCAATTGTATCAACTTCGTGGACGAGTAGGTCGTAGTAGTAGAGAAGCTTATGCATACTTAATGTACGAACCGTTTAAGTCATTAACTGAGAATTCAGAGAAAAGGTTATCTGCGATCAAGAACTTTACTTCTTTAGGTAGTGGTTTTAAAATCGCTATGCAGGACTTATCTATTAGAGGAGCTGGAGATGTTCTTGGTGGAAGACAACATGGTTTTATCGATTCAGTAGGTTATACATTGTATTCTCAAATGTTAGAACAAGAAATTCAAGAGAAAAAAGGAATTTTAGAACCGTTATTAGAACAAGATCGAACACAAGATGTTAGTTACTATGAAAATATAATTAAAGAAGCTGCTCCGAAAATTAAGAAAGATATTTTTGAAGTCAAGACAGATGATCTAGAAATTAAACTTAATGTTGATGCCTTTATTCCAAAAGAGTATATCACTAGTGATGCAGATAAAATAGATTTCTATAAGAGATTAAATAATGTAGTTAGTGATGAAGAGATTGATAGCATTGTAGAAGATCTAATTGATAGATTCTCTGATTTTGGAGAAGAAGTTAATAACCTAATAGATATATGTTATCTGAAAGTTATGGCGAAAAATACTATGGTGACTAGCATTAAAGAGTTAGCCAATAAAGTAGTTGTAACTTTTGATAAAGACATTATGAACAGTCTTAAAGGAAAAGAATTATTTACAGCTTTAACGCCACATAAGGATACACGTATCGTTGCAAAAGATGGATTCTTCCTTGAAATAGATAAGAAAGAAAGATATAGCATTAGACGCATAAGAGAAATTCTGGCTTTAGTAAACAATAGTCTGGAGGAGGAACATGAATAAAAATAGATGTCCTTGGGCCAAAGCTCCATTAGATATTGAATATCATGATAATGAATGGGGAAGAGAAACTCATAACGATCAAATGTTATTTGAATATCTAATACTAGAAGGAATGCAAGCTGGATTAAGTTGGTCATTAATACTTAAGAAACGAGAAAATTTCAAACGTGCTTTTGATAATTTTGATTATAATATCTGTGCCAATTATACCGATGAATACCTAGAATCGTTAAGACAAGACGTTAGTATAATTAGAAATAAATTGAAAAATATATTCTGTTAGAAAAAAAATGCTGTAGCATTTCTTAAGGTTCAAAGAGAATTTGGAAGTTTTTGATAAGTATATCTGGGGTTTTACAGATTATAAAAAAATTAATAATGAGTTAGAAAACTACAAAGATGCACCAAGTGAATCTGATTTGTCTATCAAGATAAGTAAAGATATGAAGAAAAAGAGGATTTAGTTTTTGTAGGAAGTACGATAATTTATAGCTATATGCAGGCTATTGGAATGATAAATGATCATGAAAAAAAGGATGTTTTTTTGTTATGAAGAATGTTACTAAGAAATGTTATTAAATTGGTATTATGGAAAAGTATTATAATAAAGGGAATTGTTCAAATTTAGATATAACTTTACTTTATAAAAATACAGTCTATAATATATAAGTATGTTTAATTTTAAGATTGGATTTTATAAATGGATAAGAGAACTATTAAAATTGAAGAAATAGCAGACAATAAAATGTTTGTTGAAACATTTTTTTAGAAGAGATAAAAAAAGATACAAGAAATTCCTAAAAATGCCTAAATGTGAGTTTTTTTACATATTGGAGCTACGAGTAATACACAGGTATTAGGGGAAAAAGATTGTTGATATACTTGTTGTTGTAGAAAATTTACATGAGATAACAACATTCGATGAAAAAAGACTAAATAATATCAGTTATCATAGAATAGCTCATAATGGTACAAAAAGGTGTAATAAAATATGCTAAAATTATCGATTATCTAACTATGAGATATGATGTTGTATTAAATGTTGTGCAACGTGATACAGAAATACATAAAGATTTTTATAAAAAAATTAAAGAAATTTTTTTAATGATGAAGTTTTTAAAAAAATGAATATAATTCATTTAAAAAAATAGTAATAAAGAACTTTTGTTTAAAAGATTATTCAACGAAAAAAATAATATTTATAAATGATATGTTAAAAAGGATTGAAAATAATGACTAAAATAAAAAAATTGAGGAGATTGTTCAAAATAGTGAAGTACTATATAATGAACCTCTAAGAAAATATAGTTTTACAAAGACGGGTGGAAACGCAGAAGTTTTAGTAAAATTAACAAACGAACAAGATTTACAAAATGTTATTAAATATAGCAACGAAAATAATATAGAACTGACTATTTTAGGAAATGGTTCAAATGTATTGATTTCTGATAACGGAATTAGCGGGATTGTTGCTCTTACTAGTGACATGAACAAGATTGAATTATTAGATGGCGATGTTATTTCTTGTTATGCGGGATTAACGTTAAAAGAACTTACAGACTTTTGTATTGAAAATAGCTTAACTAATCTTGAATTTTCATGTGGAATTCCAGGAAGTGTTGGTGGAGCAATCTTCATGAATGCTGGTGCATACGGTGGTGAGATGAAGGAGGTTGTTCAAAAAGTCGAGGTTTTCACTAAAAACGGTGAAAAGAAAATCTATACTAATGAACAAATGGAATTTTCATATAGACATTCTGTAATTCAAGAAACTAAAGAAATTATTTCTAGAGTGTATTTCCAAATGAAAAAAGGAAATAAAGAAGAAATTATCTCTAAAGTAGAAGAATTAAATAAAATGCGCTCAGATAAACAACCTTTAGAATACCCTTCATGTGGTTCTGTGTTTAAACGACCAGAAGGATATTTCGCAGGAAAATTAATCCAAGATGCGGGGTTACAAGGATTAACTGTAGGTGGAGCGCAAGTTTCAAAAAAACATGCCGGATTTATGGTTAATATAGATTCAGCAACTTGTGAAGATTATAAAAACTTAATAAAAGAAGTTCAGAAAAAAAGTTTTAGAAGATTCAGGTGTTGAACTTGAGTGTGAAGTTAAAATTTTTAGGTGAATAAAAAAGGAGTGACTCAAAAATCGTGATTTCGGAGAAATAGATTTTGTCGAGTCACCCTCGCACAGTTTATTAGATGTCTAAAAAGCTTTTATAAAGCGAATTCAGATATCAATAAACCACTGCGTCTATGAGTTCACATATGAACTTTGTTAAATTTCAGGGCTGGATTAGCCCTTTTTTTATTTCATATTATCTATAAATTTTTTATATTGCGAAAGATTTTGTTCATTTTTATTATTAGTTTTTGGTGTATAAAATGATCTTCCTACTAAGTTATCCGGAAGATATTGTTGTTTAATATATCCTGTAGGGTGGCTATGTGGATATTGATAACCAACACCACGATTAAGTTTATCAGCACCATAATAATGTGCATCTCTAAGATGATCAGGAATAATAAATTTCGGATTTGTCTTAGTTTCATGTAGTGCATTGTCGATTGCCACATAAGCACTATTAGATTTTAATGAAAGAGCTAGTTGAATAACAGCGTTGGCTAATGGTATTCTAGCTTCGGGTAATCCAAGCATCTTCGCACTTTCAATAGCAGCTTGAACAAAAGGTCCGATATTTGGATTTGCTAGACCGATATCTTCGTAAGCTATAACACTCATTCTTCTATATATAGTGTCTAAGTCACCACTATCTATCAGTAGTGCTAAGTAGTATAGTGAAGCATCAACATCACTTCCACGAATAGACTTTTGAAAGGCGCTAATAATATCATAAAAAGCATCACCATCTTTATCATAGGCTTTGAATTTTCCTAGAGATAAGTTTAATAGTTTTTTTCTTTTTGTGATAATTTCACCTTCATTTGATAAATTATATAAAATTTCAAAAGTGTTTAAAGAAAATCTCAAATCACCCGAAGAGTTTAAAGCGATTGTTTTTAAATACATCATCTTCTATTTTTTTAACTCTTTTGGAAATATTTCTTTATTATTTGATATTTTTTTAGATATTCATAAATATCATCGTTTGAAACTTGTTGTAATTCAAAAAAATAATTAAACGTGATCTAATCGCAGGATTTACAGTATGATATGGGTTATTTGTTGTGCATCCAATAACGTATATGTTATCAAATTCGATTTCAGGAAGTAGAATATCTTGCATAGGTTTTGTTAATCTATGAAATTCATCAAGTAGTAATATTACTTTTTTTAAACCTTTTTAGATTCTTCTATTACTGCAGTTAAATCTTTCTTAGTACAATTTACAGCATTTAATATTTTTAAATTTATAGTCTAGTTCATTAGCTAATGCATTAGCGATTGAAGTTTTTCCTGTTCCAGGGGGACCATATAAAATAAATGAGAACATTTTTTTGCTTTCTACTATCTTAGTGATAACTTTTTCCATCTCCAATTAAATGATGTTGACCAATAATATCACTGATTTTTATTAGGTCGTAATTTATTGATAAGTGTTTCCATGGTACCTCCTTAGTTTTTTTATTTCTTAATATTAATTATATCATAATTGATATAGTTGTTGTTAGAAAGTTAATTGGAAGTGTCGTTGTATGTATAAAATAATAAAAATTTTTACATAATCTTGATTTTTATGATAAAATATAATAATCACAATAAGGGGATGTTTAGGATTCGACAGGGATGCTAGTCTTCTTGGTGGCATGTAGGAGGGTTGTCTCCTTTAACAACACATCAGTTAAATATAACTGGCGAAAAAACAAATTACGCTTTAGCAGCTTAATAAGCTAAAGGCTGATTACTTTGTTTGACTGTGACAAAGCTAATCGGTTCATTCTTAGCAGTCTACGATTTTTTTCTTCCGTTTGTAGAAAAAAATAAGAGATTAATCAAACTCGTTTTTCATTGCCTGTTTATCGGCTTAAGTGGAGAATTAAATTCAATAGGTAAACTAAACATGTAGAAGCTAAGGGGAGGTATTTTTGGACGCGGGTTCAAATCCCGCCATCTCCATTCTATTGAGATTAATCTCAAATAAAAAATACGCAGTTAGAAACTGTGTCAAAGAGACTTGAAATCTTTAAAATAAAGATTTCAAGTCTCTTTTCAGATTGTTGACAAAACGACCAAAATATCAATGAACGTATTGATGTTTTGGTCGTTTTTCAAAAAAAAATAAGCTTTATGGCTAAAGAATCAGTAGCACTAAGAGATGATTATACCTCTCTTAGTGCTATTGTTTTCATATTTTGAACGCAACAAGACAACCAAGCGTACGACTGTACTTTGGCTTTACCTCTATATTGTGCATATCTATATCCGTGATTTTGTTTTGAATCTGCAAAGCTACGTTCTACTGTTTCTTTTCTTCTCTTATACAATAGTTTTCCTTCTTTTGATATACGTCTTAACCTAGCTTCATCATAATAATCCGCATTTATATGACGTCTTATTATTTTCTTCTCGTTTTTATCATCACTTTTTATATTGTTTATATCCATTTCTATCTATATTTCTGTATCTAAATATTTCTCCTGTTCGTTTATCCACATATATATCTTTTTCATGTAAGTATTTAAAATATTTGTTATCTTTTTGATCTTGAGAATCTTCTATATCCTATTACTGAAAATATATTTTTTTATCTAACTGTTTTTAGTATGTCTAGAGAATAATATCCGCTATCTAACGCAACTTTACGAGGGATTAATCCAAAGTTTTTTTCTATCTGATTTAATCTATCTATATACGGACCACTATCATGAACGTTACACGGAGTTATATGGCAGTCTATAATAATATTATTCTTCCCGTCTACTGTTCTATGGTCTAAATACATAAAAACCTTCTTCTTTATGATCTCTGTGATAATAACCACTATCTGGATCAGTAGTGTTAATTCGTTGTCTTTTTAGTTCTTCTTTTTCTTCATACTTAAAAGGCTTTTTTTCCTATTTTTTTCTCTCTTCATTTATTTCTTTTTCTAAGTCTAATTTTTCTTTCTTTTTACTTTTTGTGGTAATTTCAATTTTGTATTTCTTTTTTTGTTTGCGTTAGCTTTTAATGTGCGTTGAATCAGTAAAAAAACTCTGTTCCACCTACTAATTTTTTTATCAATAGCTTGATTCACTATATTTATAAATATTTGTTCAAATATATCAGTTCCTTGGAATCGTCGAATATAGTTTTTGTGAAAATGTAGAATAATGTGGAACTGGTTTTAGAAAATGGTATCCCTAAAAAAACCATCTAAATGCAGCATCTGTTTCTATTCTTTTTTTATTGTTTCTCTCATAGATTTTTATTCCATAGAAATCTTTTTAAAAAAACACTAATTTGAATAATACTACAGGGTCTAAACAATTTCTTCCTGATGTATGGCTATAGTATTCTTCTGTCAAATCATAAATAAATTTAAAATCAATCGCTTTGGCTACTTTTTCTTAAAAAAAGTGATTTGTAGGAACTAATTCTGATAACGTCATTAATATTATTTCATCTTTGATATTTTTCTTTTTTTATTAAACATACTAAAAACCCCCTCTATATACTTATATTATAACATCTTTAGCACTTTTTTTCTCATTAAAACAGGCTGCTGACTCATGCAGTTTCTGCATTTGTCAACAGCCTGCAAAAGACTGAAATCTTTAAAATAAAGATTTCAAGTCTCTTTATATATCTTAATAATATGTTAATTCGACAAATTTTATTACAAAAAAATCTAATTGTAATCGCTTGATAAATGTACTATAATATTATTGAAGAGTAAGAAATAATTTATCAAAGGGGAGGTGATTATGATGAAATTATTAACAATGTTTAAATTTACTAATTTGGAGAATCAAGATGAAGTTTATGAAGGTGGAGTAATTTCTATTCTTTTTAGCAATCGGTAGACATTTATGGTTAGGATTAACTAATATCGTTAAAAGCATTAGGATATACATTTTACTTGGTAACTTGGTTATTGTATATAATAGCATTAATAGTAGGGATAGGGTTTATTTTTCTATTATTTGTATCTCGTTGGATTAGCTCTATTTTTAGTAAAAAAATTTTTAAAAAAATAACAGCTGTAAATAGAATTTGTAAAGGTTTTAGTTGCAGCTGTTTATTTAGTAATGTTGATTTGTAAATAGTTATTAGGTATGCTATAATGTAACTATAATCAAAAGGAAGTAAAAAGGATGCTAATTAAATTTTCAGATAGATTTTATTATACAAAACAACGATATATGTATTTAGAACCGACACTTGGTTATTTAAAAGGTGAATATTTTTCTGTAATGTTAGACTCTGGAAATGGACCTACACAAGTTGAGAATTTTCTAAAGGAATTAAAGGAAAACGACCTGCCGATGCCAAGTTATGTAATATTGACCCATCATCACTGGGATCATAGCTTTGGAGCAGCCTATCTAGATATTCCAGTAATCTCTACAGATAGAGCTAGAGACTCTTTAATTGAGTTATCACAACTTAAGTGGGATGATGAGAGTCTTTACCAAAGGGTAAAAGATGGAACTGAAATAAAATATAGTGCGGATGTAATAAAAAGAGTTTATGAAAATAATGAAATAAAAATTAGAATACCAGATATGCCAAAAATGGCTGATTTCAATTTGAATCTTGGTGGAGTTAAAATAAATTGTATATATAATGATAACTCACATTCTAATGATGCATTTTTAATTTATATTCCAGAGGAAAAACTATTGTTTTTAGGAGATAGTCATGCTAAAAACTACTATACTAAACCGATGGCATATAATAAGCAGAAGCTCCGTGATTATATAGATAGAATAACAATTCTTGATTTTGAATATGCTGTTCCTGGTCATGGTAACATATTTACGAGAGAGGAATTGTTAGATTATCTTGAAAAAGAATATACAAAAATGAGGTGATTACATATGAATTTAATGATGTCTCTCGATTGGATTCTTTTAATTACTATGTCATTAACTTTCTGTCAGCAATTATTCTCAAGAAAATTTAATCTATTTGGAATATTGTCAATAGTCAGTTTAGCGACATACATTGCCTTACATTCTTATTCTACAGGACTTAGTATTTTTGTTCTATTGCTGTTCATTGGTGGACTTTGTTTAATAGGACTTGAAATGTTTGTCCCAGGAGGAATAGTGGGCACTGTAGGTATCATTACCGTAGTATATGCAATAATTTATGTAAATAAATCAACATATTATATTGCATTTATCTTAATAGTTTCTCTAATACTTGCAGTTATACTGTATTATGTAAATAGAAGTATTTTTCATAAAAAGTTGGTTTTTCTTGATAGACTTGTATTAACTGATGCTATCTCAACAGAAGATGGTTATGTAGCAAGTGAAAGTAGATTAGAACTTATAGGTAAGAAACTTCAAGCATATACAGATTTACGTCCGGCAGGAGTCGCTGTATTTGGCGATGAAAAATTGGATGTAGTTACTGATGGAGACTTTATAGAAAAAGGTAATGAAATAGAAGTAATACGTGTTGAAGGAATGCGTATAGTTGTTAAGAAAATATAAATAAAATAAGGAGGTAGTATTATGCCAGAATTAGTATTTACAGGTATAATTGTGGTAGTAGTGTTGATTGTGCTATCTATATTCTTTACTTTCTTTCCACTTGGTCTATGGATTAGTGCGATTGCAGCAGGAGTAAAGGTAAGTATCTTTACACTTGTTGGGATGAGATTAAGACGTGTTATTCCAAGTAGAGTAATAAATCCAATGATTAAAGCACATAAAGCGGGATTAGCTGTTACTATTAATCAATTGGAAAGTCACTATTTAGCAGGAGGGAATGTGGATAGAGTAATTAACGCCCTTATCGCAGCTCACAGAGCTAATATAGTAAGTTTAACATTTGAACGTTGTGCAGCTATTGACTTAGCAGGACGAGATGTTCTTCAAGCAGTTCAAATGAGTGTTAACCCGAAAGTTATTGAAACTCCATATATCGCTGGGGTTGCAATTAACGGTATCGAAGTAAAAGCGAAAGCAAGAATTACTGTTCGTGCAAACATTGAACGTTTAGTAGGGGGAGCTGGAGAAGAAACAGTTATCGCCCGTGTAGGTGAAGGTATCGTTTCAACAATCGGTTCTTCGGAGTCACACACTGTAGTTTTAGAAAATCCTGATCGTATTTCTAAAACAATCTTAGACAAAGGTTTAGATGCAGGTACTGCATTTGAAATCTTATCGATTGATATTTTGGATGTTGACATCGGTCAAAATATTGGAGCTAACTTACAAACTGAGCAAGCTATTGCTGACAAAAACATTGCACAAGCTAAAGCTGAACAACGTCGTGCGATGGCAGTTGCAGCTGAACAGGAAATGAAAGCTAGAATTCAAGAGATGCGTGCAAAAGTAGTAGAAGCAGAAGCAGAACTACCACTTGCTATGGCTAAAGCTTTTCAACAAGGTAATCTAGGTATTATGGATTATATGAATTATAAAAATTTAGAAGCTGATACAGGTATGAGAGATTCAATCAAACGTATGTCACAACCTGATACAGGAGCAGGTAAATAATTAGATAAAAAGGAGGATGTGAAATGTCATTTTTAATTTTCGCAGCACCAATAACATTTATCATAATTTTTGCTATTTTCGTAATTGTTTTTGCTTCTGACAGTAAAAGATACAGAAAAAAATTTAGATAATTCAAAAACAAATGGAATTAGACAATGCTCGATCACAGGCTTTAAAGGCTGTTGAAGAGATTAAAAGAATTAAAGAGGCTAACGGTAAAGACTCTAATGCTCTTAGAAGTAGACAAAGTTCATTAAGTGAGCAGCAAGTGTATGAAGAAGATATTTATGAACAACAAGTTGATAGTTCATCTATAAATAAATATCAACAATATTATAATGAAAATTATAATAGAGGTAAAAAAATAAATTTTCAATGCAAAGAAATTTCGATAACACTAATGTTGTTCAAAATAATTCAAAAAAATTAGAGTTTACACAAGAAAATATAGTTCGTGGATTGATTGCTAACGAGTATCTTAATAGGAACTCTAGGAGGGGAAGATGAGTAGTTTATATGTCCCGTTAATCTTTCTATTAATTTCATTTTATTATTGATAAAGTAAGAGAAAATAATAAAACTAAAGAAGAGCCTATTAAGAAAGTTAAGAAAAAGGAAGACAAAGGTAAAAAATACTGAGTCTAAAGATCAACAGCAAAAAGAAAATCCCGTAACAAATCAGCAAACTCTAACTCGTAAATCTTTTGAGAAAAAACAAAGAGTTATAGTAGATAGAGAAAAAGAAATATTTTTCAAATTCTTTAACTTTTTGATAAAGAAAAAAAGTTGTTAATGATATAATTTTTTTCAGAGATTCTGTCTAAACCGAAGAGTAAAAGATAATAAATAGGAGGTATAAGATGAAAAAAATCATTTAACTATATTAGTTATTGTATCTATTCATTTATGCCTCTTTATTTTGTTTTACTTATTTATACCTTTGTAAAACAAGATTTTTGACGATCTTTTATTGACTACAATATTAATAATAATTTCTATATTCTCTTTAATAATTCAAAAATGGTAGTAAACCTACAAATATATTCGTTTGTAGCAAGAAAGAACTCTTTAAACAAAGAGGCATAGATTACTATTATTTAGTTTTGATGATAATTATTACATTCTTAATTATAAATCAAAAAGTCCAATTAATTTTTTTTAAAATAGCCATACTTATATTTATCTTTTTATCTATTATTTTTTTATGTTGTTTAAGTACAAAAAAATTATACATTAATATTATTAGGCTACAAAATGTATTTGATTCGTGATAAAATAGTATATAGTAAAAAAAGATCAAAAAGAATTATATAAAATATTGAAAGATAAGAAAAAGTTTGCAGATATTAGAAATCTCTAATAAGATATATATAGAAAATGAGAAGTATGGTATGACAAATTTTTTTATTGTAATGATTTCTAGATGAATTAACTAATACTGTAAAGTTTATTTTAATTAAATCAATAAGTAAGGAGATTAGCTATGAGAGTTGTTGATATCATAGATAAAAAGAAAAAAAATAATGAGCTAACTAAAGCTGAAATAGAGTTTTTACTGGAAGGATATCTTTCGGGTAAAGTTCCAGATTACCAGATGAGTTCATTTTTAATGTCGGTATATTTTAATAATATGACTAAAGATGAGCTTACAAACTTTACATTAACAATGAGAGATTCAGGGGATACTATTTTCTTTGATGATTTAGACCACTATTTAGTAGACAAACACTCTACTGGAGGTGTTGGAGACAAAGTAACAGTTGTATTAGGACCAATTCTATCAGCTGTAGGAATGGCTACAACTAAACTTTCAGGTAAAGGTCTAGGTCATACAGGAGGGACAATAGATAAATTTGAGTCTATTAGAAACTTTAAATTTAGTACAACAAAAGAAGAGTTAGTAGAAGTTGCTAGTAAAACCGGAGTTGGATTAATGGGGTATAGTGATAATATTGTTCCACTAGATAAAAAAATATATGCCTTACGTGATGTTACTGCAACGGTTGATAGCATTCCATTAATAGCTAGTAGTATTATGAGTAAAAAATTAGCTATACAATCAGATTTAATTATTCTTGACGTTAAAGTCGGTGATGGTGCCTTTATGAAAACTATTGAAGATGCTAGGGAACTGTCACGTCGAATGGTAGAAATCGGTAATAGTGTTGGAAGAAAAACGATAGCAGTATTAACTAATATGGAAGAACCATTAGGTTATAATATTGGTAATGCTAATGAAATAATTGAAGGTATAGAGGCTTTAAAAGGAAACTGGTCTGATGATCTTAAGGAAGTTGTATATGAAATTGTCTATTTAGCGTTAAAACATAAAGGTGAAGTGAAGACATTCGAAGAAGCTAGTGAAAAAATAGATGAAGTTATTAATAATGGTCGTGCTTTAGAATTATTAAAACAGTTTATAGAACTTAGTGGTGGAGATGGTGAAGTCGTGAATAATTATGAGTTATTACCAACACCGAAATCAGTATTAGAAGTATTTGCGCATGAAGATGGATATGTTACTAAAATCAAAGCTGAAGAAGTAGGTAAAGCAGCTATGGTAATAGGAGCAGGTCGTGCGACAAAAGAAGATGAAGTAGATCATGCTGTAGGAATAGAGCTTAAGAAAAAAGTAGGAGATAAGGTAGAAAAAGGTGATCTTATAGCTGAAATTTATTACAATGATGATAAGAATGTAGAGTCTAGTAAACATATGCTATTAGATGCTTATGTTATCGGAAATGAAAAAATAGAAAATATTAAAAATATATTAGAAATAATAGAATAGAGGTAAAAAAATGGGATTAAATAAATATATTGATCATACAATTTTAAAAGCTACGGCAAGTAGTGCTGATGTCCAAAAACTATGTGAAGAAGCTATTGAACACGAATTTTATAGCGTTTGTGTTAATGGTTGTTACGTAGCGGATGCTAAACATCTATTACAAGGTGCTGATGTTAAAGTAGCCGCAGTTGTTGGATTTCCATTAGGAGCGATGACAACAGTATCAAAAGTTTTTGAAGCAAAAGAAGCCATTGAAAATGGAGCAAGTGAAATAGATATGGTTATTAACGTTGCCAAATTAAAAGATGGTGAATTCGATTATGTAGAAAATGAAATTCGTCTAATCAAAGAAGCGATTGGTGATAATGTCTTAAAAGTTATTATCGAAACATGTTATTTAACTGATGAAGAAAAAGTTAAAGCTTGTGAGTTATCACTAGTGGCCAAAGCTGATTTTGTTAAAACTTCAACAGGATTTGGAACTGGTGGTGCAACTTATGAAGATGTAAAATTAATGAAATCTGTAGTCGGAGATAATGCTAAAGTTAAGGCTAGTGGTGGAGTTAGAGATAAAGAAACTGCTCAAAAATATGTTGACTTAGGAGCTGAAAGATTAGGAACAAGCTCAGGAATTGAGATAGTAAAAATAATATAATTTAGTAAAGGACTAAATGTTAAAATGTTATTTTACTTATTGTAATTAAGAGATTTTTTTAGAGATAAGATAAAAAGAATTAATTTAAACTGTTAAGAAGATAAAAAAAGCTTAGATTAACATAAAAAAACAATTTAAATCAGTCTTAGAGTATAATTTATAAAAGTTCACTTGATATCTAATAAATATTATAAGGAGCGATTTACCAGTAATGATTTTTTTAATCATCATATTGGTGGAACGTTCCTTTTTTTGTATTTCTTGATATTAATTAATTCTTTAGGAGAAGTATATCTTTATTTTTTTGAAAAAAAGAAAGTGTTGCTTTTTACGTATTAAAAAGAAAAATAAAATAGGATTATTTTTAATTATCTGTAAATAAAAAAATTATTAATTGCAGTTGTGTATTGAGGTGAAGGCTAAATTGTAATAGCTATATTTTTTTGATAGAATAAAATTGCAATAATATATATTTAGGAGAAAATGTTTTTATGCGAGTACAAAATAATAAAATTTTTAAAATTTTCAATTAGAAAATTATCATTTGGTGCAGCACCAGTTATTATTGGTGCTTTAATATTTGGAAGTTATATGCCAGCTAAAAGCTTATACAAGTGACAATGGTATAAATGTTAATTATACTTATCTAACTGAAAATGAACTTACAGAATCGGAAAAAAGTTTAATTAAAAATAGTATACCAAATGATTTGAAAAACAACGAAACATACTACATGGTTTATAAGAAAGAAAATCAGAGTACTGCCTCTGATACACTGAAAACCAAATCATTACCTAATACAGGGAAAAGCTCACTCCCACTAGCTGGTTTAGGTCTAGGAACAGCTGTTCTAGTGGTATTTCTAATATCAAAAAAACATAGAAACAAAGTACTTAGTATTATTTTGATTGGTAGTTTAGGACAGAGTGCCATAGTGCCTTATCATTCTTTCGCTTTAGAAAATAAAGATTTAGTTGAATATAATACAAAAGTAACTATAAGAAATTCTTCTGAACTTGCAAAAGGTGTAATTCAAATAGCAGGATATAGGTATATAGGATTTTTCACACAGAGTGATTTGAAAAAATTTTCTCACAATACTAAAAATATTCTTTCCAAAAAAATGAAAACACCAGTTGAAGAGGAGGGTACCTCTATTAAACAAGCTGTTAATAAAGTTAGTGATGTCGGAGTTGGAATTTCTCAGAAAGGTGAATCGTTAGTACAACCAGAGAAACCGATAGGAGTAGTGAGCGAGAAAGGTGAATCGTTAGTACAACCAGAGAAACCGATAGGAGTAGTGAGCGAGAAAGGTGAATCGTTAGTACAACCAGAGAAACCGATAGGAGTAGTGAGCGAGAAAGGTGAATCGTTAGTACAACCAGAGAAACCGATAGGAGTAGTGAGCGAGAAAGGTGAATCGTTAGTGCAACCAGAGAAACCGATAGGAGTAGTAAGCGAGAAAGGTGAATCGTTAGTACAACCAGAGAAACCGATAGGAGTAGTGAGTGAGAAAGGTAAATCATTAGTCCAGCCAGAAAAACCAGAAGGAGTGGTAAGCGAGAAAGGTGAATCGTTAGTACAACCAGAGAAACCGATAGGAGTAGTGAGTGAGAAAGGTAAATCATTAGTCCAGCCAGAAAAACCAGAAGGAGTGGTAAGCGAGAAAGGTGAATCGTTAGTACAACCAGAGAAACCAGAAGGAGTGGTGAGTGAGAAAGGCGAACCATTAGTACAACCGGAGAATCCAGAAGGGGTAGTAAGTGAGAAAGGCGAATCGTTAGTACAACCGGAGAAACCAGAAGGAGTGGTAGGTGAGAAAGGTGAACCATTAGTACAACCAGAGAAACCGATAGGAGTAGTAAGTGAGAAAGGTGAAGCGTTAGTACAACCAGAGAAACCAGAAGGGGTAGTAAGTGAGAAAGGCGAATCGTTAGTACAACCAGAGAAACCAGAAGGAGTGGTAGGTGAGAAAGGTGAATCTTTAGTACAGCCGGAGAAACCAGAAGGAGTGGTAAGTGAGAAAGGCGAACCATTAGTGCAACCAGAGAAGCCGATAGGAGTAGTAAGTGAGAAAGGTGAAGCGTTAGTACAACCAGAGAAACCAGAAGGGGTAGTAAGTGAGAAAGGCGAATCGTTAGTACAACCAGAGAAACCAGAAGGAGTGGTAGGTGAGAAAGGCGAACCATTAGTGCAACCAGAGAAACCGATAGGAGTAGTAAGTGAGAAAGGTGAAGCGTTAGTACAACCGGAGAATCCAGAAGGAGTGGTAAGTGAGAAAGGCGAATCGTTGGTACAGCCAGAGAATCCAGTAAAAGATATTCCAAAAGAGAAAAAACCACCTGTATTAACATTAGCTAAGATTGAAGAACATACTCTTGATCGTTCTGCTGACTTGACATATACTTTAGAAAATGAGGATTCAGTCGAAATTAAATCTATTATAGCGGAAGTTCGTGATGGTGAAAATGTAGTAAAACGACTAGATTTAACTACATCTAAATTAAAAGATATTGCTGATAATCTTAAATTATATAAAGACTATATTGTTAGAACAACTATGATTTATAATAGGGGAAAAATAGATGAGACCTCAGTATTAGAAGAAAGACCACTAAGGCTTGATCTAAAAAAAGTTGAAGTTAAAAATATCAAAGAAACAAGCTTGATACATGTTAACGAACAAGGTGAGGAATCTGATAGTAGTCTATTAAATTCTATTCCAGAAAATATAAAAGAATATTACTTGAAAGTAACTTCTCATGATAATAAAACTACAAAACTAGCTGTTGATAAAATCGAAGAGGTAGAAGAAAATGGCAAAAGATTTTATAAAGTTAGTGCTAAAGCACAAGACTTAGTACAGCGAACAAGTGAGGGGAAAATTAAAGATACTTATTCTTATTATATTGCGAAACCAAAACCACATATTGGTGACGTGTACTATGATTTTAAAGATTTAATGGAAGCTATGCAAAAAACTCCTTCGGGAACATTTAAACTTGGGGCTGATTTAAGCGCGGTTAGTATAAAATCACTTGGAAAATCTTATGTTACTCAGAAATTTACAGGAACATTAACAAGTGTTGATGACAAACATTATTCAATTCATAATTTAGTGCACCCTCTATTTAGTAAATTAGAGAATGCAACTATTAAAAATATAAACTTAGAGAATGTAAATATTAATCTACCAGGGGAAAATAACGTTGCTACACTTGCTCAGACAGTAAAAGGGGGGACTATTGAAAATGTTAAAGTAACGGGTAGTGTCACTGGAGCAAATGAAGTAGCTGGTATTGTTAATAAGCTAGATGAAGGGAAAATGACTAATATTGCATACATTGGTAAAGTACATGCTACTGGTAATAAAGGTTGGAACCTTGCCGGAATAGCAGGTGATGTTTGGCGTGGTAATATTGAAAAAGCCTATGTTGATGCTGAAATTACGGGTGATAGATCACGAACAGGAGGAATAGCAGGAAACATAAGCCATGGTTTAAATTCTGATGGTATAGGTAGATGGGGATATATAAGAAATTCTGTAGCAAAAGGTATTATTGATGTTCCGAATAGTGGAGAAAATGGTGGTCTTATAGGTAAAAACTGGCCTTGGGGTGTTATTGAAAATACTGTTACAATGATGGATGTTAAGAAAGGTGACGTGTTCTTTGGATCAAGAGATATGGATGATGAAAATGTTACCGATTGGGTTGTTAAGAATAATTTTACAGTAACCGGTATTAGTAAAGGTGGAAAAACTCATAGAAACTCTTACAGAATCAAAGATATTACTAAAGATGAAGCAGATACGAAAATTCAAGCTATGATGATTACTGCTGATAAATTAATTAGTACACAACCAACTGTAGATAAGCTTAACAACAAAGTTTCTTATGAAAATGAATATAAAAATATTCAAGATTACCAAGATAAGCGTGATCAGGCATATCGTAATATAGAAAAACTACAACCATTTTATAATAAAGATTGGATAGTAAATCAAGGTAATAAATTAGATGAAAATTCTAATCTTGTAACTAAGAGAGTTTTATCGGTGACAGCTATGAAGGATACAGAATTTGTAACAGATTCAGAAAATGCTAATAAAATCATGATTCACTATGCTGATGGAACAAAAGAATTGTTTAATATTTCTGCAAAAGATTCTCAAGTAGCTCAAGTGAAAGAATATAGTATAGAAAACTTAGGAGATATAGTATATACACCGAATATAGTTATTAAAAAAATAGAGATACTTTAGAAGCTAAAGTTAAAGAATTATTGCTATCTGTTGAGTTACAGTCTCAAGTTGTTCGTAATATACTTGGAAAGAGAGATACTAAAAATGATCCTACAGCAAATAGTGAAGCTCGTCAAAATGGATATATTCGTGACTTATTCTTAGAAGAAAGCTTCAAGGAAGTTAGAGATAATATTGATAAGTTTGTTAAAAAACTTGTAGAAAATGAAGAACATCAATTAAATGATGATGAGTCTGCAAAACGAGCATTAATTAAAAAAAGTAGAATTAAATAAAACTAATATTATGCTTGGATTAACATATTTAAATAGATATTACGGAATTAAATATAATGGTATGAATATAAAAGATATGATGACTTTCAAACCTGATTTCTATGGAAAAAATATTGATGTACTTGACAGACTTATCAAAATTGGTTCTAAGGAAAGTTATATAAAAGGTGATCGTACACATGACGCCTATCGTGAAGTTATAGCTAGTGGTACTGGAAAAGGTAATTTACATGAATTTTTAAATTATAATATGAAATTATTCACAGCGGATACAGATTTAAATGATTGGTTTAAACACGCAACAGAAAATAATGTTTATATATCTGAACCAACTACCACAACTCAAGACTTTGTAAATAGAAAACATAGAGTTTATGACGGATTAAATAATTTCATACATGGTCGTATGATATTACCGTTATTGACTTTAAAAAATGCTCACATATTCTTAATTTCAACATACAATACTTTAGCGTACAGTTCTTTTGAAAAATATGGAAAATATACTGAAGAAGAACGAAATCAATTTAAAGCTAAGATTGATGAAGTGGCAAATGCTCAACAACGATACTTAGACTTTTGGTCTCGTCTAGCCTTACCAGGAGTAAGGAATAAACTATTGAAGAGCGATAATATGGTACCAACTGCAGTCTGGGATAACCAAAATTATAATGGTGGCTCTAACCGTTATGGATTTGCGAATAATGGTAGAGACGTAGTAGCTCCTGTACGTGAGTTATATGGACCAACATGGCGTTATCACACTACAAATGGAAACATGGGAGCCATGGCTAGAATCTATGAAAGACCATATGAAGATGATGCAGTGTTCTTTATGGTGACAGATATGATTAGTCAATTCGGTATTTCGGCATTTACTCATGAAACAACCCATGTAAATGACCGCTTGGTGTATTATGGAGGAAATTGGCATCGTGAAGGTACAGATCTTGAGGCGTATGCACAAGGTATGCTACAAACACCTGATAGTTCTACGACAAATGGAGAATACGGAGCTCTAGGATTAAATATGGCATATGTTCGACCAAACAATGGAGATCAATGGTATAATTATGATCCTAATAAATTAAAAAACAGACAAGAAATAGATGGCTACATGAAACGCTACAATGAAGCTATGATGATGCTAGATCAATTAGAAGCTGATGCAGTTATTAGTAAACGACTAACTGATAATAGTAAATGGTTTAGAAAAATAGATAAAGAATATCGTTATAAAGATGAATATAATAAATTGACAGAACCAAATCAATGGGATAAAGTACGAGATTTGAGAGATGAAGAAAAGACTAAACAATTAACTTCTATTAATGATTTGGTAGACAATAACTTTGCGACTAAGCATGGTGTTGGAAATGGGCGTTATCGACCTGAAGACTTGATGCCAAATTCTGCATACGTAAATGTAAATATGATGGCAGGTATCTATGGAGGTAATTCAAGTGATGGTGCACCTGGTTCATTATCATTCAAACATAATGCATTCCGTATGTGGGGGTATTATGGTTATGAAGATGGATTTATCAGTTATGTTTCAAATAAATACAAAGATGCAGCTAATAAAGAAAAGTTACCAACATTAAGTGATAAGTATATCATTAAAAAAGTTTCTAAAGGAGTATTTGAAACTCTTGAAGCATGGAAAAAACACTGGTATGGTGAAGTTTTAGAGAAAGCTAAACATGGCTTTGTTGAGGTAGACATTGATAATGTTCATGTAACATCTTATGAACAATTGCAACAAATGTTTAATGAAGCGGTTCAAAAAGATTTAGACCAAATGACTAAAACTGGTAAAGACTCTTATAGAAATACAGTTTCACTTAAAACTAAGGTGTTTAAACAACTTCTTAAAGTTACAGATGGTTTTACGGAAAATATTTTTAAATAAGAAAATGAGTTTACTCATAGATTAATTTAATCTTATAAGAACTCTATTAAAAGGAATGGTCCCTTAACAAAATTCATAAGATAACTCATAGACGTAGAGGTTTATTTATATCTTAATTCGTTTCATATAAGTTCTTTAGCTATCTGATAAATTATTGTGGGAAGTGACTCGACAAAGTTGATTTGGTACTGTACCCAAAAAGTTGGACAAAATATTAAGTTATTTTTTTGTTTAGTATTTTTAAACTTTAAAGTCAGTAAATTTTATTACTTTTTTTAGCGACTTTCATTCCTTACAGTTATTTTAGATTTTTTTCGAATTATTTAATCAAGGATTTTTTTAAAAGGCGTAGCCCTTGTCCTTGATTAAATAGGAGGAAAATCTAATCTGTAAAAGGGAATGAAAGTTTCTTTTTATTTATATTAACTTCTATTAATTTTTCTATAGTTTACAGGACTTAGTCCACCTAAGTTCAATTTTTATTCTCTCTTCATTATAATACGTTATATAATCTATAATGGCTTCTTTTAATTCATATTTATTCTTAAATGTATCTTCGAATCCGTAAAACATCTCAGATTTTAAAACACCAAAAAAGGATTCCATAAATGCATTATCTGCTGATGTTCCTTTTCTAGACATTGATTGTGTAATTCCTTTCACTTTAAGGAATTGTCTATATTCAATATGTTGATATTGCCAACCTTGATCACTATGTAATATCATACCATCGTATCTTTCATTTTGAAGTTGCGATAACATTTCATATTGTTGTGCCATGTTAGGTGAAAATGAAACACTATACGCTATTATCTCTGCATTATATCCATCAATTATAGGCGCTAAATATACCTTATCCTCTCCAACTTTGAATTCAGTTACATCGGTATAACATTTCTTTAATGGTTCTGAAGCGAAGAAATCTCTATCTATTATATTATCTGCGATTTTCCCAGTCTCTCCTTTATAAGAATTGTATTTTCTTGTAGGCCTTACGAATGATAGTACATCTAGTTTTCTCATCAATCTCAAAACTTTTTTATGGTTTACTAAAAATCCCATGTTTCTAAGTTCTGATGTTACTCTTCTATAACCATATCTTAGTTTGTTCTTTTCCTGAATAGATTTAATAGCTTCTTCTATACTTTTATTTTTTTTATCTTTATCTTCTTTATTTTTTTGTATAATAATATGATGAACGAGACAAGCCTAAAAATTTCTAATAGTATATTTAATTTATGTGTTTTTCTTTAATTCTTCTACTATTTTTTTGTTTTTCTCTTCGTTTGAGATTGTTTTTAACCTTATCTCCCTCAACTTTTTTTAAAACTGCATTTTTCCGCACGTAGGTACTCAAGTTCCTTCTCTAGTTGTTCAACTTTTTGATAATTCGTTTTTTTCTATCTTTTTATTATTTTTTTCATCTTACTAGTTCTTCCTCTCGGTTTCTCTAGTATATTATACCCGTTTTCTTTAAATTTTTGAAATCCAATTACAAAAGTAAACCAGTATTTGGTAATGCGTACTTTAATGAAGTAGTGTATATAGAATTTCCCATTATTAAAACTTCATTGATTATATCTAGTTTTTAATTCTGGTGGATAGTAATTATTTTTTTCCCTTTAATCAGTACGGTTTCACCATGTAAATCAGCCAGTTTGACCATGTATTTCATATTACTAATATTAATTTTTAAACTTTTTAGCTAGTTCCTTATATAGATATCCTTTTTTTCTTAAGTCTATATATTTCTATCTTATTTTTCATCTGTTAATTTCATAATAAATAGCCCTCCAAAAATTTGTCCAAATTTTTGGGGGCTATCTACTTTTAGTCGAGTTACTTTTTGTTTTTTTATTATTAATTTTTTTAATAAAAGTAAAAAAATAGATAAATTTTAAAAAGTAAATTTTAGTAAGTAATTAAAGAGAAAGTTATCTTGAAAAACTAATAATAAGTAAGTGAACGGTGTTTTTTTATAGCTAATTCCACGTATTTATAGTATAATAAAGGATGGTTTATTATAACGTGAAATATAAAAAGTTATTTTTCAATCATTTCACGTGTGAAATTGAAGATGGGGAAAAACTCCCATATATTTAGATAGAAAAAAATTATAAAGGAGATTTTTAAATGTTACCAAAGTCATTTGAACAATATAAATTTAATGAGTTTGTAAATAAGGCAGTAATAGATTTAGGGTTTGATAATCCTACAAAAATTCAAGAGAGAGTATTCTCACCAGTATTAAAAGGAAAAAACATAGTAGCTAAATCACAAACAGGAAGTGGGAAAAGTCATTCTTTCTTACTACCAATTTTTAGCAAATTAGATGTTGCTAAGAAAAAAACACAAAGTATTATTTTAGCTCCGACTAGAGAACTATCAAGACAACTATACGATATGGCATTACATATTGCTAGTTTTTCTGAAGAAGATATTAAAATAACATTATGTATTGGTGGTCAAGACTTAAATAGAGATATAGAGAGAGTATCTAATGCACCACATATTATTATTGGAACACCAACACGTGTATTAGAGTTAGATAGAGCAAGTGCTTTAGCAATTAAGGAAGTTGAAAGTCTAGTAATCGATGAATGTGATATGATGATAGATTTAGGATTCATGGAAGATGTTGATAAAATTTCTAAAAGAGCAGCAGAAAATTGCCAGTTTTTAGTATTTTCGGCAACAATTCCTACACAAATGAATCATTTCTTGAAAAAATATCTAAAGAATGCTCAGTATATCGAGGTTGATAATGCAAAATTCGGTAAAATTGAATATATCTTAATTCCTGAGAAGAGTTCTTCACGTTTAGAAAAATTACATGAAATAACAACAGTTATTAATCCATATTTAGCACTTATCTTCGCTAATAAGAAAACTGAGGTAGAAGAGGTAAGTAGTTACCTTATTTCTAAAGGATTAAATGTAGGTGTACTTCACGGAGATTTAACACCGCGTGAACGTAAGCAAATGCAAAGAAGAATTAATAATCTAGATTTTACTTATGTTGTAGCTAGTGATTTAATGAGTCGAGGAATTGATATTGAAGGAGTAAGTCATGTAATTAACTTCAATATTCCTAACGACTTAGATTTCTTTATTCACAGAGCAGGGCGTACTGGACGTGCTGGATTAAGTGGTGATTGTATAACAATCTATAACAACAAAGATGAAGAAAAACTACAAGATTTAGAAAAACGTGGTATAGAATTTAATCATCAAGATATTAGAAATGGTGAATTCGTTGAAGTTAAGGATAGAAATAAACGTCAAAGTAGAAAGAAAGTCGTAGCTGACCATAACTTAACTGAGAAACTAAAATCAAAAAGTAAAAAGTTTCTAAAAAAAGTTAAACCAGAGTTATAAGAAAAAAATATAAATATAAAATGGACAAACTTAAACAAAAAGAAAGAAGAAAAATTTGCTAAACGTAGTAACAAGGCAAACAGAGGTAAGTAATGAAGAACTTGAAAATTGGATCTCATGTATCAATGTCTGGAAAAGAAATGATGTTAGGTTCTGTAAAAGAATCGGCTAGTTATAATAGTGATACATTTATGATTTATACAGGTGCTCCTCAAAATACAAGAAGAAAACCTATTGAAGAATTGAGAATAGAAGAAGCGCATAAATTAATGAAAGAAAAAAATATTAGTGATATAGTAGTACATGCACCTTATATTATTAATTTAGCAAATACAGTAAAACCAGAAATTTATCAGCTTGCGGTTGATTTCTTAAGATTAGAAATTGAAAGAACTGAAAAAATTGGTGCTAAGAATATTGTTCTTCACCCAGGGTCACATGTCAAAGCAGGTGCTGATGTTGGGATAGCAAGTATCGTTAAAGGTTTAAACGAGGTGCTAACAAAGGATATGAAACCTAATATTGCCTTGGAAGTTATGGCTGGTAAAGGTAGTGAATGTGGAAGAACTTTTGATGAAATTGCACAAATTATTGATGGAGTTACTTTAAACGAAAAATTAACAGTAACTTTTGATACTTGCCACGTATTTGAAGGTGGATATGATATTGTTAATGATTTAGATGGTGTTCTTACTGAATTTGATAAAATAGTGGGATTAGATAGGATTCAAGTGCTTCATATTAATGATAGTAAAAATACATTGGGTGCACATAAAGATCGTCATGAAAATATCGGGTATGGTGGTATTGGATTTGATACGATAAGTAGAATTGTTCACTTAGAAGAGTTTGCCAATATTCCTAAGATACTAGAGACACCATGGTACGGTGAGAAGAAGGATATTGCCCCTTATAAAGACGAAATTGAAATGTTAAGAAATAAGGCGTTTGTGGACTTTAAAAATTAGGTTTTGTAGGAGGTAGTTATGAAAATATCAGAAGAAAAAGTTGATAAAATTATGAAACTTTTAAAGGAAAAAGGGTATAAATATACTGATAAAAGAAAAGCTATGGTTGAACTTTTAGTAAAAGAGGATAGATATATTAATGCAAAATATGTATCTGAAACAGTAGGTAAAATGTATCCTGGTCTAAGTTTTGATACTATTTATAGAAATCTAAGTACTTATGAAGAAATAGGTATTTTGGAAACTACAGAAATTAAAGGGGAAAAATATTTTAAAATTGGGTGTTTGGAAACAGATCATCACCATCACCATCACATATGCTTAAAAATGTGGAAAAAGCAAAAAAATAATACATGTACATGTATGTGATGATTTAGAAATTGAAGAATTGAAAGGCTATCGAATAGATGGTCATAAATTTGAGGTTTATGGTTTATGCCCAGATTGTTTGAAAAAAGAGGATAAAAAATAATGTTTGAAGGTATTTTACCAATTTATAAAGAACGTGGAATTACTAGTCATGATGTTGTATTCAGAGCTAGAAGAATTCTTCAAATGAAAAAAATAGGTCATTCTGGTACATTAGATCCTGAGGTAGATGGAGTGTTGCTTCTCTTATTAGGAGGAGCGACTAAAGTTAGTGATTATGCAATGGATTTAGGTAAAAGTTATAGAGCCGAGGTTTGTTTAGGAGTAAAGACGACTACAGAAGACCTTACAGGAGAAGTTGTTGAAGAATGTAAAGTTGCTGATATTAGCGTGGATAAAATTAAAGAAATTCTGAAATCTATGATTGGTGAAATAGAGCAAAAACCACCGATTTATTCAGCTATTAAAGTCAATGGTAGAAAATTATATGAGTATGCTAGACGTGGCCAATTTGATGTAGAAATTCCAACTAGGAAAGTAAATATTTATAACATTTCATTTATAGAAAATAGTGAATATTATAAAGATGATAAGTTTTATTTTTTTCTATAGATATAGATTGTGGTAAAGGAACATATGTTAGAACAATTGCTACTAGTATAGGTGAAAAACTAAATTTACCAAGTACCATGAGTAAATTAACTAGAACTAGAAGTGGTGAAATAACATTAGATAATTGTTTAACGCTCTCTGAGGTAGAACAACATCTAAAAGATGAAACCTTAGAAGAAAAAAACTTCTAAGGAAAGAATATGCTCTAGAAGAATACAAATTTGTAGAAATACCAAAATTTAGAGCAAAAACAAGTAATGAACGGTTTGAGATTTAGAAAAAAATCAATTTCCGGATTATGATTTTACAGATGGAATAGTTTTTTTACTTATGAAAATGAAGCGATAGCAATATATCATTTGAAAGATAAAGATGATGAATTGTTATCTGTAAAAACTACATTTCCAAAAATAATAGAGTAGGTAGATGAAGATGGAAATATTTAATATTTCAGATATTAGTGAAATAAAAAAAGACAATATTAAAAGAGTGGCCGCGTTAGGTTTTTTTGATGGTATTCACAATGCACATCAAAAAATTATAGGTGATGCAGTAAGTGCAGTTACTGAAGACTTTAAGTCTATTGTGATAACACTTGACAAAAGTCCAAAGGAGTACTTTGGTAAAACTAGTGAGGAGTTATTGACACCAATAAATAAAAAAAATGAGTTATTAGAGAGTTTAGCTGTTGATGAAGTTTATTATTTAGAATTTAATGAAAAATTGCAAAATCTATCTGCTGCTGACTTTATAGATAATATTTTAAAAAAACTAAATATAGAGAAAGTATTTTGCGGATTCGATTACAGATTTGGAAATAAAGGATTGGGGACACCAGAATTAATAAGTGAAAATGGAATAGATGTTAATGTTCAAGAAGAGCAAATGATTGAAGGGGAAAAAATATCTACGACAGCACTGAAGAAATTTGTTCGAGATGGAGAGTTCCAAAAGTATAGAGAATATTCAGGAAGATACTATTCCATTTCTGGACTTGTAGTAAAGGGAAGACAGCTAGGAAGAACTATTAATTTTCCAACTGCTAACCTTCAATTATTAGAAAAGTATCTTTTACCAGAAACTAACGGGGTTTATATTACGAAAATAAAAGTTCATGGTGAGATTTATAAATCGATTACCAATATAGGCTATAATCCGACAGTTTCATCTGGAAAAAAAATAAGAAATTTATTGAAACACATATCTTAGATTTCGATGAAGATATTTATGATGAAAAAAATAGAAATTTTTCTTCTATGAATTTTTTTAAGAAAAGAACAAAAAAATTTGAGAGTTTTTAATCACTTGAAAAGAACAGCTAAAAATTAGACAAAAAAAACTTGTGAAGAAAAAAAGATTATTAAAATTATATTTATATATTGATTTTTAGATGTTATCACTTGAATTATTACAAAAAAAATAGTGTACAATTACTTATGTTCCTTATTCGTGGTATAGAAACCCTCCGGGTTCTACACTAGGATTAAGGTCGCAAAAAAATATAATTATATGGAGGAAATTGCAATGGCAGCAATTAGTCAAGAAAGAAAACAAGAAATTATCGCTAAATTCCGTACTCATGAATCAGATACTGGTTCTCCAGAAGTACAAATTGCAGTATTAACTGCAGAAATCGATGCTTTAACTGAGCACTTAAACACTCACAAAAAAAGATCACGCAGGTCGTCGTGGATTACTTAAAAAAAGTTTTTCCGTCGTCGTCACTTACTAGACTACTTAATTAAAAAAGATATCCAAAGATACCGTGAATTAATTAAAGCTCTAGGATTAAGAAGATAATTTTTAAAAAGTTATATAGGAAAGCCGACAGGAAACTTTGGCTTTCCTTTTTTCTATAAATGTAACGAAAGAGTAGCGATATTTTTTCTTATATATTTGATACATTTTTTTAATATGCTTACACCACGTAATATTCTTAGAAAATCACAATTATAAAAAAAATATTTATTTTTTTATATCGAAAAAAAGTATTGACATAATATAGAAAAAAATTGATATACTATTAAAAGTACTTCAGAGAGAGGTAGTTATTAAATATGTCTCAGTAGCTCAGCAGGATAGAGCAACGGCCTTCTAAGCCGTCGGTCAGGGGTTCGAATCCCTTCTGGGACGTCACTTAGAGTAGATGGAAATCTACTCTTTTTTTATTTTTTTATAGTTAATGAAAATAAAAAAAGAACGTTTAAACAACGCTCATTTTCACTTCTATTACTTTATTCACTTCTGGTATTTTTTTCAACAATTGTTTTTTTCAATTGCATATTTTTAATGTAATATGTGATAGTTCACAATGTGCACATTCACCTAAAAAAATCTAATTTTTTTAAAATCCCATTTTTTTAAAATTAATAAATTCTATATTTCCACCATCTTTAATAAGTTTAGGTCGTATTTTTTTCTAACTCAAATTTAATTTTATCAACAGTTTCATAATACTCTTTATTCAAAAACGAATCCACCTCTCTATAAAATATTATACTGTTCGGCAAAAAGAAAAGTCAATAAAGTAAGAAGACATAAATATTTGATATTGCAACTAATTTGAAACAGTTTACATATAAATATTAAATAAAGATAAAGTTTTATTAAATAGGATGTAGAAAAATCCTTTATAGATAGACTGTATAATAAAATTAGAAAAGAAAAATCAGCGGAAAAAAATAAATATTTAAGTATGTAGTTAAATCAAAAATAATTTTTTAAAAAAAGTCTACAATCGTAAAATTTTTATTAAAGTAATAGGATTTCGAAACCAATATTAATAGAAGCCTTAAAAAAATATTATAAGCAACTATACTAATAAAATAAAAATTAATCAAATTTAAACGCTTTTTAAATAATTCATAAAAATATTCACAAATTATTTTATAAAATATAAGCAATATACTGTTATTTTTATTAGAAAAACAGTTATAATATTAAATAGAAAATAAAAAATAAAGAGGGAAACATTTTATGGCTAATACAGATAATCAATTAATTTTGATAACAGATGTAGCGGTTGGTAAATTCCAAGAAATGTTATTTGATGCTGATAAACGTGATAGTTACTTGAAAATTTCTATCGCTCTAGAGGGTACGCAAATGCATTACGCTATAGATATTAAGGACGAATTAGAAGACGGTGATAAAGTTCTTAACTTTGGAGATCTTAAAGTTCTTGTTAATGAAGAAGATGAGCTTCTTTTAAAAGGTCTTGAAATCGATTATGTTCAAGATGAATTTGGAAGTGAGTTTACACTACATAATCCAAATATGATTGAAATTTATGATGACGAAGATGGTGGTTGCTGTGGAAACGGCTGCTGCTGCGGTTAAAATACAAAATAACAGAAAAAGGAGAAATTAATACTATGAAAAACGTAGTTATTTTAGGTGCTGGATACGCAGGACTTACGACATTAAAAGGATTAAAAAAAGCTGCTAAAGCTGGAGAGGTAAAAGTTACTTTAGTAAACAAAAATTCTTATCACTATGACACTGTAAACTTACACGAAGTTTCAGCTGGTAATATTCCTGCAAAAGATATTTGTATCGATATTAAAGACCTAGTTTCACCAGGTGTGGAATTTGTTCAAGATGAAGTAATTAAAATTGATACAGAGAAAAAATTAGTATTAACTAAAAAACATGAACTTGACTATGATGTACTAGTTGTTGGATTAGGATTCCAACCAGAAACATTTGGAATCGAAGGTATGGCAGAAAATGCATTACCAATTGCCAATGTTAATGCTGCAGAAAAAATTGCTGCTACATTAGAAGATAACTTCAGAAAATATGCAACAAGTGAAGAGAAAGATGTAAAAGATATTTCAGTTATCGTAGGTGGAACTGGATTAGCTGGTATGGAATTCCTTGGTGAGCTTGTTCACCGTAAAAAAGAATTATGTTCTAAATACGGAATTGATGAAAAATTAGTTAAAATTTACGGATTAGATGCTGCTCCGACTTTACTACCAATGTTCTCTAAAGAATATAGTGATTATGCAAGAAAATACTTAGAAGACAATGGAATTGAAATTATTTTAGGTGCAGGAATTAAAGGTGCTACTAAAGATAGCTTTACTATCGAAGTTGATGGAGAAAGAAAAGATTTATATGCTTCTACACTAGTGTGGACAGCTGGAGTTCGTGGTAACAAACTTATGGATGAAGCATTCCCAGAACTTGCTAAACGTGGTCGTCTTGTGACTACACAACAATTAACAGTTCCTGGACACGATGAGATTTACATCGTAGGTGACTGTGCTGCATTCATTGAAACTGGTCAAGAAAGACCTTATCCAACAACAGCTCAAATCGCTAACCAAATGGGAGCATATGTAGGAGCTAGAATTAGTGGAAAACAAGTTGGAGACTTTAAATACATTAACCGTGGTGTTGTATGTTCATTAGGTCACAAAGATGGTATCGCAGATGTTATGGGTGGTAAAAAGGCTAAAGGATTCAAAGCAGCTAAACTTAAAAAAATTATCGAAGCTAAAGCAATTTATGAATTAACAGACTTCGTTACTGCACTTAAAAACCAACGTATTCTTTAATACGATTTTTAATAAAAAAATTATTTATGAAGGCTCAATTAAATTTGGGTCTTTTTTTATTTTTTTGAATGTAATAAAAAAATAATATTAATTTAGTATTAATTTTTTTCTAAATTATAGTATTTTTTTAGCCATGTTAATTTGAAAAAAAGTTGTAATTATGGTAAGATATAGTGTAGAGAAAAATTTAACCAAATAAAGTTATGGGGAAAAAAATTATGATATATAAAATAGCAAATACAGCGGAAGAATATGAACAAATTTTTCAAGTTGAACTATGAAACATTTGTCGAAGAAATTCCTCAACATGAAAAAAATGAAACTAAAAAAATTAAAAGATAAATTTCATGATAAAAACATATATATAATAGCCAAAAAGAAAAAAACGATGTAGTTGGTATGATTGCATTATCAGATCAACGCCCGTTTTCTTTAGACTTAAAGCTTAATGATATAGATAAATATTACAAAGGCAGTTATAAAAAACCTGTAGAAATAAGACTATTATCAATAAAAGAAAAATATAGAAAAACTAAGATTTTTACTGAACTATTACAAAGAACATTTAATTATATTATTCAGAATGCTTATGACATTGTATTTATTTCAGGAACAACACGACAAGAGAAACTTTACAAGCATTTAGGTTTTACAAATTCCATGAGAACGTAGGAACTAAAGATGCTGAATATATGCCGATGTATCTTTCACTTAAGAGTGAAAATAAGGTTCTTGATAGAATGGCAAAAGCCCAAAGAATTAACTTTTTACCAGGACCTGTAGATTTATCTCAAGATGTAATAGATAAATTATCTAAGCAATTGTATTCACATAGAAGTAATGAGTTTGTAAGTTTAACTAAAAATACACTTTCAAAAATAGAGAGAATTTTAGATGTAGAAACAGCGACCATATTACATGGATCAGCTACATTAGCTAATGAAGCTATAATGGCGCAATTGAAAGGTAGAGGTCTTAATAATGGTCTTGTTTTAGCTAACGGCGAGTTCGGTAATAGATTAGTTCGTGAAACAAAACGTCACGGCTTAAATATCGATTGTTATTCAGTAGGTTTTGGAGAAAGTTTTGATTTAGATATTTTAGCAGAAAAATTAAACTCAGGAAATTATGATTTTGTCTATTTAGTTCATAACGAAACTAGTGTTGGAATATTGAATGATTTAGAAGAAATTACAAAAATCGTTAAACAAAATAATTTAGTACTTGCAGTTGACGCAGTTTCTGCAGTAGGTGCTATTAAATATAGTTATAAAGATGTTGATTATGTAGCATGTTCATCAGGTAAGGCTTTTTGTTCTGTGGCTGGATTGGCAATTGTAGGTACTAATTGTGAGTTAGTTCCATTGGAAAGCACGCCGCTATATCTAGATTTACACTATGCTAATAAAATGACATCAATACCTTTTACTCAACCATCTATTTTAATGGAAGCATTAAATGCAGCTTTAGATGCTTTTAAAACAGATGAAAGATATGAAAAGGTCCAAGAAAAATATTCGTATATGAAGGCTGGTCTTAAAGAATTAGGTCTGCCAATTATGAAAATTAAAGAAAAAGAAGTTTCACCGGTAATTGTAACTGTAGAATTACCAGAAAACATTAGTTCGCTAAATGTAGGGGCTTCATTGGCAATAAATAATATTTTCATTCATTATAAGAGTTCATATCTTCAAGAGAGAAATATTATACAGTTTTCATTTATAAATATTAACACAACAAAAACTGAATTAGATTACACATTAAATATATTAAAAGAAATGATAGGAGATTATTAATGGCAGTATTTAAAGTATTTTACCAAGAAAATTCAAAGGAAATTCCAGTGAGAGAAAACACACAAGTGTTATATGTTGAAGCTGATGGAGTACCAGCAGTAAGAAAGTATTTAGATGATAGAAACTATAATGTAGAACTTGTTCAAGAATTAAGTGAAGCATACTTAGAGTTTGAAAAACAATCTGAAGACTTTAAAGTGGAGAAAGTTAATGGATAAAATCATTAAAAAAAATGAAGTAGGTGTAGCTGCTATTGGTGGTTTAGGAGAAATCGGAAAAAAACACCTATGCTATCCAATATCGAGATGAGATAATAATAATTGATGCTGGAGTTAAGTTCCCGGGAGATAATATACTGGGAATTGACTATGTAATACCTGATTACTCATATATTGAAAAGAATGTCGATAAAATCAAAGCATTGATTATAACTCATGGTCACGAGGATCATATTGGTGGATTACCATTTTTACTTAGAAAAGTTAATTTACCGATTTATGGTGGACCATTAGCAATAGGATTAATTAGATCGAAATTAGAAGAACATAACCTACTGGCTAAAGCTGAGCTTAATGTTATTGATGAAGATACTGTTTTAAGTTTTAAATATCTTAAAGTATCATTCCATAATACAACTCACTCTATTCCAGATTCGTTTGGAGTTATTGTAAGTACTCCGCAAGGGAATATTGTTCATACAGGTGATTTTAAATTTGACTTTACTCCAGTAGGACAAGGATCAAATCTACACAAAATGGCAGCAATTGGAGAAAAAGGAGTACTGTGTCTACTTTCTGATTCAACGAATTCAGAAAGAACAGAATTTACTCAAAGTGAAAAAGAAGTAGGTAAAACTATTTCTAATATTCTTCGTAAAGAGAAACACAGAGTAATATTTGCAACATTCGCTTCAAACGTATATCGTGTAAAACAAGTTGTAGAGGCTTGTATTGAACATGGAAGAAAGATTGTTGTATTTGGCCGCTCTATGGAGAAAGCTATTAAAATTGGTACAGAATTAGGGTATATTAAAGCACCTAAGGAAACATTTGTAAATAGTAAGTACTTAAATCAAGTAGATCCTAATAAACTGCTTATTTTATGTACTGGAACTCAAGGAGAAGAATTAGCAGCGTTGAGTAGAATAGCAAATGGAACACATAAGAAAATTACAATAATGCCAACGGATACTGTAATTTTTGCGAGTTCGGCAATTCCAGGGAATACACTTTCTATTAACAAAAATATAGATTTATTGTCAAAACTTGGAGCAAATGTTATTACTTCAAGTGTTAACAATGTTCATACATCTGGGCACGGTTCGAAAGAAGAACAAAAACTAATGTTTAGACTTATTAAGCCAAAATATTTCATGCCTATTCACGGTGAATATAGAATGCAGGTTATTCATGCTCAAACAGCAGCAGAATGTGATATTCCATTAGAAAATTCATTTATTATGGAAAATGGAGAAGTATTAGCATTAACAAGTGATAGTGCAAGAATAGCTGGCAAGTTTGATGCGTCAGATGTTTATGTTGATGGACTAGGAATTGGTGATATCGGAAGTGTTGTAATTAAAGATAGAAAAGAACTATCTGAAGAAGGTGTTATCGTAGTTTCAATTGCAATCGACTTTGAAAATAAAAAATTAATGAATAATCCAGATATAATAAGTCGTGGATTTGTTAATGTCAATGAGTCTATGGAATTATTTGGACAATCAAAAGCAGTTGTTAAAGAAGCTGTTTTATCAGTGTTATCAAGCGAAGAATGTGGTGTGTACCAAGTAAGACAACAAATTTTAGAATCTCTAGGGGAATTTTTAGAAAGTGAGATAGGAAGAAAACCTGTTATTTTACCAACAATATTGGAGGTGTAAATATGAAATACAGAAGTGTATTTGATATTATAGGTCCGGTAATGGTAGGACCGTCAAGTTCACATACGGCTGGAGCAGTCCGTATAGGACTCTTTACAAGATATATTTTTGGAAGACAACCAGAAGATGTAAAAATAACATTATATGGTTCGTTTAAAGAAACATATAAAGGCCATGGAACAGATATTGCGCTAATTGGTGGATTATTAGGCTATAATACATCTGACAAACGTATAAGAACAAGTATGGATGATGCAAAATTAGCAGGAATGGAGTTCGAATTCATTGAAAGTGGAATTGAACATATTCATCCTAATACAGCAAAAATCGAAGTTCAAGCTGGTCGTTATAGTCTCGATCTTATTGGTAAATCAATAGGTGGAGGTAAGATGGTTATTTTTTTGAATTATTAGGTTTTTGATGTGAATTTATCAGGAGATTTTTCCAACTTATTTCATTTTTTTATAAGTTCAAAGATGAAAATAAAAAAATCTTTCTATAAAAAAATTGATGAATTATTCGGTGATAAGAAAGTAAGTGAGAAATACTCTAGTTCTATTTTAGAGGGAACTAATTTACTTGTAGTTGAGTCGTTAGAGAAGATAGATGAAGAAACCATAAATAAATTAACCGAACTAGAATTTGTTAATGAAGTAAAATTTGCAGATAAATTGTAGAGGGTACAGAAATGTTTACTAGTTTAGAAGAAATCGTAGAAAAATCAAAATTAGAACAAAAACCTGTTTCTGAATTAATGATTGAGCAAGAAATAGAAGTGAATGGAGTAACTCGATCTGCAGTTGAAAAATTGATGAGGAGAAATTTAGCTGTAATGATGCAAGCTGTTGAAGAAGGTTTAGCTGGAGTGAGTTCTAAAACTGGACTTACTGGTGGAGATGCTAAAAAATTACAAGAATACATCAATAGTGGTAAGTCAATCACAGGTAGTGATTTTTTAAATGGAGTTGCTGCAGCAATAGCAACAAACGAAGTAAATGCTTCGCTTGGATTAATTTGTGCAACTCCTACTGCAGGGTCGGCGGGAGTTCTTCCTGGATGTATTCATGCTCTTAAAGAAAAATTCAATATTGATGAAGAAACACAGCTAAGAATGTTATTTACAGCTGGTGCATTTGGATTTGTAGTAGCTAATAATGCTTCATGTTCAGGAGCAGAAGGTGGATGCCAAGCTGAAATTGGTTCTGCTAGTGCAATGGCAGCAGCAGCAATAGTAGAAGCCATGGGCGGAGATGCAGAGATGAGTGCTCATGCATTTGCTATAGCTTTAAAAAATATGTTAGGACTTGTTTGTGATCCGGTAGCAGGTTTAGTAGAGGTACCTTGTGTAAAAAGAAATGCTGCTGGAGCTTCTATAGCTTTGATGGCAGCAGATTTAGCTCTAGCAGGAATAAAAAGTCGTATTCCAGCTGATGAAGTGTTAGAAGCTATGTATAAGATAGGACTTGAAATGTCCACTACATTAAAAGAAACTGCTAAGGGTGGTTTAGCAATCACAAAAACTGGAGAAAGATATAGGAGTTTATTATTCGGTAATGATTAATATTTTAGAAAAATCGGTAGAAACTATAAAAGGTGTTGGAAAGAAATATTTACAGACTTTAAATGAATTAGAAATATATACAATTCGTGATATTCTGTACAATATTCCTTACAGAGTATCTAGTTCTACTGATTTTTTTCTTCTTCTGTAAAAAGATAATGAAAAAAAGTAATAACTACAGGAAAAGTAGAAACTAGAGTAAGTACTCAATTTTATGGAAATAGAAGAAGTAGATCATTTTTTTACTTTATCAACTTCATCTGGTAGTATTAAAAATAGTATTTTTTTAATCAGCATTATTTAAAGAAAAAAATCTTGTTGAAGGTAGAGATATAGTAGTTAAAGGTACTTATAATGCAGCTAATAACACTATAACGGCTTCTAGCGTAAGTTTCAATATAACTGAAGAAAAGCCTAAAGGTGATACTATTGAAGTTTTTTATCATCTGAAACAAGGAATTACACAAAAAAAGTTTATAAAACTTGTTGAAGAATCATTTAAAATGATAGATGGTGAAAATGTAATATTAGATTTGGTTCCTGAAAAATTTTTAAAGGGATTTGGAAGTTAGAAAGAATACTTTACACTTTACATTACCCAAAAAATTCAGAAGAGTTTGATAAGGCAAGAAAGATGTTTGCTTTTCATGAGTTGTTTAATTATCAGTTGAAATTGCAACTTCAAAACATCAATAGTAGAATTGAAGATAATAGGTATTCTGTAGGTGTGAATGAGAAAGATATTAAAGAATTTAAAGACAGTTTACCTTTTACATTAACAGGAGCACAAAGTAGAGTTATTGATGAAATAGTAACGGATTTAAATGAACCTTATAAAATGGATAGATTGTTACAAGGCGATGTTGGTAGTGGGAAAACTGCAGTTGCGGCGGCAACATTATATGCAACAATAAAAGCAGGTTATCAAACAGCTATTATGGCACCAACGGAAATATTAGCAAATCAACACTTTGAAACTTTTTTTGAGTTTTTTAAAGACTTAAATATTTCGGTGGCACTTTTAACAAGTAGTACATCTAAGAAAGAAAGAAACACTATTTTAAGTCTACTTGAAGTAGGTGAGATAGAATTATTAATTGGAACTCATTCTTTAATTCAAGAAGATGTAAAGTTTAATAATTTAAAATATGTAATTACAGACGAACAACATCGTTTCGGAGTAAGACAACGTCAATTATTAAGTAATAAAGGCGAAGCTGTTAATTCATTGATGATGACAGCAACACCAATACCAAGAAGTTTAGCAATCACTTTAATCACTGATATTAAAGTTTCAACAATAGATGAGTTACCAACAGGTAGAAAAAAAGTTCAGACTTATAAAGCTAATAATAAGAGTTTTTTTATAAGGTACTAGATAATATTCGAATGGAACTTGATAATGGAAGACAAGGTTATGTAGTCTGTCCATTGATTGAAGAATCTGAGAAAATGGATCTTCAAAATGTTGAAGAAACTTACGAAAATATTAAGAATTATCTACCAGATGATTATAAAATTGCAATACTTCATGGTAAAATGAGTAATAAGGAAAAAGATGCAATTGTTGAAAAATATTTAAATAAAGAAATACATATATTGATCTCCACAACAGTTATTGAAGTTGGAGTAAATATTCCTAATGCAACATTTATGATAATAGTAGATGCTCATAGATTTGGGCTTGCTACATTACATCAACTTAGAGGACGTGTAGGAAGAAGTAAGTATCAATCGTATTGTATATTAGTAACTGATTCTAAGAGTGAGCGTATTGATATTATGTGTTTAGAAAATGATGGATTTAAAATTGCAGAATTTGACTTAAAACAACGAGGGCCAGGAGATTTCTTTGGTACGAAACAAAGTGGTGTTCCTAGTTTCAAAGTTGCAGATTTAATAAATGACGTAGATTTAATGTATTTAGCTAAAAAATTAGCGGTGAAAATTATTGAAGTAACTGATAATAAAGAACGATTATTACAGTATGTTGGATTAGAAGAGACAATAATTTAGGAGGATTCAATGAATAAAAAATTTAAAAATACAATATTAAATATTCTTATTGTAGTATTGCTATGTACGTCAGTAGTGTTAATATTCAAAAATCAAATTAGAGAATATTTAACAGGAAATGCTAACGATAAGATAATAACAGCTTATAAAAACGGTAAAGGTGAAGTAGACATACCATGGTGGCAAAAAATGTTTACAGATAACGAATCAAAAATTAAACTAACTGATTCAATGTTAGGAATTTTAAAAATTGATAGTGTACAAATAGAAGAGCCAATTTTCCAAGATGTTACTGAAATCAACTTAATTAATGGAGTAGCAACATCACAAGAACCATCAACTTTAGATGCGCAAAACGTAGTTATCGCAGGTCACAGTGTGCAAGGTGTGGGTATAAGATTTAATAACTTAAACAAAATAAAAAATGGTGCTAAAATTCAAATTATTTCTAAAGATAAATTACGTACATATGAAGTTAACAAGCTTTATGATGTAGTCCCAACACAAGTTGAAATTTTAGAGCAACATGAAAATGAACCGAAGATATTAAAATTATTTACGTGTGATAATTTCAATCCGCAAACAGGTGTATGGGAAAGTAGATTTGTAGTCGAAGCAAAATTAATAGGAGAAGAAAGTGCATAATATTATGAAAATAGGTATTGATATATTAGGTGTTGATGAACCTAGTAGAATTATTAACTTTGTAAATGGTTATAAAGACAATGAAGTTGAACTTTATGTTTATGGACTTGAAGAAAACTTAAAACAAATAACAAAAACTGAAAATATTATTAAGAATGTTTGTACTGAAGAGGTATTAATGTCTGATGATGCAGCACGTGTTCATAGAAAGAAAAAAGATGCCTCAATGATTAGAATGTTATCTGATTTAAATGAAGGAGTAATTGATGTAGCGATTTCTGGAGGAAGTACAGGTGCATTTATGGCAAGTTCATTATTTATGTTAGGTCGCATCGAAGGAATTTCAAAACCAGGATTAGCGTCACTATTACCTACAAAAAGCGAACATAAGTTTTTACTTACAGATTTAGGAGCTAATGTAGAAGCTAAACCAGATGATTTAGTAAATTATGCTAAACTAGGTCAATTATATATGAAATATATTTATAATATAGAAATACCCTCTGTAGCATTACTAAATGTAGGTGTAGAAGAATCAAAAGGAAACAAAGTATATAAAGAAGCGCATAAGTTACTTAAAGAAGATATTAATAACTTCAAAGGGAATATTGAAGCTAGAGAAATTCTTGAGCATAAATATGATATAGTTATAGCAGATGGTTTTGCAGGAAATGTATTATTAAAAAAACTATAGAAGGTGTTGCTAGTACTTTAGGGTTCTATGATTAAAGGAATCTTTATGGAAAGCATTATAACTAAAATTTCAGCATTACTTGTAAAAAGTGGAATTACGAAATTTAAAAAGAAATTTGATTATAGTGAATATGGAGGAGCATTTCTACTAGGAATTAAGAAACCAAGTATAAAAAGTTCACGGTTCTACTGATGAAAATGCATTATATTATGCAGTTCAACAAGCAAAACAAATACACAAAACAAAACTTTATGATATAATGATAGAAACGATGGAAAAAGGAGAATAAAAAGTAATGGCAATTTTCGAAGAAGTAAAAGAAATTATTACTAAATATATTAAAGTTGATGCAGATAAAATTACATTAGAATCAAGATTAAACGAAGATCTAGATGCTGATTCAATTGATGTTGCAGATGTAGTAATGGATATTGAAGAAAAAAATATGGTTTTGAATTCTCAGATGAAGATGCAGAAAACATTGTAGAAATCAAAGACTTAGTAAGAGTAATTGAAGAAAGAAAATAGTACTGAAAACTAGAGTTTTAATGAATATTAGACTCTAGTTTTTTTAAATACTAAATATAGCTATTTAAAATAAATTTTTTTAACTAATTATTAGTTTTTATATGATAAGATAATCTACAATATTATTTATATCAAATATATTTTTAACTATTTAGCTTTTAACTAGTTGAGAAATATGGTATAATTTACTAGAAAATAAATAAAAAAGGAGAATAGTTTATATATGGAAATGTTATTTAAACTATTAGCTGAACACGTTTATATTATATTATTTGTTTCGCTAATCTTGGAATTTGCATGTCTACCATTACCAGGTGAAACTATGATGGTTGTGGCTGGAATTATGGCATATAATGGTCATGGTAACTACGTTGGGATGATAATAGCAAGTGCCTTAGGAACGGTAATTGGGATGCAATTTTCTTACGAAGTAGGTAGAAGATTAGGAACAAAGGCTATAGATAAGTATGGTATATATATAGGATTAACTCCATATAGAATGACGAAAGCAGCCGATTTTTTTAATAGATTTGGTAACATAGTAATAGTAATTGCGTACTTTTTACCGGGAGTTAGACATATTTTAGGATACTTTTCAGGGGTTTCACGTATAGATGCAAAACGATTCCATATATATTCTACATTAGGTGGTGTATTTTGGGTAATAGTATTTATTACTCTAGGTTATGTTCTTGGACCTAGTGCACATCATGTATTCCACTTAATGCATAAGTACGGTACGATGATATTTATATTAGGCATTGCAGTATTATTTGTTTATCTAATTTATAAAAAATTAGGTGCGAAAGACTTTTCTACTTACTTTAAAAAGAATATTAAATATATTGTTGTATTACTTTTAGTAGAAGCGGCAGTATTGATGAAGTTTGTAGTTTTAGACCCTAAAGCCCATCCGAAGTTTAAATCGGATGTGATCTTTTATTGTTTAGCATTTTTAGCTTTTGTTGCGTTTTTAGCATACTTAAAAGTAACGCTAAAACATGATACAACTGAAAAATTATTAGTAGTTGTTGACTATCAAAAAGACTTCGTAGACGGAGCATTAGGTTTTGAAACTGCCGATCAACTTGATCAGGTTATTGCTAATAAAATTGAAGAGTATTTAAAAGCTGGACAAGACGTGATATTCACAAAAGATACTCATTATACAAATTATTTAACTACAAGAGAAGGTAAACATTTACCAGTTGAACACTGCATAATTGATAGTGAAGGGCATAAGTTATATGGAAAAGTTGCAAGTTATGAAAAATATGCTAAAAAGGTATTTAATAAAACTTCATTTGGAAGTATAGACTTAGCTAAGTTCATCTCACGTAGTGACTATAAAGAAGTAGAATTTTGTGGTTTAGTTTCAAATATCTGTGTACTAAGTAATATTATTATGACACAAACATATAATGAGAAAGTTGAAATTACGGTTGACTTAAATGCGACAAAAGGTTTAAGTGAGGAAGTTAATTCATCATTTAAAACATATTTACAAAATTTAACAGTAAATGTAAAAGAATAAAATATAATATGAATCATTTTTCCGAACGTTGGGGATATGATTCATATTTTTTTATGTTTCATTGGAAAATTAGTGAAGTTTATGGTAAACTAATGAATAAAATTAGGAAAGAAGGGATTATTATGAATTATTTATTAGTATCACCAAATTTTTCCAACTTCACAGGAAAGTTTTGCAAGAAAGTTGGTTGAAAAAAAGGAGTTAAAGTCTTAGGAATAGGTAGTGAAAGTTATGATAATCTTACTGATGGATTAAAGAATTCTCTAACTGAATATTACAAAGTAAATGATTTAGAAAAATTATGAAGAAGTATTAAGAGGAGTAGCGTTCTTAATATACAAACATGGTGTTATAGATAGGGTTGAGTCTAACAATGAGCATTGGTTAATGTTGGATTCAATAATACGAGAACAATTTAATATCCCAGGAGTAAAACCTAAAAATTTAGATTTTACAAAGTATAAATCGAAAATGAAAGAACGATTTATAAAAGCAAAAAAATCCCAGTTGCTAAAGGGAAAGCTGTAAAAAAAATATTAGAGAACTTGAAAAAGCCATAAAAGATATTAAATTACCAGTAATTGCTAAACCTGATAATGGAGTAGGGGCTAATAATACGTTTAAATTAATCTCAAAAGAAGATGTTGAATATTTTAAAAATCAATGGAATCAAGAGGTTGTGTATTTCATTGAAAGTTATATAGATAATGGTGTCCTTTGCACGTATGATGGGCTAATTGACTCAAGAGGAGAAGTTGTTTTTGAAACTAGTTTTTATTACACAAAACCTACATTAGATCTATTAAATGATAGTCTTGATTATGGAAATATTATATCAAAAGAAATAGATCATAAATTAAGAGATTATGGGAGGAAAATTGTTAAGGAATTTGGTATGAAAGAGAGATTTTTCCATATTGAGTTCTTCAAATTGCCAAATAACGATTATATTGCTTTAGAATATAATAACCGAATAGCGGGTGGATATACAGTTGATTTATATAATCATACTTATGAATGTGATTTATTTGAGATGTATGCGGATGTTGTCGTAGGAAATGAACCGAAGAAAAATCCAGCATAATAATAACGGAATAGCTTTTATCAAGACGTGATAAATATACATATAAATATTCAAATGAAGATATTTATAATAAATATTCAAAAGAAATTCGCTTAATAGATAGAGTACCAGCGGTTTTTGCAACAGCCATGGGAGAATGGATGTATATATTGATAGATGAAAATATTGAAAACATCAGTGATATGATGAATTATATTCATGAAAAAGGGGAATAGGAGGATTGTTTGTGAAAAATAAGATTATTCAAGGTATTTTACAATTAATTGGAATTATGGCAGTCGGTGCTGTAGTAGGGTATTCTATAGGTAAGATAGCAGGAGATTCACTTTCGAAAGTGGATACGCCAAATATAATATTGTTATTAATTGCAGGAGTAGTAGTATTCATTTTACAAGTCATAATTCATGAAGCGGGACATTTAGTTTTTGGGTTACTATCAGGATACAAATTTATAAGTTTTAGAGTATTTGATTTCAAAATTATAAAAGATGGAAATGGTAAACTTAAAATTAGATTCGAAAGATTAGCTGGAACAGGTGGTCAGTGTCTGATGAGAGCTCCTGAATATGTTGAAGGGAAGTTTAAGTATAAATTATATTTATTAGGTGGAGTAACGTTTAATCTAGTATTTTCTATTGTATTTTGGTTAATCTTACCAAATTATTATACATTATTATTTGCTTTAATAGGATTTGCATTAGCTTTTCTAAACTTGATTCCGATGGGATTCAACGATGGTATGACTTTTTATCACGCTAGTAAAGATGAAACTACTAGATTTGTTCTATACTTACAATTAGAATACGTATATTATCAAAGTATTGGTAAGAATTTATTAATAGAAAAAAACCTGAAGTAGTAGAGAAAAATAAATTCATTAGAAATAACTAATACTAATTATTTAACTGATTCATTAGAATTTATAAAATTAGATGGATTAGAATATTTCTTTGAATTTGATTCATTATACAATGAAGCGAGAAAACTATATGTCAAAAGAGACGATTTATTACCAGTTTATAAAGTTGAACTTATGGCATTGTTAGTAAAATTAATAAGTTTAGTGAATCCTGAAGATGAACTGCTAGAAGAAATTATGAAGGATAAAACTTTATTAGCAAGGTTTAAACAAAAAAAATCCACAAACTAAGAATATTTTTAGCGACATACGAATATGGTGTGAAGTTGGATGATGAAAAAAAGCTTTTAGGTTTGATAGCTGAAGCTAGAAAAAAATAAAAAAAATAAAGCACCAAATTTATATGTTCAAAAATCTAGAAATGAAATATTGTGATTATTTAGAAGAAAAAAATTTTTAAGATAGTTAATAGAACAATAGCTAAGTCAGTACTGTTCTCCAAAAATTATAAAATATTGGGATCGATTACTGATATGGCTATTGTTTTTTTATTTTTTTATAATTACTAATTTACATAATATTATTTTTTTATGAATAGACTTTTTAATGGTTAATTAAAATAGACTTAAAAATTTATTGCGAAGACTTGACAAAAAGCTTAGTAAAAGCTTAAAATTAGAATTGAATTATTTTTTTATAAAATAATTTTTTTGAAAAACTGAAAAAAATTAAAAATTTTTTTCACCATTTTTTTCAGAGGTGAATTTTAATTGCATTAATGATTAGGAGGGTAAAAAAATGTTTAGTAAGAATAATAAGAAAATGATTATTCAGAAAGAACAAGAGAAAATAAATTACTATGGTATTAAGAAGTTTAATGCTGGTACAGCGTCGGTTTTAATTGCTGCTGGATTCGCATTTTTAGGTGGAGGAAGTGCATTAGCAAGTAATGATACAGTCGTAAATGCAACTTCGGAAACAGAAAACAATGATATAGTAACAGCTAATAAAGAAGAAGTTTCTACTACGACACCAGCAAAAGCTAATAAAACTAATTTAAGTGCGGCTATTGCACGTGTTCAAGAGGCAATTGCTAATGCTGGAGTAACAGAAAAAACAGCATCAGTAATAGAAGATTCTAAAGCCGAATTAATAACAGCACAAGCACTTGAAGCAAGTGAAGTAGCTACTCAAGGTGAGGTTGATAAAGCAACAGTTGAGCTTAAAAATAAAGCGTTCGTCTTAGAAAGTATGAAAAAAGCAACTGCTAAAGAAGCTGATAAACCTACAGAAGAGAAAGTAAATAAAAATCAAGATCCGAGAAATGGAAAAGCTATTCCAGGGAAAGGTGAAAGTGGGTTTAGAGCGGATACATCAAGTAATGATAGTGCAACAACACCTACAACAACTGTAACAAATGATGTATTGACACCAACAACACCAGCGCAACCAACTGCGAAAAATATTATAGGTAGTACAAGTACAGTATCACGAGAAAACTTTACTGGTTGGGATACTTATAAAATGCCGTTCGGTGTACAATCTGGATCAGGAACACTAGGAGTAGACTCAGCGGAACAAAAAGCGAATGCTGAAGGATTACAATTCAGAGTGTTTTCTGATCAGAGGGCTGGCACACGTGAAGTTCCCCGGACCATCAAACTTTACATACAAATTACAAGCGAGTGATGTAAAAGCTCGTATCGATTATGGATTGCAACTTTCAGCAGAAGAAGTTCAGAAAATTATTGAAGAAGCTGAATTATGGCGAGGAAAAATGCGCTATGACGGTTCGAGAATTCAAAGTTTAGTACCTTCAACATATTATGGTGGTGGATCATACGAATATTTAATGTCTAGTATTTATAAACTAGGATATGAACAAGGTATCGATAAAGTATATATTAAAGATGTAAGTAAACGTATTGAAGTAACCGAGGAAGCAAAAAGCTGCTGGATGGACTGTTTCAGATTTTACAGTATATAATTTCCCGAGTGCTACATATGACAAGCAAACAGATAGTGTACAAGGGGTTCTTACACATAATACTCCATTCAACTATCAACAATTAAGGACTCGAGTAACTTTTTAAAAAAATACTATTACTGGTAAAACATTAATAATTCCTTTAGATGATCATCGATTTGGTGGAGTAGCTTGGAAAGATACTACACCACCTAAAAATTGGAATTAATGATACAGTGACAGAAGGAAAAGTAGGAGAAAATCTTGTAGTTCCGGTTGAATATAGAGATGCCGGTGGTTCTCATGCCGGAGCACCTAATGGTAGAAATATTCCTTATAATTTAACAGATGAGAATGGAACACCGCTAGATCGTACAATTACTATTAGAGATACGGTAAGTCGTGCTATTGTTGGTGTTTCTGGAGCGAATATTACAGGAACTACTGGAGCAGGAGCAGGGAATCCTACAGAATTAACAGGAACTGACACAAAAATTCCTGGTGTAGGTTTCACAATTGCCTCGAATGATATGACAGATAGCAATCCGAATGGATTTAAAGGAACTCCTACTGAAGCAGGGATTTATCGCGTATCTATTTATGCAAGAGACTATAATGTAACCAATGCAAATGAAGCGTATGCTCACGCAACCTTTAAATCGCACCCGCAGTATCTGTAAAAAATGTACATGCATATGATAAAGAAGTTCCAATTACGATTTCAAACGGTGCTTCAGAAGCAACTATTTCATTACCAGATGGAACAAATACTAAAATTGTTGCTAAAAATGGTAAATGGGTTGTATCAGAAACAACTAATACAGCTGTAAATGTCAATGATGAAATCGGTACAGTTGGAGAAACATTTAACTTAAAAGTTCTTCCAACAGCAACAGCAAAAGCGGCTACTGATACGATTAATGTAACAGCAAGCAGTGAAAATGTAACAGCCACTTTCACAAGAGCGGAAGTAACTATAAAAACTCAAGTTGGAGATAATGTAACCGCAACATTCAATAAGACAACAGGTCGTTGGGAGTTACCTAGTGATATTGCTGAAAAGAAAATTGTTAATAGCGATGGAACAACTACATGGTTAAAACGTGACTTGTATGTTGATGTAAATAAATGGTGAAACAATATTTAATGTTTATGAATATACTCGTACGTTAGATGCAACAGGGAAGGTGACAGCTGTTAATAATCCTACTCGTACGCTGACAACTTATAACAAAGAAAATGTAGCAAACAGTACAGCGGAGTTAGCAACTGATACGAATAAAGGTATGGTTGTTACTGTTAAATACGATAAAGGTACAAATACGTGGTCAGCAAATGACAATTCAACTGTAACAGCAACGAAAACTGGAGATAAATGGACAATTTCTACTTCATCAGGCTTCACTGGAACAGTCGATGCAGTTCATGCAGAAAGTTCAGATAAAGCATCTGTATTAAATGATGCTCCAGCTGTGACTTCAACTTCTTATACAACTGTAAAAGGTGCAACAGTTGACTTAGTAAAACAAGCATCTGCTGCAGTGACAATCACTGACAGAGAAGATGATGCTACTACAGATCCAACTAAGAAGGAAACCACTGTTACAAAAGTAACGTTAACATCTCCTTCAGGAAAAGTAACGGAATATCATAGTGCAGCAGAAGTTGCAGCTGTGAAGTTAACAGAAGCTGGCAATTATACTGTTAAAGTAGATGTAAAAGATAGTAATGGAAATGTTGTGACTGCCAATACTGATACTGAAACTGGAACTGATAAGGGTGCTGAAACTGCTGTAAATTCAACTACTTACACAATAACAGTCAAAGATCAAGAAACGAAGAAATTATATAAAGTTGAAGATGATACTGTTACTAACGATGAATTAAAAGGAAAAGTAGAACCTACAACTATAGATGGATTTACTCCAACAAAAAATGATTTTACAAATATACCTACAACAGCAGGAAAAGCTGGTCAAACAATACCAACACCTGCATCAGTTACATATACAAAGGGAACAGAAACAATCCCTGTAGAAACTAAAGTAGATGTAGTTGTTTTAGCAAAAGTAGAACCAACAGGAGTAACAGTTCTAAAAGACAGTACAGGTTTAGATGAAGCGGTTAAAGCTAAAGCAGTAGAAGCAGCTAAAGCAGTTCCAACTGACAAATTACCAGATGGTGTGACAGTATCTGTGAAAGAAGTTAAACAAGGAACAGTACCTGCCACTTCTACAAATGGAGTCCAAACTCCTGCAACGGTTGTTGTTGAATATAAAGATGTTAACAATAATGTTGTAGCAACAAAAGAAGTAACAGTCCCAGTAACAGTAGTAAGCTCAACACCAAGTAAAATTGTTGTATTTGAAGGTGAAAAACCAACAGCGAATCAAGCAAAAGCAGCAGTAACACCAGGAACAGATGGAACAAAAGGTGAACCAACAACATTACCAGAAACAGCAGGTAAAGCAGGGGCAACAGATGTTAAAGTAGACGTACCAGTAACATATGACAATGGTAAGTTAACAGAAACAGTAAGTGTACCAGTAACTGTATTACCAAAAGCATCAGGTGAAGTTGAAGTACCAAAAGGTGAGAGTGTAGATAAAGTTAAAGAAGTTGCTAAAGCAAAAGCAGCAGCATTAGTAGAAGCAGCAGACTTCAAAGGAAAATTACCAACGGGAGCAACAGTAACAGTTGGGGATATTACAGAAGAAGTATTAGCGACAATAACTGCAGAAAAAGGTACAAATAGAGGTATTGTAAATGTACCAGCAACATATACAGTAGATGGAACAACATACAATACAACAGTCCCAGTAACTATCAACGTATTAGGTTCAGAAACAAAACCAGTATACACGGTAGAAGGAACAAAACCAGATGCTGAGAAAGTTAAGAATGCAGTAACACCAGGTAATGGGGGAACAGCTAACGCTCCAACAGAAGCAGGATTACCAGAAACAATAGGTAAAGCAGGAGCAACAGACGTAACTGCAACAACAACTGTAACATATCCAAACGGAACAGAAACAGTAACAGTACCAGTAACAGTGTTACCAAAAGCAACACCAGAAAAAGTAACAACATTAAAAGATACAACTGGTGACAACCTAACAACAGCTGTAAAAGAAAAAGCACAAGCAGCACTAGGTAAATTAACACTGCCAACAGGGGTTACAGTAGAATTAGTTCCAAATCAAACATATACTGTACCAGCAACAACTTCAAATGGCGATAAAGATACTGTACCAGTAAAAGTACAATATAAAGACGCTACAGGTACAGTAGTAGCAGAAGATACGATTAATGTACCAGTAACAGTTGTAAGCTCAACACCAAGCAAGATTGTTGTATTCGAAGGGGATGAAGTAACAGCGGATCAAGCAAAAGAAGCAGTAACACCGGGAGCTGATGGAACAAAAGGGAATCCTGTAATTCCAGAGGACCTTACAAAAACAACAGGTAATAAAGACGTAACGGTACCCGTAACTTACGAAGGAATTAAAGATTCAGAACAAGTGAAAGTACCTGTAACAGTATTACCAAAAGCATCAGGTGAAGTTGAAGTAGCAAAAGGTTCAACTGTTGATAAAGTAAAAGAAGTAGCAAAAGCAAAAGCTCAAACTTTAATAGAAGTAGCAGACTTCAAAGGAAAATTACCAACAGGAGCAACAGTAACAGTTGGGGATATTACAGAAGAAGTATTAGCGACAATAACTGCAGAAAAAGGTACAAATAAAGGTATTGTAAATGTACCAGCAACATATACAGTAGATGGAAAAACATACAATACGACAATTCCAGTAACAATTAATGTATTAGGTTCAGAAAGAAAAACGGTATATACATTAGAAGGAACTCAACCAGAACCAGTGGATGTTAATGAAGCAATTACACCTGATAAAGGTGGAGATTTAACTCCTGTAACTGAAGCTGATATTAATAAAGATGTACCTACAGATAAAGTTAAAGTAGGAGCGACAGATTTATCAGTTAAAGCAACTGTTAAATATCCAACTGGTGATGAAACTGTAGATGTTCCAGTGAAAGTATTACCAAAAGCGGCACCAACAGATGTAACAGTATTGAAAGATACTGATGAAAATACTTTAACAGATGCTGTAAAAGCAAAAGCAACTGAAGCTGTAAGTAAATTAACAAACTTACCAGATGGAATTACTGCATCATTAGATGAAAGAGAAACTTCTTACACATTACCAAAAACAGATTCAAATGGGGATAAAAAAACAGTTCCTGTAAAAGTATTATATAAAGATGATAAAGGTAATGTAGTTGGTGAAGACACAATTAACGTACCAGTAAAAGTAGTAAGCTCAACACCAAGTAAAATTGTAGTATTCGAAGGTGAAAAACCAACAGCAGACCAAGCAAAAGAAGCAGTAACACAAGGAGCTGATGGAACAAAAGGAGAACCAACAACATTACCAGAAACAGCAGGTAAAGCAGGGGCAACAGATGTAAAAGTAGACGTACCAGTAACATATGATAATGGTAAGTTAACAGAAACAGTAAGTGTACCAGTAACAGTATTACCAAAAGCATCAGGTGAAGTTGAAGTACCAAAAGGTGAGAGTGTAGATAAAGTTAAAGAAGTAGCTAAAGCAAAAGCAGCAGCATTAGTAGAAGCAGCAGACTTCAAAGGAAAATTACCAACAGGAGCAACAGTAACAGTTGGGGATATTACAGAAGCCGTAGCAGAAACTCTAACAAATGAAAAAGGTACAAATAAAGGTATTGTAAATGTACCAGCAACATATACAGTAGATGGAAAAACATACAATACAACAGTACCAGTAACTATCAACGTGGCAGGTTCAGAAACAAAACCAGTGTACACTGTAGAAGGAACAAAACCAGATGCTGAGAAAGTTAAGAATGCAGTAACACCAGGTAATGGGGGAACAGCTAACGCTCCAACAGAAACAGGATTACCAGAAACAACAGGTAAAGCAGGAGCAACAGACGTAACTGCAACAACAACAGTAACATATCCAAACGGAACAGAAACAGTAACAGTACCAGTAACAGTGTTACCAAAAGCAACACCAGAAAAAGTAACAACATTAAAAGATACAACTGGTGACAACCTAACAACAGCTGTAAAAGAAAAAGCACAAGCAGCACTAGGTAAACTAACATTACCATCAGGAGTTACAGCAGAATTAGATCCAAATCAAACATATACTGTACCAGCAACAGATTCTAATGGTGATAAAAATAATGTACCAGTAAAAGTACAATATAAAGACGCTACAGGTACAGTAGTAGCAGAAGATACGATTAATGTACCAGTAACAGTAGTAAGCTCAACACCAAGTAAAAATTGTAGTATTCGAAGGTGAAAAAAACCAACAGCGGATCAAGCAAAAAGAAGCAGTAACACAAGGAGCTGATGGAACAAAAGGAGAACCAACAACATTACCAGAAACAGCAGGTAAAGCAGGGGCAACAGATGTTAAAGTAGACGTACCAGTAACATATGACAATGGGAAGCTAACAGAAACAGTAAGTGTACCAGTAACAGTATTACCAAAAACCAGAAGCTGAAGGAATTCTAGTTGCTAAAAAAACAGTGACAAGGAAAAAGCTAAAGAAAAAGTACTAGCTAAAAGCTAAAAAAAGCAATAGAAGATGCAACATTCAAAGGTAAATTACCAGCAGATGCAACAGTTGAAATTGATAATACAGTACCAGTAACAATCCCTGAATTAACGGATGATACAGAAGTAGAAGTAACTGTTAAGTACACAGTTCTGGACAAGATACACCATTAACTACAAAAAGTTAAAGTACCAGTTACAATTGTAGAAGGTGTACCACAAATTGTACCTATAAAAGAAAAATAATGATGTTCTTCCAAATCCAGAGAAAAGCATTGATAAAAACAGATTATCCAGAAGGAGCTACATTTAGATATAAAACTCCAGAAGGACAAACAACTCCAATCGATGTAACAACACCGGTGATAAAGATGTTACTGTCGAAGTACTAGATAAAAAAATGGTAATCCAATTGCAGAAGTTCCTGCAACAGTTCGTGTAGTAGAAAGTTATCCTAAATATGTACCAGTAGATCCAGCTAAGAAACAGCCAGATCCAAAAGAAAACATTAACCCAAATGATTTCCCAACAGGAACAACATTTGAATATAAAGATAACACTCCAGTAGATACAACAACACCAGGTGAAAAACCTGTAACGGTAGTGGCTAAGCTAAATGGACAACCAATCGTAGAAATTCCAGCGACAATTGTAGTAGTAGAACCTAAGACACAGTATGTTCCTGTGAATGCTGAAAACGATAAGAAACCAAAACCACAAAATAGCATTACTCCAGATGATTATCCAGAAGGATCAACATTTGAGTACAAGACTCCGGAAGGACAAACAACTCCATATGATGGAACAACACCGGGAGAAAAAAAGATGTTACTGTAGTCGTGAAAGATTCAGATGGAGATACAATTGTAGAAGTACCTGCGAAAATTAAAGTCGTTCAAGGAAAAGAACAATTAATTCCAGTGAATGCTGAAGATAAAGATAAACCTAAAGCTGAAGATAGTATCACACCAAGTGACTATCCAGAAGGTTCAACATTCGAATACAAAGTTCCAGAAGGACAAACAACTCCATATGATGGAACAACACCAGGGGATAAACCAGTTACTGTAGTTGTAAAAGATAAAGATGGAAAAGTGTTAGTAGAAGTTCCAGCAACAATTAAAGTTGTGGAATCAAAACCTAAACCAATCGAAACACCAGTAACAAATACGCCATTAGAAAAAGATGACTATACTAAAGGTCTAAATATCCCAGAAGGAGCAACAGCTAAAGTAGGTGACCTTCCAGATTTAACAACACCTGGAGAAAAAACTCCTGTAAAAGTAACAATTACATTACCAAATGGTAAATCTTATACAGTAGATGTTCCAGTAAATGTAACACCAGTTAAGGAAATTGAAACACCAGTAACGAATACTCCATTAACACCAGAAGATTACACTAAAGGAATTAAAATTCCAGAAGGTGGTAAAGTAACGAATGTTGCAAATATTCCAGACTTAACAACGCCAGGTAAGAAAGATCCAGTTAAGGTAACGATTGAATTGCCAAATGGAAAAACAATTACAGTAGATGTTCCAGTTAATGTAACACCAGTTAAGGAAATTGAAACACCAGTAACGAATACTCCGTTAACCCCAGAGGATTATACTAAAGGTATCAAGATTCCAGAAGGTGGTAAAGTAACGAATGTTGCAAACATTCCAGACTTAACAACGCCAGGTAAGAAAGATCCAGTTAAAGTCACTGTGGAATTACCAAATGGAAAAACAATTACAGTAGACGTTCCAGTTAATGTAACACCAGTTAAGGAAATTGAAACACCAGTAACGAATACTCCGTTAACTCCAGAGGATTATACTAAAGGTATCAAGATTCCAGAAGGCGGTAAAGTAACGAATGTTGAAAACATTCCAGACTTAACAACACCAGGTAAGAAAGATCCAGTTAAAGTCACTGTGGAATTACCAAATGGAAAAACAATTACAGTAGATGTTCCTGTAAAAGTAACGCCAGTTAAGGAAATTGAAACGCCAGTTAAGGAAATTGAAACGCCAGTAACGAATACTCCATTAACACCAGAAGATTACACTAAAGGAATTAAAATTCCAGAAGGTGGAAAAGTAACGAATGTTGAAAACATTCCAGACTTGACAACGCCGGTAAGAAAAGATCCAGTTAAAGTTACTGTGGAATTACCAAATGGAAAAACAATTACAGTAGATGTTCCAGTTAATGTAACACCAGTTAAGGAAATTGAAACACCAGTAACGAATACTCCATTAACACCAGAAGATTACACTAAAGGAATTAAAATTCCAGAAGGTGGTAAAGTAACGAATGTTGCAAATATTCCAGACTTAACAACGCCAGGTAAGAAAGATCCAGTTAAGGTAACGATTGAATTGCCAAATGGAAAAACAATTACAGTAGATGTTCCAGTTAATGTAACACCAGTTAAGGAAATTGAAACACCAGTAACGAATACTCCGTTAACCCCAGAGGATTATACTAAAGGTATCAAGATTCCAGAAGGTGGTAAAGTAACGAATGTTGCAAACATTCCAGACTTAACAACGCCAGGTAAGAAAGATCCAGTTAAAGTCACTGTGGAATTACCAAATGGAAAAACAATTACAGTAGACGTTCCAGTTAATGTAACACCAGTTAAGGAAATTGAAACACCAGTAACGAATACTCCGTTAACTCCAGAGGATTATACTAAAGGTATCAAGATTCCAGAAGGCGGTAAAGTAACGAATGTTGAAAACATTCCAGACTTAACAACACCAGGTAAGAAAGATCCAGTTAAAGTCACTGTGGAATTACCAAATGGAAAAACAATTACAGTAGATGTTCCTGTAAAAGTAACGCCAGTTAAGGAAATTGAAACGCCAGTTAAGGAAATTGAAACGCCAGTAACGAATACTCCATTAACACCAGAAGATTACACTAAAGGAATTAAAATTCCAGAAGGTGGAAAAGTAACGAATGTTGCAAATATTCCAGACTTAACAACGCCAGGTAAGAAAGATCCAGTTAAAGTTACTGTGGAATTACCAAATGGAAAAACAATTACAGTAGATGTTCCAGTTAATGTAACACCAGTTAAGGAAATTGAAACACCAGTAACGAATACTCCATTAACACCAGAAGATTACACTAAAGGAATTAAAAATTCCAGAAGGTGGTAAAAGTAACGAATGTTGCAAATATTCCAGACTTAACAACGCCGGGTAAGAAAGATCCAGTTAAGGTAACGATTGAATTGCCAAATGGAAAAAAACAATTACAGTAGATGTTCCAGTTAATGTAACACCAGTTAAGGAAATTGAAACACCAGTAACGAATACTCCGTTAACCCCAGAGGATTATACTAAAGGTATCAAGATTCCAGAAGGTGGTAAAGTAACGAATGTTGAAAACATTCCAGACTTAACAACGCCAGGTAAGAAAGATCCAGTTAAAGTTACTGTGGAATTACCAAATGGAAAAAAACAATTACAGTAGACGTTCCAGTAAATGTAACACCAGTTAAGGAAATTGAAACACCAGTAACGAATACTCCATTAACACCAGAAGATTACACTAAAGGAATTAAAAATTCCAGAAGGTGGAAAAAGTAACGAATGTTGCAAATATTCCAGACTTAACAACACCGGTAAGAAAGATCCAGTTAAAGTTACTGTGGAATTACCAAATGGAAAAAAACAATTACAGTAGATGTTCCAGTTAATGTAACACCAGTTAAGGAAATTGAAACACCAGTAACGAATACTCCGTTAACTCCAGAGGATTATACTAAAGGTATCAAGATTCCAGAAGGTGGTAAAGTAACGAATGTTGAAAATATTCCAGACTTGACAACGCCAGGTAAGAAAGATCCAGTTAAGGTAACGATTGAATTGCCAAATGGAAAAACAATTACAGTAGATGTTCCAGTTAATGTAACACCAGTTAAGGAAATTGAAACACCAGTAACGAATACTCCGTTAACCCCAGAGGATTATACTAAAGGTATCAAGATTCCAGAAGGTGGTAAAGTAACGAATGTTGCAAACATTCCAGACTTAACAACGCCGGTAAGAAAGATCCAGTTAAAGTCACTGTGGAATTACCAAATGGAAAAAAACAATTACAGTAGACGTTCCAGTTAATGTAACACCAGTTAAGGAAATTGAAACACCAGTAACGAATACTCCGTTAACTCCAGAGGATTATACTAAAGGTATCAAGATTCCAGAAGGCGGTAAAGTAACGAATGTTGAAAAACATTCCAGACTTAACAACACCAGGTAAGAAAGATCCAGTTAAAGTCACTGTGGAATTACCAAATGGAAAAAAACAATTACAGTAGATGTTCCTGTAAAAAGTAACGCCAGTTAAGGAAATTGAAACGCCAGTTAAGGAAATTGAAACGCCAGTAACGAATACTCCATTAACACCAGAAGATTACACTAAAGGAATTAAAAATTCCAGAAGGTGGAAAAAGTAACGAATGTTGCAAATATTCCAGACTTAACAACGCCGGTAAGAAAGATCCAGTTAAAGTTACTGTGGAATTACCAAATGGAAAAACAATTACAGTAGATGTTCCTGTAAAAGTAACGCCAGTTAAGGAAATTGAAACGCCAGTAACGAATACTCCATTAACACCAGAAGATTACACTAAAGGAATTAAAATTCCAGAAGGTGGAAAAGTAACGAATGTTGCAAATATTCCAGACTTAACAACACCGGGTAAGAAAGATCCAGTTAAAGTTACTGTGGAATTACCAAATGGAAAAACAATTACAGTAGATGTTCCAGTTAATGTAACACCAGTTAAGGAAATTGAAACACCAGTAACGAATACTCCGTTAACTCCAGAGGATTATACTAAAGGTATCAAGATTCCAGAAGGTGGTAAAGTAACGAATGTTGAAAATATTCCAGACTTGACAACGCCAGGTAAGAAAGATCCAGTTAAGGTAACGATTGAATTGCCAAATGGAAAAGTAGTGACAGTAGACGTTCCAGTAAATGTAACACCAGTTAAGGAAATTGAAACACCAGTCACAACAACACCGTTAACGCCAGAGGATTACACAAAAGGAATTAAAATTCCAGAAGGTGGTAAAGTAACGAATGTTGCAAACATTCCAGACTTAACAACGCCAGGTAAGAAAGATCCAGTTAAGGTAACGATTGAATTGCCAAATGGAAAAGTGATTACAGTTGAAGTACCAGTGATAGTAACTCCGAAATCAACTCCAACTCCACGTCCAGAAAAACCGTCTACAACAGAAGTAACAGTAAATCCAGAAAAATCTAAAGCAACAGTAGTTAAAGAAGGTGAAAAAGTATTACCAAATACAGGTATTGCTGATGATAACTCTACTTTAGCAGGTTTAGGATTAGCAATTTTAGGATTAGTTGGACTAGTAAGAAGACGTAAACAAAAATAATACTAAAAAGAGAAGCGAATCGCTTCTCTTTTTAGTATTATTAGAGATTAGTAATGAAAAATATCAAGGAAAGTAAGAGTTTAGAAGAAAGTAAAATTGAGGAAATAAAAAAACAGATTCTAAAACAATATTAAAGTTTAGAGTCTGTTTTATGTTTATTTAGGTTTTTTCGAAATTAATGCTGAAAAGTCTAAATCATCGTATTTACTTTTTGTTTAGACCTGTTAAAGAATCGAAATCTGTATCAGGAAATAGTGGATCAAAATCGTCGAATTTAATATTAGAGGTGTTAGTGTTTGAGGGGTTGTCAAAAAGTAAATTTGTTTGAATTAATTGTTTCTAAATAGGTATTATTATCCGCAACATTAAAAAAATTTGTTAAGTTCTATCTGTTCACTATAACTTGGAGTTGTATGATTATCATCATAATTATACTCTATTGAAACTTCTCCGAAATTTTCGTTAGCTATTTCTTGAGGATTATAAAATAACACACCGTATTCTTCTAAGAGTTCCTCTTTTGAATAATTTTTTTAAAGGATCTTCTATAGGTGATATTGTACTTTCATATATTTTTTTGATAAGATTTTTCATCTGTTTGAATTTTATTGTCTTCAATCTTCCAAGTTGAAATAAGTCTATGTATTATATCTAATTGTTCATCTGAAAGTAGGTGAAGTTTTGATTTAATTTCATTTAGTTTATCCATAACTTTATACTGCTTCTTTATTTTTCTTTTTAAATATTCGATATAGTCGTTGCCCCAAATTTCTAATTCATTAAGTACTGATTGAAATTTTTTTCCGATATCAGTTAAGCTGTACTCAACTTTTGGTGGTATTTGAGCATAAACCTTACGATTTATAAGTCCATCTTGTTCTAATTGTTTTAATTGTTTTTGTTAATGTAGCTTGGGTAATTGTCCCTAGTGATCTTTGTAACTCATTAAATCTAACACTTTTTTTCTTCTAGTAGATGAAGAATTAATATTGTCCATTTTCCAGACAATATTTTTTGAGTTGTAAAAAAGGGGCATTTTCCAAAAGGTTCTTGTTGTTCCATAAAAAATCTCCTTAAAATTTCATTGATATTATACAATTCTATCATAAAAGATACTTACTATTATAAAAAAAACGTACTTGTTATTTTTTTGGTAAATATTATAATTATATATATAACAATTATAAAACAAATAATAAAGTTTAGCAATAGCTAAAAAAACGGAGGACATAATAATGACAGAAGCAAAAAAATTTATATCAAAAATAGAAGAAGTGTTTATGCACTAGGTAAAAATTTACCAATTTCAGAACAAGAAGCATTAGAAATTATCGATAATGCTGTTAAATATTCACCAAGTGCATTTAATTCACAAACTGCTCATGCAGTAGTATTATTAGGTGAAAACCACCAAAAACTTTGGGATATTACTTTTGGAGAATTAGAAAAATTCTTACCGAATGAAGAAGCTAAAGCAGCTACGAAAGGTAAAATTGATAGTTTTGCTGCAGCATATGGAACAATTTTATTCTTCGAAGATCATGATGTAGTAAAAGGACTTCAAGAACAATTCCCAGCATATGCTGACAACTTCCCAATATGGTCAGAACAATCAACTGGAATTGCATCATTTGCAGTTTGGAATGCATTAGCAGAGGCTGGAGTTGGAGCTAACATTCAACACTATAATCCAGTAATAGATGAAAAAGTTGCTGCTGAATGGAATATTCCTGCAAACTTAGTACTACGTGCTCAAATGCCATTTGGTGAAAAATTACAAGAAGCTGCACCAATTGAAAGAACTTCAAGAGTAAGAGTAGTAAAATAAGATTTGATTTAACGACGGATTAAATGAGTAGTAATAACGCTGAGATAGTAATATCTTGGCGTTATTTTATGATTTTATTAGGACTAATTACTAAGCAAATGATTAAGTCAATGAAAGATTATTAATTTCTATTTCATGAGTATGACTATTACCATTATTTATACCTTTGGTTATTGGAATATACTGGTAAATATGGTATTATAGTAGTTGGTATATAAATAAAGATTTAGAAGGTTAAATAATGTTAAAAAAATAGTAATAAAAAAATTTAGAAGATACTAAACGTTTAGCGAAAATTGTTAGTGAAGGTATAGAAGATAGATTAATACTTTTGTTAAATGGAGATTTAGCAGCAGGGAAAACAACTTTTACTAAGTATTTAGCAGAATATTTAGGGGTTAAGAGTGTGGTTAACTCTCCAACTTTTAATATTATGAAAGAATATAAGTATCCTAATGGAAAGTTATATCACATTGATGCTTATCGTTTGGAAGATAGTGATGAAGATTTAGGATTCGAAGATGTTTTCTTTGAAGATAATGTTAGTGTTATTGAGTGGGGAGAGTTTATTGAAGACTTTATACCGAAAGAAAGATTAATTTTTTTAATATTCGATTAGTAGATGACCATAGAGAAGTTGAAATTATTTCTAATGGTGAATATGAGAAAATAGAAGAAAGGATACGTGAAAATTGGTAAGTTTAATTGTAGAAGCTTCGAATGGTGTATGTTCAATTGCATGTTTTGAAGAAAAAAATATTCTAGCCGAAAAAAACTTTGTATGTAGCAATAACTTGTCCGCGGTTATTTTAGAAGAAATAGAAAATTGCTTAAAAGAAGCAAATAAGAAAAAAACTGACTTAACAGAAATAATATCTAGTGAGGGACCAGGTTCATATACAGCAATCCGTGTAGTTGCAGCAGTATGTAAAACACTAGCTTATACACTTAAGATTAAATTGAAAAAAGTTTCTTCTTTAAAATTACAGGCGTTATTGGAGTTTGACAGTAATAAGCTACTTGTTCCTTTTATTGATGCACGACGTGGTAATGTTTTTGGTGCAGTATATGAAAATATTGGAGGAAACTTAATAGAAACATTAGAAGAAGGGTATTACTCACTTGAAGAAATCAATGATTTCCTTGTTTCTCAGAACAAAGAATTTGTATACATCAGTAAAGATATAGAAAAATTAAATGAACTTCTTCTTGATGGATTAAAAAATGATGAAATGGTTCAAGCAGCCAATGTTGTAAAAATATACGATTCATTAGAAGAGGTTGATTGTTATAATATGAAGCCACAATATTTAAGAAAAACTGAAGCAGAAAGAGAGCTAGAAAATGATAAAAGTAGATAAAGTTGATATAAGTAATCTGGATGTATTATCAAAGATAGATATTGATAATTTTGATGATGCATGGACAAAAGATATGTTTAAGTCTGAACTTGAACATGCTAATGCAGAATACTATGGATTATTTAACGATGATGAAATTATTGGTTTTTTTGTGGTGGTTGGTTAGTTGCTGATGAATATCAAGTTAATAAAATAGTCATTGATAAACCACACCAAAATAAAAAAACTAGGTCAAATTTTTCTTCACTTATGTTATGCAACTTTTTAAAATTAAAAAGGTGTAAAAAAAAGCGATTGTAGAAGTACGTGTAAGTAATATGCCTGCAATAACTGTATACGAAAAAAAGCAGGATTTAGTACTATTGATATAAGAAAGAATTATTACAAAAAAATAATGGCGAAAAATGCTTATGTAATGATAAGGGATTTTAGCAATGAAAGAATTTAAGAATTTAGATAATGTAACTATATTAGCTATAGAGACAAGTTGTGATGAAACTAGTGTAGCTGTAGTTAAAAATGGTAAAGAAGTACTATCGAATATTGTAAGTAGTCAAATTGAAACTCATAAGCAATTTGGCGGGGTAGTACCTGAAATAGCGAGTAGACAACATATAGAAGTAGTGATGCAGATTGTTGAAGAAGCGCTAGAAGAAGCGAAAACATCATTAGATGAGATAGATGCAATTTGTGTAACACAAGGACCGGGATTAATAGGATCATTACTAGTTGGTGTTAATGTGGCGAAAACATTAAGTTATGCTTTAGATAAACCTCTAATTGCAGCACATCACATAGCGGGTCATATCTATGCTAGTAATATTGATAATGATATATCATACCCATCACTAGCACTTGTAGTTAGTGGAGGACACACTGAACTTGTATATTTAAAAGATGAACTTGATTTTGAAATAATCGGTTCTACTCATGATGATGCTGTAGGTGAAGCTTATGACAAAGTTGCTAGACAGTTAAATCTTGAATATCCTGGTGGACCTAAAGTAGACAAACTAGCTAAGTTAGGTGAAGATAAGTATAAATTCCCTCGTGCGATGATTGATAGTGATGATTATAACTTTAGTTTTTCAGGTATGAAGTCAGCAGTGATTAACTTTGTACATAATGCAAAACAACGAGGAGAAGAAATTGTACCTGAAGATTTAGCATGCAGCTTCCAAACAGCGGTAGTAGAAGTTTTAATCGCAAAAACTAAGAAAGCTATTGTGAATTTAGGTGTTAAACAGTTGATTCTAGCAGGTGGTGTTGCGGGTAATAGTGAACTTCGTAAGCAAGTCCTAGAACTAGAACAGCAATTAGGAGTAGAGGTACTTATTCCAAAAATGAGTTATTGCAGTGATAATGCTGCGATGATGGGAGCAGCAGGATACTATTATTATAAAAATAATATATTCGCTAATCCATTAACGTTAAATGCGAAGTCAACATTAGACTTAGAAGAAGTTAAAGGATAAGAATTCAAAAAGGAGTTAACTCAAAAAATAGATTTTGCTGAAATCATGTTTTTTGAGTAGCTCCCCTTTTATGAATATTTTTGGTGTGATTATGAAAAAGACAACTTGATGAATTACTAGATGCAAACTTACAAAAAAATAAATCATATTTCTGAAAATAAGCATTTTATAGGATTTTTCTAAAAAAATTAGGAGAAAGAGTATTCGTTAAAATTTTTTTAAAGATCCATTAAAAATATAAACTAGAGTATGAAGTATTAAGAAGTAAAGGTAATTTATTATTAGATTTTTTTCTAAATGTTCTGCACTAGTACTGAAATATGAAGATTATATTCCATTAAATAAAGAAAGCGTAAATGCTGAATATAATAAAAAAATAGCCAAGCTAATATCTAATTTTTCATAGAGGGAATTGGCTTGAAATAGAAAATGAAAAAAAGAAACTTCATTGGAGAAAGTTTTTAGGGAAAAATGTGTATAGATTAGCAGATAGAAAAGAATATACTAAAAATACATGAGCTTTATTCAAAGTTTCTAAGAAATATTAGTAAATTAGATGAAGAATATGGAAAAAAACATTAGTTTTTTTATTCATGGTGATTTTTGGTCTTAGAAACATTATGAAAAAAAGATGATCATTTGGTATTAATAGATTTTTGAAAGAGTAAAATATGCAAGTTATTATTTAGATTTTTATTAAATATTTTTTTATCAAGATTTAGATAATGATAAAAGAAAAAAATAGAATTGTTTTTTTAGAACATTATTATGAATATTCAAATGAGGAAGTTCTTTCTAAGGAACTAGAGTACTGCTTGATTTTTTTATCTCAGCACTAGGTATTTTTAAACTATACCAAACGTGTTGAAGATAAAGAATTTGAGGAGTTAGGATTAAAGATGTTAAGTGATGTTGAAAAATTATTTTTGAACAAATTTGAGGTTGACCAATAAAAAGTTTCAAATCTTGGAAAAAAAGGTTACACGAGTATTCATAGATACGATAATCCATTGATATTTAATGAATTTTTATGGGAGCAATTCGATGAAATTGATTGGGATTTTTTTGAGTCCCTCACTTATAAAAAAAGTGGTTTTTGATTTTTATTTGACCATTATTTGTGTTAAAATATAATATGATTAATATTAGGAGGCGATGATATGGCGAATATTTATTTAGATTATGCAGCAACATCAAGAAAACATTTTGATATCATAGAAAAAAATATGAATATACTAAAAGAAGTCTATGCTAATCCAAGTAGTGGCCATACTCTAGGAAAGAAAAATAATAGGCTAGTTCGTGAAGGACGCGAAAAAATAGCTAATACTCTAAATGCAAGTAGTAATGAAATAATTTTTAATTCTGGGGGTACTGAAAGTAATAATACAGTATTTAATCATGTATTAACTAGATTTGAAACAGGAGAAATAATAATTTCATCTATAGAACATCCATCTGTAAAAGCTAGTGCTAAGAGACTTGAAAGGTTTGGATTTAAGGTTCATGAATTATCAGTAGATGAAAGTGGATCTATATCTCTAGATGAATTGAAAGAGAAGATTAATTCTAAGACAGTATTGATTTCAATTATGTTAGCAAATAATGAAACAGGGGTACTAAATCCTATAAAAGAGGTTTCAGAACTTATTGCGGATAAAAATATACTATTGCATAGTGATATTGTTCAAGCATTAGGTAAAGTTGAAATTGATGTAAAAAAATTAGGTTTGGATTTTGCTTCAGCTTCAGCGCATAAAATTGGTTCACTTAATAATTTTGGATTTTTATATGCTAAAGATGGAGATGCTGAGCCATTATTATTAGGTGGAGGTCAGGAAAATGGTCTTCGTTCTGGAACGACTGACTTATTAGGGATACTAGTTCTTAATGACTGTTTATCAGAGACATTAGATTCAATTCCAGCTCTTAGGGAATTGAAACATTACTTTATTTCTGAACTTGAGAAAAATGAAGTTGAATTTGAAGTAAACGGATCTATAGAGAATTCATTGCCGAATATATTGAATATTTATTTTAAAAATATTGAAGCGCAGCGACTGATTACATATTTAGATGCTCGTGACATTTATATTTCTGGAGGATCTGCTTGTAGTTCAGGAAATATAAAAGGAAGTCGTATAATAACAGAAATGTATAATATTGAACGTGCAGCACACTCTGTAAGAATGAGTGTTGGCTTTGATACAAGCAAAGAATTAATTGATGAAGTTATAGAAAAGATTGTAACTTTAGAGAAAAGAATTAAAGAAAGGAACTAATAATGAATAGCAACAAAAAAGTAGTAGTTGGAATGAGTGGTGGAGTTGATTCGTCAGTAACAGCATATCTTCTAAAACAACAAGGATATGATGTTATCGGGGTTTTCATGAAAAACTGGGAAGAAAAAGATGACAGAGGCGTTTGTCTTGCAGAAAAAGATTATGAAGATGTAATTAAAGTATGTGAACAATTAGATATTCCTTATTACTCTATAAACTTTGAAAAAGAATACTGGGATAAAGTATTCACTTACTTCTTAGATGAATACAAAAAAGGTCGTACACCTAACCCAGATATTATGTGTAATAAAGAAATTAAATTTAAAGTTTTCTTAGAATACGCTGAAGATTTAGGTGCTGACTATGTAGCAACAGGACACTACGCACGAGTTAAAGATGTTGATGGAGAACGTTTAATGTTACGTGGTGTTGATAATAATAAAGATCAAACTTACTTCTTATCTCAATTAAAACAACACCAAATTAAAAATATTTTATTCCCTGTAGGAGAACTTGAGAAAAAAGATGTTCGTAAGATTGCAGAAGAAGTGGGTCTTGCTACAGCGAAGAAAAAAGACTCAACAGGTATTTGTTTCATCGGTGAGAAAAACTTTAGAGAATTTTTATCTCAATATCTACCAGCTCAAGGTGGTAAAATGGTGGATTTAGATGGTAATGTCCGTGGAGAACATATTGGTTTAATGCACTATACAATCGGTCAACGTCATGGTTTAGGTATTGGTGGAACTAAAGATACAGAAGGTGAAGCATGGTTTGCATGTGGTAAGGACCTTGAAAATAATGTACTGTATGTTTGCCAAGGATTCCACAATGAAAAACTATATTCAGATAGCTTACTAGCAAGTTCACTATCATTTACAACGAAAAATCCACAACCTAATAAATTCACATGTACTGCAAAATTCAGATATCGTCAACCTGATACTGAAGTAGAAGTAGAAGTATTAGAAGATAACAAAGTAAAAGTTGTCTATAAAGAACCGGTACGTGCTGTGACTCCTGGACAGGCAGTTGTCTTTTATGATGGAGATGTTTGCTTAGGTGGAGCGATTATCGATGAAGTATATAAAGACGGAAAAAAACTTCAACTTTAATATTTAATAAAATCCTAAAAGTTAGAGGAAATCTCTAATTTTTAGGATTTTTAGTTTTTATTTCTAAGTTATAAGACTATAGTATATATTGAGCGAGTAACGTATCAAATCTACGAATATCGATATCTTTTCTTAGATTAATTTTTATTTTTCCAACTTTAGTCCAAAGCTCTACTTCGGCATTTAAATCGAAGATTTTACCTGCATTTTCAGTTGACCACATTAATATTGAAGAGTATGGTAGGGAATAGATTTCTACTTTTTTTCCTGTAAGTCCTTGGGCGTCTTTTACAATAAGGCGTTTATCTGTAAATACAGCAACGTCCCTTATTGTCGCAAATGCTGCAACAGGCTGTTCGCCGTTTATCAATAAGTTTTCAATATCTTGTGGGATAGCAACTTCTCTGAAGAATGTCCAATTTAATAAATTCATTTCGTTAGCCATAGTGACTCTCCTATCTATTTTATGATAATGTTTATTTTTATCTTAGTATAGCATAAATTATAAATAATAAGAAGGTTAAGTTTTTCAGTATTATTATAATAAATTTAATGATATAATATTAGTACTAGGGGGGAGAAATATGAATATTAATAAAGAAGATGTTGTTTTATTTTTAAAACAAAATGTTAAGGCAATTGTTTTGGCATTACTCTGTAGTTTACTTGTTATAATCGGAGGACTTTTGTATTTTGGTCATGGTAAAACAGAGGATTATAATGATGTAACCTTTTCTAATTCTCAAAACTCAGAAGTGAGTAAGGATGACAAAAAAGAAGAACAAGATTCCAAAATTTTTGTTGATGTAAAAGGGGCGGTTAAATACCCTGGGGTATTTGAAACAACGAAAGATAAAAGGGTAAAAGATTTAATTGAAGAAGCTGGTGGGTTATTAGAAGACGCGGATACTTCCACTTTGAATTTAAGTCAAAAAGTTAAAGATCAGATGGTTATTTATGTTCTTAAACACGGTGAAAAACCGAAGCAAATTTCTGATGGTAGTTCAAGTACATCAAATGGAGATGTAATTAATATTAATACTGCCAATAAAGAACAACTTATGAAAATCTCAGGAGTTGGAAAAACTAAGGCTGAAGCAATTATTTCATTTAGAGAAAAAAATGGGGATTTTAAAAAGAAAGAAGATATAACAAAAGTACGAGGTATAGGAAAAGCTACTTTTGAGAAAATTAAAGATAAAATAGAGGTATAGTTATGCAAAGAATTAGTTGGGATGAGTACTTTATGGCTCAAAGTCACCTGCTTTCACTTAGATCGACTTGCAGTAGGTTATCTGTTGGGGCGACAATAGTCAAAGATAAACGAATAGTTTCAGGTGGTTATAATGGTTCAATTAAAGGTGATGAACATTGCATAGATGTTGGTTGTAAAGTAGTGGAAGGGCATTGTGTTAGAACGATTCATGCCGAAATAAATGCTATTTTACAATGTTCTAAATTCGGTGTAGGAACTGAAGGTGCAACAATCTATGTTACACACTTCCCATGTTTGAATTGTACAAAATCTATAATTCAAGCAGGGATTAAAGAAATTTGCTATGCAAATGATTATAGAAATAATGAATATGCTCGAGAGTTATTAGAAAAATCAGGTGTTGTCGTAAGAAAAATAGATTACGATGTAAATAATGTAGTAGAAAGGTTACTAGATAAATAGTAATGATATACTTACAACTTTCTTTACTAGCATTAGGGGCGATATTATTAAATTATAATTTAATGATATCTATGCTATGTATTGTTATTTTTTTCTACTAATAACTTGGAAAAAAATAAAAAAATCTTAATGCTAGGAAAAACTATTATTTGTTTAATAGTCTTCTTAGCTTTTTTTATTCGTGGAGCATATGAACAAAAAAACTAATATTTCTCATTTGAAAAAAATGTTGAACATAATAATCTTGAACTAGTAATTTCTGATAAATTTAATGTGAATGGAAATTATATGTCGGGAATAGGACGTATTGGAGATGAGGAGGTACTAATAAACTATAAAATTAAGAGTGAAGAAGAGAAGAAATTTTTTTAAAGAAAAAAATTTTTTTGGGTGGAAAAATTATCTGTAGTTGCTAATATAGAAGATGTTCCAAGTAAAACTAATTTTTTTATTCGTTTGATTATAAAAAAAGTATAACGAGAATAGAGGAATCTTTAAAAAAAGTTTCTATTAATGAAATATCTGAGGTTAAGCATTTAGATTCTCTTCTTTTTAAATTCAAAACCTTTAGGAATAGAATGACCTTGAAGATAGATAGAGAACTTACCTTTGATAAGAGTGGGTATTTTTCAAGCTTTTAATTTTTTTGGAGATAAAAAGTTATTTGTTGAGAGATGAAATTAGTTCTTTTTAAAAAAACTTAGGTACTAGCCATTTATTAGCAATTTCTGGTTTGCATATTGGGGTACTTATATCACTAATATATTTTTATTTTATTAAAACTTAAAGTAAGTGTTGATTATATAGAAAAAAATAATCTTAATTATAATTCCGTTATATATGTTATTAAGTGGGGCTAGTGCATCTGTTCTTAGAGCAGGTTTTATGATTATATTCTATATAATTTTTCAGAAGAAAAAGTATTGATAAATTGGATAGTTTACTGCTTACATTTTTTTAATCTTATTATTTTTATAATCCGTTGTATACTTTTTAATATTGGTTTTCAATTATCATTTTTTTATAACATTTAGTTTATTGATGTCAGAAAGTTATATTAAAAACTTCTAAAAATAAACTACATATGTCTTTGAGAATTAGTATTATTTCTACATTGGCAAGCATGACAATATTACTTTTATAATTTTTTTATACTATTGTTTATATTTCAGTACTAAGTAATATAGTTTTTAGTTCCAATATTTAGTATAATACTATTTCCATTAGTATTGATAAGTTATATAATATTTTTTTATTAAGTGTACCTATATTTAATATTTTTGTGTAGACCATTGTTGAATTTTACCTTTAGTATTTTTCGATAAACTTCAAGAAATATTCTTATATATAAAACCACTAAGAATTGGAAAACAGAGTATTTTTTTATAATTATTGTTATTTTTTTATAGTAGTTGTATATATTATGGTAAAATTGAACAGATTTAAATATTTCCGTGCTATAGTTGGCTTTTTTTAGCAGTCACTATAATATTACTTATTACAAGTTATATTCCTAGAAATTCTCTAGAGGAGCTAAAAAAATAGGAAAAGAAAAATATTTATTACATTAGAGAAAATAGAAATAACATGATAATAAATACATCTAGTAATATGAAAAAAATTTTTTTATACAGATTACAGAAAAAAAAGATAGAGATTATGATATAATAAACGAATATGATTCACTCTTGAACTATGAAGGTAAGGATAGATTCAATTATTTACTACTTACTTCAGCTAAGAAAAAAATAAAAGTGAATATGCGACAAATTTATTAGTAGATGGCTTAGTAAGTAAGATTGTAGTAGTAGATAGTGTGAATAAGAAATTATTAGAATTAAAAGATATAGCTCAATATAAGAAAGTAGATTATATCGTTTTTGAATAATGGAACTGAGATGAAATTTGGTAATACTTCTGTTTATTATTATAATAAAAAAAGTAAAGGTGAAAAAAATCAGGATAGAGAATTTGAGATTGAGGTAGATGATTGATGAAAAAAATATCTATGTGATATATGGAGAAAATTTTTGAAGCTATTAATGATTATGAGAAAAGTATAGCAAAAAAATATCTTAAAGAACTAGATGAATTTAATTATGTAAAAAAATTAATATGCATGAAAATACTATAGAAACTTTAGTCTATGAATGCAGAAGTAGTGGATTATTTGGGAATGAGAAAGTCGTTATAGCTGAGAATTGTAATTTCTTATTAGCGAAACCTAAAAAAATTAAAGTAGAACATAACGTTGATGCATTGATGAATTACTTAGAGAATATTAATGAAGACGTTGTGTTGATTCTAAAAATATCGGATAAGATAGATAGTAGAAAGAAATTAATAAAGAAAATTAAAGAAGCGGGAGAAGTTAAAGAATTTTCTAACTTTAATGAGAAGGAAATATCAGAGTACATTGTAAAAACAGTAGCAGTGCACGATGTGAAAATTTCTAAAGTTGATGCAGAATTTCTAGTGAATTACACTCGTTTGGATTTTGCTAATATAAAAAAAGAACTTGAAAAACTCCTTTTATATTGTGATGATAAGAAGATAATAACGCGAGAAGATATAGAATTATTAGCAACTAGAAGTTTAGAGTATGATGTTTTCAGTTTAACCAATGAATTGTTTGGGAAAAATTATGCTAAATTGAGAGTCGTGTTTAATTCATTAGTTTTAAAAAAAGAAGAGCCAATATTCTTGCTATCTTTGATTAGCGGTCAATTAAGAATGTATTATAAGGTGAAAGTACTTCTAAACGAACATTATTCACAAAAAGATATAGCTAAGGAATTAGGCGTTCATCCGTATAGAGTGCAGTTGGCAGCTCAAGGGATCAGAAATTATAGTGTCGATAAAATTATGAAAACATTGATTTTATCAGCTGACTATGATAAGTTATTAAAATCTTCATATATGGATAAGTATATTATACTAGATCTTTTTATTAATAAATTAATTGATGAGCTGAATTAAAAAAATATTAGGTAAGTTTTTATATAATAATGTTAGAATAGAATACAATTATAATTGCTAGGAGATTATTAATGGATAATAAAAAAAATATCATTCATGTTGGAGCTTTGTTATTTATTTTAAATGGTATAATCTACTTATTAGGTGAATTTATCGTAGCCGTAGGTACTGGCTTTCCTTTGGGGGAAGTATATTCAAAGCACTTTATTAGTTCATTAGGGATTTATCCGCATCTGGTAGTTAACGGGGTCCCAAATGGATTTTCAAAATTAGCTATTCTTATGAATATCGACTTTGTTGTAACGGGTATTGGTTTTTTTATTGCATATTATTTACTAGTATTTGAAAAACTAAAAATAAGAAGGTTTGGTTTTCTGTTTATAATAACTCCATTAATTTTTACTATTGGAAGTGTATTGGTAGGATTATATCAGGGTGGTGTTCCTAGTGAAGATGGACTTCATGATTTAGGTGCGAGATTATCGTTTTTAGGTGGAAATTTTACAGCTTTATTAAATGGAGTAGCATTATTTAGAGAGAATAAAAAATACGCTGTTGTATCTATAGTGCTAGGGATTATCGGGTTGATTAGTGCAGGGTTTATGAACAATGCAATTAACAATAATCTTTCTGATGTTGTTGCTATTTATGAAAGAATGACTGTTTATCCAATAACCTTATGGCAACTAATGACGGGTATAGTGTTTTTTAAAAAGAAGTAAGAATTAAGTAAAAGATTATTTGAGTTAGATTCAAATAATCTTTTTTATTTCAGATAATTGAGGTCAGTTAGTTGAAAAAAATATTCACAAAAAAACAAAAAATTCAGATAAATTAGTTTATTATAATTTAATATAGTGATATAATAATATTGTTAAAATAGAAAAATAAAATGAGGTATCGTTTAATGAAGAAAATAGAAACTAAATTAGCTCAATTAGGAAACAGAACGGATAAGGTAACTGGAGCAATAGTGACACCGATATATTTATCGACAGCTTATGCTCACCCTCGGATTAGGAGAAAGTACAGGATATGATTATACGAGAACTAAAAATCCAACTCGTACTATTTTAGAGGAAGGTTTATGTGAACTTGAAGAAGGGTGTCGAGCGATAGCGACTAGTTCAGGGATGAGTGCTATTCAACTAGTTTTTGAATTATTTGATTTAAATAGTGAATTCTTAGTGTCAAGAGACTTATATGGGGGAAGTTTTAGATACTTTGATGAGCTAGAACGTAAAGGTGCTCAGAAATTTATTTATTTCACAGATGAAAAAGATCTTGAAGATAAAATTACAGATAATACAAAAGCGGTATTTATAGAAACTCCAACTAATCCATTAATGCAAGAAGTTGATATAGAGAGAGTTGCTCAGATTTCTAAGTCAAAAAATGCGTTATTGATTGTTGATAATACTTTATTAACACCATTAAGACAAAAACCGTTAACATTAGGAGCAGATATTGTTGTTCATTCTGCAACAAAATATTTAACAGGTCACAACGACATACTTGCTGGTGCTGTGATTACAAATGATGAACAAATAGGAGAGAGATTAGCGTGGATTTCTAATACGACTGGTGCTGTATTATCAGCATTTGATAGCTGGTTATTTGTTAGAAGTTTAAAAACATTGCCACTTCGTTTTAATCAACAAGAAAAAAACGCTAAAAAATTAGCTGAAGAATTAGCGAAACATCCAGAGGTGAAAGAAGTATTATATCCGAAAAAAGGAGCTATGCTTAGTTTCAAATTAAATGATGCTACTAAAATTGATAAATTTTTACGTTCATTAAGAGTTGCTACTTTTGCTGAGAGTTTAGGTGGTGTAGAAACATTAGTAACTTATCCTACTACTCAAACTCATTTTGATATTCCAGAGGAACTACGTTTATCTTATGGACTTACTCCAGATTTACTAAGAATTTCTGTAGGTGTAGAAGATGCTGAAGATTTAGTTGAAGATTTTCTAAGAGCATTAGAAGCGTAGGGGGAAGAAAAATGACTAGAGTAGAAGAATTTGTAAAGAAATACTATGTTGAAAGAAGAAATACAAATAGTTTAAAATGGGATGCCTTGGAAGAACGATTTGGTGATCCTGAATTACTAGCTTTATGGGTAGCTGATATGGAATTTAAAACGCCTGAATGTATTATAAAAGCGCTAAGTGAGCGTGTAGAACACGGAGTATTCGGATATACAAAATTACCAGAAAGCTATTATGAAGAATATAAAAAATGGCACAAACAAAAATATGATATCAATGTAGAAAAACAATGGATAAGATTTGCTCCTGGTATCGTTCAAGCAATTTTATGGGTGATTCACGCATATACAAAAAAAGAAGATTCAGTTATAATTATGCCCCCTGTATATTATCCATTTGCTAATTCTATTAGAAATAGTGGTAGAAAACTAGTTGAATCGCCGTTGCTTGAGGAAAACGGTAAGTTTAAAATAGATTTCGATACATTTGAGAAAGAAATTCGTGATAACAATGTAAAATTATATATTCACTGTTCACCTCATAATCCGGTAGGTAGAGTATGGACGTTAGAAGAACAAAAAAGAGTGTTTGAAATTTGTGAAAAATATGATGTTCTAGTATTATCTGACGAGATTCATCAAGATTTTACATATAATAATTATAAGCAAATTTCTGCATTAGCACTAGAAGATGGGAAATATAATCATCGTCTTATTGTTGCTAACTCAGGTTCAAAAACATTTAATCTTGCATCACTGGTTCATGCAACTCTATTAATTCCTGATAATGATATTCGCGAACAATTTGATAAATTCAGTAAAGAGAATTTAGGTGCTGAACCGAGTTTATTAGGTCAAATAGCACTTGAAGCTGGGTATAAAGATGGAAATAACTGGCTTGAAGGATTGAAAGAAACTATTCAAAAATAATTATAGTTTACTACATGATACATTAGCTGAAAAAAAATACCAGAAATTAAAGTTTATCCATTAGAAGGAACATATCTAGTATTTCTAAATCTTGAAAAAGTTTTAAATGGAAAATCTACAAAACAATTTATTCAAGATGAATGTGGATTAGCAATTGACTTTGGTCATTGGTTTGGAAAAGGATATAATAGTTATGTGAGAATTAATCTTGCTACTAGTCCAGAAAACATAAAAAGAAGCTGTTGAAAGAATAGTAAAAAATTGTAAGAAATAGTAATAATGAGAAGGAGGGATGGGACTGACTCGATAAAATCACGATTTTTGAGTCGCTCCCTCTTCCTTATTTTTATATTGAAAATAAAAAAAACTACTCAGAAGGCTGAGTAGTTTTTTAATTATTTAGCTAGGTTTGATTTATATCTAGCAGCTGCGTTTTTTTGTGGATTAAATTAGTTTTTAGCAGCTTTATCGATTTTTTTGTAAGCAAGGTTTACTAACTCTGCAGCGTTAGCAGCACCTTCAGATTTAGCTACTTTAGCTTTTTTAATAGCTGTACGCATTTCAGATTTTTTAGCTGTGTTAGCAGCGTTAGTTTTAGCATCTTTTCTTACGCTTAATACTGATGATTTAATGTTTGGCATTCGATTCACCTCCCGGTCCTTATTTTTTTATTACTAAGAAATATTAATTAATATTCTTAATTACAATGAATTAAGTGTTGTTAGATACAACTACCTCATTTTTAACATATTAAAATTGTAAATGCAAGGTATTTTTTTATATTTTTTTATCTATAAGTTATTTTTTTAGAATTTTTTTATATTTTTGGTTGACTAATAACTATAATGTATGTTAGTATATATGACGTTGATATTTAATTTTTACATAGGTAAGGTTATTTGTCTTCTGACTTTATTATAATAAAAAGATGTTTGAGAGATCCATCTATAAAAACCTGAAGTACTGGTTTCTCAAGATCAGTACTTCTTTTATTTTCTCTTAAACAAGATAAGGAGATATAAATGAGAAATAATACAGTAAAAAGTATTAACTATTCAAGCGTTAATCGCAGCAATTTATGTTGTATTAACAGTTGCTATTGCTCCATTTTCATATGGTGCTATTCAATTTCGTATAAGTGAATCACTATCTCAATTAGTGGTATTTAGCAAAAAATATTGGTTCCCTATAACTTTGGGTGTTGCAATTGCAAATATTTTTAGTCCACTTGGTATAGTAGATGTATTCTTTGGAACATTAGGTACTGGTTTAGCATTAGCAATCAGTGTTTTTGTATTCAAATTTGTAAAAAATAGAATTGCTAGACACATCATTAATATTATTTTATACCTAGTAATTTGTATGCCTATTATCGCATATGAAATTGCTATCTTTAGTGGTGAGAACTCAGCAAGAGTACCTTTTGATTTTGGAGCATTCACAGCTATTTATGGATCACTTCTATTATCACAAGTTATCGTAATGGTTATCGGTATTGTTATTACTGAAGCGTTAAACAAAGCGATTGATTTAAAGAAAGTATTTGAATAATATTTATAAAAAATCGTTAGGAAATTTCCTAGCGTTTTTTTTATTATAAATTGTTGACTCTCACGTAACGTAATAGTATATAATAAGAATATCACTGGTGAAATATTATAAATTATAGAGGGATGATTATGAGGATAAATGAAGTTGTGAAACTTACTGGAGTAAGTACCAGAACCTTACAATATTATGATAAGATAGGATTGTTAATTCCTGTGAAGCATGATAATGGTTATAGAGATTATACTGATGAAAATTTAGAAAAATTACAAAAAAATACTCTTTTATAAATTTTTTTGAAATTTAAATTGAATGATATTAAAGAGTTATTGAAAGGAGAAGTTGATAATTTAAAAAAATACTAGAGCAACAACGTGAATTGGTTTTTAAAAGAAAAAAAGAAAAAGTTTGAAGTAATTTTTGCATAATATAGAAAAAAACAATAAAAAAACTATAAAGGAGAACAAATAATGACAATAGAAGAAAAAAATTTAATGGGTTTAAAAAGAGAAGATTTTTAATAAATATGAAAATCAAGCAGTTGAGAAATATGGTAAAGATACAATTGAAGAATCAAAAAAAGGCGTCAAAGCGGAAGGGAAGAACGTGTAGAAGAGGAATTTAATGATGTATTTCGCTCGATGGAGAAATTCAAAAAAATGAAAAATATTGATATAGAAGATGAAGAAGTACAAGCTAAGGTAGATGAATTATATAATCATATGAACGAATATGCATTTGATTGTAGTGTAGAAGTATTTTTCATATATAGGAAAAAGGATATTCACAAAATCCGGAATTTAAAAAGTAATATAGATAAGTTTGGTGAAGGTGTAGCTGAGTATACATCGAAAGCAATAGAAAAAAATATTGTAATGATAGATTAAATAAATAATATCATAAAAACTATTTTTAAAAAGAGTTTGAAAATTTTTTTAAAAAAACTATTGACAAATAAATATATATATATTAAAAATAACTAAGTCAGTTGAAAATGTACCGTAGACAGTAGGGGGAGAAATCCTTAATTAACCTACCGAGGACAAAATTCGAAAAGAAACTTATGTGCCTTTTTGTATGTTCTCGCATGCAAGAAGGTTTTTTTAATGGTACTGAAATTGATAAATCTACTTAGGAGGAAGTTCAATGTCAAAAAGCTATTGAGAGAAAACAAGAGTTAGTAAATCAAATCGCAGAAGAAATTAAAGCAAGTTCTTCAGTTGTTATTGCTGACTACCGTGGATTAAATGTTGCGGAAGTAACAGAATTACGTAACAACATGCGTAACGAAGGTTTAACTTTTAAAGTTTATAAAAACTCATTAGTTCGTCGTGCGATGGAGCAAGCAGGAATTGAAGGATTAGACGAAGTTCTAACTGGACCAAATGCTTTCGCTTTCTCAGCAGACGATGCTGTAGCTCCTGCTAGAGTTTTAAACGATTTCGCTAAAGAACACGAAAACTTAGAACTAAAAGCTGGTGTTATAGAAGGAAAAGTTACAGATCAAGCTGAAATTAAAGCTATCGCTACATTACCAAGTCGCGAAGGATTACTTTCAATGTTACTATCTGTATTAACAGCGCCAATGCGCAATACTGCTTTTAGCTGTTAAAGCTGTTGCAGACCAAAAAAAGCTGAACAAGAAGCTTAATAAATAAAAAAAATATTAAAAAAACAAATAATTTAAAAAAATCGGAGGAAATTTATAATGACTAAAGAACAAATTTTAGACGCTATCAAAAGAAATGTCAGTTTTAGAATTAAACGACTTAGTAAAAAGCAATTGAAGAAGAATTCGGAGTAACTGCTGCTGCACCTGTAGCTGTAGTTGGTGGAGCTGCTGCTGGAGCTGCTGAAGAAAAAAAACTGAATTTGACGTAGTTTTTAGCTAACGCTGGAGATTCAAAAAAATTAAAGTAATCAAAGTTGTTCGTGAAATCACTGGAGACGGACTAAAAAGAAGCTAAAGAAAAAAAGTTGATGGTGCGCCAGCAACACTTAAAGAAGGAGTTTCTAAAGAAGAAGCTGAAGAAATCAAAGCTAAATTAGAAGAAGTTGGAGCAACTGTAGAAGTTAAATAATTTCTATTCTAAGTAGATAAAAAAAGATAGATGTAAATAAACAATAATATTCTATTTGAGAATATTTGATACGATGATAATAACAAAAAAATAGTATATCTCAAGTGTCTAGCTATGGGATATACTATTTTTCTTCATTTTAAGAGGTGTCTTTATTATGGAACATTATTATACAAATAATCCGACGACAGAAAGTCGTGAAAAAAAATTATTAACTCAACAATAGCAAATGAGAATTTTAAATTTTATACAGATAATGGAGTATTTTCGAAAGAGAGTGTTGATTTTGGTACTAAGACAATGTTAGAATCTTTCAATACAGAAAAAAAGAAAATGCGCAGGTTGCTGATATAGGATGTGGATATGGAGTTATATCTATATTCTTAGCGAAAAAAATATCCGACTTTTTAAGTTTACTATGGTAGATGTAAACAATAGAGTTTTTAGAGTTATCTAGAAAAAAAATATTGAACTTAATAAAATAGAAAATGAAGTAGAAGTATTAGAAAGTAGTTCCTTTGATAATGTTAAAGGAAACTTTGATATAGTTTTAACGAACCCGCCGATTAGAGCTGGGAAAAAAAATTGTACATAAAATAATGACAGACAGTTATGAACACCTAAATGATCAAGGAGAACTTTGGGTGGTTATACAAAAAAACAAGGTATGGCTAGTTGTAAAAAAATTATTAGAAGAGACTTTTTTTCTATGGTAGAAGTTGTAGTTAAAAAAACAAAGGATACTACATTCTTAAAAGCCGTAAAATAATTGACAACTTGCTATAACTATGATAAAATGATATATTGCAAGTAATTCTATTTATTTTTTTGATAGAATTGCCTAAATTATATAAGTAAGTAAGAGAAAATGTTTATATTTTTCTTTTTTTAGTTTTTTTAAGAGAAAAGCTGAGAGGTGACACAGTTGCAAAAAGTTAAATTTGGTAAGCACAGACAAAGACGTAGCTATGCTAGAATATCAGAGGTAATTGATTTACCGGACTTAATTGAAATTCAAACGTTATCTTATGATAAATTTTTAGAAACTGGTCTAAAAGATGTTTTTAAAGATGTATCACCAATTGAAGGTAATAATGATAAATTAAGTTTAGAATTTATCGACTACAAATTAGGAACTCCTAAATATGATGTTGATGAGTCTAAAGAACGTGATGCTACATATTCAGCACCTTTAAGAGTGCGCGTGCGTTTAATTAATAAAGAACGTGACGAAATTAAAGAACAAGAAGTATTTATGGGTGAACTACCGTTGATGACTGAAACTGGAACGTTTATTATCAATGGTGCAGAACGTGTAATTGTATCTCAATTAGTACGTTCACCTTCTGTATATTTTACAGAAGATGATAAACTTAAAGTTAAGAATATTCCAAATGCCTATAAAACAACTGTTATTCCTAACAGAGGAGCTTGGTTGGAATTTGAAAGATATTAAAGGACTAGTTTATGCTCGTATCGATAGAACTAGAAAAATTCCTTTAACAACGCTTATTAGAGCGTTAGGTTTTGAATCAGACGAATCAATTATTAAATTATTCGGAGAAGATACAGAACTATTAAATACATTAGAAAAAGATGAAAACCTAGATACAGGAACTGCGTTGAAAGTAATCTATGATAAATTACGTCCTGGTGAACCAGCTAACGTAGAAACTGCTAAAGCTACTTTACATGGTAGATTCTTCGATCCAAGAAGATATGATCTTGCTAAAGTAGGTCGTTATAAATTAAATAACAAACTTCACGTTGGTGAACGTCTAGAAAACCAAATTCTAGTTGAGCCAATCGTTGATACGGAAACAGGAGAAATTTTAGTAGAAAAAGGTACTAAATTAACTCGTGAAATCATTGATGGAATTTATGAAGAATTAGGAACTACAGCTAACGTAGTTGAATTCGATATGAATGAAAGTCTTGATGGAAGTGAAAGCTTAAAACTACAATTATTCAAAGTTGTAAACCAAGTTAAAGTAGGTAATGACTTCGATATCGATGAATTAACTGATGATCAAGTATTACACGTAATTGGTAATGGAGCACCTAATAAAGATGTTTTAACATTAACAATTGCTGATATCGTAGCAAGTATCAACTACTACCTATTATTAATTAGAACTCGTAGAAATAACGACGGATTTGAATTTGAATTAATCGGACGTGTAGATGATATAGACCACCTTGGTAACCGTCGTCTACGTTGTATCGGTGAATTATTACAAAACCAAATTCGTGTAGGTATTTCTCGTATGGAACGTGTTGTACGTGAACGTATGAGTATTCAAGATACTAATGAAATTACTCCACAACAATTAATTAACGTAAGACCAGTTACAGCAATTATCAAAGAATTCTTTGGAAGTTCTCAACTTTCACAATTCATGGACCAAGTAAATCCACTGAGTGAGCTTACTCACAAACGTCGTTTATCTGCACTTGGACCTGGTGGATTAACAAGAGAACGTGCTGGAATGGAAGTACGTGACGTTCACTACTCACACTATGGTCGTATGTGTCCGATTGAAACACCAGAGGGACCAAACATCGGTCTTATCAACTCGCTTTCATCATTTGCACGTATAAATGAATTTGGATTCATTATGACTCCGTATAGAAAAGTTGAATTTGATGGAGAAGGTCGCCCATACGTAACTGAAATGTACAGTACTTAACTGCTGATCAAGAAGATAAATACGTAGTAGCTCAATCAACAGCTAATGTTGACGAAAAAGGTTACTTCGTAGATGAAGAAGTAGTTTGTCGTTTCAGAGGAGATAATACTGTTAAACCTCGTGAAATGATGAATTTCATGGACGTATCTCCTAAGCAGGTAGTATCTGCAGCCACTGCATGTATTCCGTTCTTAGAAAATGACGACTCTAACCGTGCGCTTATGGGAGCGAACATGCAACGTCAAGCAGTACCTCTTATGATTACTGAAGCACCATTTGTTGGTACAGGTATGGAGCATCTTGCTGCACGTGACTCTGGAGCTGCAGTAATTGCTAAATATCCTGGTATCGTTGAATACGTTGATGGGGCTAAAGTAAAGGTTCGTCGTATTGAAACGTTAGAAGGTAAAGAAATTAAAGGTGACTTAGATACATACGTTATTCATAAATTCGTACGTTCTAACCACTCTACAGCATACAACCAAAAACCAATTGTTAAAGTTGGAGATAGAGTTGAACCTAAAGATATCCTTGCAGATGGTCCATCTATGGATAAAGGTGAATTAGCTTTAGGTAAAAACCTTGTAGTAGCATTCGTAAACTGGGATGGTTATAACTATGAGGATGCTGTAATCATGAGTGAACGTCTTGTAAAAGATGATGTTTATACTTCTATTCACGTAGAAGAATATGAAACAGATGCTCGTGATACTAAACTTGGGCCAGAAGAAATTACTCGTGAAATTCCAAACGTAGGTGAAAATGCACTTAGAAACTTAGATGCACGTGGAATTATCCGTATTGGGGCTGAAGTTAAAGATGGAGATATTTTAGTAGGTAAAGTAACACCGAAAGGATTAACTGAACAAACTCCAGAAGAAAAATTATTATATGCTATCTTTGGAGCTAAATCTAAAGAAGTACGTGATACTTCATTACGTGTACCACACGGTGCTGATGGAGTAGTTGCTGATGTTAAAATCTTTAAACGTGAAGATGGTGCTGAATTACCTAACGGAGTAAATGAACTTGTGCGAGTATTTATCGTTCAAAAACGTAAAATCCGTGTAGGGGATAAAATGGCCGGTCGTCACGGTAACAAAGGGGTTATCTCAAATATCTTACCAGAAGAAGATATGCCTTACTTACCAGATGGTACGCCAGTTGACGTAATGTTAAACCCACTTGGGGTTCCATCTCGTATGAACATTGGGCAAGTATTAGAGCTACACTTAGGTATGGCTGCTAAACAATTAGGAATACACGTTGCTACTCCAGTATTCGATGGAGCAAGTGATGAAGATGTATGGTCTACTGTAGCTGAAGCTGGTATGGCTAAAGATGCTAAGACAGTTCTTTATGATGGACGTACAGGTGAACCATTCGACAGTCGTGTATCTGTAGGGGTAATGTACATGATTAAACTTGCACACATGGTTGATGATAAACTTCACGCTCGTTCAATTGGACCATACTCATTAGTAACTCAACAACCACTTGGAGGTAAAGCTCAATTCGGTGGACAAAGATTTGGTGAGATGGAGGTATGGGCACTTGAAGCTTATGGTGCTGCATATACTCTTCAAGAAATCTTAACGTATAAATCAGATGATACCAATGGTCGTGTTAAAACTTACGAAGCAATCGTTAAAGGTGAAAACATTCCACGTCCAGGAGTTCCTGAATCATTCCGAGTACTTATGAAAGAACTTCAAGCACTAGGTATGGATTTCAGAGTAATGGATAATGAAGATAACGAAGTAGACATGGGTGATATAGATTTAGGAGATACAATTGATTTCCATGAATCACACCACCATGATCACAATGAAGAAAAATCAGAAGAAGCTAAAGAAACTCAAGATGCTTCTAAAGAAAATGCTGAAGAAGGATATCAAAGTTTAGCTAACTTAATCTTATCTGATACAGATGAATACGAAGATGTAGAAGTAGAAGAAGATAGTGAAGAAGAAACTTCAGGATACCAAGCATTAGCAAGTCTTTTAATGTCTGATACTGATGAGTATGAAGATGTAGAAGATGATATTGACGAAGAATAATATAAATTTTACAATTAATCACAAAGAACTATTCAAGGCTTTTATACAAAAAAATAAAGGAGGTATGCTCCTTGATAGACGTAAATAATTTTGCATATATGAAAATTAGTTTAGCTTCTCCTGAAAAAATCAGAAGTTGGTCTTACGGAGAGGTTAAAAAACCTGAAACTATTAACTATAGAACTTTAAAACCAGAAAATGATGGATTATTCTGTGAAAGAATTTTTGGTCCAACTAAAGACTGGGAATGTGCTTGTGGAAAGTACAAAAGAGTTAGATATAAAAACATTAAATGTGATAAATGTGGTGTTGATGTAACTTTAGCTAAAGTTCGTCGTGAAAGAATGGGGCACTTAGAATTAGCAGCCCCAGTCAGCCATATTTGGTACTTCAAAGGTATTCCAAGTAGAATGGGACTTTTACTTGACCTTAGTCCAAGACAATTGGAAGAAGTAATTTACTTTGCTTCTTACATTGTTATTGATCCGGTGAAACTGACTTCATGAAGAAACAAATCGTTTCTGAAAGAGAAGTACGTGAAGCACGTAGTACATTTGGAGCAAACTCTTTCGTAGCTAAGATGGGTGCTGAAGCTATTCGTGACCTATTAGCTGAGTTAGATATTGAAAAAAAGAACTTAAAGATTTAAAAAAATGAACTTAAAGAATTAAGTGAAAGCAACTATAAATCAGGTCAAAAAAAGTTGTTAAAATCATCAAACGTGTAGAAGTGTTCGAAGCGTTTAAACACTCTGAAATAAACCAGAATGGATGATTATGACTGTATTACCAGTTATTCCACCTGAATTAAGACCTATGGTTCAATTAGATGGTGGACGTTTCGCAACAAGTGACTTAAACGATTTATATAGACGTGTAATTAACCGTAACAATCGTCTGAAAAAACTTATCGAACTTAAAGCACCAGGGCTAATCGTACAAAATGAAAAACGTATGTTACAAGAAGCTGTTGATGCATTAATCGATAACGGACGTCGTGGACGTCCTGTAACAGGTCCAGGTAACAGAACATTAAAATCATTATCTAATATGTTAAAAGGTAAACACGGTCGTTTCCGTCAAAACTTATTAGGTAAACGTGTTGACTACTCTGGACGTTCAGTAATCGTAGTTGGTCCAAACTTAAAAATGTACCAATGTGGATTACCTAAAGAAATGGCGCTTGAATTATTCAAACCATTTGTAATGCGTGAATTAGTTAAACGTGAATTAGCTAACAACATTAAAAATGCTAAAAACCAAATCGAAAGAATGGAAGATCATGTTTGGGATATCTTAGAAGATATTATTCGTGAGCACCCAGTATTACTTAACCGTGCCCCGACACTTCACAGACTTGGTATCCAAGCATTCGAACCAATCTTAGTAGAAGGACGTGCTATTCGTCTTCACCCTCTTGTTACAACAGCGTTTAACGCCGACTTTGATGGTGACCAAATGGCCGTACACGTTCCTTTATCAAAGAAGCTCAAGCAGAAGCACGTATGCTGATGTTAGCTGCTCAAAACATCCTTAACCCTAAAGATGGTAAACCAGTAGTTACACCATCTCAGGATATGGTATTAGGTAACTACTACCTAACACTAGAAAGACCTGGAGCAGTAGGGGAAGGTATGATTTTCAAAGACGCTGATGAAGCAAGAATTGCGTACCAAAATGGATATATTCACCTTCACACTCGTGTAGGTATTGCAGCTAAATCTTTTGAAAATCCAACGTTTACAGAAGAACAAAACAAAAAATTACTTGTTACTACAATTGGTAAAGTAATTTTCAACGATATATTACCAGAAGGATTCCCATTCTTAAATGAACCTACTAAGGAAAACTTAGAAATAGCGACTCCTGATAAATATTTCGTAGCACCATCTGACTTAACAGAAGGTGGGCTTAAAGCATATATCGCTGAACAGGAACCAGCTACACCATTCAAGAAAGGATTCTTATCAAAAATCATCTCTGAAATCTTCAATAGATTCCACATCACTGAGACTTCAATGATGTTAGACAGAATGAAAGATTTAGGATTCAAATATTCTTCAAGAGCTGGTATTACAGTGGGGGTAAGTGACGTATTCGTCCTACCTAATAAATATGAAATTTTAGCAGATTCACAATCTAATGTTGATAAGATTACAACATTATACAGACGTGGTCTATTAACAGAAGAAGAAAAGATATCAAAAATGTTATTGCTCAATGGGCAAAAAGCAAAAGATATCATCCAAGATCAACTTATGGACTCTCTTCCAGCTACTAACCCAATCTACATGATGAGTGACTCAGGAGCCCGTGGTAACGCGTCAAACTTTACACAGTTAGCGGGTATGCGTGGTCTGATGGCTTCTCCATCAGGACGTATCATGGAAATGCCTGTACGTTCATCATTTAAAGAAGGATTAACAGTATTAGAGTTCTTCATCTCTTCTCACGGTGCGCGTAAAGGTCTTGCCGATACAGCTCTTAAGACAGCCGACTCAGGTTACTTAACTCGTCGTCTAGTAGACGTTGCACAAGATGTTATCGTTCGTGAAAACGACTGTGGTACATCTCGTGGATTAAGAGTTGCAGCACTTAAAAATGGAACAGATGAAATCGAAAGCTTACAAGAACGTCTTGAAGGTAGATACAGTAAAGAAACTGTTGTTCACCCAGAGACTGGAAAAGTTATTGTTGAAGATGGTCAATTAATTACATTAGATACAGCTAAAGAAATTGAAGCAGCTGGAATCGAAAGTGTTGTTATTAGATCAGCATTTACATGTAACTCACGTCATGGTGTTTGTGAGAAATGTTACGGTAAAAACCTAGCAACAGGTGAAAAAGTAGAAGTAGGGGAAGCAGTTGGTACAATTGCCGCTCAATCTATCGGAGAACCTGGTACACAGCTTACAATGCGTACGTTCCACACAGGTGGGGTTGCCGGTGCCGATATCACACAAGGTTTACCTCGTATTCAAGAGTTATTTGAAGCACGTAATCCTAAAGGTAAAGCATTAATCTCAGAAGTTGATGGAACAGTTACAAAAGTTGAGATCGATAACAATCACGTACGTAGAATTTATGTACTTAGTGAAATCGGTGAAGAAAGAGAATATCAAGACTATGGTGCAAGCCGTATGTTAGTTAAAGAAGACGACAAAGTTAAACGTGGTCAAGCTTTAACAGAAGGTTCTATTGAACCAAAAGAATTACTATCAATTGCAGGTCTAGAAGCAGTACAAAGTTATCTATTAACTGAGGTACAAAAAGTATACCGTATGCAAGGGGTAGAAATCAGTGACAAACACGTTGAGGTTATGGTACGTCAAATGTTAAGAAAAAGTACGTGTAATCAATGCAGGAGATACTGATTTACTTCCAGGTTCATTAGTAGATATTCATAAATTCACTGATGAAAACAAAAAAATACTTGAAGCACGTGGAAACATGGCTACCGCTAAACCTGTAATCCTTGGTATCACTAAAGCTTCATTAGAAACAGAAAGTTTCTTATCTGCAGCCTCATTCCAAGAAACAACTCGTGTACTTACAGACGCAGCTGTTAAAGGAAAAGTTGATAAACTTATGGGACTTAAAGAGAACGTTATTATCGGTAAGCTAATTCCAGCTGGTACTGGTATGACAAGATATAATGATGTTGATATTAAAGCAGAAAATGAATTAGAATTAGAAGTAGATAATGAATTAAGTAGACCAATCGAAGAAGAATTACACGAAGAATTAGGTTCTATTTAATAAAAATAGATGAAAGTCGATAGGAATATAAAAAAAATGTTATATTCCTATTGACAAATCTATAAAAAAAGTATGTAAAATAAATAATGTTGAATACAAAAGTAGAAGCACCCTGTTTCTCACCTGCCAATTATGATTGTTCAGGTTAATGTAGATGAAATGTAGAATTTTATGCTGGGTGTTTTGCACTCAGTTTTTTTAATGCTTTTAGTATTTAATGAATTTATAAATAGGAGGTGCTGATCATTAGTAAAGATACTGCACAAGTAAATGAAGGTATTAAAGCGAAAGAGTTTCTTTTAATTAGCCAAAATGGAGAACAATTAGGAGTTAAAACTAAGGCAGAAGCTATGCAAATTGCAGAGCGTATGAACCTAGATGTTGTTCTAGTAGCTCCAAATGCTAAAAACACCAGTTGCAAAAAAATTATGAACTACGGTAAGTTCAAATTTGAACAACAAAAGAAAGAAAAAGAAGCACGTAAGAAACAAAAAATCGTAACAACAAAAGAGATAAGATTATCTCCAACAATTGAAAAACACGATTTTGAAACTAAGTTGAAAAAAATGCACGTAAATTCTTAGCAAAAAGAAGACAAAGTTAAAGTTTCTATTCGTTTTTAAAGGGAGAGCAATCACCCACAAAGAAATTGGACAGAAAGTTTTTAGAAAACTTTTTCTAACGAAGCTAGCGATATAGCTACTGTCGAACAAAAACCCTAAAAATGGAAGGTCGCAGTATGTTCTTAGTTCTAGCACCAAAAAAAGAGAAATAAAGGTTTAATATAGGAGGAATTTGATAATGCCAAAAATGAAATCTCACCGTGGTTTAGCAAAACGTGTGAAAAAAACAGCTAGCGGTAAATTAAAACGTAGCCGTGCTTATACTTCTCACTGGTTTTCAAGAAAAACTACTAAACAAAAACGTCACTTACGTAAAGCTTCATTAGTATCTCGTGGTGATTACAAACGTATTAGAACTTTATTAGTTAAATAATATTAAAGAAGATTAATTATAGCGTAAATACTTATTTAAGTTATACATAAGGAGGAATTAGATATGCCACGTGTTAAAGGTGGAACTGTGACTCGTCGTCGCCGTAAAAAAGTTTTAAAACTAGCTAAAGGATATTTTGGTTCAAAACATACATTATTCAAAGTTGCTAAGCAACAAGTAATGAAATCAGGAATGTATGCTTTCAGAGACCGTCGTCAAACAAAACGTAATTTCAGAAGATTATGGATTGTTCGTATTAATGCTGCTGCAAGATTAAATGGATTATCTTACAGCCGTCTAATGAACGGACTTAAAGTTGCTGGAATCGATATTAACAGAAAAATGTTATCAGAAATCGCTATCCATGACGCAGCTGGATTCGCAAGCATTTGTGAACAAGCTAAAGCAGCTTTAGCTAAATAATAAAAGTTTATTTAAAGGTTACTTGCATAATTTTGCAAGTAACTTTTTTTGTTAAAATATATTTATGATATAAAATTAAACTCAGGGAGTGACTCAAAAATCGTGATTTCGTAGAAATCGATTTTTTAGAGTCACCCCCGCAAAGTTTATTAGATAACTAAAAAGCTTTTATAAAGCGAATTTAGATATCAATAAACCACTGCGTCTATGAGTTCTCATATACACTCTGTTAAAATTTTGGACTTTTGGGTCAGTCCCTTGAGTTTTTTTATTTATGATTAATAAACAATCTTTCTAGGATTTTTTTAATCTATGTAGTTTTGCTTGAGCTATTTCATTATAAATTTCTTCGTTTCTTTTTCTCATATAATAATATTGCCCAAGTATACCACAACAAATCACAAAAAAATGTAGAAATACATCTAATTTTTTTCATAGTTACACTTTTCATCTGTAAAATAAGATTTTTAAAAATGTTATTGTTTCTTCATAGTTTAAATCATTCTCTGAAATAAAAGCTCGCAATATCAAAAATAATAATCGTTAAATCCAGCGTACTCAAAAATCTATTAAGTACAATGAATCTTTTGAGAAGAGGAAATTACCTTCAACTAAATCGTTATGGCATAATCTATCCGCTTTATATTGATTTTTTTAAATTGTTCTATTATGTACATAAATTCATCTAATACATGGGGTTTTTTTCATCAATTTGCTTGTAATAATTATTAAACTGATCGATCGGATTAAAGGTGTTATCAGCTTGAAATTTTTTTGAATGAAAATTCTTTAAAAGTTTTTCCTATGCGTACAATATTAGATAAACTTCTTTGAGAAATAAAAAGTTTTTGGATGTTGTTGAAATTTAGTAATTAAATTGTCATTATTAAAGTACACTGGTTTTTAAAAAAATATGGTTCATCCAAAAAGAAGCTGCAGAGCTTCTTTTCTCATTATCTTTATTTACAATCTTTGTAGAATCTTTTGAAGTTCTATAGAAATATTTATTATTTTTCTGTAGTTACTATATAATTTTTTTATTAGTTACTCCATAACTTGTTCCTTCAATAGAGTATACTTTTTTTCATTTAATATTTTTTTCAAGTTTATCAATACTGTACATAAAATTATCCCCTTTAATTTCTGAAATTTAATTAACTTTTTCACTTTTTATTATACAATATATGCAACAAAGATTAAAGAAAAAAACGATTTCAGAGTATTCATTTATAATATAAAAATATTATATTAAAATACTATTTTTTTATAATATCATTCAAAAAAATATAATTTAAACTTATAAATTTCCACCGTGTTTTTTTATGTGAACTAAAAATAACTAACAATCTTTAGAAATAGTTGATATATATAGATATTTTTTTGAAGTATATTAGGTAAAATCAACTGACTATTGTTGAAAAAAATGATAAATTTGATATAATTAAAGTATATAAAATATATTTATATACATATAGTTTCATTTTTTTAAATACTTAGGAGGTGTAAAATGAAAGAAGTTTTTATTAATAGTGAGTATATTACGTTAGCACAATTTTTAAAAGTAGAAGGCTTCATAGGTTCAGGTGGAGAAGCTAAATATTTTTTACAAGAAGTAGAAGTTGAGTTAAACGGAGAACTAGAAAATAGACGAGGGAAAAAATTATATTCAAATGATATTATTAAATTAGAAGGAAATGAGTTCATAATTATTAATGAGAATTAAGAGTTTAAAATTACTGTACTTTCGAAATTATTTATCAATGAATATAGATGCACATCCCTCGCTTAATGTTTTAGTAGGAAACAATGCGAATGGAAAAACTAATATAATAGAGTCTATTTTTTGTTTAGCACTTGGACGTAGTTATCGTACTAAGAGTGATAGTGAATGTATAATGTTTGGTGAAACTGCAACAGCGATGTCATGTGTAGTTAACAAAAATGATAAGAATTTAGATATTATGTTAGGTATTAATAATAAAGGTAAAAGTGCTAAAATAGGAGGAGTGAAAAAAACTAAACTAACAGATTTCGTAGGAGAGCTAAATGTAGTATTATTTTCTCCAGAAGATTTACAGCTGGTAAAAGGATCTCCATCACTACGTCGAGAGTTTATAAATAGAGAATTTTATCAGTTCTCACGTATTTATCACAAATATTATTTAATGTACCAACATTTATTGAAACAGAGAAATTCTTATTTAAAAGATATGCGAAAAAATCCAAAAGATGAAATGTCACTTGCATACTTAGAGACAATTACTTCTCAATTAGCTAAAGTAGCAATTTATATTACAAGAGAAAGAGTGTCATTTGTCCAAGACATTTCAAAACTAACATATCAGAATATGCTTAATATATCTAATGGACAAGAATCATTAAAAATTAGATATAAAAGTTCAGTATTAGAAGCATTAAATATAAATGATATATCAGATGAAATATTTAATGAGGAAAGCCTAACAAAGGTTATGTTGAAAAAATCATATGACGATATAATGAGAGGAAGTACTAAAATTGGACCACATCAAGATGATTTAGAGTTTTATATTAATGATCTTGATGCAAAAATGTACGCATCCCAAGGACAACAAAGAAGTATAGTATTATCGTTAAAGTTAGCTGAAATAAATTATTTAAAAACAAAAACTGGAACTTATCCAGTCTTACTTTTAGATGATGTCTTAAGTGAATTAGATAAGAATAGACAATTAAAACTGTTAGATGCAATTAATGAAAATGTACAAACATTCATTACAACACCTTCGATATCAGATATAAAAGAAGATTTGTTAGAAAAAGCTAAAGTTTTTAAAATAGAAAATGGAAATATTAGCGAAATAATCTAGAAAATTTATTTATAAATTTACTAAAATGAAAGGAAAAATCATGGTAGAAAAAAACAAATACAAGAATATAATGCCGATCAGATTCAGGTTCTTGAAGGTCTTGAGGCTGTTAGGGTAAGACCAGGTATGTATATTGGTTCTACATCTAGTAAAGGTCTACACCACCTTGTTTGGGAAATTGTAGATAATTCTATAGATGAAGCCTTAGCCGGATATTGTACCACAATAACAGTTGCAATAGAAAAAGGAAATTGGATAAGAGTTGAGGATAATGGGCGTGGTATCCCGGTAGACATTCAAGAACAAACAGGAAAACCTGCTCTTGAAGTAATCCTTACAGTACTTCACGCTGGAGGTAAATTCGGTGGAGGCGGATATAAAGTATCTGGTGGTCTTCACGGAGTTGGGGCCAGTGTAGTAAATGCCTTATCAACAAACTTAGAAGCATCAGTTCATCGTGATGGAAAAATTTACACAATGAAGTTTGAACGTGGTGATGTAGTCCAAGGAATTACAGTAGTAGGAGATACTGATAGAACTGGAACAACTATTCGTTTTAAAGCGGATCCAGAAATCTTCCAAGAAACAACAGTATATGAATACGATATTTTAAGAACACGTATTAGAGAACTTGCTTTCTTAAATAAAGGTATAACAATTATTCTTAAAGACGAGAGAGAAGGACAAGAGAAAGAAGAAACTTTCTGTTATGAAGGTGGATTATTAGAATATGTGGAAATGTTAAATGAAAATAAAGACGCTCTACATGAAGCTATTTATGTGCATGGTGAGATGGAAGGTAAAGAAGTAGAAATTTCAATGCAATATAACACAGGATATTCTAATAATGTATTAAGTTATGCTAATAACATTAATACACATGAAGGTGGAACTCACGAGAGTGGATTTAAAACTGCTCTTACAAGAATAATTAACTCTTATGGTAAAAAGAATAAACTTATTAAAGATAAAGAGTCATTAACAGGGGATGATGTTCGTGAAGGACTTGTTGCGATTATCTCAATCAAACACCCAAATCCACAATTTGAAGGACAAACAAAAACTAAATTAGGGAACTCAGAAATGAGTACAATTACTAATAAGTTATTCTCTGAAGAATTAGATAGATTCTTATTAGAAAATCCAAAAACAGCGAAAATAATTGTTGAAAAAGGTCTTCAAGCATCACGTGCAAGAATTGCAGCTAAAAAAGCTCGAGAATCAACACGTCGTAAAAATGCCTTAGAATTTACTAACCTACCAGGGAAACTTGCAGATTGTTCAAGTAAAGATGCAGCTGAATGCGAATTATTCCTAGTCGAAGGGGACTCTGCGGGAGGAAGTGCAAAACTTGGACGTAATAGTAAATTCCAAGCTATTTTACCGCTTAAAGGTAAAATTCTGAACGTAGAGAAAGTAAGAATTGATAAAGTACTAGCTAACGATGAAGTTCGTTCATTAATTACAGCTATTGGAATGGGTATTGGTGAAACATTAAACATCGATAAACTTCGTTATCACAAAATCGTTATTATGACCGATGCCGATGTCGATGGAAGTCACATTAGAACATTATTATTAACATTCTTCTTTAGATATATGAGAGAATTAATCGATGCAGGATATGTGTATATCGCTAGACCACCTCTATACGGTCTAAAAGTAGGTAAGAAAGAATTCTATTGCCATACAGAAGAAGAACTGAAACAAAATATTGAAGAATATGCTGGGGATAAAAAGTATACAGTTCAACGATATAAAGGTCTTGGAGAAATGAACGCAGAAGAACTATGGGATACAACAATGGATCCAGAACATCGATTAATGTATAAAGTTAGCATTAATGACGCTCAAGAGCAGATGCTGCTTTTGATACATTAATGGGTGAAAAAGTAGAACCAAGACGTAAATTTATCGAAGATAATGCTCTAAATGTTATAAACTTAGACATTTAGAAAGAAAGGATAGAACATGGAAGATAATAAAAATAATATTACCTTAAGAAACATAACAACTGAAATTGAAAATTCATTTTTAGATTATTCAATGAGTGTTATTGTATCACGTGCATTACCGGATGTACGTGATGGGTTAAAACCAGTTCATAGAAGAATACTTTATGCTTTTAATGATTTAGGGTTAACATATGACAAACCTTACAAAAAAAGTGCCTTCGTTGTAGGAGAAGTAATGGCGAAGTATCACCCACATGGTGACTCAGCTACATATGGTACAATTGTCCGTTTAGCGCAAGATTTTAACAGTAGATATCCTTTAGTAGATGGTCAAGGGAACTTTGGTTCTATTGACGGAGATGGTGCTGCTGCAATGCGTTATACAGAGGCTAGAATGAGCAAAATTGCTTCTGAGCTATTACGTGATATCAACAAAGATACTGTTGATATGCAAGATAACTATGATGGTACTAAACAAGAACCGAAAGTATTACCAGCAAGAATCCCTAACTTATTAGTAAACGGAAGTAGTGGTATTGCTGTTGGTATGGCTACTAATATTCCACCACATAACTTAGGTGAGGTTATCGATGGGGTAATCGCATTAGCAGATAACTCTGAAATAACTATAGCTGAACTTATGTCTAAAATTAAAGGGCCAGATTTCCCAACGGGATCATTCTTATTAGGACGTAGTGGAATAGTTAAAGCATATACAACAGGACGTGGTTCTGTAATTATGCGTGGTAAAACTGAAATTGAGCAAATGAAAAATGGTAAGGAAAGAATCGTTATTACAGAAATTCCTTATCAAGTAAATAAAGCAAAATTAGTTGAAAAAATAGCAGAATTAGCTCGCGATAAAAAAATTGAAGGTGTTACAGATCTTCGTGATGAAAGTAACTTAAAAGGTATTAGGATTGTAATTGAATTACGTCGTGATGTTAATAGTAACGTAATTTTAAATAATTTATACAAATTAACACCATTACAAAGTTCATTTGGTGTAAACATGATTGCTCTTGTAAATGGAGTACCTAAGTTATTAAATCTTAAAGAAGTACTTTATCACTACTTAGAGCATCAAAAAGAAGTAGTAGTGAGAAGAACTAGATTTGACCTTAAAAAAGCGCAAGCACGTGCTCATATTTTAGAAGGATTACGAATTGCTTTAGATAATATCGATAGAATTATTAGCTTAATTCGTGGTTCTCAAACTGCTGAAGAAGCGAAAGTTGGTTTAATTGATCAATTTGGATTAACTGAAATTCAAGCACAAGCTATCTTAGATATGCGCTTACAAAGGCTTACAGGTTTAGAACGTGATAAGATTGAAGAAGAATATAGTAAACTTATGGAAATAATTGCTGACTTAGAAGATATATTAGCGAAACCCGAGAGAGTAATTCAAATCGTTAAAGATGAGTTATTAGAAGTTAAGGAAAAATTCGGAGATAAACGTCGTAGTATAATTATCGAAGGGCAAGTAGATCAAATTGAAAATGAAGATTTAATTGAAAAAGAACAAATCATAATTACTCTATCTCATAATCAATACATTAAGCGTCTTGCTGCAAGTACTTATAAATCACAAGGTCGCGGTGGACGTGGAGTAAATGGTATGACTACAAACGATGAGGATAATGTAGCTTATATGCTAAGTTGTTCAACTCACGATCATATCTTATTCTTTACAGATAAAGGTAAAGTTTACACTCTTAAAGGTTATGAAATCAATCAAATGAGTAGACAATCTAAAGGTATACCTATTATTAACTTATTAGAAATTGAAAAAGAAGAAAAAGTAAACTCAATTATTGCAATCTCTAATTTACAAGAAGAAGATACAAACTTAATCTTCTCAACTAAATACGGTATTATCAAGAAATCTAAATTAGGAGATTACGCAAGTATTCTTAAGAAAGGTAAGATAGCCCTTAAACTTGATGATGACGATTCATTAATCGATGTTCAAAGAATAACTGATGATCAAGATATTATGATTGTTACAGCAAATGGACAAGCAATTAGAATTAATGCTGAAAAAGTGCGTACAATGGGACGTGTAAGCCGTGGTGTTAAAGGTATTACACTTTCTCCAGATGACTACGTAGTAGGTATGGAAGTAGTCGATGAATCTAAGAAAATTTTAACAGTAACAGAAAATGGTATTGGTAAAATTTCTAAATCTACGGAATTTAACGTAATTAACCGTGGAGGAAAAGGTGTTAAAGTAGCTAAAGTTACGAAAAAAACAGGTAAGATTGTAGCGGTTAAATCTATCGCTGGAAATGAAGACTTAATGATAATGACTGATCAAGGAATTATCATAAGAATTGATGTTTCAACAATCAGTACATTAGGAAGAACAGCAACAGGTGTTAAAGTTATTAATCTTGTTGATGATCAAAAAGTAGCAACTGTTACATTAGCAGCAAAAGAAGAAAGCTACGAGGAAGAATAATAAAATATAAAGTCGAGGTTTTTGAAAGTAAAACTACTATAGGTTTAACTTTCAAAAAGCCTCGACTTTTTGTGTTAACTCATTAAGGATGAAAGTAATTGATGATATTTTCAAAATAATAAATGATGAAAAAAAATTAGAATATTATAAATTTATTTTTAGTATACTATACTATATTGGTCTATTAGGTAAAATAGGAACAATAATATTAAAAAAATCAAAAAAAGTTAGTAAAATATACGATAAGATGAAAAATGTTAAAATTCGTTGTGTTATTTCTAAAAAAAGTTTTTATAATGGAGTATGTAGTTAAAACTGATAAAATAAACTTTTATTAGTAAAAAAATCTTATCAAGGAGTAACTAGATGCAAAAAAACAAGACTAGAAAGCAATGTAAATGAAAATATAATACAAGAGGAGATTCAAATTCTTACAAAAATGCTGTTAAAAGCTACTCAAAAGTTAATTTCTGAAGAAACTTTTCAAAAAATTGTAGAATTAAAAGCATTAGTTGACAAGAAAAAAATTATGAAAAAAATTAAATCTTATTATTAAAGATTTATCACAAGAAGAAATGGAAATTGTAGCAAATTTCTTCTCAGTATTGCCGCTGCTTATTAACATAGCAGAAGACGTTGATTTAGCTTATGAGGTCAACTATAAAAATAACTCAGATGAAGCATATATAGGTAAGTTATCTGAATCAATTAAAAAAATATTAAAGATAAAAAAATATTTTTAGATAATATTAATGTAGAGCCAGTATTAACAGCACACCCTACGCAAGTACAGAGAAAGACAATTCTTGATTTAACCGAGAAACTGCACTCTTTATTAAGAAAACACCGTGATGTAAAAAATGGATTGCTTAATGAAAGAAAATGGAAAAATGCTATCCAACAACATATTGAAATATTAATCCAAAGTGATATTATTCGTGAGAAAAAAACTAAAAGTTGCTAATGAAATTACGAATGTACTAGAATATTACAATCTATCATTTATAAAAGCTATTGGTAAATTAATGACTGAGTATAAATTGTTATTAGAAGAACATAATATAGAGCTTAAAAATGAGACACCAATAACTATGGGAATGTGGATTGGGGAGACCGTGATGGGAACCCATTTGTTACAGCAGAAACATTAAATTTATCAGCTATGAAGCAATGTGAACTTATTATTAACTACTATTTAGATAAATTAGAAAGTTTATACAGAACATTTTTCAATGTCAACTCAATTTATTGAAGAAAGTAAAAGAGTTAGCAATTTTAGCAAATCTTTCTAGTGATTCATCTGTATATAGAGAAAAAGAACCATACAGAAGAGCTATTTTCTATAAAAAAATAAATTAGAAAAATACTAAAAGAATACTTACTTAATGACAAAGTAGTTGGAGAAAAAAATATTTAACGTCATTAGATTTTATTAGTGATCTACAAGTTATTGAAAAAAATCATTATTAGAGAATAAAGGTGAGATGCTAATTACTGGAGAATTTGAAGAATTATTAAATGTTGTAAAAAAATCTTCGGATTCTATTTAGCAAGTATTGATATGCGCCAAGATTCAAGTGTTTACGAAGCTTCGGTAGCTGAGTTACTAAGTAGTGCTAATATAGAAAAAGATTATAGTTCGTTAACTGAAGATGAAAAATGTAAATTATTATTAAAACAACTGAAAGAAGATCCACGACCACTAAGTATAAATGATGAAAATAAACAATCAGAAGAATTAAAAAAAGAATTAGCAATATTTAGAACAGCTAGAAAATTAAAGATAAACTTGGAGATAACGTTATTAAGCAAAACATTATTTCACACACAACAAGTGTTTCTGATTTATTAGAACTTGCAATTATGCTAAAAGAAGTTGGATTAGTTGGAAGTGACTTTGCAAGATTACAACTTGTACCATTATTTGAAACAATCGAAGACTTAGAGAATTCTTATGAAGTAATGGATAGATACTTAAGCCTAGATATCGTAAAAAAATGGGTAAGTGATAATAGAAGTTATCAAGAAATTATGTTAGGATACTCAGATAGTAATAAAGATGGTGGATACCTATCATCTGGATGGTCGCTTTATAAAGCACAACAGGATTTGTCATCACTAGGAGAAAAACACAATATTAAGGTTACCTTCTTCCACGGGCGTGGTGGTACTGTTGGTCGAGGTGGTGGACCAAGTTACGATGCGATTATTTCTCAACCTTTAGGAAGTGTACAAGATAGAATTCGCCTTACAGAACAAGGTGAAATTATCGCAGCCAAATATGGGAACAGTGACGCTGCATACTATAACTTAGAAGCCTTATTTTCTGCCGTAATTCAAAGAATGAATGTTGATAAAATAAATACAGATATCATAGATATACCTGAAATCCAAGTTATTATGGATGAAATAGTAGAAGATAGTTACAAAAAATATCGAGAACTAGTCTTTGAAAATCCTAACTTCTACAATTATTTCTTTGAAGCAACACCGATTAAAGAAATTTCAAGTTTAAATATCGGTTCACGTCCAGCATCACGTAAAAAAATTACAGATATTGGTGGATTAAGAGCTATTCCATGGGTATTCTCATGGTCGCAAAGTAGAATCATGCTTCCAGGTTGGTATGGAGTAGGAACAGCGTTCTCAAATTTCATCAATAAAGATAAAGAGAATATAGAAAAATTACGTAAAATGTACAAAAACTGGCCATTCTTCACATCATTACTATCAAATGTTGACATGGTTATGTCGAAATCAGACATGGATATTGCTAAAGAATATGCTAATCTGTGTAAGGATGAAGAAACTAAAAAAGTATATGAAGAAATACTAAGAGAATGGAAATTAACAAAACAAGTAGTATTAGAAATCTCAGAACATAAAGAATTCTTAGAGGATAATACTTACCTAACTCGAAGTTTAGAAAATAGGTTACAGTACTTCAATACTCTAAACTTACTACAAGTTGAGTTGATTAAACGTTCAAGAGAAGGTAAATTACCAGAATCTCAATTAAATACTATTCATATAACAATTAATGGAGTTGCTACAGGACTTAGAAACTCAGGATAAAATAAAAATAGTAAGGAAATGTCTCAACAAAATCGCGATTTTGTTGAGACATTTCCTTTAGTTTTAGTGTCTTCTTTTTTTAAAAATTTAACATTAAAAAAATAATCATTAAAGGTTAATGCTAAATATGAATAAAAAAAATGTATTAATATTATTAATGATGTGATATAAATATTATGATTCTAGTATCTATTAAATTAGTGGAAGTAACTCAATAAAAACTTTTAAAATGAGTTACTTCCATTTTTTATGTAATTTTTATAGCGACATAGCTATTTGGGGCTATAACTGTTCCATATGGAGTTGAATAAATATCGTTGTTTCCAAATACTTTTTTTCACCACAATAATTTTTCAATAAAGTGAGCTTTTAGAATCTAGATTTATAATACAAAAGAATATTATTGCGTTTATAGGCAATACATTTTTTTGTTACTGTAAATAAATTCGAAATTTGTGATAAAAATCATCTTTGTTTTCATTTCTAAAATTAGATAATTTAATATAATGAGTTAGTAAATCTTCATCTTTATTATCATGCGTAAATCCTAAACGATTGTATGGATCTCTAAAACCATACATTCCAATTTCATCACCATAGTAAATACAAGGGACACCAGGAAGAGTAAATTGAATGAAACTAGCAAATTTTAGAAGATTTTTTGCTTTATCATATTGTTCTTTAGACATTTTATAAGTAGGACGTTCGTGAACTGGAACATCTTCAGGATTATCAAATGCTAACATCGTTAGGACACGTTCTGTGTCATGACTACCAAGTAAGTTCATAACAGTATCGAGAGCAGGACGAGGATAGTTTTCAACTAATTTTAAAATTTCAAGAGTAAAATCATCAGCATTTTTATTTTTTACAAAATTAATAATTGCATTTTTCCAAGGATAGTTCATTACACTATCAAGTTGATCTCCTAAGAAATAACGTCGACGAGTATTGTAAGAAATTTTATTCGTTGCATCTTCCCAAACTTCTCCGATAATTAAAGCGTCTTTGTCATAATATTTTGCACTTTCACGGATTCTATCTAAGAATTCATCTGGAAATTCATCAGCAACATCAAGTCGCCAACCAGCAATGCCTAATTTTTGCCAGAAATTAACTACGCCTGTATCTTTGTTATTGATGAAATCACTATATTCTTTGTTTTCCTTTATAACTGTTGGTAGGTTATCAAATCCCCACCAAGAGTGGTATTCATTAGGGTAATTTTTGAAGTCAAACCAAGGATAATATGGTGAACTTTGAGAATTATAAGCACCAATGCTATCGTAGTTGTTATATCTATTAAAATAAATACTATCTGAACCTGTATGACTAAAGACACCATCTAAAATAATTTTAATGTTGTCGTTTTTAAAGTCTTTACAAAAATTTTCGAATTGTTCATTTGTACCAAAAATATGGATCAACATTGAAATAATCAGATGTTGAATATCTATGGTTTTCAGGACTTTCAACAATAGGATTTAAATAAATACTTTCAATATTTAATTTTTTAAAGTATTCTTTCTCTTCTTCTATACCAAGAAGATTTCCCATTAAGAAATCTTTTGCTCCGTAGTTTTTATGAGTAATTGATGAGTGTGGAATACTATCCCATTTTTCATGTCTAATTCTAACATTTTCGTTTCTTGCAATTGTGGCAGTATATTTATCGCTTCGTTTAAATCTATCAGGGAAGATTTGATACATAATTGAACCTTTGTACCAATCAGGTGTTGTAAAGTTTGAATCATAAATAGTAAGTTGCCAATCGGGTAGTTCATCATTACTATTGACAAGTTTAGCATGTAATCTATCATTTTTTAAATATACGTAAAAACTATCAAAGTGAACTTCGAAATGATAGAAGTATAAACCAATATTAAAAGGTTCAAAAGCTACACAATATTTAGAATAGTTATTTTTAGTCTTCTCTTTGAATGTTAAACTTTTAGATACTATTTCACCTGTAAACTCATTTTTTTATAATAATTTTAAAATCATTAAAATAAAAAAATTGTCTTTAATTAGTACCTCAAAGTGGAAGGATTCTTTATCATTTATCGCACCTTGAGGAAATTTATTTTTTTATAGGATTAAATTTAATCATATTTTTTTATCTCCGAAATATAAAATTTTCATTATCAATTTTTTTCTTACAAAACAACCAGTTATATTTTTAATATAAAAAGTTTTTAAATGTAAATGATTATATTAAAAACAAAAAAATTAATTAGTATTAAAGCGATATAATTGACATGATTTTTTTATAGCAAAATAGTAAAGAAAACATTTACATAAAAGCCTTCTATGTGTTATACTAAAGATATAAAAAAATAAAGAAATAATTAGTGATAATTATAACTATTTTTTTGTTATATTTCTTTATGTTTAAAAATTTTTTTATCAGTTGAAGTAAGCGTTTACTTTTTTTGCTAAAAAGGGGTTATTAAGTGAGTAATAATATGGCCGAATATTTATTCCATGAAGGAACTAATTACCATAGCCATAAATTTTTAGGATCATTTTTAGAAGGAGATGCATGTACTTTTAGAGTATGGGCTCCAAATGCAAGAAGAGTATTTGTAACAGGTGAGTTTTGTTCTTGGTATCCGCATACCTATGAGATGAAATTGATAAATGATAAGGGAATTTATGAAATTCAAATTCATGGTGTTAGTCAGTTTGATGCTTATAAATATGTAATAGTTACTCAGAGTGGAGTTGAATTATGGAAAGCTGATCCATATGCTAACATGCAGAGACAAGACCATTAACAGCTTCTAAAGTATATTCTTTACCAGAATATAGATGGAATGATAAAAAATGGATGGAAAATAGAACTATTCCTTATCATCAACCTATGAATATTTATGAGGTGCATTTAGGATCTTGGAAACATAGTGAAGAAGGCAAAGAATTAAGTTACAAAGAGTTTGCACATAAATTAGTAGATTATGTTAAGGAGATGCATTATACTCATGTTGAATTATTACCGATAACAGAGTATCCATATGATAAATCTTGGGGATATCAAACTACAGGGTATTTTTCACCAACTTCAAGATATGGAATTCCAGAAGATTTTATGTATTTTGTAGATACTTGTCACCAAAACAATATTGGAGTAATACTAGATTGGGTTCCAGGACACTTTACAAAAGATGCTCATGGTTTATATGAATTTGATGGAACATGTTGTTATGAATATTCTGATACGAGAAAAATAGAACATGAAGGTTGGGGAACTAGAGTGTTTGATTATGGTCGTAATGAAGTTAAGTCATTTTTAACGTCTAGTGCCGTTTCATGGATTGAAGATTATCACATCGATGGAATTAGAGTCGATGCGGTTAGTTCTATGTTATTTTTAAATTATTGTCGTGATGAAGAGAAATGTGCTAGAAATATTTACGGAGGATTTGAAAATTTAGAAGCAATAGATTTTATAAAAAATCTTAACTTATATGTAAAAGAAAACTATCCAGGCGTAATTATGATTGCAGAAGAATCAACGAGTTATGCAAAGGTGACTGCTGCTGTTGAACATGGTGGTTTAGGATTTGACTTCAAATGGAATATGGGATGGATGAATGACAGTCTTGATTATTTAGAAACAGATCCTTTCTTTAGAAAAGGAGTTCACAACAAATTTACATTTTCAATGCATTATGCATTCTCAGAAAACTTCATTCTCCCTATATCGCATGACGAAGTAGTCCACGGGAAAAAATCACTTTTAGATAAAAGTCCTGTACCATATGAAGATAAATTTGCTAATTTCAAGGCGTTTTTAGGATATATGTATGCACATCCGGGTAAAAAATTAACTTTTATGGGAATCGATATAGCACAATTTATCGAATGGGATGAAGAAAGAGAATTAGATTGGTTATTAATGCTATATCCTAAGCATGTGTTTACACATAGATATGTCAAAGAACTTAACAAATACTATAAATCAACTCCAGCATTATGGGAAAATGATAGTGATTGGGATGGCTTTAGATGGCATGTTGTAGATGATAATAATAACAATGTATTTGCCTTTTCACGTAGAGACAGATCAGGTAAAGAAGTCTTAGTAGTAAGTAACTTTTCAAATCAAGTATTAAAAAATTATGAGATTGGAGTAGATACTTGGGGTAGCTACAAAATTGTATTGAATACTGATGCTAAAAAATATGATGGAATAGCAATCACGAATAGAAATCTTAAAACAATAAATAAAGAAAAAAATGAATTTAAATATACTTTGGGTGTAAACATTCCACCGTATACAACAATGTATATAGAAAAGAAATAACAAGTTCAAATGAAGGGGGTCAACTTAATGGCAAGAAAAAAAGAAGTAGTAGCGATGCTGCTAGCAGGAGGACAAGGTACAAGATTACAAGTTTTTAACAAAAAGATATGGCTAAAACTAGTTGTACCTTTTTGGTGGAAAAATATAGAATTATAGATTTTTCCACTTTCAAATTGTGCTAATTCTGGAATATCAACTGTAGGGGTATTAACACAATTTATGCCTTTAGAACTTAACTCATACATGGGAAATGGTCAACCATGGGATTTAGATAGAATGGATGGAGGATTGTCTATTCTACCTCCTTATACTGCTGGGAAAACGGGAGAATGGTATAAAGGAACTGCAAATGCTATATATCAAAATATTAAATATATAGAACAATATAATCCTGAATATGTCCTTATTTTATCAGGAGATCACATTTACAAAATGAATTATAAAGAAATGTTAGATTTTCACAAACAAAAAGGTGCAGATTTAACAATTGCACACATTAATGTTCCAATTGAAGAAGCTAGTCGTTTTGGGATTTTAAATACAAATTTTGATCTTAAGGTTACTGAGTTTTTAGAAAAACCAGAAAATCCAATATCAACGAAAGCATCTATGGGGATATATATTTTCAGTTGGCAACAATTAAGGGAATATTTAATTCGTGATGAAGAAAATCCAGATAGTGAAAAAGACTTTGGTAAAAATATTATTCCAATGATGTTGAATGAAGGTAAAAATATTTATGCATATCCATTTTATGGATATTGGAAAGACGTTGGTACAATTGAAAGCTTATGGGAAGCCAATATGGACCTAATTAAAAATAAAGAAAACTTTAATATAGACGATAGACTATGGAGAATTTATTATCGACATGAAGGAGCTATGCCACAATATTTAGGACATAGTGCAAATGTCAAAAATTCTATGATTTCTGACGGTACTACAGTTTATGGAACTATTTCAGAATCTATTATCTCTTCAGGTGTTCGAATTGAAGAAGGAGCAGAAGTAGTAGGGAGTATCATCATGAAAGGTGTAGTAATCGAAAAAGGTGCGAAAGTTTACAATTCAATCATCGCCGAAGGTTCAGTTGTTAAAGAAAACGTAGAAGTTGGAAATAGAGAAATCGTTCTAGGAAAAGAACAAATAACTGTAGTCGGTAGAGATGAAGTTGTAAAAGAGAATAGGAAAGTAGAGGGGAAATAATATGGTAAATGCATTTTGTATATTATTTGCAGATAATTATCGTAACGATGATCTGCAAGGATTAGTAAGAAATAGAACACTAGCATCTTTAGCAGTTGCGTCAAGATATAGAATGGTCGATTTCATGTTATCTTCTTTAGTTAAAGCTGAAGTATCTAATATTGCAGTAGTGACCAACCATCACTATAAATCTCTAATGGATCACTTAAGCTGGGGAAAAGATTGGGATTTAAACAGAAAAAATAGCGGATTGAAGTTTATTACACCGATGTCAAACCATCAATCAAATAGAGTTGCTCAAAACAAAATTGAAGCGCTAGGAGATGCAGCTAGATATGCAGATACTTTATTAGAAGAATACTGTATACTTGCTGATGGAAATATTGTCGGAAATATTGATTTTAAAGAAATGGTAAATTACCATAAATCTACAAATGCTGATATAACTTTAGCTTATACGTATAGAAAACCTCAACAACGTGAGTCACAAATAATTTTTGATGACAAAAACAGAGTATATGATAGTTTATATCATTATGATGGATATGATCAAGTTTGTCCAACACAAGTTAAGATATATATTATGTCTAAAGAAATGTTTAAAGAACTTGTTAAAAAAAGGTATGACATATGGATGGCAAGATATTCTATTAGATTTCATTACTAAAAAAATTTCCATAGATTAAACGTTTATGGATATGAAATTAAAAAAATTACACGAGAACAATTAATAGTGTTCAAGAATTTTATAACTTTAATAGAGATTTATTAGACCCCTAACAAAATGAATGAAGTATTTTTTTATCAGGAACTGATATTTTTAACTAGGGTTCAAGATAGTGTACCAACTACTTATGGAGAAGGAGCAATCGTAAAAAATTCTATTTTAGGAGATGGTTGTGAAATTAATGGAATAGTTGAGAACAGTATATTATTTAGGGACGTAGTAGTTGAAGAAGGAGCTGTTATTAAAAACTCAATAGTATTGTCGAATAGTGTTATTAAGAAATCAGCTTACTTAGACTATGTAATTTTAGACAAAGCAGCAACTGTTTCAGAAAGAGTTGAATTAAAAGGAACTGAAAATTGTCAAGTTATTGTCGAAAAAAATAAAGTAGTATAATATAAAATACGGGTTAGGATAAAATGTGGGAGATATTTGTAAAATCTTCGATTTTCGAGAGAAAAAAGAGTATAACAAACAGATAGACTACATCTAAAACTAACCCTTTTAGTATGAAATAAATAACGAATAAGGAGAATTATAATGAAAATATTATTCGTGGCAGCTGAAGCGGCACCATTTGTTAAGGTTGGAGGCTTAGGAGACGTAATAGGTTCACTTCCTAAGGCACTTCAAGATGAAAATGTAGAAGCAAGGGTTGTTCTACCATTGTATTCTACTATAGATAGAGAAAAGTACGATTTAAAATATAAACAACATATCTTTGTTAATTTAGGCTGGAGAACTGTTTACTGTGGAATTTTTGAAACTCAAGTAAATGGAGTAACGTATTATTTTATTGATAATGAACAATATTTTAATAGAGAAAGTGTTTATGGACAACAAGATGATGGAGAACGATTTGCATTCTTCTCAAAAGCAGCATTAGAAATATTACCACATATAGATTATAAACCAGATGTAGTTAATGCCAATGATTGGCATGCTGCATTATCAATTATCTACTTAGATGATTTAAAAGCTAGAGGTGAAAGTTTCTATCAAAATATTAAAAGTGTAATATCTATCCACAATATTGAATTCCAAGGAAAATTTAATCCTTATGAAATGGGGAATTTATTTGGATTAGATAATAAATATTTTGATGCTCTTATATACAAAGGTGATTTAAATCTATTGAAAGGTGCTATTCAATTAGCTGATAGAATAAATACGGTAAGTGAAACTTATGCACATGAAATATTAGACCCATACTTCTCATATGGCTTAGATGATATACTAAGAGTAGAGCAAGGAAAACTTCATGGCATAATTAATGGTTTGGATATTGATAAGTTTAATTCTAAAACTGATAAAAACATTTATAAGAACTTTGATGTTAAAACATTAAAAAATAAAGTAGAGAACAAATTAAAATTCCAAGAAGAATTAGCTTTGGAAGTTAATGAAAATATCCCTATGATTGGAATGGTTACTAGATTAACTCACCAAAAAGGAATTGACTTAGTTCTTCATGTAGCTGATGAAATCTTAAAAACAGGTGCTCAACTTGTGATTTTAGGAACAGGTGATCGTCATTATGAAGATGCACTTCGTTCATTAGAATATCGTCGTCATGATAAAGTAAGAAGTTTAATTATGTTCTCATCAGAAGTATCATCAAAAGTATATAGCTCTTGTGATATGTTCTTGATGCCATCTAAAACTGAACCATGTGGTTTATCTCAACTAATTTCAATGAGATATGCTACTATACCGATTGTTCACAGAGTTGGTGGATTAAGAGATACAGTTGAACCATTTGATGGAAAAACAGGAACAGGATTTACATTTGAAAGTTTTGATGCATACGATATGTTAGATGCAGTATATAGAGCAACATATTGCTATTATCAAGAACGTCATATTTGGAATAAAATTATGAAGAATGCAATTCAACAAGATGTAAGTTGGAAAAAATCGGCACTACAATATATAAATATGTACAGTGAAATCGTCTAACGAGATGGATTATAGGAGAGACTAATGAAACAACAAGAGTTAGAACACAGAATAGAAAAATATTTAAAAAGACAATTTGGGATCACAATAAAATCTGCGAGTAAACGTCAAGTTTATGAAGCGTTAATGAGTACTGTTAGAGAAAAATTATCTGAGAAAAAATTTGCGTATGAACAAGAATTAAAGAAAACAAAGCAAAAACGTGCTTACTACATGTCAATGGAGTTTCTTGTAGGTAGAACTTTAAGAAACAATTTATTTAATCTTGGAGTAGAAAAAGAAATCAAAGAATATCTTTCTGACAATAACTTCGATTTAGATGAAATTTATGATATTGAACCAGATCCAGGATTAGGTAATGGTGGGCTAGGACGTCTTGCTTCATGCTATTTAGATGCTTTGACTAGTAGCGACTATCCTGTGACAGGATTTTCTATTCTTTATGAATATGGTATCTTCAAACAAGTAATTAACAATGGTTGGCAACAGGAGTTTCCTGATTATTGGTTAGACTTAGGAAAATATGGTCTTGTTTATAGAAATGATGAAGAAATCGAAGTAAGATTCTATGGTCATGTAGAAGAAAAATGACAGAAAATGGATTTACTGTGGAACATAAAGATTACACTTCAATACAAGCTGAACCATATGACTTATTAATTTCAGGATATAAAACGAAAACTGTAAATACATTACGTTTATGGGAAGCAAAAGCGAAAACTGGATTTAATATGAAACTGTTTGAACGCGGAGAATATTCAAAATCTTCAGAAGCAGAAGCAATAGCTTCATCAATTTCTAAATTATTATATCCAGCAGATAGCACAAATGAAGGTAAAGAATTACGTATTAAACAACAATACTTCTTTATTAGTGCTTCATTACAACAATTAGTGAAAAATCATTATAATGAATTTGGAACATTAGAAAACTTAAGCGAATATGTTGCGTTACATATTAATGATACTCACCCAGCGATGGGGGTTCCAGAATTAATGAGATTATTGTTAGATGAATACGGATATTCATGGGATAAAGCATGGGAAATTACAACTAAGACTTTTGCCTATACTAACCACACAATTATGGCTGAAGCACTAGAAAAATGGTCTGTAGATTTATTCAAACCATTATTACCCCGTATTTACTCAATTATTGAAGAAATTAATAAAAGATTCTGTCAATGGGTAATCGATCAAGGTAAAGATTATACATTGGCAGAAACAGCGATTATTTATGATAATCAAATAAGAATGGCTAACTTATCAATAGTGGGAAGTCATAATGTTAACGGAGTATCGAAGTTACATAGTGACATTCTTGTTGAATCAACATTTAGAGCATTTAACGAATTGTATCCAACAAAATTTGGAAATGTAACTAATGGTATTGCTCACCGTAGATGGTTAGGACAAGCGAATCCGGAGTTAGCATCTTATCTGAAAGAATTAATTGGTGATGACTTCGTTAAAGATTTATCTAAAATCAGTAAATTAAATGATTATAAAAATGACAAAAAAGTTGTTGCTAAACTACAAGAAATTAAGAAAGTTAAGAAAGAACAACTTGCTACATATATTCAAAATACTACAGGTATAACTGTAAATCCAGAATCTATCTTTGATGTACAAGTTAAAAGACTGCATGAATATAAACGTCAATTACTGAATGCATTACATATTGTCTATTTATATAGAGAAATTAAGTACAATGGATTACGCCCAGTACCAAGAACATTTATTTTTGCTGCAAAAGCATCGTCAGGATACCAAATGGCCAAAAATATAATCAAATTCATTCACTCAATATCTCAAATGATAGAATGTGATGAATTAGTGCGTGAATATATCAAAGTTGTATTCTTACCGGATTACAAAGTAACACTTGCAGAAAAAATTATTCCCGCTGCTGATATTAGTGAACAAATTTCACAAGCTGGAAAAGAGGCAAGTGGAACAGGAAATATGAAACTAATGCTAAATGGAGCTTTAACATTAGGAACACTTGATGGAGCTAATGTAGAGATTCATGAAGCGGTAGGAGATGACAATATCTTCATCTTCGGTTTAGAAACTCCAGAAGTAGATGCGTTATATGCTTATGGATATAAACCTTGGGAATACTACAATAATTCAGTAAAAATTAAAGAAACATTAGATTTCATTAGAACTATGACTGTAGGTGGTATGAATTTCAACTTTATCGTAGACTACTTATTAACTCAAGATAATTACATGTGTCTAGCTGACTTTGAAAGTTATATTACAGCTCAAGAAAAAGTTGCCGAAACTTATCAAGATAAAGAAAAATGGGGACAAATGAGTTTAGTAAATACTGCTAACGCTGGTATTTTCTCTGCAGATAGATCTGTTGCTGAATATGCTAAAGATATTTGGAACATAAAAAAAGTAAAATAAAAATATTAATATGAAGGGTGACCTAATAGGAAAATTTTCCTTAGGTTGCTCTTTATTTTTGAACAATGACTAAATAAGAAATGAAATTATACTTAAATTTATATAAAGTATATATAAACGTACCATTCTCATAGATAAAATACGATTAATATGATAAAATTAAAGGGAAAGACTGTGTAAATTTTAAAATTAATATTTATTTTGAAATGTACACTTAGTAAATAAAAAAGAGGTAACTATGGCAAAAGAAAGAGCAGATGTCCTTTGCGTAAGTCAAGGATTATTTGAATCAAGAGAAAAAGCAAAACGAGCTATTATGGCTGGTATTGTATATAATGATAATATTAGAATTGATAAAGCAGGGGAGAAGGTTGAATCAACTGCAGAACTTAGAATTAAAGGAAAACAGATGCCTTATGTAAGTCGTGGAGGACTTAAATTAGAAAAGGCAATTAATGAATTGAACTTTGATGTTAAAGACAAAGTAATGATCGATATTGGTTCATCAACTGGAGGGTTCACAGACTGTGCGTTACAAAATGGAGCGAAATTTGTATATGCGCTAGATGTTGGTACTAATCAACTTGTGTGGAAACTACGTAATGATGAACGTGTAAAAGTAATGGAACAAACTAACTTCAGGCATTCTGTTAAAGAAGATTTTGATGTTTATGAAATTGATATTGCTTCAATTGACGTTTCATTTATTTCATTATCATTAATACTACCAAATCTTGCTGAAATTATAAAAGATGGTGGAGAAGTTTGTGCGCTTGTAAAACCACAATTTGAAGCTGGAAAAGATAAGGTAGGAAAAGGTGGAATTGTACGAGATAAAAAGTCCAATTAGAGGTAGTTGAAAAAGTATTGCTTTTAGCAAATAGTGTTGGATTTAGTATGACAAATCTATCATATTCTCCAATAACAGGTGGAGAAGGGAATATTGAATTCTTAATGCTTCTTAAATACAATGCAAATAAAGAAGTGGAAAATAGTAAAATAAATATTGAGCATATTGTAAATAATGCTCATAATCACTTTAAATAGAGGAGGAACCGATGTTAATACAGTTAAATATTAAGCAATTTGGAATAATTGAAAAAGCTACTATAGAACTTAAAAATGGTTTAACTGTCTTAAGTGGAGAAACTGGTGCAGGGAAATCAATGATTCTAGCGGCAATTTCACAACTGTCTGGTCAAAGAACATCGACGTCTTATATTCGTTACGGTGAAGAAAAAGCGAGTGTTGAAGGTGTATTTGATTTTCCTAAGAGTAAAGAAGTTAAGAAAATTTTTAATGAACTTGATTTAGATCTTGAAGATGAGGTTATTGTAGTTCGTCGTGATATTTACAGCAGTGGAAAGAGTGTATGTAGAATTAACGGTACAATAGTTAATCTATCTACATTAAAAAAAGTGGCTGCTCATTTATTAGATATTCATGAACAACACGATAATCAAGTATTATTAGTAGAAAAATCACCTGAACTTGGTAGATTCATTTAATAGAGAAAAAAATTCAACCTGTATATTTAAAAATATAAAGAAAAATTTAAAGAATACCAAGTAATCAAAGAAAAAAATCGATAATTTAAAAACAACAAGAAAGTGATGTTCTTCAAAAAGTGGATTTCTTAAAAATTCCAGTATAAAGAATTAAGTCAGATGAAACTTAAAAAAAGATGAAGATTTAGATCTTGAAAAGGATATCGATTACTTAGAGAATTTTCGAAAAGGTAAATACCCTTGCTCATAGTATTACAGACGGTATAGATGGTGAGTACGGGGTATTATCAAAACTTGCAGAAATTAGATCTAATCTAGGAGAGCTAAGTAGGTATAATTCTAACTTTGAAGAAAAAAATATGAAGAGATTACAAATTTATATTATATTCTTGATGATTTAAAAATATGAAGTTTCTAGTTATACAGATGTAATTGAATACGATGAAGAAAAAAATTAGATCGTTTGATTTTTTTAGATTAGATAAAATAAAAAAACATTAGAGAAAAAAATACTCTAAGCCACTTAATGATCTTATTACCTTTACAGAAACGATTAAGGAAGAATTAGATGAGCTGGAAAACTATGAAGAGAACTTCGAAAACTACTTAGAGGAAAGTAAAAAAATCGAAGAAGAACTGACGATTTTAGCTGAAGAATTAAGTTCAATAAGAAAAGAGACAGCGCTAAAACTAGAAAAACTTATTCAAGATGAGTTGAAATTCTTATACATGGAAAAGAGTACTATTAAAGTCGATTTCAAAGAAAAAGAATTTTCAACAACAGGAAAAGACGATGTTAAGATTTTAATTAGTGCTAATTTAGGAGAACCTCTAAAATCCTTATCTAAAGTTGCTTCTGGTGGAGAACTTTCAAGGGTAATGTTAGCTCTGAAAATAATTTTCTCAAGAAGTATAGAAGCTACTTCGATAATATTTGATGAAATTGATACTGGAGTAAGTGGAAGAGTATCACAAAGGATGGCTGAAAAAATGTATCAACTTGGTGTAGGTTCGCAAGTACTTTGTATTTCGCACTTACCTCAAACTACTGCCTTAGCAGATACAAATTTACTAATCAGTAAAGAAATAATAGATAAGAGAACATTAACTGTAATCAGAGAACTATCAGAAGAAGAGAAGATTGCTGAAGTAGCAAGAATGGTGTCAGGAGACACTATGACAAAACTTTCTGAAGAGCACTCTATTGAAATGTTAAGACTAGCAGAAAAGACTAAAGCAGATATAAAAGAGAAATTAAACAAATAGTTACAAAAAATACCAAAAAGGTATAGGAGGAACATGACAAAAGAAGGAAAAATTTTAAAAGCACTTAGTGGGTTTTATTATGTAAATTGTTCTGGAGAAATCGTTACGTGTCGTGCACGAGGGAATTTCAGAAATGAGAATATCACACCATTAGTAGGTGATGATGTAAAAATTCAAATGAGTGATAATAATACAGGATATGTAGTAGAAATTTTAGAAAGAAAAAAATGAATTACTAAGACCTAAGGTTGCGAATATAGATTATAGTATCATTGTAGTATCTGTTAAAGATCCTGAGTTTTCAAGTAAGCTACTAAATAAAACAATTTGTTTAAATGAAAATAGTGATGTAGATATTATTATCATTTTTACTAAGTTAGATTTATTAAAAGATGATGAACTGGAAAAGATGAAAAGAAATAATGAATTATTATTACGAAATAGGGTATCAAGTATTTACGAATTCAGAAGAAGATATCGATAAATTAAAAGAAGTTATTTCTAATAAGTATGTAGCAATATCTGGTCAATCAGGTGCAGGGAAATCTACGTTCATTAATAAACTTGCAGAGCACCTTGATATCGAAACAGGAGAAATTTCGAAACATTTAGGACGTGGACGACATACGACTAGACATACGGAATTTTATCAAATTGATGATTTTTATATCGCAGATACACCAGGATTTTCTTCACTTGATATTACATTTATTGAAAAAGAAGAGTTACAATACTTATTTAGAGAGTTTCATGACTATGATTGTAAATTCAAACCATGTAATCACATGGAGGAAATTCAATGTGGTGTTAAAGAAGCGGTAGAAAGTAAACAAATATTAGAAAGTCGCTATGAAGATTATAAAGTTTTATTTACAGAAAAACAAAATCAAAAAAGAAAATATATAAAGGAGAGATAAGATGAAGAAAAATTTTACCTTCAATTTTATCAGCAGATTTTTGCTAATTTAGAAAGAGATATTAAAGAGTTAGAAAAATATAGGAATTGATATGTTTCATATAGATGTAATGGATGGAAATTTCGTTCCTAACATTTCTTTTTGGATTTCAATAATTGAAGCAATCCGACCTAAAAACAGACAAAAATTTTTTTGATTGTCATCTAATGATTGCTAATCCAGAGAATTATGTAGAACAATTTTGTAAAAATTGGTTGCGATATGATTTCTTTTCATATAGAGGCTACTAATCATGCAGACAGATTAATACAAGTAATCAAGGATAATGGAAAAAGCTGGTATAGTATTAAATCCTCAAACATCACTTGAAAGTATTAAATACTTATTACCAAAAAGTAGATTATGTCCTAATTATGACTGTTAATCCGAGTTTGGTGGACAAAAAGTTTATTCCAGAAATGCTTGAGAAAATAGAAGAATTAGCTAAGATAAGAGAAGAAAAAAATTATAACTTCTTAATAGAAGTAGATGGTGGAATAAATGTAGAAACATCGAAAGCTTGTCGGGATAAAGGCGCAGACATATTAGTTTGTGGATCATTTTTATTTGGAGCAAGCGATAAAGAAAAAATATTAGGTGAGTTGTTAAAATAATGAATACAAAAATAAGCATAATGCTAGGAGGGGTATTTCCAGAAGAATTACCTTTATCTAACTTATGGTGTGGAGTAGATAGAGGCGCATTGTACTTACTTGATAAGGGGATAAATCCATTATTAAGTTGTGGAGATTTTGATTCGATAAATTCTGAACAAAGAAAAGAAGTTGAACAAAAATCTAAGTACTTTAGAGTAAAACATAGTGAAGATTTAACTGATGCTGACTTTGCTTTAGAAAATATACTAGAACTATTTGATTCTGTAGAAGAAATAGATATATATGGAGCAACAGGTAGAAGACTTGATCACTTCTTTGGAAATATTTTACTTCTAAATAATAAAAATATAACAGTGTTAAAGTGAAAAATTATTGATGATAATAATATAATAACTATAGCACATAGTGGACAAAAATATTTTTTAAAAATTGAAGGGTATAAGTATTTCTCAATAGTTCCAATTTATGAGGATACAAAGATGTCTATAAAAAATTCTAAATATGAAGTAGAAAATTTAGTCTTGACTTTAAATCGTCCTAATGCAACGAGTAACGAATTTGTTAATGAAAAAGCTATTGAGTTGGAAGTAAGTTCAAATGTATTAGTAATATATTCTAAAGATTAGAAGGAGAAATTATGATTGAGATAATACAATTTATGATAATAGCAGTTTTAGCAGGATTTCTAGGCTCTTTAGTAGGACTTGGTGGTGGAATTATTATTACACCAGCATTAACAATCTTATTTGGAATAGATATCAAATATGCAATAGGTGCAAGTATCATTGCGGTAATTGCGACAAGTAGTGGTTCAGCAATAGCATTTGTGAAAGATCATGTAAGTAATATGAGAGTTGGTATGCTTTTAGAAGTTTTCACTACAGCAGGAGGAGTTGTAGGAGCCCTTATGGCAGGAATATTCTCTTCTAAGTTGCTATATATCTTTTTCTCGTTAATTCTGTTGAATTCTTTTTATGGTATGCTGAAGAAAACAGGATTAATAACTAAGGTGAAAAAAGAAGAAGAAAAGGTAGAAAATGATAAATATGCTGATCGATATAAATTAAATTCAACATATTATGATAAAGCGACAGGTAAAACCGTAGCATATAATGTTACTAATGTTCCACAAGGCTCACTAGTAATGTTTGGAGCAGGTTTTGCTAGTGGATTACTTGGAATTGGTAGTGGAGCGTTCAAAGTTGTTGCATTAGATAGTTATATGAAACTTCCTATAAAAGTAAGTACAGCTACGAGTAACTTCATGATGGGTGTTACAGCAACAGCAAGTGCCTTAATTTACTTCTTTAATGGAACAATCAATCCAGCAATAGCAGCTCCTATAGCTATAGGAACTCTAATAGGTTCTAGAACTGGAGCAAAGGTAATGCAAAGATTAGATGCAAAATATATAAGATATATATTCCTACCAATCTTATTATTTACTATAGTTAATATGTTCTTAAAAGGGGTGGGGGTGCTTTAATATGGAAAAGAAAAAAGATATAAATATCGTTATTTCTAATATTTTAAAGACTGGAGTATTCATTAGTTCATTCTTTATTATAACAGGTATAATGCTTAGCTTTATATATGGAGTAGATAGTATACTAACTATTGAAAGATATACTTTCTCAGAAATGCTAAAAGGTTTAATTACATTAAATTATCATTCGTATTTAATGTTTGGTATCTTTTGTTAATATTAACTCCAGTCCTGAGAATCTTTGGGTTACTTTATGTTTATATTGAAGAAAAAGATTTTCAGATTCGTAAGAATTTGTATATTGGTTATAATAATATTAATCGTTAGTCTAATGTTGGGAGTAACTCACAATTAAAAATAAGAAAAAAATTTAAAAATATAAAGTATAACAAGGCGATAATATTGATTTTATAGTAAATTGTGAACAAAATGTGAACGAAAAATGGTAAAAAGTAGGAAAAGTGCTACTTTTTATCATTTTTGTTTTGCTATAATAAAGACTATGTTATACAATAATATTATAAATATTTGCACTAAATATAATTTAATATTTTTAAAGGAGGTATATCTATGTTGGATCCACTATTACTTGCAAGGATACAATTCACAGCAACAACAGTGTTCCACTCTTCTTTGTACCGATTACTATTGGTATGGTGTTCTTAATCGCGATTTTTGAAAGTATTTATGTTAAAACTGGCGATGAGCATTACAAAAGAATTACGAAGTTCTTTGGTCACTTATTCCTAATTAACTTCGCTGTTGGGGTTGTTACAGGTATCCTACAAGAGTTCCAATTTGGTATGAACTGGTCTGAATATTCTTCATTCGTAGGGGATGTTTTTGGACCTTCACTTGCGATAGAGGCATTACTTTGCATTCTATCTTGAGTCTACATTTATCGGTATTTGGATTTTTCTCTTGGGAGAAAAATTAACAAAAATTACACGCGATGTGTATTTGGTTAGTAAGTATCGGAACACTTATGTCAGCGTTCTGGATTTTATCAGCTAACTCATTCATGCAACACCCAGTTGGTGTTAAATACGTTGAGAACAACGTAATTGGTAAAAAAGCAGAGATGATTGACTTCCTAGCAATCATTAAAAACCCATATTTATGGAACCAATTCCCTCACGTAGTAACAATGGCGTTAACTGTAGGAGCATTTACAATTGCAGGTATTGCATCTTGGAAAATGGTTCGTAAACAAGAAGTTGCAGTGTTCAGAAAAGCATTTAAAGTATCTATCGTAGCTGCTTTAATCGGTTCATTAGGATTATTTTGGACTGGACATTCTCAAATGCAATATTTAGTAAAAGAATATCCTATGAAAGTTGCAGCTGCTGAGGCTCTGTATGAAGATACAGGAAATTCAGCACCATTCTCAGTGTTAGCAGCAATTGATCAAAAACAACAGAAAGCAGAACATTACCTTGAAGTTCCAGGTATGTTAAGTTTCTTAGCATATGATAAATTTGAAGGAAGCCTTAAAGGTATGAAAACTCTTCAAAAAGAAATGGATGAGAAATACTATCCAGTAGTCGGAAAACACATCGATTACACACAGGCAGGCAGGCAGGCAGGCAGGCCAGACGTACCAACAATTTATTACTCATTTAGAGTTATGTCTGGTTCAGTTGGTATCTTAATCTTAATGTCGTTACTTGGTACTATATATGCATTCAAGAGAACTGAGATTAAAAAACGTTGGTTCTTACAACTTATGCCATGGACTTTACTAGTAGCTGAAGTTGCTACTGCTTGTGGTTGGATTATGGCAGAGATGGGTCGTCAACCATTCTTAATCTTTGGAGTGATGGCTACTGAATCTGGAGTTTCTCCAAACTCAGCATCATCAGTATTGTTCTCACTATTAGTATTCTGTGTACTATACACAATTTTAGGTATTGCACAATTTGTAGCGTTCAGATATACAATGAACAAAAAAGAAACAACTGTGAAGGAGGTAGCATAGTATGGATTGGTCAGTAGCTTTACCAAATATATGGTTCTTACTTATTACAATACTATTTACAGGGTTCTTCGTGTTAGAAGGATATGACTTCGGAGTTGGGGTTTTAGCTCAAGTATTAGGTAAAACTGATGAAGATAAACGTGTTTACTTCAATACAATTGGTCCTTTCTGGGATGCAAACGAAGTTTGGTTATTAACAGGTGGTGGAGCGATGTTTGCAGCGTTTCCTATCTGGTATGGTAAATTATTCAGTGGATATTACATCGCATTTGTATTAATGCTTGTAGCGTTAATCTTACGAGGCGTATCATTTGAATTTAGAGGTAAATTAGGAGATAATAGAGCTTGGATTAAATCATTCGATATAGCAATGTTTGTTGGTAGCTTACTTCCTCCAGTATTATGGGGAGTTGCAGTAGCTAACTTCATGACAGGAGCAAACCTAGACGCTAAGAAAAACTTAGTTGACGGTTTCTTAGGATTATTATCACCATTTACTATTCTTGGTGGAATTATGATGTTACTTCTTATGTTAGTTCACGGAGCACAATTCTTAGCTCTTAAAACTACAGGAGAATTAAGAAATGCAGCTCGTGCAACATCAGCATTATTATTCCCATTCGCTGCAGTAGTAACATTAGTATTCGCAATTTGGGCATTATTTAAAACAGATATTTTCACAACAAACTACTATGTTGGTTTAGTATTAGCATTAGTAGCGGTAGCATTATTTGTGTTATCATTTGTTTTAAACTTTAAAGGTCGTGACTTAGGTGCATTCTTAAGTACATCTGGAACTTTAGCGTTCCTAACTCTAAGTGTCTTCGCAGGTATGTTCCCACGTGCTATTATAAACAGCAATGATGTTAGTCAGTCACTATTTATTTATGATGCTGCTAGTGGAGTATACACACTAAGACTTATGACAATAGTTGCATTATTCCTATTGCCATTCGTTTTAGGGTACCAAGTTTGGTCATATTCTATTTTTAGAAAACGACTAACTAAAGAAGATGAATTGGAGTATTAGTCAATGAAAAAAAAGGAAGCAAAGTTAAAACTTCCTGTTAAAAAAAGTCTTACATTGACACTATTAATATTATCAATATTCGAAGCAGCTTGTATAATTATACGCTGCTTTTTTATCAAAAGCTATAGTAGGGTTATTTGATAAAAATTATGATAATGTTGTAAGAGATAGTGTTCTTTTTTTAATAGGTTTTATATTTAGGATAGTATTTTTACATTTACAACAATATTTCACGGAAAACCATGCAATTGAGTTCGAAAAGAACTTAGAAAAACTTCTAAGAAGTTATTTTGATTTAGGGCCTGATTTTACTTCAAGAGAAGGATCAGGAAAATTAGTAACTTTAGCAATTGATGGTATTGGAAAAGTAAAACAATATTTTGAACTAAATGTCTCAAAACAAATACGTGGAGCAATCATACCAACCTTAGTAGTTATTTTTTATATTTTATACAGATTATGTATCTGCATTAATGATAATATCTGTAATCCCAGTTATCGTTATTTTTATGATATTGCTAGGAATTAATGCTAGAGACATGGCGAATAGACAGTATAAAAAATATAGAGCTTTGTCTAATAACTTTATTGATACAATTCGAGGAGTGGAAACACTTAAATTCTTAGGAGTAAGTAAAAATTACTTACCAATAATGGAGAAGAAAAATAGAGAATATCGTCAAAGTACAATGAAAACACTAAGTGTGGCATTTTTAAATAGCTTCGCATTAGATTTCTTAACAACTATAGCAATTGCACTTTTAGCTGTTAGATTAGGGATACTACTATTAGATGGAAGTACAGTGCTATTACCATCACTTACTGTATTACTAATAGCACCAGAATTTTTCCTACCGATGAAACAAGCTGCAACAGATTATCATGCAACACTTGATGGGCAAATGGCTTATGAAGATATTAACAGAATGATAATTGATAATGAGAAAAATAAATCTGAGAAAACTTCTATTGAGAGTGTAGATAGTATTAAACTAAAAAATATAGGTTTAATAAAAGACGAGAAGAGAATTCTTGATAATATAACTTTATCTATAAATAAAGGTGAAAAAAATTTGTCTTGTCGGACAAAGTGGGAGTGGTAAAACTTCATTAATTTCAACATTATCTGGATTTAATGAACAAAGTGAAGGTGAAATATTAATTAATGACGAAGTTACAAATCTAAAAAATGTACACTGGTCAAATAATATTTCGTATATTTCACAGTTTCCATATATATTCCCTGATACAATTCGCAATAACATTTTTATTTTTTATACTGATGAAAATGTTAGTGAAGAGTACTTAAAAGAAATTAGTAAATTAGTAGGATTAGATAAATTTATTTCAACTCTCCCACAAGGATTTGATACTAACATTGGCGAAGGTGGACAAGAGTTAAGTGGTGGTCAAGCACAACGTATAGCTATTGCTAGAGCTCTAATAAGTAATAGAGAAATAATTATTCTAGATGAACCTACTAGTCATCTGGATATTGAAACAGAGTTCGAAATTAAAGAAAAACTGTTAGAGCTATTTAAAGGAAGAACAGTTATTATAGCTACACATAGGCTACATTGGTTGAATAATGTAGATTATGTGTTAAATCTAGAACAAGGAAGGGTTAGTGATTTTGCCAAAGTCGTAGAATTTAAAAATTCACCTCGATTTGATGAGTTAAAAGCTAATCTAGTAGGAGGTAGCTATAGTGAAAAATAATTCAATTGTAAGAAAAGAACTTAAAGAGAATAAAGCGGTAATGAGTGGAGTTGTCTTTTTAGGATTAATGTCTGTTATTAGTGGAGCAGCGTTAATGTATGTATCTGGATTTTTAATTAGTAAAGCTTCATTACGTATAGGTAATATCCTAATGTTACAAGTTCCAACTGTATTAACTAGAACTTTCTCACTAGCACAATCAACATTTGCTTATATCCAAAGACTAGTAAGTCATAACTTAGTATTAGGAATAATTGAAAAAAATGCGCAGCAGAGTTTACAGAATTTTAGAACCCTAAAAGCATTAAAACTTAAGAAAGAATATAAATCTGAGATTTACTAGGTATAATTTCAGAAGATATTGAAAAATATGCAAAATATTTACTTAAAAACAATCTTCCTAGTATTATTTCATTAGTGCTATATGTAATATTTATTACAGTTATGTTTGGTTATGATATGAATTATGCAATCTTAGCATCTTTATTCGGATTATTTATAATATTTGTAGTTCCATTTGCGTCACTTACAATCACTAGAAAAAATTTCCAAATTATGAAAGAAGCTAAATATAATTTGTATCGTGATTTTACAAGTGCTATTTTTGGATTAAGCGATTGGATTTCTTCTAATAAAGTAGATGAATTTATGGATGATTATCAAGAAAAAGAGGAAAAACTTTTAAAACGAGAAAGAAAAATTAAAACATTCGTTCACTTAAGAGAAAATTTAGTAAATCTACTTGCTGGAGCTACAGCATTCTTAATGATTTATAGTTGCTGGAATATGTCGATGAATAATGTTATCGAAAATGTATATATTGCATCATTTTGTATGATGGTATTATCCGTTCTTAGTGTTGCTGTAATGACGAGTGAAGCTGTTGCTCATATACCAGGTTACGAAGTATCAATCAATCGTGTTAAAGAATTTTACGCTCAAGAAGACGATGAACAAATCGAAGTAACTGATGCAAAAAATTCTGATGGTAATATTATTGATGTCAAAAATTTATCTTTTGAATATGAAGAAGGTAAAACAATATTAAATAACTTATCACTTTCAATTAAGAAAGGTGAGAAAGTAGCAATATTGGGAAGAAGTGGTGTAGGTAAATCTACATTAGTAAAACTATTAACGGGGACATATACTGACTATAAAGGAGAAATAGTTGTACTAGATAAAAAACCAACAGAAAAAATGTTAGGTACAGAAATTTCACTATTAAACCAGAAACCATATTTATTTGATATGACTATTAGAGAAAATTTAAAACTTGCTCTTTTAGATGCAGGTATAGAAGATTCTGAAATTGAAAATAAAATTAATGATAGTTTAGAAAAAGCACAATTATCTAAATTGCTTCAAAGTTTACCAGACGGAATAGATACTAACGTATTCGAAACCGGAAGTAGATTTTCAGGTGGAGAACGTCAACGTATCGCTTTTGCTAGAAGTATAATTCAAAGTAATGAATTACTACTATTGGATGAGCCAACTGTTGGGTTAGATCCAAAAACTGAACATGAATTATTAACAACAATTTTTGAATCTAGTAAAGATAAAACAATCGTATGGATTACCCATCATTTAAACTCTATCGAATATATGGATAGAATAATCTTCATTAAAGATGGAGAAATAGAAATGGATGGAACTCATAGTGAGCTATACGCAACAAATGATAAGTATAGAAAACTGTATGATATGGATAATATAGCGTAATATTATTTGCAAAACTTTACAAATATAGAGCAGTTACATGAACAAGAAAAACGACTAACACAGGTAAAGAGAAACGAGTTAGACCTATAAATTTTGATTGAAAAATGCTATAATATAACTTGTATAAAAGTATAAAGTATTTGGAGGTTTAGAATATGGAAGTAATTGCACTATTGAGAGGAGTAACACCGACAGGAAAAAATAGAATACCTAAAATGTCATTTTTGGTAGAGATACTTGAAAAAGTAGGACTAAAAAAAGTAAAGACTTATATTCAAAGTGGTAATGTTATTTTGGAAACAGAGTTGTCAAAAGGGGAAACAGCAAAGTTAATTCATGACACAATAGCTAAAGAAATAGGAGCAGATTTAAGTGTCATTATAAAAGAAAAAAATCAATTACAGATAGCTATTGAGGAAAATCCGTTTAATGAAAATTATGATTTTTCAAGAATACATTTAGTATTCACTAACGATAGTATGGGAGAAGATGAACTAAAAAAACTGGAAAATAAAGACTTTGGAGATGAAAAGTTTATTATTGGTTCTGAATGTTTATATTTGTATCTTCCAAGAGATGCAAGTCCCAAAAGATTGAATACTAATTATCTTGAAAAACAGCTTTCAATAACCATGACAATGAGGAAATTAAATGTTGTTGAACATTTAGTCGAATTATGTAAGAAATAGGAATAAACACCAGCTTATTGAAGTAACAATTAAACATAACTAATACAAGAACAGTAAATCAAAAAAGGTTTACTGTTTTTTCTGGGTCTATAATAAATACGGTTGATAATAAATATTAGCCGTATTTATTATAGACCCAGAACCTTTGTGAGGGTGACTCGACAAAACTGATTTCTCAGAAATCACAATTTTTGAGTCACTCCATTTTTTCTTAATATTTAGTAAAAGTTTAAAATATGTATATAAACAAATAAGGATGTATGTTAGAATAATATGTAATAGTAATTATATCGACATAGGAAGGATAAGGCAGTGTCAAGATTTTTGTGTAAACACAATCTGATGTTTTAAATAAAGTTAACTATTTATAATTTTATTAGTTCTTATGGCTTTTATTCCTTAGAGTTTAATAAGATTTTTCAAGAGATTTTGTCAAGAATTCAAAGAAGGCTTGCCCTTGTTCTTGACAAAATCATAGAAAAATTTAAACTCTAGAAGGGAATAAAAGCTAGTTTATATATATTTCTTCTATCATATTCTCTAATTCTTCTTTCGCCATACTAAAGCCATAGTGCGATATACCTACATATATTTTACGTTATATTCACATGCTGATACACAAACATATCTGTTTAGAGATTGTTCATTAGGGAATTATCTTTATTCCTTTTTAGATGTTTATTATAATTTTCTATTATATTTGTTGTATAAATACTTCTTCTTATTGATTTAGATATGCAACATAATGAGCTTATGGAAAAAGCAAATGTAAGTAGTAGTACATTTTATAAATTAAAGAATGGTGAGAATGTAACTACCGATATTTTTGCTGAGAATTTGTGATGCATTGGATTGTGACATATCAGAAATTATGGAGTGTATTAAAAATGATTGAAATAATAAATGGAGAATGCATAGAAGAATTGAGGAAGTTAGACTCATCTACGGTTGATTTAATTATTACAGATCCTGCGAATTTCATGAACGGGAGAGATACAAATCTACAAAAAATGCGTTCTAATTTTTTTGGTGCTGCTGGTTGGGATGATTTAGATTTTAATGATTGGAAAGACCATATGAGATTGTTTTTAAAGAATCAAGTAGGATACTTAAGAATGGTGCTTCCATGATAGTTTTTATGTCAATATTAAGGGTTGAAACTCTTGTTGAAATAGCAAAATGAATTTGGTTTTTTTATTATAAAAACCACTGGAATTTGGCACAAAACAAATCCAATGCCTAGAAATATGAATTTACATTTTTCTTAATTCAAATGAGTGCTGGATATATTTTACTTATAAAACAAAAACAGGAACATTCAATAATAAAGGTAAATTGGTTCTAGACTATATTGAAACATCTGTCACGACTGCTAGGGAAAAGAAATTAGGTAAACATCCAACACAAAAGCCAATTATATTATTCGAACATTTTATAAGATTGCTTTCAAATGAGGGCGATTTAGTAGTAGATCCATTTCTAGGAAGCGGTTCTTCTGCAATTGCAAGCTATAGATTAAATAGAAATTTTATCGGTGTTGAATTAGAAGAAAAATATGCTAAATTAGCGAATATGAGGGTAGAAGATGAAAAGACAAGTTATTGATTTGTTTTTCTGGAGTTGGTGGACTATCTAAAGGATTTTTCGACTCAGGATTTGAAATTGTTTTAGCAAATGAAGTTGATTATTCTATAGCTAATTCTTATAAAAAAATCATCCTAAAGTGAAAATGATTAATGAAGATATTTCAAAATTAGATATTGATGATGTTTTTTTAATGAGTATAAAAAAATATAGACGTAATTGTTGGGGGACCACCTTGTCAAGGATTTTTCTCAAAAAAAGGGAAAAAGAAAAAAATAATGGATGATCCACGTAATTATTTATTTAAATATTTTTTTGAGGTAGTTAGTGTTGTTAGACCGAAGTATTTTTGTGCTAGAAAAATGTACCCAACATATTAACTGCAAATAACGGACATTTTAAAGACGAAATTTATAGCTTATGTTCCAGTAATGGTTACACGTTATGATGATACCCTAGTAAGGAAGATTATCCAGAATGTTAGTGTTTATGATGACCACTTTGTAATATGCTTTTAAATCTGGAATTGAAATGGAAGTATGATTTAATACTAATATAAACCGTCAATTAAGAGTTAGGTTCTCTTGATTGGCGGTTTTTTTGCATTGACTTTTACATGATTTATACATGTGATATTATCAAAAAAATGTTGTTTATAAGGTTATTGATAAGGAGTTGACCACATAAGTGATGTAATAAGCTGTTAGATGAAGCTATTAAAGAAACCGAAAACTTGTGCGAAGGAGAAGTCTTTATTTTTAAGGAATTGTTTAAAGGATATGTATGGAACAGGATACCGAGAAAGGACTGTACTAATGTCTTAGTAGATGTTTTTTTGAGATATTTTTAAATAATATAAAAAAACACTTGAATAAATGCTCATATAATTATTGACACAAGAGAAAAAAATAATAATATAATAAATATACAACGTATGAATGCTTGTCCAAGTAATCAGATGAAATGATTTAAAAAGAGGTGATAATATGACTAAAAAATTTAATTCAATTGAAAGATGTGACTGCAATGCAATTCATGAGGATATTGTAAATCAAGTTAGAGATAAAATGCCTCAAGAAGAAAGCTTTTATGATCTAGCAGAATTATTTAAAGTATTTGGAGATTCAACACGAATCAGGATATTATGGGCTTTACATGAAGCTGAAATGTGTGTTTGTGATATCGCTGTATTACTTAACATGACACAATCAGCAATTTCCCATCAGCTGAGAGTCTTAAAACAAGCTAATTTAGTGAAAAACAGAAAAGAAGGTAAAGTAGTATATTATTCATTAGTTGATGATCATGTAAGAGAAATATTTGATCAAGGTCTAATTCATATCAACGAGAAGTAGTAATGCGGTAGAATAGAATATTTTTTGAAGATATTTGGGCATATATTTAAGTCTTCATTTCAAATGAGCAATGCTTCAAGAAAATTTGAAAAAGACTTGTAGTATTCAAAATAAAATTACAAATAATATTTAGGAGGATTTAATAATGAAAAAGAAATTTATACTTGAAGGTTTAGATTGTGCAAATTGCGCGGCAAAAATGGAAAAGGCTATTAATGAGCTTGATGGAGTGAAAGAAGCTACTGTTAACTTTATGACCACAAAACTCGTTATTGATGGTGAGGATGAAAAAATGCCAACAATAATAGCAGAGGCCGAAAAAATAGTTAAAAAAATCGAACCCGATACAACTATGAAAAAGGCTTAAAGGAGGCTATTTAGTATGACAAAACGACTATGGCGAATAATTATTGGTGCAGCCGTGTTAGCTACAGCAGTAATGCTTAGTTTAAATAACGAATGGTTACAGATTGCTCTCTTTATAATAAGTTACATTATTGTAGGTGGAGATGTTGTAAAAAGAGCTGTAAAAAAATATTTTTTTAAAGGTCAAGTTTTTCGATGAAAAATTTTTTTAATGAGTATTGCAACAATTGGTGCATTTTTTTATTGGTGAGTATCCTGAAGGTGTTGCAGTTATGCTGTTTTATCAAGTTGGAGAACTGTTTCAAAGCTATGCAGTTGGCAAGTCGAGAAAGTCAATTGCAAGCCTTATGGATATTCGACCAGATTATGCAAATGTTAAAAAAGGTGATGAACTTGTCAAAGTTGACCCAGATGAAGTACAAATTGGAGATATTATTATAATTAAAGCAGGAGAAAAAATTCCTCTTGATGGCAAGGTAATTGAGGGAAGTTCAATGATTGATACATCGGCACTAACAGGCGAATCTGTTCCTCGTGAAGTAGAAGTTGGAAGTGATATCCTAAGTGGGTGCATCAACATTAATGGGGTTATTACAGCAGAGGTTACCAAGGAATTTGGAGAATCTACTGTAAGTAAAAATTCTTGATTTAGTTGAAAATGCAAGTAGTAAAAAATCCAATTCAGAACAATTTATTACGAAGTTTGCGAGATATTATACACCGGTTGTGGTTATAATTGCAGTTTTTCTAGCTATTATACCACCTCTTATTATAGACGGGGCGACTTTTAGTGATTGGATATATAGAGCACTAGCATTCCTTGTGGTATCCTGTCCGTGTGCTTTAGTTATTTCAATTCCTTTGAGTTTCTTCGGTGGAATAGGTGGAGCCTCAAAAAAAGGTGTTTTAGTCAAGGGTAGTAATTATTTAGAGGCATTAGCAGAAACTGAAATTGTTGTTTTTTTGATAAAACTGGAACACTAACGAAAGGTGTATTTAATGTACAGGAAATTCATCCAGAAGGAGTTTTCAAAGAAGAGCTACTAGAATTAACTGCACATGCGGAAAGCTATTCCAATCATCCGATTTCACTTTCACTGAAACGTGCATATAGCAAAGAAATAGACAATGGACGTATTTCAGATGTAGAAGAGATATCAGGTCATGGTGTTATTGCAACAGTAGATGGCAAAAAAAGGTTATGGCAGGAAATATCAAACTTATGAAAATGATGGATATCCCTTATTTCAAGGGAGAGCTGATCGGTACTATTGTACATGTTGCTGTTAATAACAAGTATATAGGTTACATTGTAATTGCCGATGAGGTAAAGGAAGATTCAGCACAAGCAATCAAGGAACTTAAGGCAGCTAATATTAAACAAACAGTTATGTTGACAGGTGATAATAAAAAGTATTGGTTCAAAAAGTTGCTAAAGAGCTTGGTCTTGATAAGGTTTATGCAGAACTGTTGCCAGCAGACAAAGTTGAAAAAAACTAGAAGAATTATTTTTCGCAAAAAAATCTAAAAAAAGGTAAACTTGCCTTTGTTGGTGACGGAATCAATGATGCACCTGTATTAGCTCGTGCAGACATTGGAATAGCAATGGGTGGTTTAGGTTCTGATGCGGCCATTGAAGCTGCTGATGTTGTAATTATGACTGATGAGCCATCGAAAAATTGCTACTACAATGAAGATTTCTAAAAAGACACTAAAAATTGCACATCAAAACATAGTATTTGCAATTGGAATAAAAAAATAATTGTTCTTATTTTGAGTGCTTTTGGAATAACTACTATGTGGGCAGCTATATTTGCAGATGTAGGTGTAACTATCATCGCAGTATTAAATGCTTTTAGAGCTTTGAATGTAAAGAATCTATAAACTATTTTTCCTATTCACCCCTTGAATGATACCGATAATTGACGATACAATCAAGGGGTATTTTTTAATTTAAAAACTATAAATGAAAATTGGTTGGGATTTACCTTGAATTAAATGGTTTTTAAAGATATGGAGGTTATGTAATTGAAAGTTATTGATGAATGTTGCTGTGAATGTATCACACAAAATTTAAATAGAACAAAGGAGAGTTGCCCTGTCTGTAATAATGAAGGAGTAACAGTTAGTAGGATAACCGTTGAACACTTGGTGACAGATGATTATCGTAATGCCGTTGATGGAGATCAATATAAGATATGCATGAATGAGGACTGCGACGTTATTTACTATAACTTAGATAAAGAAATAAAATTCTTAAAAGACCAAGTTAGGGTTCCTATCTGGTTTAAGAAAGATGCAGATCCTAAGTATGCTTGTTATTGCAGCAAAGTCACAGAAGATCAGGTAATTGAAGCAGTTGTAAAGCATGGTGCGAAAACCGTTAAAGAAGTAAATGCCATAACTGGAGCAATGAAAAATTCGCTTTGTAAGGAAAACAATCCTTTGGGGGTATGTTGTCATAAGATTATTCAGGAAGCCATTGATAAGGGATTAACCATGAAATGATTTGAGTTGATATGTTCTCACGAACAGACAAAACCGTTGATATCTTCCCACAAACGAGAGCCAATGTTGGATATGTTTCCAACTACGAGTGTGGATATGTTCCCCTTAACCATAGGGGTTGAGGCGATAACACTTCTTGAACGAACTAATTAGAGAAGTAGAAGAATATTTTATACTCTGGGATAGAACTCGTAGAATGAGGAGTGAAACCTTAGCCGCTGCGTTTGATTATTAACTTGTCACATAGTTTTCTAAAGAGTTTATGGAATTGTATAATGGGATTTATTTTTAAACGAAGACAAATTGAAATTTTTGGAGGTGAAGGGTATGGCTTCAAGGAAAGAATATTTAGATTTTATTTTAGAACAACTATCCGATTTGGAAGAAATATCATATAAGTCAATGATGGGTGAATATATAATTTATTATTGTGGAAAAATTGTTGGTGGAATTTATGATGATAGGTTTTTAGTGAAGCCTGTTAAATCTGCAATAGCATACATGCCAAATGCAAAGTACGAGTTACCATATGATGGAGCAAAGGGAATGTTATTGGTAGATGATGTTGATAACAAAGAATATTTAACCGGCTTATTTAATTCAATGTATGATGAGTTACCTGCACCAAAACCAAAGAAAAAGAAATAATAAAATTTCAGTTTATCAAGGTAATACCATTTAACGATAACCTTATGCTATAGTTAAATGGTTTAGTGGTTATAGTCCCAGATATAGACAGGTTCACTTGATATACTTAGTGTTCACTCAGTTTCAGTTGAAGTGGTAACACTTTTGAACGAACTAATTAGAGAAGTAGAAGAATATTTTTATACTCTAGGATAGAACTCGTAGAAAGAGGAGAGAAACCTTAGCTACTGCACTTGATCATGAACTTATCGCGAAGTTTGCTAAAGGGTTTATGGAATTATATAATGGGATTTATTTTTTTAAACAAAGACAAATTAGAATTTGTTGAATTTAGCAAGGTATAAATTTCTATGAAATGAGACCTATAAAACTTGTACGGATATTGTAGGGTAAGAAAAAGAAATCTTCCTCTATACTAAAAATAAACTGAAGGAAAGGGGAATCGAAATGAATATTATCAAGTCGTTTAACGATACGATTGATTATCTTGAAACAGTTCTTGATGATGAAATTGATGAAAAAGAAAGTAACTCAGTTATCCGGATATTCGTATTCAATGTTCAGTCGCTTGTTTTTCTATTCTGACTGGAACAACGCTTTCAGAATATTTAAGAAGCAGAAGATTGACGGAAGCAGCCGTTATATTAAGAAATACGGATGAAAAAAATTATTGATGTTGCTTTCAAATTTGGATATGAGTCATCAGATTCATTTGGAACAGCTTTTTAAAAAAATTTTTCATGGATTTACTCCTTCTGAGGTAAGAAATGGAAAACCATTCAAATTAGTATCACGAGTGCAGTTAGCACTAAGTGTAAGAGGAGGAAGAAGCATGAACATTACAATTCAAAAGAAACAAGCATTTACAGTTGCAGGGGTAAATGAACAAAGCATCAATTCATCATTATGTCCGAGTGTATGGAATAAGCTATATAAAAAATATAGCCACGATGAACTTGCTAGTTTGGGAAGCGATCAAAGTATGGGCGTTTGCCATGATGTGGAAAATCCAAGCACAATAAATTATATGGCTGGTTATATCGTTAATGATGTAGATAAAGCCACAAGTATGGGCTTAGATGTTTTGGAAGTGGAAGAAGCAGAGTATGCAGTTGTAGAATTAGTAGGAAGTGTTCCGGAGTGCATTCATAACGGGTGGAAATATGCAATGGAAGTATTCTTCCCTGAGCATGGCTATATTCATTCAGGAAAATCTGACTTTGAATATTACTATGAAGGTGATATGCACAGCAAAGACTACAAAATGGAACTTTGGATTCCGATAACTAAAGCTTAAAAACCAGCTTGTCGAGCTGGAAAATTCCAGTTTGCCAAGGTAATACCTTTTAACGATAACCTCAAGCTATCGTTAAATAGTTTAGTGGATATGTTTCCGCATACAACTCAACTACTTGACATACTTGGTGTTCACTCGTTCCACGTTGAAGTAGTTGTTTTAATGACAAGAGAGTAGACCGAAGCTATTAATTACGAATGCTTTATGCTATAGCTGTCGTAGAACGGTAGTGATACGGTAACAGCGAACCGCTGAATATGTGACGTTGCTTGTGAAAGGTAATTAATAGAAGAAAATTATAAAAGATAATAATATAGTATTTTATAAAGGGAGGGATTAATTGTGCCAAGACCAACGACAAAAAATGATTTAATGATAGTTGCTAAGGAAAGTTATGAAAAGTTAAACTTACTTATTTCAAAGATGACAAGTGAAGAGTTAAATACACCTTTTGATTTTTTTCAAAAGATAAAAAGAAAAAAGAAGCTCATTGGAGAAGAGATAAAAACTTAAGAGATATCTTAATTCATCTCTATGAATGGCATAAACTTGTTTTGAATTGGGTACGTTCCAACCAAAAGGGAGAAGAGAAATCATTTATTCCTGAACCATATAACTGGAGAACTTACGGCGATATGAATGTAGAATTTTTGGAAAAAAAGCATCAGAATACGTCTCTGGAAGAAGCGACAAAAAGCTTTTACAAAAAAATCTCATAAAGATGTTTTGAAACTAGCCGAAAACTTTACAAATGAAGAATTATTTTCAAAAAAAGTTTATAAATGGGTTGGCGGGAGTACATTGGGATCTTATTTTGTCAGTGCTACTTCTAGCCATTATGATTGGGCTATAAAAAAAATAAAGGCCCATCAAAAAAATTGCAAGTAAGCCATAAATGGAAAAATACAAGGAAGTAAAGATAAATTAACGTAAACTTCCTTTTTGATTGCTAATCTAACGACAAAAAAGTAAATTTTGTTCTCTACTTTGATGAGAATCTTTCTTTTGGATTTGTCGACAAGAGCATTATTTCGATAGATTAATAAATACTTTATCTATATTGCATTGACTCGAAAAAGTTAGATAGAAGATATCTAACTTTTTGGGTCATCATTTTTAGTTTAGCATATTTATAATATTATATAATTAAATATCATGTGAGATTATATAATCAAATTTGATCTCAAAAAAATATAATAATAGAATAGTGAAAATGATAGAATAAGAATGTACAGTTTTGACAAAATAAAGTGGTGAAAGGTAGTGTACTTGTTCTGTATATTTTTATGATTTATGAACTCCAAGTAATATAGTATAATAGAATAAAGAAAGTTGATTAAGGCTGGAAAGTTAGATATACATGAAGTTTTGGAGGTGAGTGTGTGATAGAAATTAGACCTAGTTTTTAAAGATATAGAATCATTTGAAGAGTTTAACAAATACTATTGGTATCGAGAAGAACTTTCACAAATATGTAAGTCTCTTGGATTAGAGTATAGATGTACGAAGAAAGAATTAAACTATATTATTGAACAATATTTCAAGGGAAATAGAATAGAAAAAGTCTACAAGGAAAGTAAACAAAAAAACATGCCGAAGTAATATCTTTAAATACACCATTGCTAGAATGTGGATTTTTCTTTTAACCAAAAAAATTTAGAGATTATTTTTTTCAGCTGTAACAGGAGTTAGCCCATTTAAATTTAATGCTGATATGGCAACGGCTTGGAGAAAAGTAAAAAGAGATAATGATATAAATTTTACAATCCAAGATATGATTAAAATATATTATGGAGAGTCAGATTATGCCAAGTATGATAATTCAGCTTGTCAGTGGAATCAATTTCTAAAAAGACTTTTTGTGCAGATGAATCTAGCAATAATTATTCTAACAAGTTAAAAAGTTGCAGCTATCCTTTGGAAAGAAGTTAGAGACTCGAAGAGTGAAAAAAATTATTCAAAAACAACTGCTTAATGAATATAAATATAAAGTAGAAGAGTATCGTAAATAAACATCTGTCTGATACTTTTAACGATAGTACCTACATGTTTTATATGATTAATTTATTCATAGAATCTTGTTATAGTAGGGAGAAGAAAGGGGGAAATGATGATGAAAATTTTAGCATTCAATCATATTTCGTTAAAAAAAGAATGATTGAATTTCTATTTGATTATCTTTTTAATTTTAACTTATTTAGTTCTTCTGTTTCTATGTGCAATGTCTTATTACTACATTTTTAATGGCATTCCAAGGCAAACAGAAATTCAAGCACAGAGCCTTACATTTTTTATCACTGTTCTACCAATCATGCTTTATTTCACATTTTTGGATTATGAAAAAAATGGGAGTTTTGGGAAGTCAAAAGCTGGACTCCAACTGATCTACCAGAAAAAAACAGTGAAGGCTAGCTTAATTAGAAACACTATCAAATTTTTACCATGGCAATTAGGTCATATGGGTACCATTCATGGTGTCTATAGTAATTTTGATTTGTTATCTATTATCTTATCATTTTTAGCCACTCTATTTGCAGTTTCGCTGATGGTGATGACGATTTTTAGGAAAGATAGAAGGCATCTGGGGGACCTGCTAGCACAAACACAGGTACAACCAATAGGTGACTAGGATTAAGTTTGTTAAACTTCTTCTTATGAATTTTACCAAATATAGTGGATTAATGAAAAGTTATATACTGGAGAGAATCATTTTGGTTCTCTCTTTTAATATTCAAAGCTATATATTTGCTAAACAGTTGATATATAGGAGCTAAATAAAATTTTAAGTATAAAAAAATGTTCATTTTATAGTATAATTTTTATACATAAGTCTATCCTTTTTGTTCTATAATATGGATATTTTCTGGTACCGCATGTTGAAGTAGTAATAGTTTTTTTGAACGTGCTGATTAATTAGAAAAGTAGAAGAAGATTATATACTCTGAGATCGGACTCGTAGAATGAGGAGAGAAAAATGTAATGGCAACATATTCGACTTAAATTGAAATAGTATAAAATTACGAGGAGATTATAAGATGAACAATTATATAAAACTAAATGAAGATAGATGGAATAATGTAAAAAAATGACTATACTGAGCCATTGACACATGAAGAATTAGAAGAAGTTAGAAATAATCCAATTTCTGTTGCATTAACTGTTGGGAAAAAAGTTCCAAAAGAATGGTTTGAAAAAATAAATGGAAAAAAGATATTAGGTTTAGCTTGTGGTGGTGGACAGCAAGGACCAATTTTTGCTATAAAAGGTTATGATGTAACCATAATGGATTTTTTTCTAAATCACAATTACAAAGAGATGAGATGGTTGCTAAAAGAGAAGGCTTAAAAATCAACACAGTTCAAGCAGATATGACAAAACCATTTCCATTTGAAAATGAAACTTTTGATATTATTTTTAATCCAGTTTCAAATGTATATGTAGAAGATTTAGAAAACATTTATAAAGAAGCCTCTCGAGTATTGAAAAAGGGAGGATTGTTAATGGTCGGATTTATGAATCCTTGGATATACATGTATGATGCTGACATTGTATGGGACAAACCTGATGAGGAATTACTTTTAAAATTTTCAATACCGTTTAATTCAAGAGAGCTTGAAGAGGAGGGCAAGATAACCATAAATCCAGAATATGGATATGAATTTAGCCATACCTTAGAAACTCAGATTAGAGGACAACTAAAAAAATGGTTTCGCTATGATAGATTTTTATGAATCGTGTGACAAAAGACACAGATTATCACGTTATGGAAATGACTATATAGCCACACTTTGTGTTAAACTATAATGTTTTAGAGCATACTTTAGGAGACTAGATTAAATGTAGATGTATTTGTATTTGTGCGATGTGAGGAATATTTCTAAGTGTAGCCGTCTGACTACGTATCAACTTGTAATAGAGATTTTGAGCTTGATAAATTTTAACTTTTAACATGGAGGTTTAGAAGATGATAAAGATTGATTGGGATAATATAAAAACTCGTTTAGATGCTTTTGTTGTGATTGATGAGTATCGAACAGATCCAAACAAGGAGTGGCTTCGACTGGTAGTTAAGATAGAGGAAAACTATGGAGACCGTTACCTTATTGATAATGGTTCTGGGGATTCTTTGGTTGTGATTTTTGCTGAAAAACTGGTTCTTATAAAAGGTTTTGATCACGAAAATAGTCTAAGCCAGTTTGCTGCAGAAGAGTGGAATCAAGACATCATAGATGGATTTTATAAAGGGCTGGATGAAAAATATCAAAAACTTTATTCAGAGGATCAAAAAGATGAAACAACCTTCTTTATCTGGTATGACGGACGTGTGCATCAAAATACCTACCAAAATCAAGACGGTGGTGAATGGTTATTATCTTATTTCTTTGATAGCTTTGAG